>Ga0172379_10000953_pt1 | contig 63780 bp, 65 predicted proteins | sample GrowelOW334metaG_FD_119756 | JGI IMG/M metagenome (GOLD analysis project Ga0172379, IMG submission 119756) | Groundwater microbial communities from an aquifer near a municipal landfill in Southern Ontario, Canada - Groundwater well OW334 metaG | ecosystem: Environmental > Aquatic > Deep... | reverse complement strand
GTTGTACACCGCCTCTCCAAGACCAGAGTACTACATCTCCTTTTGGGTACACGACAGACGCTTTACCACACTGGGGCCAATTGCACGCCCGGGCTTTTACGACCGCACAAACGAACAGTCAAAGGACTACTATAAGACCAAATTGGGGTGGGATCCTGCCAAGAAGTACTTTGCCATGTTGGCCGGCGGCGAGTGGATTGGGAGGGCGCAGGATTATATGGATATCTTGGGCTATTCCTTCAGGTCTGAAAACTATGCCTTTGTTTTTATTTGCGGCAAAAATGATCGGTTTAGGCAGGAAATGTCGGAGCGCTACAAAAACACCGGGTTTATCTTTTTGGGCTGGCTAAACGATGTTGAGATGGCCTTAGTACTTAAGGCTTGTGACTATGGTTTATGCTTTACCACCGCCCAAATGGTGGTAGAAGCCGGCCTGGCCAGGCTACCCCTGTTTATCTTTGAAAATCTTGGCGCACAGGAGGCGGGCTATACCGACCTGGTAGAAAAAAATGGGGTGGGCAAGCAGTTAAAAGGAGGCTATTGGGATAAAATAGATCGACTTAAGGAATTAGTTCCCCAAAGTCAGAAACTGTTTGACAAGAATCTGGGTAAGTGGGCCGATTACTTACTAGGCAGACCAAAAGAGTGGGAGGCCTTCTTTCAGCAGAAACTACTGCATTAATCTAGCGTTAATTTACAGCAGGTAAAGTACGCGCATGAAACTACTTATAGTGGAGGATGAAAAAAATATTGCCAATAGTTTAAAAAAAGGGTTTGCTGACGAAGGATTTCAGGTTGATATTGCGTACGACGGGGAGTTAGGTTACGATAATGCGGCAGTTAACGAGTATGACTGCATAATACTTGACCTAATGCTGCCAAAGATGAACGGCGAGGATATCTGCAAGAGTTTACGGCAAGAAGGCAACTTAACGCCCATCCTAATTTTAACGGCCAGAGGGTCGGTGCATGAGCGCGTTTTAGGGCTTGAGATAGGTGCAGACGACTACCTGGTAAAACCATTTTCGTTTGTAGAACTGTTAGCCAGAGTAAAAGCTTTAATACGAAGATCCAATGAAAAGTCTCCGATACTCAAAGTGGATTCCCTAGAGCTAAACCCAAGCACACATATTGTAAAGCGCTCTGGTAAGGAAATCTTTTTAACCGGTAAAGAGTATGCACTGCTAGAATATCTTATGAACCATACCGATCATGTACTGACTAGAGATCAGATAATTGAACACGTTTGGGACTACTCTTACGATAACATTGGCAATATTGTGGACGTTTTTATCAACCGGCTAAGAACTAAGCTAGAGGCGCAGTTTAAGAAGGAGAAGAAGCTTATTCACACTGTTAGGAACATAGGCTACAGGTTTGGTGTTATCCACGCATGAAACAGTTTAGACACCTTGCCGCGTCTGTCAAAAGGAGGCTGGCCATTAGGTTTGGGCTAGCCTTTATTTTAGTAGTTTTCTTTGGTCTGTCGTCCATTAGGTTCTATACCGAACGGACTGTAGCATATAACAAATTGTTGATGATGGAGGATGCTCGCAATCCCCAGGTATTTTCCCCGGAACAGTTACAGTACATAGCGGGGCACATTGCGGCTATAGAAAGTAGGATGCTTAGGGAATTGGTTCTGTCCAACCTGGTGGTTATTGTAGTGTTTACCTTTTTCTCGTACCTCTTATCTCAAGGTCTATTTGATTCTTTAGCCGACTCGGTAGAGCGGGAAAAAAGATTTATAGACGACGCTTCCCACGAGCTACGAACTCCGCTTGCTGCCATAACGACTATTGCAGAGACAACGCTTAGGTCGCGCACCACTACACCGGATGAGTACAAACTCGCTTTTACCGAAGTATTCGAAGAGTCTAAACGGCTTTCTACTACCATAAACGACTTGCTGTTTATTTCCAAAAGCGATGGGCAAAGACTAAAACTCCATATGGAGCTGCAGGATCTGACCAAGCTGGTTACGACTGTGAGTAAAAGAGTGCAGGTGGTGGCGGACCAGAAGGCCATTAAAATAGAAACCACTGTGCCCGCTAACCAGGTTTTGGTTATGGCGGACGGCGACAAAATAAAGCAGCTGCTAACTATCCTGTTGGATAACGCCATCAAATACTCCCACGCTAAATCAAAGATTGTGCTTAGGCTAGAAACCAAACCAAAGCCCCAAGTCTTTGTTACGGATTTTGGTCAGGGGATAAGTTCGCAGGATTTGCCGCACATTTTTGAACGGTTTTACAGGTCGGACAGTTCGCGCACCGACAGTGGTAGTGGGTTAGGGCTAAGCATAGCGGAGTGGATAGCAGAAGCCCACAATATAAAGCTTGGTGTACGAAGCCGTCTTGGCAAAGGTAGTACGTTTAGCTTAACTTTTACCATGTAGCTGCTACCTATTGACAAGCGTGTAGATGTATTTATTATTGCTTGCACATGGCAACGCATAGTCAAGAAAATGACGAGCAGCCTCCGAGTAAGTTAGCGGTGTTAATTAGCCCGCATCTCAAAACCCTGGCCAAAAAATCACCAGCTGTGCACACGGAATTTTACCCTTCGGCTCAGGAAGAGTGCATCTCCGGTAAAGCCTTTGTAGACCCCTTACTGGAGGATCACTTTGTGCCAACGCGCGGACTGGTGCACAAATACCCAAATCGCGTTTTGATAGAGCTTACCTTAGGGTGCGCATCGTACTGCCGATTTTGTACCAGAAGACGGCTAGTGAGTGACATTGCCAAGCTTGTGCTTACCCGTCAGGACATAGATAACATGTGCAAGTACCTGCAGAGTCATCCGGATGTAAATGAGGTGGTACTTTCCGGCGGCGATCCTTTTACCGTTCCTGGTATTCTTAAGTATGCCCTGCACAGATTTAACAAACTTGCCTCCATTACCGTTATTAGAATACACACACGGGTTCCCGTATCCAATCCGGGCCTCCTAAACCCCAGTTTTTATGCTGTCCTCAAGAAGGTTACCAAACCCCTGTATATTTCTATTCATTTTGAGCATCCGCACGAGATAACCAAACCAACAATCGCAGTTATCAACAAGCTTAGGGCTTGCGGTGCTACGCTGCTTTCCCAATCCGTCTTTTTAAAGGGTGTCAACGACAACTACGCAACGCTCTACCAGCTGTTTAGACGGCTGCCGGAATTGGGTATCCTGCCTTACTACATTTATCGGTGCGATCCGGTAGCCGGGGCCGAGCATTTTATTGTGCCGTTTGATCGGGAGCTTGCCATCATGACCAAGCTGCGCGCCAATCTTTCTGGCATCGCCTGCCCTACCTATGTAATAGACACACCAAATGGGTCGGGTAAAATTCCGGTACCGCTTAACTTTTGGACTTTTACTAAAACCAGTTTTACCGATTTTCTAGGCAAACACATTGAAGTGCAAAAAGCTTAACGCATTACGCTATACTAAAGAGGCAGTGGAGAAACCTTATCTAACACAGCTGGAGACTATTGGGGAGTTTGAGGTTTGGGACGTAGACGGTATGTATGTACGTTCTAAGCTAAACCGGGAGTTTACCAACTTTGGTCAGCATTTTAGATTCCCCTTTATTCCAAAATACCAATTTTGGATTGACCATGAAAATGCCTCGGATGAGACAGCTTTTTACGTGGAGCATATGTTGCTTGAGTGGACTCTCATGAGCCAGGGGATTAATTACGATACAGCTATAGCTCGAGCGGATCACAAAGAGCAGAAAGAGCGCAGAAAGTCCGCGCTCATGGCTAAGGTTAGCAAAGAGTTGACCGCTTCACTAAAAACTATTCCTAAAGAAGTCTACGTCCACAGATTAACCGACAGCGCGTCACCACAGATCTGGATTATAAACGGCGAGCTGGTGCGCGACCTGTTCTTTATTGACTTTACAGAGGGCGGCCATCACTTTGTTTACGACTTTGTGCCTGTTAACGAGGTATGGCTGGACAACGATCTGGTTCCCGCAGAACGTGAGTTTGTACTGCTCCACGAGCTGCACGAACGGTATCTAATGTTTACGGGCTGGACTTATGTACACGCGCACAACTCCTCAAGTTACATTGAATATCAATGCAGACACAAGCCTAGTTTGCTGTCGGCCAACCTTACCAAAGCAATGGCGGCTAACGCCCTAATTGGGTCTACAGCTGCGGCTGCCCATAATCGATAATATAGGTTGGTATAAATTCTTGCGCAACTAGTTTAGTGCCCTCAAAAGTATATCTGCCGATCACCCCCTTTTTGGTCTGCTCACTCCACATCTGGTCAAAAACCAAATTACCATGAGCATATTTTATGTAGGTGGCTTTGTACTGTTCGGCACTTTGGATCCAGTGTGGGTGGTTGCCAAGTATCAGGTCCGCTCCGGCGTCAGCAACCATATGTGCCAACTCAACCTGTCTGCTATCTGGCGTGGCGCTATATTCTGCGCCCCAATGCATGGCTACCACCACCACGTCTGCATTGCGGCGTGCTTCACTAACTAGGCGGTCGATGTTTTCTTTGGTGGCCCGTAAAACGGGCGGGACACTGCCTGATATGTCGTTAAAAGCTAACAAGGCAAACTTGAGTCCCTTAACCTCCTTGTATAGGATTGGACCTTCCAGCCCCGCCACGGCAATAGCGTTGTCGTGCAAAAGCTTAACAGTGTGCTCTATCCCGGCTACACCATAGTCAGAAATATGGTTGTTGGCTAGTGTGGCCACATCAATCCCTGCGGCTGTGAGTCCCTTGACTGCGGTTTCTCGGCCGCAAAACACCATGCCTTCCACCGTAGTCGGACAGTCTTGTAATAGCGGAGCTTCCACGTTGGCTACGGTAAGGTCTCCTGCCGCCAGTACGGCTTTAACTTGTTCAAATGGCCACACCGGATTGGTGTATTTAACCAACTGGTAATTTACGCTTCGGCCAATAACTACGTCACCAGTAGCTAGTAACACTATTTGTTCCTGCTTGCTGATTACTGCCGGGGTGACTTGCTGTGGCCCGGCTTTGTTGGCCAAATTGGCCTTGGTCAGTACGGCTACACCCATCAATAGAGCTATAGCTGCAACTAGCATTTTAACTTGAACCATACAGTTTATACTAGCACAGCCTGTGTTAAGTGTTGTGGGATGCGATGAGTGAGTTTGGAGTAAGCCAGCCGTTGTGATTTCTGAACTACACCCCCGTATTGATCCAAGCTAGTGCCTTGGTTTCTATACGGGGGTGTCACTGCCGCAGTGAACGCTGGTTTGTTCACCGCGGCGTTCCGCCTGTTATTTGCTCGGCCCTTCGATGCCCTCCAAGAGCTGAGACAGATACCAGACCTGCAGGTCGGTTGCAACTACGCCGTCTTTCAGATAGTCGGAGCCGTCTTGGAATCTGATTGGGCCTGTAAACAGGTTGATCGACCCATCGGCCAGGCCCTTGATGAAGGTGCCGACCTTGTCAGCGTTGTCCTTGGTGAGGGCATTGCCATTCACGTACCCAACGGCCGAGGTGTCCGGATTGTTGATGTTTTGCCAATCGGGCCCGTTCCAGTCAAAGTACTGGGCCCACTTGCCCGCTTTGACCATGCTAACGGCCTTTACGTACGCCGGCCCCCAGTTAAAGTACGGCACGCCCAAGCAGACGTCTACGGCCTCGGCGCAAGCGCCTTTATAGTCGTACGGGATCGCCCACACCTTTTTACCGGCCTTGACCATCTTGCCGGCCTCGACCAGCGCTTCGGTGGTGTCGATGCCCGACAGCACCACATCGTAGCCGGTGGTGTAGAACTCGTCGGCTACCTTGGTTGGATCCAGGGTCTGGCCAGGGATGTTAAACCAGAAGCCGATCCAGGTCACCTTGAACTTGAGTTCCTTGGGGTCCTTCTTGGCGTAGTTCTGCCAGCAGTACTTGGCGCCCAGGTATGCCGAGCTTGCCAGCCTACGGGTCTCATCGTTGATCAGGGGCCCAAGATACCCGATCTTGCCAGTTTGGGTGGTGAGCGCGGCTGCGCAGCCGGCAATCATCTTGCCATATTCCATACGGCCCATGATGTTGCTTAGGTTCTTTTGCTGCGGCCGGTAGTCTTTGCCGTCTTTCCAGGCGTGGTCGCCAGAGATGTTGACGATCGGCAGGTTTGGATTCTTCACGGCGGCTTCGAGGGTGCCGTCCTTGAAGTCATCAGAATTTGTGATCACCAACTTGGCGCCCTTTGAGAGCAGGTCGTCTACCACCTGTGGGACGGTCACACCCGGCTTGGCAGCAGGGTTAACGTTGTCCACGTAGATCATCTTGGCGCCGGGGATCTTGGCTTCAACATACTTGCCTGCATCGTAGTGCGCCTCGCTCCAGCCGTGGTCGTTGTATGGCCCCACCATCACCACGCCAAAAATGAAGTCTGCCGAGGTTGCGGCGGGTGGTGTAGGAGCTTTGCTGGGCTCAGGTTTGATCGCGGTAGTCAGGTTAGCTACTGCGAGTCGGGCTGCCGAGAAGTTGAATTCTCTGAACTGGGCGGATTGAGCTGCGATGAGCGCCATAAAGGGTATTTGGTCCTGTGTTCCCTCTCCCATGTATGCGGCCGACACTTTTGCCATGGTGCCGGTCTGGTCCTTCAGGAAGTCGTCTACCGCAAACGCCGTGCCACGATATAGGTCAGGGGGATCGCTGCTAGTTCGGTAGATTAGCCAGTCTGTTTCCAGCCGCCTGATAGTGGTGCTGTTGGGTTCCAGCGTCACACTTGCCGGCCACCGGCTGGTAACTGCGGCAAGCGAAAAGCCGGTTTCCATATCTGACATGGCAACGTGGAATTTGGTTTGATGATCGCGGGCGATCCACGGATCTCCAAACCAACCGTGTCCGCCACCTTCCTTCCAGTCGCCGGAGAAAACCTTAACGGCTGTTCGGGCGTCCGGAAAGTTGCGTTGGCGGTAGGCAATAACGTCTGCCGGCAAAGGCGGGATCTGCATCCTGGCCAGAATCTCGTCCCGTAGCGCCAGCGCTTTGGGCGAGAGGTAGATACAGGGGTCCAGCGGTTTGAAGCTCAAGCTCTGGTTGTTGACCATGATGTTGGTTCCGCGCGGCAGCCCGTAGCTCTGGATGGTATTTGGGGGCCAGTTTGCGGGAGTCAGCAGCACGTCGCCGGGTTTCACGTCGGCCGTCGATGTGTAGCGTAGGCGCCTGGCGTTGTACGCGTACAGTTCCTGCCCACGCGACTTGTCGCCGGTGAGGCGCTGGGCAATAGTGTCAACAGTGTCTTGTGGGCCTACCATCACGTAACCTTGCGTCAAAGCGGGTTGGTAGGTGTTAAAGGTTACGTTGCAGGCACCGGCAGCAGCAAGGGAGTCGCCCGGTTGCAGATCTGGCGCTCCGGGGACAAACTGGGTATTAAACCCGCCCGCGATTCCGCCGAGAGTGCCAACGATGTAGGTGGCATTCTTGGGCGGGAAATAGAACGGGAGCAGAGTCAGCGCTTGGTCTGTGTTGCCCTGTTGCGTTAGGGTTTCTAACGCCACGGCCTTGTAGCCGGGGAGATCCGGGACCTCGCCCACAACAAGTTTTCGGCCAAGCCAGTTATACACTGTGGGGTTTTTAAGCCCGGTTTGGGTTGCCGCAATTTCAAGACTGAACGCCCCCACAAACGCAAAATCAACCGACTGAATGATCCCGCCCGTGTATGCCCAGGTCACGGTGTACGGGTTGGTGACCGTTCCGGCCCCGGGAAATTTCTGGGTCGGCGTGGCAACGGGTGTAGGTGCCTGAACTGCCCTAGTGACCTCGACCACGCGAGTTGCCTCTACAACGCGGGTCACCTCCACAATCTGGGGTGCAGGAGTGCACCCAGCAAGCAGTGCGACGATCAGCATGATCGACGCGATCGCAGTTGGCCAACGCGGTTTCATTGGACGCTCCTTCCACCGTCGGGTTAGTTTGAGCTTTTGCTCTTAGCTCAAGACGGTAGCAAAATAGCAACCAGCCGGTCCACCTGGCGACCATTTTACTACCGCCTTAAACCTCCTGTTGTCAAAGAGCACTAAAAAACCACCCTACGAAAAAACCAAGTAGTGGGTGGTTAACATGTTTGCCAATTTAGTGTAAGCATAAGCTTTTTGACCTTGGCAGGGGCTAGTGTTCTGTACCAAAACTAGCTTATAGTGTTGTGGGTATAAAATCAACCAATGTTAATACTAGAAAGTTTAGAGCTAATGGATCAGCGGAACCACCCTGAGGTATTTCGCACTTTACAAAGAAGGCGTCCCAAATCCACAGCAAGTATTGGCTGTTTCATCGGGGCGCCTCTTTGGCAGGATTATACTAATCGTCCCATCCGCGCCGGGCGTAGGGTTTGCGCTTGGGCGGCTCGCTCTCAGTAGGATTCCTCGCGAACGCTAGGATGGCTGCTCGGAGTTGGTCCATCATTTCCGTCTGCTCGTCAAGCACCCTATCCAGCGCATCGTTGACGGTGGCCCACCCGGCTTTTACCACATCGATGTCCTTTACCGGTTCGCTGCCGGCGAAAGCCAGGTAAATCCTTAGGCCGTGTCGGTCGTATACGATGCCGCCCACGTCACCGAGTATGCCTAACCGTGGTGGTTGGCCGCTGGTGCCGCTGTGTCGTCCTGTCTCGATCATCTCCGCGACCCGGGACATAGCCACGGCCCAATAGTTGATGCCGGCGGGATTTCCGTCAGTCGCTGTTGCCGGGGTATCCACAATGTTACCCACAGCACGCACTTGCGGATCCCACTGATCGCTGCCCCAACCGGGGACTGTGAGGATAACCGCCACGCCGCGTAGGCGGAGCATCCCCGCTTTGATAGCCATAGCCTCTAAGGCTGCCAGCTCAGCATTATGGACAGACATACTGCACCCCTTTGTATAAAGGTTTTCAAGACTAGCCGGATTGCTAGATGCGCGTATTGTATACAAGAAAGCCAGGCATGTAAAGTACTATAGGTCAATTTGCTTACTATACCCATTAAGTGGCACAATAAAACCGATGCCCTCTGGAACAACAAGTCACGCCCAGCACATAAGAAAAACACTAGAGCAGCACCATACGGGTGTTGTTGACCAGTTTTATAAGAAACACGCCCAAACACTGAGATTTGCTAAAGACCACTCCTTAGCACTCGCCGGGGCGGTCATTTTAACCGCCGCCGCTTTGGGTGCAAGTCACGCGCATGCGTTTGACCAGACACGCCAGAAACAGCAGCAAGAAACGTCCAGCTTACAGTCATTTATGGAGTTACTAACTTCTTTGATGGCTAGTAGACAAACGTTAAACAGTGCCGAAGAGCAGGTTGTTGCGGACGCGTTATCCAAGAAGTTTGGGTTGAAGCTACAAGTTAGTTTGGACGGTAATAGACTAAATGAAATCTTTGGGTATGTGGGTAAGGAGCAACACCTACGTAGATGGCCAGGTGACAGCTTAGCCGGCCATGACTTGCCAAGTGCAGGTATGGCGCCGCTGCAAGGGGCTTTTAAGGATTTTGCATCTATGGACCAAGAAAAGTACTACGTAGCGGTCCAACTGCATGAGTTACCTAACTGGAACAGAGATTGGTCTACACTAAAGCCCTGGTATAAATATAGAAAAGTTTTTGTCTTTAACCCCGTGAATCAAAAAGGAATTGTTGCGGTTATAGGTGATGCCGGGCCTGCAAAATTTACAGGCAAAACTTTTGGGGGGAGTCCTGAAGTCATGGATTATTTGCAGATGAAAGACGGTAGTCAAAAAGGTAAAGCTGTACTCTTGTTTGTGGACGATAAGCAGAATAAAATTGCCCTAGGACCCATTGAGTCTACGGCTAACTATTTGGCAGGCAACTAATGAACTACATTTTTGAAGACATAGTGGAAACCCAAAGCATCTTGTTAATCATTGAAGAGCACTTTGAGGACGCTGCAGAGCGGACGCATATGAAAAACCTTGTTAAGGATACTATTCATCACAAAGTGCTGGACTTAGTATTGGACGAACTTGATGCTGAGCACAAGCTCCTTTTGTTAGCTGGGATTGAGGATGAAACCCAGCACCAAAGTTTGCTAGAGCGATTAAAAGACTGGATCGAGGGTTTTGAGGACAAAATACGCTTCCGGGCAAAAGAAGCCGAAACAGAACTGATCCAGCTGATTACCGTTGGTTAATTCCCATCTTTTTAGCCTATCAGTAAGTCAAGTTGTTCCCGAACAAAGGCTATATTAGCCTGTTGTTGTATAACTAAGCTAGCCGCCTCGGCTGTGTAATAGTGGTGCTGCTCCAAAAAGGCGAGCTGGCTTTGCATAAACGCAACTGCCTCCTCCTTAGAGCTAGCGGTTGTTCCCTGCGTTTCCTTAAGGAACCTTAACGCTCTGTCCCAGTAGACGCTTGGTTCTTGGCCGACACTTGCTAAATCTGCATCCGCCAATAGTTGAGTTAGGTACTCACCTGTGGCCGACTGTTTCATACTGCCGTTTTCAAACTGGACAGCCGTGGCTAAAATCATTGCTGTTACTTGCTTAATTTCCGCATCAGTAAATACTCCACTCTTTAGCATCTCTTCTGCCGCAATTCTTGCGCTTGCCTCTTCATTTAGTCCTGCGCCCAAACCCTGTTCAATATCGTGGAAACCAGCTGCCAGTTCAATTAAAGGAATGGCCGAAACATCTATCTTACCCGCTTGGAGAGCCGCCTGGCCTAGCTGTTGAGCTGCGGTTAGTACATCTTGAGTATGGACGCGGTTATGATACGGTTTTGGGTTTTCGCCATCACCTACTCCTGTGCCATATTTTCGTTCGATTTCATCGAGGGCACGCTGTGTAAGTTCTTCTACGACAGTCTGTTTTTCGGATCGAATGTATTCATCCATACTGCCCACCGATTGCGGAGACCGCTAGACTTATCATCACGCTGCGCGCGCTCTTTAGTAAAGTGTTAGTACCTCCTCGTGTAACCGCGCTTCCAACTCTCCCAAGTAGTCGTTAATTTCCGGCAACTTGGTCATTATATCGTCGACTCTAGCATAAAAGGTCATGGAAAAATCTGCGACGCCGTGCCATTTTTTGTCTCTTTTTTCCACCTCCGCGTCCTGTTTGGGCCCAAAGGTGTGGAAGGCAAAGTGCCGTTCTAGGAATTTTGCCATTGTGGCATTAGTGCAAACCACTACATACTCAGGAATCAACCGGTTGCTTGCTAGCTCGCCGTCTGAAAACTGTTCTGGGAGCTGTCTCCATAAATCAAAGTGCTGCCCAAGTCGTACAAAGGCTCGGTATAAATCTGAGGTCATAAGATATTTTGCCGCTGCTCGGTCCGCATCTGTAAAAGTGACACTTTCATATTGCCCGTACGGAGTAATCTCTGCTAATTGCACTATAGGGTCGTCCTTTTTATAGACTAGCCGTCCTGCCTCATCTCTAGCAGACGCTACTGCCGGTATTATCTCGCACTGCACACACCCTACCTGTAATGCCTCAAGCTTTCGAGTTCGGTTGTTTAGTTCTTCGCTAGAGTATGGCCTCTGGGGTTTGAACCAGGACTTCCGGTACTGCTGGCCTGCTCTGCTCTCACGTATCACTGCCGGTAGGCTATTCCATGATTTCATATGCAGGTAATCGTACAGTATATCCTTTACCGGTTTGTGTAGGTTGGCTGCTAGTTCCCCGCTGCTTTCTCCCGCGGTAGTTTCTTCTGAGTTAACAATTTCGTGTTGACCTAGTACCACACCAGTTAGTATAGCTCATCGTCACACACCTGGCAGGTATCCCAAAGTCCCCGCAGTGATACTATAGGGGGATAAAATCAGAACCTGCTTGGGGTAGGCTCGCTAAACGATTGCTAAAACTACTATTTTGCACTAAAATACTTCCGCATGGTTAAGGCTACTACCTATAAGAAGGTTTTTGTTTAACTCAGGCATCGTTTAGATGTCTGAATTGTCACGCCATCATTTCTAATACTTCCCTGGGAACAAAACATCGAAACCACTGTCCTAGTTGCTTGTGGTCTAAACACGTGGACTTAAAAACTCCAGGAGATAGACGCGCGTCTTGCGGATCTAGAATGAAGCCGCTAGGTTTAACGTGCAGAACTGACGGTGAGTTGATGGTAGTACATATGTGCCAAAGGTGCGGAAAAGTTTCTTATAACAGGATTGCTGGAGATGATAACACCTATGTGGTACTTGAGCTACTAGGCGATAAGTCAGGCTTTCTAACAAAAAACGATGTGCAACAAGTGCAAACAGCATTATTTGGGCAGTTCTAAAAGTACCTACCCAGTTACATCTTCCGTTTTCCTTTTTACCTAACCTGTAGTATATTTCAACCAACCTGGGAACAAGGAGGTATGTATGTGCACGCTAAAGATCTGTCCAACTGGGGAACACGGAAAGTTGGTACACAGCTTCTGCCACCAATGCGGACGCCCGGCTCTGGAGGTAGTACTGCCAGACCCTCCCGAAAAAGTCGTCACCATTGCGCGTGAGCCGCTCAGCAACGGAGTCTGCCCCGACTGCACTTTCGTGATTAGTTTTGCCTCGGCGGGCAGGATCTACTTCTGTCCTGGCTGTGGCGCATCTATCCAGTGGAGGTCCAGGTATTAACGGAGGGCTAAGATGGGATCAGATGTGTGGAGTCAGATATTGGGGGCGTTTGGGTTTATTGGAATCCCGGCAGCACTGCTGCTCGGGGTGTGCTGGGAGGCTTATAAGGCAATCCAACACAGGCGTGAGCGGCGTCAGACAAATGCTTCTACCCAGAAATAAAGAAGCAAAGGGAAAACAACAACAAAGCTATGAGCTCTGGGTGCTTATAGCTTTACTTTATCCATCACTAGAAACCAATAAGGCACCCTAACACACTCGAACACGCTTGTTCGTTTGCATCAGAGTGCCTCTGTGGACAGTTTATACAGGCGCGCTATCACCAGTGTATCTGGTTATCACTTCCGCGACCTTCGCCTCTAGGTCGGGGGTTACTGGTGTTGAAACCGTGCCCTCGCCGAACACCCCGCTTCTGTGATACCTACAGCTCCTAAGGTGGTGGTCCATTCGGTCGCGCAGTGCCTTCGGGAGCGTTCCTTGATCGTCGACTGCGGCCAGTACGGCGTAATCATCGCACACCATGCCGTGCATGGCGCATTTTGGACCGCTGCCTTCCACGCAGGTACACGACGGCTTGGGTACTACTACCATGTCCAGTAGGACGGCCAGACTCTCCGCCGCTTGCTGGCTGTCGAATTCTTGCGCCCCGTAGTTATGGGTGCTTGCGATCCAGCCGTCATGGCGGGGCTCTGGTGTAGCTAGGAGGGCTTTATCCTCCATCCGCCTGATCACGCAGGGAACTGGTCTCCTCCATTCATGTATGCGGCTCTCGTCTATGTACACCTCCACGCCTTCAAGATCGGTGGCCGCCCGCTGGTATAGAAGATACGTACGAGCCTGTGCCACGCCTTCCAGCACCACCCCGGACCTTTTCTCAAACGCAGGCCATAGGTTGTCATAGCGCGTTAGAAAACCGGTCAACGCACCCACGGTCGTGAGCGTTCGTTGTAGGACTTTGCCTACTCCTGCCCTCCGCTCCTCACGCGATTGGTAGAGCTTTACACATACTGGGTGTTTCACTTACCCCTCCACTGTGACTAGACCTTTTGAGTCTTGCCGACATACAAGATATGCCCATTTTACATCATAGCCCTGATTTTGTAAAACTATAGGGTTACATGGTTCGGCTCCTAATTGAGGACAGTAGCAAGGTGTTACCGCTATTACTACGGGTAACGTTTGAACTAGGCCTAGGAATGGGGTTGCCTTTATCGACGAACTGGCGGCTATCTGGGGGTCGGCTGAATGTGCCTTCCAAGATGAGCCGCCAGAAGGTGCGAGTGTCACACCCCGTTGTTGGGTTTGGGGTCAGTCACTCTAAGGCAGCAAGGTGTGAACTCCAGGTTTTGGCCGTTCACCGTTAGCACGATGTAAGTATGCCGCCCTTTTTTCTCAATCGCCACTATGGAGTGTTCCCGTCCTCTTGAGTTTCTATATGCTTGGATCCGATTCCGGATCAAGCCCCTACCCGACAGTCTCAGAACACTAGGTCGCCTGTCGTACGCATTGGCCATTTGGTAGTAGCTTTTGGGTAGCCTCACTACCTTCACCCGCTGCCCTGGCGTGAGCGGTGCCATGTAGCGCCTCCTTAGTCCAGTCTCGTAATGGCGTGATTATATCTTAAAACACGGTCCATGTAAAACTATAGGGTTGTGTTGGCTCCGAATCGCGGATGCCGTTAGGATTGAGATTGAGGAGGAGAAGCCTGGCTATATTCCAGCCTTGGACTAGTTTCCCCCACACCGTGTTTTACCGGGGGCCGTACCTTAGCCTTCAACTTCAACTTGAAACCCACCGTAAGACATTCTCTTCATGTCAACAGGCATCTGCATATCTTTGAGATCTTTCATTTGCTTGTTCATCTCCCTCATCACTTTAGCGTTGACTTCATCGCGATGTTCTTTTGACTTAAAAATGATAAAGGAAAACCACACCGTCTCGTCACTACTGGCTCCAGTCAGTTCTGTAAAGGCACGAGCTTTTTCACCACCCATTTCCTGAGGAACAAGATCGTTGCCACTACACTCATAGTATCCTAGTGCGCCTTGCTTCATCCATATATCTCTGCCGTCTTCGGCCATTCTTTTGTATGCCTCTGCTTTGTCTTTTGGAACAACAAGAACAAATCCGTCAACATATTTTCCCATATTCAGTCGTCTCCTTTATAAGCTTTTTCCAAATTTGCCCTTATAACTTTTGCATTAACTTATTATTTATATTACATGTTAACGGGCTGCAGCATGCCCACCTGGTTGCCTTCGGTGTCTTTAAACATAACAAATTCGCCAATGCCGGGTATAGTCATTTCTTCTCCTATTGTTTTACCTCCGGCTTTCCTAATAATCTCTATGTGCTCTTTAAGATTATCCACTGAAATTATAACGTGAGGAATTGTTCCGTAATCTCCTTTCTTAAAGAAACCGCCGTTTATTGCACCCTTGTTAATATGCATATTGTTTTCGTCAACCGGCGAGGTGGTTGCCAGAAGATAATCTCCCATATCAGGACCAAGCTGGGTCATCTTCCAGCCAAAAGTGTCTTCATAAAATTTCTTGGCTCTAGCACCATCTTCGGTTGGCATTTCAAAATGTACCACAGGATTCATTTTCATATATTTATTTTCCTCCTTTAATTTAGCTACTAATCGCAGAAGTATATTACTTAAGCATTAACACAGTATTAAGACTGTAATCATCGTGGAATATATACACATCGTCGACTGAAACCCCTGACGTTCGCAGCCCTTTATAGGGTATCAAGGAATTGGGTTAAATTAAGATGTTCTCCTGAGATACAGAATGAGACATTCCCTTGTCCGCCAATTGCGAAACGCAGAAATGTCTCATTAGGGCAGCTGGGTATTAGCCGAGCGGCTTCTCGCAGTAGTTCCACTCCTGCTTGACGCCGAAGCCCTTGTCGCATACCGTTTGGGTTCTGGGCCCGGGCGGAACCAGCAACACCAGCTTGAGCGTGGCGGCGTCTTTGGGTCTGAGACCCTTCAGGCGTCGCTCTGCTGCTTTGGTCTCGATGGCGTCAATCAGGACTGCGGCTGTAGAGCCCTGGCTGGGTTCGATCACCTCGATGTGCACCACGCCCGGGTCGTCCCGCAAAACGTAGGCCAAGGCTACGCCGATGATATTAATACCACTTACCGCAACGAAACAGAGGCCATTGGTTGCCGCGTAGATACGCGCATACCGCTCTATCTCGTCCGGCGGCCACTCGTAGCCCAAGTCCCCGCCCGGTCCATACGCTGGCGCTATTAGAGCCACCACCGCAGGGAAGTCGTCATTTTGGTACTTGCGAACCGTAAACACTTGCGCCTCCTAGTTCATACGGTGAGATCTAGCCGAATGCTAGTACCAGTATTGTACAGCAGGTGGTGAGGCAAGTAAAACTATAGGGTCAACATGCAACTACCTTCTTGTCCCTGGAATAAGATGCATTTAAAAGTTTGCTCGGGGGTAACAGCCAACGCTGTTACAATGTCCGCCAAAAGCCGTGGCTCCCGTATTTTGGCGGCTAGAAGGTTGTGGGTTCGTTAACATACGAATCAGGAAAGGAGGGGGGTCCGTCTCGTATAACTAGTCTTTTCATAAGTATGAGCAGAAATAGACCAAGAGATACACCCAATATAGTAGTTAGGGTTCTGACCAACTTCGTTCTTTTTTCGCCAGGTTCTCTATGGTGCAAGGTTCGTACTACTATAATGGCTGTAGTCGGCACAACAACGCCCACCATACTTAAAGGCCACACAACATTAATAAGCAAGCCAAAAAGATCGTACGCATCATTCATAAGCCGGTCGCTTAAGTATAGTTGCTAACTATTAAATTAAAAGCCCACGGCTTGACAAGTTAGCACTCCATTTGTTAGATTGCTAATATAAGTGGTATCGATTACTTAAAAAGGGGGTGAGCACAAGATGACAAACAGTCTAGTTCCAAGAAGGTTCCTATCGTTTCCCAGTCTTTCCCTTCCTGACTTTTGGGATGAAGACGGGGAGTGGCTAACTTCCCCCTCAACCCAAAGCGGTCTTTCCGTCTGCGAAGACGAGAACAAAGTCTATATTGAAGCAGCTGTTCCTGGTATTGATCCTAAAAACGTGGACGTAACTTTCCAGGATGGTTATGTTTGGGTTAGAGGAGAGACTAAGGAAGAGGAGGAAGACAAGCAAAAAAAGTATTACAGGAAGGCAAGCAGATCATTCTCCTACCGAGTAGCTGTTCCCGGAGATGTGGATGCCACCAAAGACCCGGAGGCAACGTACAAACACGGAGTAATGACTATTGCTTTTACCAAATCTCCAAAAGCGCAACCTAAAAAAATTCAGGTCAAAGCACTTAATGAGTAAGGGTAAGATAAGCGCTTGGTGCAAAACCCCACCTTGCTGTGGGTGGGGTTTTAGTACTCAGCACTTAGTTTATCCATAAGAGGATTATATACCCACCCTCTAAATACACTCTTTTTTTCTGACCATGATTACTACAGGGATTTTTTTACCATTGGGTAATATATTCCAGTTTTCATACGTGGGCTGCTTAAGCGACTGATCTTGTATAAAGCCGTGTTGTTCATGAAATCTAATGGCATTTGCGTTATACTCGGCAACCTCCAGAATTGTGTATTTATTTTGGTCAAACCAAGTAAACCTTTTTTGCCAAAGTGCGTTGCCAATACCCCGATCTCTATATTCTGCAGATACATATAGCTCTACAGAATCATTATGGTCCTGGCTTTTTAAGCCTCTACAGTAACCAACCACGTGCCCGTCTTTTTTAGCTACAAGCAGCAGAAGGTTATTTGTAGTATCTAGAACATCCTTTTCAAGCTCTTCGTACCTGGTTTTTTTAAACCCATCGTTAAATCTTGCTTTGATGTCTTCTTGAGTAATCCCTAAGCGTTCATTAGGGTATGTATCCAACCAGCTTGCTTCCTCCAGCGCAATTATCTGAGGAATATCGTCGCTAGACGCTTTTAGTATTGAAATTCCTAAAGGAAGCACAACCTAATTATACCGCAGTCCGACTCCTGACTAGGGTAAGCGTTTACGACGTTGTCAGATCAACTATCGCACCAAAGTAAAACTATAGGGTCAACATTCACCTACCTTCTGCCCACCAAACGCTAACTAGTTTATAAACGCAATAGCGGCTACCGGTGGCGATGAGGTGATTCCTCTTCGTCAGGTAGCCGCTAAGCCGGCGCATGACTACATATTGTGCCGGAATGGGTTGGGGTCAGGGAGGGGCGTTAGGTAGGAGATGGCCTTGTCGGTTGCCATAAGCCATTGTCCGGGTGGCATGATAGACCACACATCCACGTCCTGCGACCACGTGATTTCCGGATGCTTGTCCGCGAACCCGCGCCACGCTCTAGCCAATGCCAGTGCCCAGTCCTGGAGCTTGGGAGCCCTTTCGGAAGAGGCGCTGGCCACGGCAAAGATCTGCATCGCGGTAGTGTTATTGCCCGTCAGAAACGGGAGTTCCATAACAGCCACTCCGTCTGGTCCCACATCGCCCAGCGCACTGCTCGTTGCCGTGCGGAGAATGGGTCCCAGCTCGGGCATAAAGGCTTTCACCTCGTCCCTAACCTGAGACGACACTAGAAGAAAGATGTTAGGCATTATGTCCACTCCTTGTGCTTATTTGTGCTCGTCGATCAGCTCGACGGTGCTTGCGTTAAGGTTCACCCAGAAGGCGAAGTACTCGTAGCCCTTGGGGGCTTGTGGTGCATGTCCTCACGGTCGGCGATCTCGCCGGTATCCTTGGCGGTGACACACCACGATCCCGCTACGAAACGCACCCAGAACTCCGCGTTAAGCCGGCTATCTGTGCACTTGGCCCAGTAAGCCACGAGCATATCACGCAGGGTGTCTGCCAGGGCTTCCAACCTCGGGTTCGGGTTGGTCTCCACCCACACATCCGCGTCGGATGATGTTGGGTCGTCCACAATGATGTCACACCGCTGAACACGCACAATAACGTCTGATTCAGCCACGCCCCAGTAGAGGCACACGCAGCTTTTCAGATCCGGCAACAGTCGGGGAGCAAGCTCCACCAACAGCGCTTCAGCCGCCTGGTTGTTCGGCTTGACGGTAACGATAGGCATGGGAAAAGCTCCTTACTTGATTGTCAATATGCGTCTAGTCTACGCCAAAAAGCCCCTTTTGTAAAACTATAGGGCCATATGAGAACTCAGCTGTAAAACCCTTTGACACTGTTCCATCCTTTGCAGACAAGTCCATCCTGGATCCGAGTCGTGGATAACGTTAGAACTGTAATTAAGGAACAAGAAGCGAATGTTTATATGCCAGAGTTGAAGTTTGAAGATGCCGTCGTATAGTTTACCCCACCCCGCGTTACACTATAGATTATTTACTAAAGTCCTTGGTCTTAACATCGTCTACGCTTGGCCCGCTAAGTGGGACGATTGCCGAACTTTAAAGTGGGAAGAGATGGACGACAAGCTTCTAGAAGAAGTTAAGGTGTTTGCCTGATACACGCTGTGCTACTCACCATGCGTTACGCCATAGTTCTTGTAGTTAACCCGTACACTATACAATCTATTTAAAAGCGAATATAGTGCAGTCATGCCTAATAGAATCGACGAGAGTGGTGAGGCTCATATCGACAGAGGCTTACAAAGTTTAATAGAGACTGGCCGCACATATTGTGAGAATGTGGATAATGGAATTCAGCAATTATATGGGGGGCATCTTTCCGAGGAGCAGAGGAGTGAAATCAGTACACGTCACAAAGTCTTGGATATATGCACCAAATTGAGTGAAATGACTCCCGACGACATGCAAGCGGCGAGCTTGGCCGGGCTTTCACCTGAAGAATTAGCGGACTCAACTCACGTACTGGAAACCGTGTCTAACATGTGGATGATTAGCGATGTTGTGGAAGTTATGAATCGGCTGGACCGCAGAGGTCGGGCGTTGGTTATGAGCTATTTTGATAATTTTTCGGAGCGCCGTACAGATAATATGATAAACCGGGCAGCTGTTTGTTTATATCTTCAAAATGTTGCCTTGGAGTACACAGTCCTGGCCGATCAAGAGCTTGAGCAGACAGTATCAGCAAAAAGGGCGGAATATACAAAACTTGGATTAACCACGCAGCTACTGGATAAGATTCACGGAACGGAGATCTATATGGGTTATTCTATGTTTAGTAAATATGGTTCTAGTGGCCACGCATCGTGGTATCCGAAGTCCGCGGTGGTTTATATGCAATTTGGAAATCTTGAAGGATATGGCCGGACAGTGATGCACGAAAGATGGCACCAGCTAATAGCAGAGGTACATCAAGATTCAATCCCAAACTCTATCGATTTTGATGAAATACTTAGATTTTACAGCGATCAGTTTACCTTTAACGAGGTTTTAGTGGACTTATATACCAATATCGAAAACCCTTCTTTATCAGGGACGGACTATTCCTCCGGTGTTATGCATCTCGCGCATATACTGGAGGCCGCTTCTATTAAACAATTCGGAGAACAAGGAAAAGGGACGTGGCGGAATTATCTGATTGGATTGTTAGCTGAACCTAACAAGAAGAATCTTTATACATCGGTTCAGAAGTGGTACGAAAAAGCAAGACCAGAAGGATACGGGTCGTTTATAGAGGAGATGCTTATATATTCAGACAAATCAATTGGAAATAGAAACAAACCCTGCAGTACTTTTGAGGAGGCGACAGATAAATGGTCGTGGTTAAAGTACGGTATGGATCACGGTGTTAGCGTTAATCTACTTAGAAGTCTTTATCTAAAAGTATCTGCGCAGGAAATATTTAATACGGAGGCTTTCCTTCTTAACGCCGATCAGGCGTCTATTTTTAGCTTGCTAGAAGACGCGGGAGTACACACTAAGCTTGGTGGCTCTAACTGACAAGATATAGCTCTTAGTTCGAGTCCCATCTGGGGTAAGCAATTTTAACGTTGTTATATCAACGAAAGATTGTGGGTTGAGTCACGCACAACTAATATAACCGAAGAATTGAGTTGCATACTAAATGCTTTCTCTGACTTTAAAGCTGACTGGGTATTAATTTGTAAAAAATTTGCTTATTTTTATAACACAGTACAACAGACTCCATTCCTAATTCATATGGAATTCTGTAACTAATATCTACTGTGTCATATTTAATATTCGAATAGTCCTCCCCCTCCACTACTGGTCCGTTATAGTCGAAGTAAAGCGGAAAAGTATGACCCCATAAGATATTTCCTAAAGCTTTTTTATCAGTTTTATCGCTTATTATTAGAGTATAATCTCCTTCATTTTCACCAAGGATGCTTTCTGAAGTAGGTCTACCGTTTGCGACTCTTATTCGATCTTCTGAAACAGTCCCGTTTTTATGAACAAGCATCTGAATGTCTATAATCTGTTGTTCCGTCCATGAAGAAGATTGATTCCGTTTGGTATTTATAAAGTTTTTATCATCGCATACTCCTTCGTTCGAAGATAAAGCAAATTCGTTGAATTTTCTACCTTCCCCTCCTCTTAAATACCACCACCCTAATATTAGTAAACCACCTAGCATAGCTGTTATGAGTAGCTTTTTCAGCATGTAATAATAATCCTTCTAAATGTTCTTTATGTCAATTTGAGGACTTAAGCTAATTATACTGTTCCAATACATTTTTAGGTTGTTGACTTTTGTATTGGTATAACGGTCTAAAATAATGGCTCCGAGTCGTGAACAAAGTTAGAACTATAATCGAGGATCAAGATGAGTTTGTTAACATTCCGGCGCTAGTGTAGTTTACCCCACCTCTCGTTACACTATAGTTTCTCTCATAAAAACACTTACGTATAAATGTTCTTGTGAGAGGGGCTAAGGCACGTCAACTTGATGAAGTTGTCGCGTCTTTTGCCCTTCGCGCGCTCCTAGGTTGTGCGGCATAGGAATTCGAGGACCTTTGATACAAGCGATGGGTGAGTGACATCCTTGAATCCTAGCGTATACATCAGATAGCCTCTAAATCTCCAACTACTCTCGGTGACGAGTACAACACTCCTTTCCGCCAAGCCTCCGGCGGCGATATCACCCCAGAACTCCTCGTCTGTGAAGATCAGGTCGGCTGTTGGTATGTCGTCCCAGCGTACGATGAGCTGATGTCCTGCAGTTACGACCGCGTCCGTAATCTCATCCCGGTTCCGTGCGTGGATCCCGATCTTCATGCTACCTCCTAAGGTTACTATAAGAATGTTAGCACTAGCTGATGGCTAATTTCTCTATTCTACGCCGAAAAGCCCCTTTTGTAAAACTATAGGGTCAGGTTAAGAATGTCTCAGTACTTCAAAATATATATTAGTTCGAGTCCCACTTGGGATATGCAGGTACGATGGTATTATAACGGGCTAAATTGGTTGGCTCGTTGATTGGGACGATTATCGAACTTTGAGGTGGGAAGATATTGACGTTAAAGTACTAGAAGACGTTAAGGTATTTGCCTGATGTACACCGTGTTACTCACTGTATTGTGGATACAGAATCGACCTAGTAGCGGTTAGTTACTTGTGATAAAATCCAAATATATGCCGAAGATGCATTGCAGAGAGTGCGGTGGCGATTTATTGGACTTTTCTAAAATGATTTCTTTGGCAAAGGATGGTACTACACCGATCTTTCAGTACTGGGTTCTTTGTTTAGAGTGTGGAGAGAAGCATACTCTTCCAAGAACTCCAGCAATTGTTGCAATGATGACGAAGAAAAAATGGCAGAGGTCATACAACTACCAAAAAAGATATCCGTTTGGTGATAAATACGTGCACAAACCAAAACCACCAAGACCGGTATCGTGAAACATGCAAGGTGTTTGTAAATAGATACCAAGACGGCGCCCCAACACACCCGAACGCGCTCGTTCGTTTGCATCAAGGCGCCTCAGTGGGCAGTATTTTAGCTGATCTTCAGGCACACAAGCCTGTTAGGCTTAAGATTCGGGTTGGTACCGTCCAGTCCATGGTGCAAGAACACCTTGTAGGGCGACGGTTGGGATGAAACCTTCCTCTCTCGCGTTCGTCGTTTCACCGACCTGGTCAGGGTCGACATGGCCGACGACTTTCAACTCGTCCTCGCTGAAACCAACGCACCAGCTACCAGGTTGTGATACCTGGTATACCTTAACCCTTTTCCGATCGCCTCCGTACTGCTTGTCGTCTGCTACGTAGAAGTACGTCTCACGAAGTAATTGTGCAGTGCAGGTTGTCCACACCACGATGTCTCCACGCTGGAGTGTCATATCACACACCTCCCTAGAAGATTAGGTTTAAGGATATAGGCTATATTATAACGTAAAATTAAGCGCTTGTATACTATGGGCTATTGGCTCCGGCGGTAGGACTCGAACCTACAACCTTATCCTTAACAGGGATCTGCACTGCCATTGTGCTACGCCGGAATGTAGTACTGTCAATGTACTGCTTAACGTATCAACTTTGTGGCTGTTTTTCAAGTCTAGTTAGGCTGTACAAGGTAAAAATAACGTGGGTAGCCAAAAACCAGCCCGGGAAAGGGTGCAGCGTAGTTTGGCCAACGCTTTCGGCTATACCTAAAGCTGAACTGAGTAGTAGCGGCGAGGTTACGGTATGCAGACTCACCTGCACAGCCTTGGCGTAAGTTCCTACCGCACTTTTAAAGACCAGCCACAGACCCAAGCCAAAGACTGCTAGGTACACCAGTCGACTAATGAAGAAGGTGCCCAGACCTGTTACCACAAAATACCCCGTGGTCAAAAGGTAGGCATGCTGTGCACCAACTAAGAGAGTTTGGGCTAGTTGCTGCATTTTGGCAGCATCTACTGTGATTTCCGGAAAGCCCTTTAGGGGCGAGGTTTGCACACTATCGCCATTGCCCACAATCACGTAAGAGTTGTTAACGAGCATTAGTGCCTGATACTTTTCCAGCGCGCCAATCTCTCCTGCTGGATCTATAACTACCAGATTTTTGGGCTGCGCGGCAGTTCTGGTGAGTGCGGAGGGCATTTGCGCGATAAGTGGAAACGCTTTGGTTGCGGTAATGCCGGCTGGCGAGATAGTAACAACCAAGTCGGGCGGAAAGTCCTGCACACTTTCTTGGGCCGTTAAGGCCAGGTCACGTTTTACGGCCGGCGCATAGTTGATAACTCCTATAACGGTGTTAAGCACAATAAGTAGGGCTGCAAGCACCAGGTAGTATTTAACACTAAAACTTAGTGGCGCCTGCAGAACGGCTTTGTAGTAGGCGGGTCGGCTAAGGCTTAAGGTTAACGTGCGCAAAAAGGTTTGCATACTCTTTACTGAAGTGGGGCTGTAACGTCATTTACATAGATAGTACCGTAGTTGCCTGTGTTTTCTTCCAGATATGAAAACAGCCCGGTCACAAGCGGTCTAAAGATGGCAGACGCTCCCGGAGCTATTGCTAGACCGTTACTAAGTGCCTGATGAATAGGTGCAGTCTGCTTAATAGTTATGGGTTTGGCCGATTTATTAACCCAGATTATTTTTTGCCCGGTGTAGCCTGCGGTGTCTTTTGGCTCAAAGCCGGCATCTGTATAGGTGATTTGGACTGGCGTAACTCTTTTGACGTAGCTTTCCCGCGCTATACCGCGTATCTGAGCTGCTTGCTCTGGGTATGGCGTATCTGGTACTGCCACCGACTCTGCAGACGGCGGGGTTGGGTAACCTTCCGAGTCGCGTAGATTTGGGTTGATCTCCCCAAAAAAGTACGGTTTACCTTTGTTGTCCGGACTAGGGATTTGGCTGGCATAGTCTGTAGGCGGGGTTTGGGTAGGTTCAGGTTCTCGCGGCTCACCGCTTTCAAAAATGCCTTCCTCTACTTGTTTAAACCCGGCAGGGGTACCTTTTTCCGATTTGGGTTGAGCCAGAATCAGTATCAGAAACACCAGGGTAATAATGAGTCCCACAAAGAAAACCGACGCGTTTCGTTTAACAAAGTGTTTGAGCGGTTCCATAAAGTTATGATAGCATTTAATTTAGGCGATGCTATAATTTTACATAGTATATGCCAACTCTTTCAGCACGACTTATTAAGCTAACACTAGCGATCTTTGCAGTTTGGTGTGTAGGTAATAGTAGTGCCGGGCAGGCGTTTGCCTGTCAGCGCATCGATTGTACGCCGCGCGCTGCCAATGTAAGGGCAGAACTGGCTGAGCTGAATGCAAAGGGTATAAAAACCTACATTTACTGGCAGTATTCAGGCAATAACTGTAGTCCGTGGGAAGACTCCAATGATCAGTACTCGTTTTTTCAAGGTGATCCGCTGTGCGATGTGTTTAAAGAGGCAGCCGGAAACGGCATGACGATAGGTGTAAATGCCCATCATCTAAGTACCCATCTTGGAGAAACTGATCAGCTAGCCTACCTTAAAGGCTGTGGGGTCTCTATCATAAGATTTTGGGCCTATCCAAACATTGGTAGTGGTGCCGGCACGGTTAGAGCTACAGTTGATGCTATTACAGCTGCAGGTATGCAAGCTATTCCGGTTATTTGTGACTACTCAAACACCTGCACCAGTCTTGGGATAACAGGTACAACTCAGCAAGACCCTACTGCCTGGTACCAGACCGAATACAACGGTACGTACGTTTCCTACGCACGGGAAGTCAAAACTGCGCTTGCCGGTGCCGGAGCCAGTTTGTACGGTCTGGAGTTACTAAACGAGCCACACTGCGGAGGTAAGGAGGGGTGTGTTACGCCTTACGCAAACTGGGCAAGGGACATGGTGGGTGTGCTGAGTCCGTTTAGGGTAGGGATCGGGCAGAAAGCTAGCGAAAATACCACAAGGGGGGACAGTCCGGGAGTGGGTAATCCGTCTGACTTTAGTGTTAGCAACGCGTCTGTTGGTATGGCGTCTGCACACTACTACAATGCGTCAGAAAAGGCCTTGGCTTTAGCGGCTGCTTCACAGGCCAGTGCGTTGGGCAAGCCCTTTTACATAGGCGAACGAGGCTACACCTGTGCTGGGGATGAAGGTGAGGCGCCCGGTGGGAGTGGTCAACGTACAGCTCCGGCGTGCGTTCCGGGAGACAAAAGCTTGGTTATCACAGGTACTATCAAGGCATCGGAGGATTTTGCCGTCAGTCACGACTCACCCGGCACAACCACCTTAATCAGAAGATCACTTATACCGCAAAGCCAGTGGGCGGACTACGCTTTTGTGAACAATCAGCCGGTGAGCGGAGCTATTGTGGCCATTTACCCCAGTTATAGATTTGGCGGCTCGGATAAGTTTGGAAACACGCACGAGTACAGTCCGGGTAAGTTGGGGGGTAACCTGTATGCGGAAACGGGTGCCAACTACGTAAGAACCCAAAGCGACGGCACCTTTGTGATAACCGCGGCCAGCACGTGCAACGAGGTTTGGGATTACGGCGGGTGGAAGCAGTACCTGGTGGTTATGTGTCCGGAAAACAATGGCGGGGGTGTAACAACCGTGGTTAAGGATCTGTATGCGTTTGCACTAACTAAATCGGGCGGTACCGTAGCTTTTGGTGATATCAATGTAGCGTGCGATGCCGACCTAACGGTAAATGGCACACCAGCGCCTCCACAAAGCTTGGAGTACATTGTTAGAGACCCCACAAAGTTTTTGGCGTGTAGTGACTCCGGAGAGTTACCCGGAATTGATCAGTCAAAAACACTTAAAGCCGACATAAATTTGCAGTTTAACAGCGACTCGGAAAAATCCGGGGGGTTGGATATTTTTGGCTGGATAGCCGAGTGGGTAAGGGGGAAAATCAAGGCCGAAGAAGCGTTTCACGGTCAACGGGAAGGCTTTACGGGAGTTCAAGGTGTGTCGTGTGATGTAAACTCTATGCTCACAAGTCCGGTTGGCTTTTACGGCGGTATTAAGACTGACACTGCAGAACTTGCCAAGTACTATATGGACAGTCACCCCGAGGATACCTACAACGACCATGAACAAAAGCTACCGGTGCCTTTATGCGAGGAGCTGCTAAGGTGTAGCCAGGGGGCCTCCTTTGATGGACACAACGACAATATGCAGTCGTGCGGAGGCATGGCCAATAACCTAAGGGCGCCGTTTGATGCTACAACCACAAACGCTGCGGGTGTTGTTATAGCCGACGAGTTGGGGTACGCTGCACGGTATCGTAGGACGGCTAAAGGGGTCCAGGTCTGCAAGGCATCCGCTGCGCCAGATGCTCCCAGGTACCTACTTAGCGACATTGCACCCCCGGAAGGTATATGTGGCGACACCAACCTCAACGGGGTAGTATTAGGTGGGGATAACGAGATGCCGTGCCCGGCGGATAGTAGGTGCGGCGATTTGGACAACAGCGGAGCCATAGTTTCGCCTGAAACGGCCTGTATAGGCACGTACGCAAACGGTAGTTCGGTTACATATACATTTGATCAACGGTACTTTCCATACGACGTGTTATACACGGGGACTTCCGAGCCGCTTGGTAATGAGTTTTCTACCCGCCACAACAACTACGATGATAGTGTAGCCGTAGCTTATGCGCCCGGCGATGAAATGACCGGCAAAAGGCTAATCCCTTTTGGTGGTACAGAGGGTACTCGACCGGATAATGTTGCTACGGCAGTGGGGCCAGGGATGCGGTTTCCGGCCGGGTTCCAGTCTACCAAGCTTCCGCCCGGCCATTACAATTCCTACGCCAAGGTCAGCGAAATTGTGGGAAGCGGGGACGCATTTTATAATCCCGCGTCGTTAGTGTTGGCCACGCCTACTGATTATAGTCTGCCTACCTATAACTCTTTGCGCCAATCCATCAGTACTTTGTCAAATGACATAACCTTTGACGCGGAAACCACCTTTTATAAAATTGGCATACTGGAGAATCTATGTACCTGTTCGATTATGGAAAAAGAAGCCGGTAGTCCAAATGGGACTAGGGTGGAGAAATGTATAAACGCAAAAAAAGATGTAAAAATCGCCCAACCCTTACGTAATTTTAATGAGTTGACTGACGCGGAGATCAGGGGTGGGGGTTATGGCTTTGTCTATGGGAGTGTTGGTGAGATTGTAAATACGGCCACTGCGTTACAGCCAGGCTATAAATATATGGGCGAGGAGCGACAAGAAGGTAATAAAGCAGAGGACGAGGCCTACTACGGGCAACGCATGGCCGATCCTAGTATCGGCGAAGCTTTTTGGACCTTTGTGGAGGATCTAATAAACTGTGGTTTACGGCACGACGATAGAGATGTCAATGACGTGGTTACAGGTTATACCGCAGGCTGTGGTCGCATTATTCCCACTATAGCTAAATTACAGACCACGTGTCCCTGGTGTAAAAACATGAGTAGAATTAAAAACGCGCTCATATCCACCGAGGCATTTAGTGAGCCGTTTGTACAAAAGGTGAATGTAGTTTCCACCTGCGAAGTAGATACAGCCGCTACTAAGTCTCAAACTCCTACAGACAAACAAGGTACAGGGCTAGAGATGGTTTTTAACGAAAGCGCCTCCAGAAGTGTTACCCAGGCCACTAACTCTGTCTCCAGCCCGTCTTTTGGGGTTGAGTCTGCTGCCGCGTCTGGGCCACCAAGTCCTCCTGGGCCTCCCGGTCCTGGTGGAACCTGCGCAGCCGGTTGTAGTGTGTGCTACGATCTGTCAGTTGAAGTAAATTGTAGTAAGGGTTGTGTCACCAATTCTTCTCCGGACACTTGGGGTGACGTTCATATCGGATATAAAAACCTAGCTACCGGTATCACTATATCGGAGGCTGGTCCAAGTAACATCCTGACTGGTGGAGAGTTGTGTGCAGGGGCACCTGGTGCAGGGACTTTTAAGTTTGAGGTGACTTCTAACAATGCGGGCTGTCAGACAGGTGGCGGATCTGGAACTAACATAACCTGCCCGTAGGCGTGTTTTGCCAACTAGGCTCAAAACCGCTAATATACCCCCATGCACAACGAGCTTCTCACTATAACTAACCTGGTCGTAAAGCTAGAGGATAAAGCTATTTTAACCGGCGTTAACCTGCGCCTGGCTACCGGGGAAACGCACGCCCTTATGGGACCTAATGGCGGCGGCAAAAGTACGCTGGCTCAGGTACTTGCGGGTAATCCCAGCTACCCTGTAGACAGCGGCGAGATCGTGTTTGCCGGAAAAACTATTGGCGAGTTGGCGCCTGATGCGCGTTCGCGCCTTGGCATCTTTTTGTCGTTTCAATATCCATTAGAAATTGCCGGAGTTAATGTGGCCAGTTACCTGCGGATGATTTACTCCAACCGGTTTGGTAAAAGTATTCCGCCCGTTAAGTTTAGAAGCTTACTAGCAGAAAAAATGGCTATTATTGACATGCAAAGCGCATTTTCCGATCGTTACCTCAATGAGGGTTTTTCCGGCGGCGAGAAAAAAAGAATGGAGATATTGCAAATGTTGATCCTGGAACCGCAACTGGTGATTTTGGATGAGGTAGATAGCGGGTTAGATGTTGACGCGTTAAAATCTGTGGCAGCCGGCATAGCTTTTCTCCGCCGGAAAAACCCGGAAACTGCCTTATTGGTTATTACGCACCATGCGCGCATTCTGGACTACCTTAAGCCGGAATATGTACACGTTATGCAGGGCGGTAAAATAGTAAAATCGGGTGGGTTTGAGGTAGCCAAACAGGTGGAAGCTACCGGTTACACCCACCTTTAACTTATGCCTAAACTACCAACTGTTACACAACCTAATGTACAAGCTGTCCGTGATATAGGCTTAGGAAGCTACAAATTTGGTTTTTCATCTCCGGAAGACTATGTGTATAAGCCCAAAAAAGGTTTGACTGAAGCAACCGTTGCCAAGATTTCCGAACTCAAAAACGATCCCGCTTGGTTACGCGCTTTTAGGCTAGAGTCGTACCAACTTTTTTTGACCAAACCCATGCCTACCTGGGGCCCGGACTTGTCGCGCATCCACTTTGATGACATTTTTTACTACATTAAACCAACTGCCCAGCAGGAAAAAAGTTGGGAAGATGTGCCTGCGGCTATCAAGAACACTTTTGACCGGCTGGGTATTCCGCAAGCAGAGCGGGAGCATTTGTCCGGCGTAAAGGCTCAGTACGAGTCAGAGGTAGTTTACGGCTCGCTGCTGCAGGAGCTTACTGATCAGGGTGTGGTGTTTTTGGATACAGATAGTGCGGTCAAAAAGTATCCGGAGTTGGTCAAGGAATGGTTTGGCAAAATTATTCCGCCTGCCGACAATAAATTTTCCGCCTTAAACAGTGCGGTCTGGAGCGGCGGATCCTTTGTTTATATTCCAAAGGGTGTTCATGTTAAAAGGCCGCTGCAGGCTTACTTTAGAATCAACGCCAAGAACATGGGGCAATTTGAGCGCACGTTAATTATTGCTGATGAAGGCAGTTTTGTGCACTATGTAGAAGGCTGCACTGCCCCTGTGTATACCAGCGACTCTCTGCACGCCGCGGTGGTGGAGGTTGTTGTTAAAAAGAATGCGCGGGTTAGGTACACAACCATCCAAAACTGGTCCGGCGACGTTTACAATTTAGTGACCAAGCGGGCACGGGTTGATACCAATGGTATTATGGAATGGGTCGACGGGAACATTGGTTCCAGAGTTACCATGAAATACCCAAGTTGCTATCTGGTTGGCGACGGCGCGCGGGGGGAGATGCTTTCCATAGCGTATGCCGACGCAGGTAAGCATCAGGATACCGGCGCTAAAATGCTCCACCTTGCCCCAAACACCTCGTCAAAGATTGTTTCAAAATCAATCTCCCTAAACGGAGGCCGCACCAGCTATCGGGGTTTGGTTCAGGTTGCTCCCTCGGCAAAAAACGCCAAGGTCAAAGTTGAGTGCGATGCCCTGATTTTGGACGATACATCAGCCTCCGACACCTTTCCCGTTATGAGAATTGATGAAAGCTCTGCCACAGTCGAGCACGAAGCTACGGTTTCCAAAGTCGGCCAGGAGCGGCTGTTTTATCTTATGTCGCGAGGTCTATCCCAAGACGAGGCTATGAGTTTAATCGTAAACGGATTTATCGAGCCGATTGTTAAGGAGCTTCCTCTGGAGTATGCCGTAGAGCTTAATCGCCTAATTGAACTTGGTATGGAGGGTTCGGTAGGATGATCACAGAGATTGTAAGCTTTGCTACCACTAACAGTGTAACACTATCGCCGGTGGAGGATACGCTGTACCTTGTAAACTGCGCCAGTCGCGTAGGTAAGGTTCCCGAGGCTTCGAACACTCTGGTAGTTACTCTTGCTCATCCCGATGTGACGTGCCATATTTACTGCGGCTACAAGGTGGAGCGGGGTGATGCGGTCAATCTTGCTACTACTATTATTCATACGGCTGCTCGCACCAGTTCCACTACCATTATTCGCGGGGTTTTGTTTGCCGGAGGAGTTTCAAACTACGTGGGCAGGATTGTTATGAACCACGCCGCGCAAGGTTCGTCAGCTAGGCTGGACGACAAGACACTGGTGGTTGGAGAAGGTACGCGGAACCACGCGGAACCAAGTATGCAGATAGAGGCTAACGAAGTTACGGCATCGCATGCATCATCTACTGGACCGGTAGACGGCGCGCAGCTGTATTACTTACAAAGCCGTGGTCTTTCTCACGCAGAGGCTCAGACGGTGCTGGTCGACGCGTTTTTAACCCTGCCTAAGGTATAATAGACTTATGCTGGATAGTCAAACAATTAAGGCCGATTTTCCAATCTTGAGTCGCCTAGTCAACGGGCGAGCATTAGTGTATTTAGACAATTCTGCCACCTCGCAAAAGCCGCTACAGGTTTTGACTGCGGTAGACGACTATTACACAACTTCCAACGCCAACGTGCACAGAGGTTCGCACACCTTATCAAACGAGGCCACTTCTCTTTACGAGAAGTCGCGGGAAAAGGTGGCTCGGTTTATTGGCGCCCGTAAACCGGAAGAAATCATTTTTGTGAGTAACACTACTGAGGCATTAAACCTGGTGGCTTACGCATACGCTTTAGCCGCTTTAACGACTGGAGATGAGATAGTGGTGGGGGCGTGGGAACACCACAGTAACCTAGTACCCTGGCAACAGGTAGCCTTACACACTGGAGCTAAGCTTGTTTATATCTACCCAACTAAGGAGGGCTTGTTTGATCTTGCCGACTACAAGTCCAAGCTGAGTACTAGGACTAAGCTGGTAGCGATGGCTCAGGCAAGCAATGTTTTGGGAACGGTTTTTCCCGTTACCGCCATTGTGGCTGAGGCTCACAAGTACGGTGCCATAACTGTTATAGATGGCGCCCAGTCAACCCCGCATATGGCTGTGAATGTTCAAAGCTTGGGGTGTGAGTTCTTTGCCTTTTCGGGTCATAAAATGTTAGCCCCCATGGGGATTGGCGTGCTCTATGTAAGATCGGAAATGTACAACCGCATGCAGCCTTTTATGACAGGCGGGGGGATGATCAGCCAGGTTGAGGCAACTAAAGCTACGTGGGAAGTCCCGCCGTACACTTTTGAAGCTGGTACACCCAATGTGGGCGGTGCCGTGGGACTAGCCTCGGCTATAGACTATTTAACTGGTGTGGGGATGCCCGCTATCCGTGAGCACGAACTTAAGCTAACCGACTACGCTTTGGCAGAATTTACTAAGCTTGCCGGTTCTGTTCCGGCATTAAACTTGGTAGGGTCGTTGGATCCTACGCAAAGAACCGGTCTGGTCAGTTTTTACCTAACCGGCATCCACCCCCACGATATAGCGGCGATTCTGGACCAACAGGGTGTGGCTATACGTTCGGGGTACCATTGCGCCATGCCTTTACACACACACCTAGCTCTCAGTCCAACGTGTAGAGCTAGTTGGTACCTATATAACAGTCACCAGGACATTGACGCATTACTTTCCGGCGTAAGAGAGGCGTCCAGACTTTTGGCCTAGCATGTCGAATCAACTGTACCGCGAACAGTTTATGGAACTTTATAAGTCTAGCGCCAATTTCGGGCATATGCCCGATGCCACCATTTCGGCAACCCACACCAATGCTATCTGCGGTGACAAGATGGTTCTCCAGTTAAAACTCGAGGCTGGTACGGTGCTGGACGCAAAGTTTACCGGTGTATCCTGTGCAGTGTCAAAAACCTCCGCCTCAATACTAACCGAGGCCATCAAGGGTAAAAGTATACCTGCCGTGCAAAAGCTAACTGACCAGGATATACTCAAGTTACTTAACTTTGAACTAACGTCCAGCAGGCAACACTGCGCTCTTTTATGCTATTATGCATTGCAAACTGCCCTACAGGACTATGACCAAACACTCAGTACAAACAAATAACCCAGCACCACAAGTGACCAAAGAGGCCAACTTGGCCGAACTAGTGTTTAAGTACCCGGCAACTGCAGAAGTCTTGCTGGACTATGGTTTACATTGTGTGGGGTGTGGCGGTATGCAGTACGATACTGTGGAGGCGGGTGCCAAACTGCACGGTTACTCCGCCAGCGAAATTGACGAGCTGGTGCTCAGACTCAATGAGGTAATCGACTTTAAGGAATAAGCTTATGCCTACTAAGATTGCAAAAATAAGCGTAGATCGTACAGCGTGCATTGGGGCGGCCACCTGTGTGGTAGTAAACCCCCAGGCCTTTGACCTGGATGCCGAGTCTATCGCTATTGTTAAAGACGGGGCGCTTCAGACCGGTGACGCACTATTGTTGTTGGCGGCACAGGCATGTCCCGTAGCTGCCATTAGTTTATACGATGCGGACGGCAAGCAAATTTATCCGCCGGCGGCAAACTAACGGCTACTGCTCACTGTGCGGTTCACGGTGGGTTCATTAATGACATGGTAAAATAAGCTATGGCTATACAACTACTAAGCGACAATATGGAGTTGACCCCCAGTATGAAAGCCTTAGCGGATCAGAAACTTGTCCCATTGTTAAGCCACATAGAACAACGTAGCCGTGAGGAGGCCAGCATCCGGGTGGTTATGAACAAGTCGCACGAGCACGTTAAGTTGCTGGTAAAGGTGGAGGCTACGGTTGAGGGTACTGACTACTTTGGGTGTGAAGAAGATTTTACGCTCGAGTCAGCTTTAATTAGGGCGGTTGACGAGGTAGATAAGCAGTACTTAAAGGCTAAGGAAAAAGCCAAAGAGCGAGACTACAGCAAGAACAGGGACTTAAAACGGTTTGACGGTGGAGACATAGATACAGTAGATCCTGTAGACCCAGACGCTGCTACGGGTGCTTAGCTCAGTCGGTAGAGCGGTCGTCTTATACACGATTGGTCCCAGGTTCGAGTCCTGGAGCACCCACCATACCCAGGGTTATAACTCTTCAAGCCGTTCTTTAGTCCCAGGTTTCTTAATAGCCATGTACTTTAAGTATTTTTCGGTGGTGGTTAGCGTTTTATGCCCAGCGACTCGACAGACGGTTTGTAAACTAACACCTAAGGCCAGTTGGTGGCCGGTAAAGGTGTGTCTAAAATCATTTACCTTAGCGCCTCTCAGCCCGGCGCGATGAAAAAGTCGATCTAAGGAGGAGCGAATGTTTCTGATTAGAATAGCCTTGCCACTTTTGGTAGCAAACAGAAACGGGCTAGGAACTTGTCGGTCAAGCTCTAAAAAGTTCTGAAGCGCCTGTTTTGCTTTGTTATTTAGCGGTATTACCCGTTCCTTTTGGCTTTCTTTCTTGGGGATAAAAACTGTGGCAGGTTCGCCCAAGTCCAAATGGCCTATTTCCATGCTTGAGAGCTCAGAAATTCTAATACCTGTCTGCAATAGTAGTTCTACCATGGCCAACGTTTTTGGATCTTTTCTGGCACACTCCCTTAGAGCCAGGCATTCTGTTGTGCCAAAGATGTTTGGGGTTTTAGTTTCTAACTTTGGGTGTTTTAAGCCGTTGGCAATATTGTGCGTAGCGTGACCCTGTGCGGTTAGGTACTTATAAAAGCTTTTGATGGAGTTAATTTTTCTAGACACTGATTTGGGACTGAGTTTTTTAACATCGTACAGGTGCAGCAGATACTTTTCTAAATGCTCGGGGGTGACTTCTCCCACGGCAGTAACGCCGTAATCGCATAGGTAGCTTATGAGCTGGTCAAGGTCTTTAGCATAGGCAGCTGCGGTAAGGCCCGACTTTTTTCTGTCGTATAGATCTTGCACAAAATTCTTTTGTGCCTTTGTTAAGTTCAGTTGCATATGATGTTTTAGTTGGGGCATACTACCTAGAACTTCAGAAATCTATAGGCTATCTTACCTATTTTCTGTTTTATTGTCAACAGTGGTATGCTTCATAGATGCAGCCAAAACTGACCAGGAATACCGTACTTAGCGTAGTGTTATTAATCCTGGCCGCTAGCTCCATTACGGTAACTTTGCAGGTAGCTCACCGAGGCAGGAGGTTAGTAGAAGCAAGAACTGAGTTGGCAGCTCTTAGGCAAGAAAAGGAACGGCTTGACGCGGAGGTACTGTATCGGCAATCCGCTGATTTTGTAGAACAAGAGGCCAGAAATAAGCTAAACATGGTTAGACCCGGCGAAGAGGTGTACCTAAAGCCCAAGATTTCAGGCGACGACTTGCTGGGTGCACAGGATTCTCAGGGTGCCAACCAGCACAGCCGCGGTGGGATAGCCGCTGGTTTGCTGGCTCCCGTTAAGGGAATGATTAACAGTTTGATTGACAAAATCAACGATTTTCTGGTATTATTCCAAAGTTAATTTGGTAGTGTCGCGGGATGGAGGAGTAGTACCTCGTCAGGCTCATAATCTGAAGACCCCGGTGCAAATCCGGGTCCCGCAACCAAAACTCATCTAAACTTATAGAGTCTGGCAGAATTCGATACCGCTGAGCCAGCCTCTACGATTCTGAGGACCCCGCCCAATTGCCGCTCGCCCTGGCTGCTCTCCCTAAAGTCACCCATATACGTTAGTAGTGTGCTGCTGTCAAAAAAAGCCGTACTTGCGCCCCCGTCAGTTTCATAAAAATAGACTAAATACTTTGCGTTCATGCTGCTGGCCTGCTCTAACCCGCCTGCGGTACTAAGTAGGTTAGTAAAGTCTTCTGACACAAAACCCGTCTTTGGGTAGTCGTACATCCTTGGATTTATGAGTGGTTGGTTGTGTGTAGTCATCCAAAAAATGGCCTCGGTGGTTTTAGTATAGGGGTACACTACTACGGGCGACTTAAGGGAGTTAGCGGCACCCAAATAGGTGTATACCTTGGGCGGAGTACCCACGTGGCTAATCTTTAGCGGGATAATAAACTCGGCTATGCTAATAAGTGCCAGCAGTCCCAGAAGCAACCTTGGTAGCCTGTGTCTTACCAGGGTCACGTAGCCGTAACCGGTAAATATTAAGATCAGGAAGAGACTCAGAATACCCGACCGAGCCAGGACCCTGAACATAGGAAAAAGTTTAAAAAGGCCGTAACTTGGGGTATAGATGGGCGTGGCGTTTATGGTAACCACTGGGGGCATGGCTAGCACCACCAATGCTCCGATAGTAAGTGCCAGGGCTGGATAACTGATAGCCGACCGTGCTTGGTGTGGCGTGTTGCGGCGGACTAGTGCGACACAGCCTAGCAGCGCCAGAATCAGATTTACCCACCCCACAAAAGAGGCCGAATGCTCTGCCTTAAAGTAGTTTTGGGTTAGGTAGTTTCCTCCTTTAGCCAGGCTCGTTAGAGCCGTGTTGGCCAGTGATCCAAAAAAAGGGTTGTCTACCGAGGGTACAAGATAGTACCAAGGTCGTGAGGAAAAAATAATAAAGTCATCCAGTGTCCGGTTTACGGCCTTAGTTTCGCCAAATGCCTCCACGCCCGGATTGGGTGATAGATAGTTGGCTTGTATGTAGGGCGCCATAAAGATCAGCGTTGTGAGGCTAAAGACAAGTGCAGTTGTAACTACATTGCGGAAATGCCTTGTTACGCAGGCTAGTTTGGTTTGGCACATGAGCCACCTAGCTAGCAGGTACAGCGCAGTAAAGAGAAGCGTGAAGTAACCAAGGTAGTTGCTGATGCTGGTTATTAAGGTTAGGAGCAGTCCTAGAACCACGGCTTTTGATCGGCTTGTGGAAAACAGCATGGTGTGTAAGAACCAGATTACCGGCCAGAACTGGAGCAAGTCTAGATGACTGCGGCTTTGGTACGCTAAAAAGGGGCTAGCTACAAATATGCCGGCTAGTAGTATCCCGATAAACCGGCCAAACAGTTTTGTGTAAAACCTGTAGCCAAAGAATAAGTTAAGCGCCGAACTGGCCAAGAGTATTGCATTGTATGCCGCAACCGGATTAACAAGGCTGGCTAGCAAAAAGCTAAAAACAAAAACTAGTGGTTGGTTGTTAGTAAATAGGTTTTGACAAACACCCGTAGGGTAGCCAAAGTAGTCAGTACAACCCACTAAACCGTTGCCTATAAGGCGCGGAAGGGCAAAAAACCCTGCATTGTCCTCAATAAACCCTATAAGGTAGTCGGTTAAGATCATAACTTTTGTAGTAGTTCGTTTGGTGTGTCGGTCCAGATACTAAACGGGTTGCTTAACACCCCCATTTTTAAGAGCGCGTTAATTGGCGCACTAAGGTCGTAGCCACGACTGTCGTCTGTTAGCTCTACCTGGAAATCAGTTCGCACCTGTGTGGAGTAGTTAGTTAGTGTGTCAGACGTACTAGGCGAGGTGTAAAGAACAGTGTACTTTGCTGTAGTGAGCACCTCCTTGGTGAGGTATTTAAGGGGAAGCTCCGTCCTCCCCACTACTAGCTTAAAGCCCGCCAAGTACTGTGGGTCGAGCCCACTAACTAGTAAAACCGCATAGTCTTGTGGGAGCGTGTGGGGATCTAGCGGGATCTCAAAGGTTTCCACGCCGGTTTCTGCCCTACATCCCGGAAAATTCATTATTCTTTCGGACTCCGTGATTACAGGATCGATAAGGGCATTTGCCTCTGTGGTGGTTCCGTAAGTATGCGCAAATCTATCCAGGACTACGGTTGTCAGTTTTATCGCTGCCGGTGGCGGGGAAAGGTTACAGTTAACGCTAAGTTGGGCTTGCGCTGTGGGAGAGCTGACTGTTGCAGTAGGCGCAAAGTCTACGGTGGCCAACGGTGAGAAGTCTGTAGTGCTAAGATACTTCTCTAGTTTAGGTGTTTTAAGGATGGTCTCAAAGACTGCGTCCGGGTTCTCAGATATGAGTGTTATATTTCCGGCATCGCTAAATCTGGTCAAAGGCTTGTTAACTACGCGGTTTGTATTAGGCGCATATATTAGGTAACTATCCGCATATACTCTGGAAGGACCGGTATAGTAATAAGGCTCAAACAATACCTGGCTCCCCCATTTTTTGCTGTACGGGAAAACTATCACCTCGTCTTTTATGCCAATCAGTGGCTCAAACGCGTAATCGGTCGGCCGTGTTTGCTGCAGCATCGGATACGCTGTGGTCAACGTTAAACCGGCCAGTAAGCCAAACATTGTAAGCCTGCGCTGGGTGGCGGTAAATAATCCTGCATAGTCAATGTGGCGACTCTGTATATACACAAGTACTGTAACCAGAACTACAGCGCTCAGTAGTACTAAGCCTGCGCTAGTCTGCAGGTCACCAAAGGTTAACGCAAGGCCGTTTACTAGCACGGTACTGGGAATTAGCCACTTTACAAAGCTAGGGTTAAGCTGGACATGCACTATTCTTTGACTTGCGCTAGTGACAACCCTTGCTAGGTGGGGGAGTATGACCAGGAAGCCAAACAGCGCAAGGGTGTAAAGATAGAACTGCAGACCGACCCTAAATAGGGTTTGCGCAGCCCCAAAAGCTTGGGTGTCAAAAGGATTCAGTGTGGCAGCAATGTAGGATAAGGGGTAGCCGGAGTCACTTGGTAACCCAGCTAGTGAAGTTAGGGTGTAAAAAACCGGTATGTAGCAAAGTGCCAGCACAAGAAAAATAACGGTTAGTTTAGTGTAGTTGTAGGTCACGAGGACTGCTGCACGTTGCGCCAGCTGCAGGTACAGCTCGCGGTGTAAGAGCAGCCGTGGTTGGTGGAACAGTACGGCAAGCGGTTGCCGTAGCACGGCGCCAAACACTAGAAGTACTAGGATGTAAACGGTACCTTTAAAGAGTGCGGAATCTTTAAAGGTGCTAAGTAAGTTTTGTGCGATACTGTTACCAGTAACCTTGGTAGGTTTTGCACCTGCAGTTTCCTGGGATCTGGCAAGGGCTTTGTAATAGAAGCCCAAGCTTTCCTGATACTGCGGAGTTATCAAGAGCACCTGTGGTAGTACGTGATAGTTAACCCCGTTTACGTTTGTTGACCAGGCGGTTTGTTTTATGGTGTCTGCAACAGAAGAGAGATTAGGGTTTTGCTCTGCGTAGTTTAGCTTGTCAAACGTGCAGGAGACGCCAAACACAGAGGCTACTTGCTCCCCAGCATCGCAAATCACAATCACATTTTGGTAACCTAAAGTAGCGTTTTCGGCCTGTAGTATGTTTTTACTCTGAGACGCTAAGACTAGCAGATACCGTCCGTCCATAGCTTGTCCGCGGTTAGTGTCCGTGCGGTCAGTGGGTTGCTGGGCATTGCCACCGGTTGCTGTGGCTGGTTGAGTGAGCTCTGGGGCCAGCGTGTCTACCTGGATGCCCCACAACTTAAATACTTTTTTGTAGTAATCCAGTGATGTCTGCGCTGCCACTGAGGTGCTAGTTAGTATCCCAAAGCTAAGCATGCAAAGAATAACGGCTTGTTTAAGCATGAGTGGCTCCGGTCACAAGTTTGGTATGGAAGATGTCCTTAGTAATACCTAGTATTAAGCACAGGTAACACAGGACAGCGGAGAGTTCAGCAAGTCTGTTGAGTTTGAGTATAAGGAGCACTGGACACAGGGTCACAAAAACTAAGGCAAGCATGTAGGGGTATTTGCGGTCGACCAGGAGCCCTAGTCCGAACGCTCCCAGGCAAAGGGCAAAAGCGAGCAGGTATACCATGCCTGCTAAAGCTGTTTGATGGACAAGTAATCCAATCACGCATAGCACTATGCCTAGGGATACGGCCGACCGTGCGACTTCGATATGTACTACACTCTTAACCAGTTTTTCTACCGGCAGAAAGAATACCCAAAACGCACCTACTAACAGTGCGTAAACAGTAATATTAAAGACCGGCATGGGGCAATCTTACCACAAAACTCACGTGAACTTACTAACAATGGCTGCCAATTCATCTGTTTTCATAAGTGGAACATCCGCTATGTAATCTTCGTGTTGCTTCTCGCCCGGCGATGCCCCAACAACAACTATGGCAGAGCCCTTACTGCCCTTAACTTTTAAAAAGGCCTCGGCCAAGCATTTGAGCCGAAACTTCTTGGTATAGCTTACCGGATAGTATATCTTAGTACTGTCCGGTTTTTTGGTTAAGCCCACGTTTACCAGAAATTCGGCGGCATCAGGCATGGTAATAAAATAGCGGGTCATTTCTGGATCGGTGAGTCTTATTGTATTATCTCTTTTTAGCTGTTGGTCCCATAGCTGTAGTACAGAACCCCGTGAACCTAACAGATTTGGGCACCGTGCAATTATAAATGTTGTGGTCTTATAGAGGCTAGCACTTTCTTTAACCAGATACTCTGCAAGAAGTTTTGTAGCCCCGTAACAATTTGTCACGTTGATAGCTTTGTCTGAAGAAACGTAGATCAGTCGCTTAATAAGTGGGCTCGAATTCAGAATATTTAGCAGTCCCAGTATATTAACCCTGTGTGCCTCTCTGGGGTTTTGCTCAGCTAAGGACACGTGTTTTAGCGCGGCTGTGTGAAACACTACGTCGATGTTTTTCATAACGTCGGCAATGTGTTCTTTGTCGGTAATATCTCCTAGAGCAAATTTTACCAGCGGCGAGTTGAGTTCGTTCTCAGCCTCTTTGATAAGCGCTTCGTCCCTGCTAATCGAAAGCACATTCTGGGCGCCCAAGGCCAGAAGTTTCCTAATGATATTTCTGCCAAACGAGCCGCTACCCCCCGTAATTAGAAAGCGCGTATTTTTAATAGGTGACGCTTGTGTATGCATATGCCAGTATTTGGCAATATTACAACATATACTACCGGGTGTAAACCTGTTTGGCGGGCTGGGTGCAAAAGTCCTACTGTATAATCTGCATATGCATAAGCGTTCGGTAGCTTTACTTGCAGTGGTTATACTTTTGACTGTATTAGTTATAGGTGGATTGACCAGCACTAACAGGCATGCCGTGCCCGGACCTGAGGATACCGCCCGGCCTTTGGCCGACAGCCCCCACTTTGCCGTATCCACCGCAGCCTACGCCTCTACAACCGAGTTTGAACACGTGCTACGAGCACTCTCCACACAGAAAATACCCCTGGTGTTTTTGGTGGGAACTGTACACGGCATCACCCCACGGAACATCGCGCAGTATGAAAAGACCTACAATCTAAGGCTAGTTGCACCGGCATCAGGCGCATATACCGGCTATACAGAGCGCGATGGCTACCGTTCGTACTATTTGCCTGGGGCCAAGGTACTTTTGGTGGATGCTAGTGAACGAGCGGACAGCCGTGGAACTCAGTTGGAGGCTATCAGAAACGAAGTTGCTAGAGATACGGCCGAACCGTTGATGGTGATTGTCTACCATGCTATGTGGGGTGCTGCGCAGGCCGACTTGGTGGAGACTTTGCATCCCCTGCTTGCCGCGCGGGGCAAAACTACCGTGTTTTCGGGCGTACCCGGGGTGTTTGCCAAGGATGGCGTGCAGTACCTGTCCTACGGTTCTACCGAGCCACCTCAAGCCGGGCAGTCTACCGCAACCGGGCTAAGTTACACCGTGTGTACACTTGGCGAGCAGCTCAAGTGTACCGGTGCCCAGGCTGCTGCTGCAGAGCCCACAAAGCCCACTGTAACGGACTACTCAGCTTTGTTTGGTACGACACTTACAGCCCTTGCTGCCGAACAGCCCGTACTGGCATTTACCACAGGGTTTAGGTCGGATTACGGTGTTAACTCACTTAGACATATTAGCTACATAACTTTGGAAAAAACAGCCGACTGCAGCTTTCCGTTGGGTCATCTTCAGTTAACGGGCTCCGGGTTTTTTGAACCATCTAAGTATTTTACTCATCTGGATGTATCAGACTTACAACGGATCTATTTAATTGATAATAAGTCGGAGTCCGGAGATGCTATTCAGTCCATACAGTTTTCGCGTCTGCTGGACGATCCTGCTGACTGTAAAGCCTTTCAAGTTAAGGTATTTAATCGCAGTTTTACTTGGGCGTTAGCTGGCTACCGCGCCCCTGTGGACAGCTATCGCATAGCACTAGACAAAGCCGATCTAGCAACGCTTAAAACTGCACTCCCAGACAGTGTGGAAGAAAGAACGGCTGCCAGTTTTAACTTTCCCTCTGTGAGTGGGAACTTGACTGTGGACAACAAAACCTACGGTATTAAGATAAAGAACAGGGGACTGTCTCTAGCTCACTGGGCGTATGCCAAAAAATCGTATACCTTAAAATTTAAGGACTATTTTAAGCACAACCAAACCCTATTGGCCTACATTCCCGATAAACGGGCGTACACCGGTGAGTATCTGGTAAATCGGTTAGCTGACATCCTAAATGTACCCGCCCTGGACGCATCGTTTAAGGAGGTGATTATCAACGGCAAGAGCTACGGAACGTACTATATATCGGAGGATTTTGATAACTTATTTTTAGCCAAGCGGGGGTTACCTGAGGCTAATATCTACACCACGGATCCCTACCAAGCGCCTGCCTACATAGCATCAGCAAGTTTTAATGTTTTGGATATGCCAAAAAGTATGATAGTTTCGACTCTTAAAAATTACGAAAAAAACTACGATCGGGATGCGGATTATTTTTTGTCGGTAATCAAGTTAGATACACAAACGCTAGCCAAAAATTGGCGGTACTACTTTGACTCGGATAATCTGGCTGGCATGTTGGCGCTAATGCAGATAACCGGGACTGCCCATTACGACTTTCACAACGTTGTTTTTTATATCAATCCCGACACCGGGAAGATCCACTTTTTTCCCTGGGACCTAATGAACTACACCCATGTGGGTGATCTTCAGAGAGCTGATCTTAAGGCCATAAACAACGACTACATACATGTTAACGAGCTGTTTACTAAGCTCCTGGAAATTTCCGAGATTAGGCTGTTGAGAAATCGCCTGCTGTACAGTTCTGCTACTGAGTTGCTGGAGTATGTTCAGAGTTTTGGCAAACAGGACAACATACGGCTGATGGCAACGTTTTTTACAGATCCCACCGTGGAGTTTCCAGAGGGTGAGGGTAACAGACCAGCACTGGTGACTTTTTTACGTACACCTCACATAATCAGTACCAACATCACTTACCTCCAAGGGAAAATTGCTGAAATGAACCTACAGTCCGAGGCGCTAACGGATGGGACTGCCGTTCTGCTTAACCTTACCACCCATTCGTACGGGGAAAATACGCTAAACCGTATTGTACTTAACGGTTCGTTGGACAGTAGTGTTGGAATGATTTCCGTAAATGGTCTTAGGCTGGCTGAGGCGGAGTACTCAGTGGAAAAAACCAAGGCAGGGTTGGTTATTAACTTTCAAACAGGGGTAGGGGTGTCGCCGATTCTGGAGTATAAGTCAGTGTACGCCTCCCCTGTCTTGGTAAAGCCCGCTACTGTTTCTGTTCGCATCGACGGCATTCACCAAGCGTATGGTCAGGTCGATGTGGAGCTAGTAAACCCCGCTACCGGGGCACACAAGACGCTCCAAACCCAGTTAATGTATGGTCAGACATATACCGCTCCGCCAGCAGCCGCTAGCTTTAGTGACCCCCACTTTGCAGCGGACACGCACCCCGCAGTACAAACTACCGATGGCGGTAAAACATATACTTTTAAAAACTTGGAAACAGTTTTGGAGTCGGATTTAGTTCTGGCCAAGAACAGTGTGCTCAAGATACAACCCGGCAGCACTATCAAGCTGGGTGAGGGTGTTTCGTTAGTTTCATACGGCGACATACTGGCCAAAGGCACTAAAGAGCAGCCCATTGTCTTTACCGGTACGAGCAAGGCTAAGCCTTGGGGTGTTGTAGCGGTGCTTCAGGAAGGTTCCAGGCTTGAGCTTGATCACTGTAAGATCCAAGGCGGAAGTAGTGCTTTCCACAACGGCGCTTACTTTTCAGGTATGGTGTCGGCGTATGTCGCAGATACTTTTGTTACCAATTCCGAGTTTACGGGTGCTAGTAGAACTAGTGGTGATGACGCACTAAATGTTAAGCAGGGGTTTGTATATCTAACGGGTAATGTGTTTAAAGACAACCTGGCCGATGCTGTTGACTTGGATTTTATTAAGCGGGGCTCTTTAGTCCGTGATAATACCTTTCAAAACAACGCTAATGATCACATAGATCTTTCAGGTTCGCAGATGGTACTCATTAAGAACAACCAAATGAACCAGGCCGGGGACAAAGGTATCAGCGTAGGGGAGGGCTCTGACGTGGTGATTCAGCAGGCGACTATAGCAAACGCCAGATACGGGATAGTTTCTAAAGATGCATCTTTTGTTACCATCAAAGACTCTACAGTCAAGGACACTAAAGTCGGCGTTGCTAGTTACAATAAGAAAGAAGTGTTTGGAGGTTCTAGGGCGTATGTTTACACCACTACGTTTGTGGCCAACACTCAAGATTTTGGGCTCGAGTTCATTGAGCTGAAGGACTGGAGATTTGGTGACCCGTTCTATAGGTCGTACATCTACGCCAGTTCGTCCACCTACCGCTTGACGGGAAGGACAACCACCGAGGTAATTATAGAGTCGTTAGAACCCCCAAAGACTAAAAAGGAACTATATGAAAAAGCGTCCAAAAATACCATTGATGCGCAAGGGAGTGTCTATGCAAAACTTACTGACAGCATTACTAACTAACCTAGGCCAAGCGGTAACTGCCGCGCCCAAAGTTCGGATCCGAAGGGAGCACAAGTTTATGGTCCGTCGGCAGCTGCTTGTGCAGTTAACGGCGGATCTAGCGCCCTTTGTGGTTGACGATTCGCACAACATAGCTAACTGCCATTATTATAAAGTTGCCTCCATTTATTTTGATAACCATGCCTTGCGTAACTACCTTGATAAAGTCAACGGTTTAGCTAGGAGATTAAAAACCAGGGTTAGATTTTATCCTTCCAGCAGCACTGGTATGTATTTTGTGGAGTTTAAGTACAAACAAGGCGACTTATCAGTCAAGCATAAAAGCCAAGTTACCGAGACCGATATTAAGCAGCTGCTTGCAGGTAACTATCCTAGTTTTTTTAAGTCCAAAAATCAGGTGTTAACCAGTTTTGCAAGGCACCTTTTTAGCAATAGTATGTTTCCCTTTGTGCGGATTGATTATGTTAGGCAAGCTTTCCTGGCTAAATACGGGCTCCCGTTGCGTATTACTATCGACAGTCAGGTTCGATGCTGTAGGTACCGCAAGGACTTTTACGGACATGCGCCACACATCCGGGCACTTCCGGCTAACTCGGCTATTTTGGAGATTAAGACTGAGGGGACCTACCCTTTTTGGTTGGTAGCTATTTTACAGAAATACGGACTAAAACAGGAAGCTGTAAGTAAGTATGTTTATTCTGTTCAGGCTCTGGCCAGAACTAGCTCACTGTCTCTATAGTAGGAGGCGTTCCTCCTTGTTATTTAAAGGCCTATTTAGTATAATCCCGACCATGTCACCCTTGCCGGAACTATCGCTGTTTCTCAGCGGGTACTTTACCGATATTCTTACGCCACTTTTGGCCTCGTTCCTTTTGAGTTTAGTGGTGGTCTTTTTTTATCACACCACCAACAAGGGTTTCTCGTATGAAAACTCCTTTAGTTTTACACTGGTTTTGGTTACGGTTATTGTCACGGCCGTTATGCTCACTATTAGCTCCAATATAGCTTTGTCTTTAGGGCTTATTGGGTCGCTGTCTATTATTAGGTTTAGGACGGCTGTTAAGAATAGTGCAGATATGGCTTTTATCTTTTGGAGTATTGCCGTGGGGTTAGCCAATGGTGCAGGAAATGTGTCAGTTGCTGTTGCCACAACTTTGGTTATTAGTGGTGTTGTATATGCATTTAACAAGTGGGGCACATATCTAAAAAGTAACACCGATTATATTTTAGTCGCTCGCTTTGGCAGTACATGTAAGCAAAAAACTATTGACCACTTGCTGACTAAGGCCTCCCTACACTGGAAGCTCAAATCAGCTCACGCTACAAAAGAGGAAACCGAGCTAACCTACTCTTTGTACTCAAGAGATGCCGCTCGGATCAGCCAACTAACAGAGGATATTTCTAAGCTCAAAGGTGTTTTGGATACCTCGCTGCTGACTCCGGAAACCAACTTATTTATTTAAGCTGTGCTTTTTGCGCAGCAAGCTGTAGCCAGCATAGGCAGTTCCGAGGACTAGCACACTTAGCGAGATACCTACGGAGATATAAAAGACTCTTTGTGGCCAAAACTCCAGAATTAACTGCATATCGTAGGTTCCGTTAGCGTTTGCCGTGCAAAACGAGGTGGTGGCACACACAGCAGCAGTATCAATTAGCCAGCCGTTGGCATAGCCGTTTACCTTTATATGACTCTCATCCGGTAGCTGGCTTACAGCGTTTTTACGCCGCAAATCCACCAGTTTAGGTTGCCTGTGTCCGAGTGTTGCAGGTAGCCAGGTTTCCCAAAACCTACCTTGGGATAAATTATTGTTTTGAATAGTGCCGTGGAAAATTTTGGAGACAAAGTCAATTTGGTACGGTTCAACATAGTCCAACTTCCCCGAGCTTTCTTCCCAGGTAAAGTGCTGAATACTTTTGCTGGTCGTGTTTCCTAGTGTGGAAATCAGCCCTTTTTTGATGTAGCTGGCCAGCTCGGCTTGGTCGGCTTGGAAATACCCGTTTTTGTCCAACACCCTGTAAGCTACGCTAGCCTGACTTAATAACTTGGATTGGATATCAGCTGGCTTTGTCAGTGTCGGTACTGAGTATACCTTCCAGTCTTTGTGAAATTGTTCGCTCAAGATCAGCATAAACGGATCGGCTGCGTTGTGGATTATCACCCTGTATTTAGTCGGATTTAGTGTCTTATACTCTACGACTGCAGCAGAAGGGCCGTATAGGCCGTCCGTACTAAGCCCGGTGTTTTCCTCCGGTGTAGTGGTGTGCACTCGTGGGAGAAAGGTGTCCCGGCTTGCGTACTGAATGTCGATAAAGCCGTGTGTCCATGCAGGAACTGTGTTATCCACCTGGCACCGCTCGTCGTCTAGCAGCGAGTGGTCCACAAACACAAGCCCTACATTGTGTTTTGCCGCGCCACTCACAACGCTGCTGCACCCTATGTTATAGCTGTCGTACAGGAAGTTATAGATAGGTGGCCCAAAAAAGCCCCATTTTGTGTTTAGATAGGCAAGTTTAGTGTTTGGGTAAAAAGTTCTGGCATCTATTTTTTGATAATCTAGTATCTCTCTGGCGCGGTAATAAGCTTGAGGTATTACGATTCCCCGTTCCTCCACGTTTGTAGCTTTATTGATCTCGTTGAAGTTTTTGTAGTAGTCTCCGTTTATAAACGGATAGCCTACTAAAAGCGTGGTAAGACCAATGGTGGCCGCTACTAGTATTTTATATTTGCCGGCTCGGTTGGTGAAAAAAAAGAGCAACAAAGCGTAAAAAAGCGATTGAAAAAAAACTGCCCCGGCGGTGGTCCGTAAGAAGGCAAGCAGTGGTGTTTTGGTAACCATAAAATGATAGAAAGATCCTAACGGGTAATTGGGGCCCGCCCCAAAAAAGAGATATATCAGCAGCAAAACCCAGATGATGTGTTCCTCTCTTCGCTCGTCGCCCGGCTGAGGCTTGGCTAGCAGGAAGTGCAGTATAATCAGGAAAGCAAAGACGTAGCTTGCTATAAGTACAATGCTGTTGGTGTTGTAACTTGCGCTGTCTTTAGTGTTAAGAAAAACAAAGTCCTGATGGAGTTTAAAAACCTTGTCGAGTGTGTCTATACCGTAGTTTGGGAGTCTACCTATGTCGGAGTAGTCTTGTATCTTATAAGCTGCGGGTGTGTAAGTCTTGGCAAAGTACGCTAGTGGTAGCATTAAGTAGGTGGAGACTAACAAGGTGACTAGTACCCTTGCTACGTAGTGGTTAAGCGATGTTACGGGGGTTAGTTTTAGCACCCAGCTTGCCGTAAAAACTACACAGGCTATCAAAAATAGATGGAAGACATACTTAGGATTAGGCAGGTCCATGGAGCAAAACATCAGCACTATATTTAGCAGTACTATGTCTATAATAGGGAACGCTTTGCTCCTACTTACTTTGAGGACAAAGTACAGGAACCACGGGGAAAAGTAATATACAAACAAGTAATGATAGCCGTTAAATAAAGCCGGAGACAGTAAGTAAAAGACTACAGCTACTACTGCAGCAGTGCGATCGACGCCCTTTGAGAATAAACCGCATAGCTTGTACATTCCAAACCCGCCGACTGCGGTTAAAGTAAACAGCAGCGCGGAAGAGGCTATGTACACGTTGTTGGTGAACAATCCTGCAAGTTTGTACATAAAGTAAAAAGGATAGTAGTCAATAAAGTAGTACTGACCGTTTTGCATATTTACCCACTGATACAGGCTTTTTCTTATGCCGTAACTGTCAAAAAACATCATTACATCGCCACCGATAGCTAGTTTTCCCCAGGTGTAGTAGACCGGTATTAGTGCGATACCTATAATTATAAGTTGCGGGCTATAGCTAAGTACTAGCTGTATAAAAGCTTTGAGTCTGTTGGTTAACATAGGTCGGTGTGGGCATGAAGTGCTTGATACTCAAGCTGTACTATATTATCCCAGGAGTATTTGTTAAGCAGCAGTGCACCGTTTGGATTGGCAAACGACCGCGTCTTGTACAGCTGGATAGTTTGAGCGGCAATAGTTTGGTAATCATTCCTAGCAAATGTCATGAGCTCGTTATTTGTATATAGGTAGTGATAAATAGGCAAGTCGTACACCATAGCCGGTTTTCCCATACATACGGCCTCAAGTAGTGCCACCCCAAAACTTTCGTCGTAACTAAACAGCCAAAAGAGTTTGCTCGCTTTAATGATGGCGTACTTTTCTGCCCCAGTCCTGTAGCCAAGCAGTTGCACGTTGCTTTCCAGCTGTAAGTCCGCTATGCGCTTGTTAAATGAGGCAACAGTTGCAGGATCCCCATTTCCCATGATGGCGAGTTGAAACTCAGGTAAGGTCTTTTTGACCAGACTAAGAACCTCAAGCAGATCATAAATGCCTTTTTTCTCGTTTAACCTGCCCATAAATAACGCGTCTATCCTGTAGGTAGTGTTACTTGTAGCGGCTAGTAGTTTGTCGGTTTCTACGGCAAAGCCGGTAATTGCTACTTTAGCCTCCTTGAAGCCGGCCTTAACCAAGTAGTCCTTAAGGATAGGTGTGATAGCAAAGACGACATCCGCCCTTCTCAGCAGGACTACACTTATCTTAAAGAATAACCATGCAAGGAGTCGCACTACCTTGCTCCCAGGGCCTCGCAGCGGCACTGTGTTGTCAAACTCTACCGCCCATCGTATGTTGCTGTTAAACACCCTATAGACCCATGGAAAGAGGATAAATTCTAGGACTGCTGAAGGGGTGTACATTACATCGTACTCGTCGCCCCGGACTTTAGTGTAACTGGCAAAGGCCATACCGTTTCTTTTTAGCGCGTACCAGATATAGCCCAGTTTAGACAGTCGCACTTGCGGGATGGCCGCAAGTTCGCTAAAAGTAGCATTAAACTGGTAAACGTCCCGGTCTTTTAGGCTAATGTGCTTAATGAACAAACCGGTGTGAATATAGATGTCGTAACCTAGTTCTTCCCACTTTTTTAGCTTGATTAGCCAGATGATGGGGATACCGTCTCGTGACAGGTTGACAATGTTAACGAGCATTTTTTTCATAGATTGCTACGATCTGCCCTCCGCACAGAATACTTTTAGTTATAAAGTCCATCTTAAAATAAAAAGAGTAAGGTGTAAAAAGCGCCAGTTTTTTTAACCCCAGTCTTCTTAGGAAAAAGTCCAGCGTGTAAGGCGTGAACACCGTGCGGTGTGTAGGATCAATTTCTCCGGTAAAGTGACGTGGCGAGGTGTACCTTAGGATGCTTTCGGCATTGGGTGTTGTTACCAAAACAATGCCCCCGGTTGCTAGATTATCGTTTATTGCGGCACTAAAGTTGTCGTAATTAACAAGATGCTCCAGGACGTCAAACACAGTTAGGACATTACAGGTAAAATGCGTGGGAAGTTTGTGATAGTTTAGATCTAGGCACTGGAAATGGTCAGGATTTTTGGCAAAGGTAGCACGACACACGTCAATGGCATACTGTGAAACATCCACGCCATAGCATGTGTTGTTGGCATAAACATTTTGGAGGAATGCCCCTGTGGCACAGCCGATATCCAGAATCGTTTTGTGGTCTAGGACGACCCCCAGGGTTGCCAGAAAACGGATATAGCTAACAAAAGCCTTAGGGTCTTTGGTAGTAGCGTGGGTAAAATAGTCTTTAGTGTACATGATGTTTACAATTCTGCCAAAGCATTAATCATAGATTTAGCAGCCCTTTCCCAGGTAAAGCTTTTGGCAAAGTGATAGTTGGTACTTATTAGTTGTTCCCGTTCTGCTGCAGACAGCCTGACCATCCGTTCCATACTCGATCTTATAGCTGCTACATCTGATGCCGCAAACATCCACTCCTTGTTAGGGTTGAGTTCCGGTAGCGAGCTGTTGTTAGAAGAAAGCACCGGACACTTACAGATCATAGACTCAAGCACAGGAAACCCAAACCCTTCGTAAAACGACGGATAGATGGAAAATACAGCATGTTTGTATAACCGGTGCATGTCCTCTTCAGATACATACCCCTGTAGTTTTACATTGTCCGACAGGTGCAAATCGGCGATCATTTGCTTTAAGTCCTCCAGGTGTTTAGTGCTGATTAATCCGGCAATCACATATACGTATTTTCTTAACTCAGTGCTGTCTGCCATAGCGCGCAGGACGTTAAAGATATTTTTCCTACTGGGATGCGTGGTGACGGAGAAAAAATACTGCGACTGGTTAGGTGCTGAGTGAGGCGTTGGCTCTTCAAGAAAGACCTCATTGATGCCCGGGTAGATAACCACTATCTTAGCCTCCGGTGTGTTAAAAAACCTTATAACATCCCGCTTAGTGCTTTCCGATATACACACCACCAGGTCAGCTTTATGTAAGGATCTGGCAATAGAGAACTTGTGATACAGTTTGTAGCTAGCTGAGTACAGGTGCGGGAGAACTAAGAACGCCAGGTCGTAGATGGTAGTTACATATTTAACGTTGTGCAGTCGACCTATTGGTAAGATTGACGAGGCGCCGTGGAAGATCCTTATGTGATTTCGTTGTGCCAGCCTGTTGACCAGTAAGGTATCAAACAGGACGGCGCCCAGCAGGTTGTTGGGCAAGGCTAGCACATCGGTACGCCCAATGGTTTTTTTTGCGCTGGTTTGAAAAAAAGTGTAGGAGTTCTCTTTGTCACAAACAAGTAGCTTTGAGTATAGCAAGTAGACATAGTATGGGATGCCGCTATTGCTGTTTTGATAGATTCTTGAATTTATACCAATATGCATAGTTTAATCGATCGTCTTAATAAATCTTGCAGGCACGCCACCAACTACGGAGTTAGGCGCTACATTTTTTGTAACTACTGATCCCGCGCCCACCACGCTGTTGGCGCCAATTTCCACTCCGGGTAAAATAATGCTCCCCGAGCCTATCCAAGCTCCGGTCCGTATCACAATAGGCTTTTCTATTATTGTGCGTGCACGGTCCGTGCCCGTTAGCTTGTAGTCGTGGCCTCGCGCTAGTACCATCACCCGGTGCCCAAAAAAACAATTAGCTTCTATGGTGATGCTACCTGCTGTATCGCCGGCATTTAGCAGACTGTCGGCTAAACATATGTTACTGCCTAAGGTTATGTTTTTACCGCCGTGGAAGACGCAAAACCCTACATATATACTGAGTCCTTTGCCCACATGAGTCACGCCCTTAAGTCTTAAATACAGGTAGGTGGCCAGTTCTTTGGTGTAGGTTAACACATTAGCCATTGGTTTTAGCTTGTAAATATATTCTGGTGGGAATAGCTTGACCTGTAACTAGGCCTTGCAGTATTTTTGTATAGAGCCACCTGCTAGTCTTATAGGGGCGATGGAGGATGTGTTTGTAGATATACAAAAACAGCATGTCGACGTCCCAGTAAATGTTGCCTATCAACTCAAGCTTTGCCACACCAAACCCCCCGGCTTTAAGCAGTTTTTGCATCTTGCTACTAGAGTAATGCCGATGCCCAAAAAACCACGCCGGATCGATAAAATTAAAGATATGGCTAACCATGGTGCTTAGGATCAAAGTGCCATTGGGCTTTATCAAGCTGTTTAGTGTTGTTAGCACTTTAGGTTCTGTACCTACTGGTACATGCTCGATGACATCCAAAATAAATATGGTATCAAAAAAGTGCTGGTATTTGTCCAAAAAAGCTTGTGGTGGGTTTGTTAAATCCAGCTCCTGAAACCTATATTCCGGAAAGCTTTTCCGCGCTGTAGCTAAAGCGTCGGTGTTTATATCGCTTCCTACTAAAGTGCAGTCAAGCCCTTCTTTTTTTATTTCGCCCTCTAGGGTTCCCGTCCAGCACCCGGCGTCTAGTACTTGTTTACCTTGGATGTGCTCTTTATGCGTTTTTACTACGTGTTCGTGTTGATAGTTAGTTCTAATACACGCGTCGGTTAGCGGTTGGAACTCCATCTGTCCGTTGTAAGACACTAAGCGCATATCAGTGTGTGTTAGCAACTAGAGCTTGATACAAACTAACGTACTGGTCGGCGGTTTGTTCTGGCGTGCGGGACTCGGCCTTGAGCTTTACGTTGGCTTCTACAGCTTTAACTACCTGTGGGTTAGCTACTATATAGTCAAAAGCCTCGGCCCACTTGGCGTTTTCTACCAGAATGCCCGTTTTACCGTCGGTGATGTCTTCTAGGAAATGCCCAATGTTTGAGGTAAGCACACACTTATGATAACTATTGGCATGAAAGAGTGGGCCACTTGACCCCATAGACAAGATGGCGGGGATTACCACTGCATAGGCGTGGGTGTATAAGTCGTCCTGCACATCTTGCTTAATAAAACCTTTTACTTCTACTTTGGCATCCAGGTTGTAGTCTTTAATACTAGCTTTGATTTCCTCAAAAGCCTGTTCCTGTCCTTTGATAACGCCGCCCGCCAAAATAAACTTAAAGTCGGACTCGGGGTGCGCGTCTATAAATTTTTTAAAGCCCTCAAGCGCAAAGCCCAAGCCTTTTCTCCTGACCATGTACCCAAAATAGAAAAAGTAGTGAGTGTTAGTTGCGCCTGACATGTCTCTTGCTGGGATGGCAATAGGAATTACGTGGAGCCTGGAGGCTGGCGCTCCGTAGTCCTGGGTGAGGATCTGTTTAGCCAGGTGGGTATGAACAAAAACAAGCTGAGAGAAGTGTGTAACTGTAAAGTTTACATACCTAAAAAAAGCCTTTACTGCTAACACCGGGATCTTGTCCGGATCGTAGCCAAAGGTTGCCACAAATTGCCGGTCAACCTGAGCTAAAAATACTGAGGCGTGCAAGGTAGTAACTACCTTTATGCCCATAAGCCGCGTGGCAAGGAGCAACCACGGAAATATAACCGCCGTTAATTGGCCACCGTACATGTTTAGTTCATGCTGGTAATGCACTATATCGGGTTTGTCCCGTCGCAGCTGGGTGAGAATGTCGGTGAAAAATCGCCAGTTTTTTGACCACACTAGCTTAATGGTACCGCAGCCTGTAATTTCTAGGTTGGCAGGACGCTTGTCTGTGTAAACAAGTAGGTCGACGTTGGGGTTAGCTGCCAGCCCGGCTGTTATATATTGTGAATAATGTCCGTTTGGCAACATGCCGGACACAAAAACCACCTTTAGTCCCTTTGTGTTATCAGTCATGTTAGCTTTATATAATTTCAAACTTTGGCAAAGGAAACACCAGGTGCCCGCCCGACGCCAGAAAGTCCGCTTCTTTGGCAATAATGCCCTGCTTAAAATGCCAAGGTAAGACTAGAAAGTAATCCGGCTTAGCAAGTTTGGCCTCTTTTTCCGGAATGATCGGAATTTCCGTGCCTGGGGTTACCCGTCCAAACTTATACTCGTTAACCTCCGCAATCAATGATAGTAGACTGGAGCCGATTCCGCAATATTGTAGGATAACGTTGCCCTTAGTGGAAGCTCCGTACCCTAGAACCTTTTTGCCAGCAGTTTTAGCGTCCAGTAGAAACTGGAGTAGCGCGTGTTTGCTGTCAACTATTCTGTTTGCAAAGTCCTGATAGGGCGTAAGGCCGTCCAGACCAAGTGATACCTCCACAGCCAGCACCCCGGCAAGCTTTTCCGCGGCTTCGGTATAGGCGGATTCTTTTTTGGCAAGGACTACGCACACGCTTGCACCGTTAGTATCATTAAACGAGATGTCAATGACCTTAAATCCCGCTTTGTCTGCTAGCCACTTAACCTGCTTCATGCTGTAGTATTCAAGGTGTTCATGGCAGATAGTATCGTACGAGTCGTTCGAAAGCATTTGCGGCATGTAGCTTAACTCAAACAGCCAGATGCCGTCATCGGCCATGATGTTGTAGACGTCTTTGGCAAAGTCCAGCGGACTGGGTAGGTCGTAAAACATGGCAACGGAGGTCACCACCTTGGCCCTGCTGGTGTATCTGTCTTGTACCAGTTTTGCGGTAAAAAAGTCAGGAATTTGGTCAATGTATGGCTCATAGTAGCTGGCAAACTTGTGTGCTGTAGGGTCGATGCCCACGTACTTAACGCCATCGACTTTATACAATCCGAGCATGGTTCCGTCGTTGCTGCCTATGTCTACAACAAGGTCGTCGGCGGCCAAAGTCACAAAGCTTTTGACTGTTTGCACTAAGTCGGCTAGGTGATTAACCATGGACTTATTTAGCCCTGATCGGTAGCCGTAATTGTCACCGTACATTACAGCCAAGTCGCAGTTGTGCTGTAGTTGCAACAGTCCGCAGCTATCAGCTGAGCCGGTGCATTTAACTAGTGCCAGCGGGCCTGAAGCTACATGTTCGTGTGGAAAAGGGAATACTCCGGTTAGTGCCGAATTACCCAAATCTACAACTTTTACCAGATTGGTGTTGCCGCATACTCTGCACGCTTCAATCTGGTTAAAGGGTACGGGCTTAACCGTGTAATCGGGAATAGCTTTAGCTACGGTACTGATCTCGCTGGCGATCTCGTCTAGATCGTTTTTGACCATTAGGCTGACAAGCTCCGCAAAGCCCACTGTTGGCTGCCATCCGATGGTGTCTTTGGCTTTGGTGCCGTTCCCCAACAAGTAATCCACTTCCGTGGGTCTAAAATACACCGGGTCTACTTCTACTAATACGTTGCCAGTTTTTTTGTCGTAGCCTTTTTCCGCTAAGCCTTGGCCTGCCCAGACAAGTTCTATGCCTACCACAGCAAAAGCCTTATCACAAAACTCCCTTACCGTGTGCGTTTGGCCAGAGGCAATCACCAAGTCTAGCGGTTTAGCATGCTGCAGCATCAGCCACATGGCTTGTACATAGTCTTTGGCATAACCCCAGTCTCTTTTGGCGTCCAGGTTGCCTAAGTACAGTTTGTCCTGTATCCCGTAGTAGATTTTGGCCACAGCCTGGGTAATTTTTCTGGTCACAAACGTTTTACCGCGTCTGGGGGATTCGTGGTTAAACAAAATGCCGTTGCAGGCAAACATGTTATAAGCCTCCCGGTAGTTTACGGTTACCCAGTAGGCGTACAGTTTGGCCACCGCATACGGTGACCGTGGGCTAAACGCAGTGAGTTCACTTTGTGGTGCTGCTGCGTTGCCAAAGAGTTCTGAGGTAGACGCTTGATAAAAATGTGCGTGCGGACAGTACGACTTGATGGCATCCAAGATGCGTAAAGTTCCTAATGCGTCAACCTGGGCTGTTTGGTCGGGTACCTGAAACGATAGATGAACATGCGATTGCGCTGCTAGGTTGTAAACTTCATCTGGTTGGATCTCCGAGATTACGCGGTTTAAATTGCTGGAGTCTATTAAATCCCCGTAGATGAGGGTGAGCTTGGTGGGGTACTTTGTCCTAAAGTTTAGAATGTGGTCGATACGGGCAGTATTAAAGAGCGAGGTAGACCGCCTAAGTCCGTATACTTCATAGCCCTTGTCCAACAAGAATTCCGCTAAGTATGACCCATCTTGACCTGTAACGCCTGTTATTAAAGCTTTTTTCATAACCACTAGTTTATATGTATCAATGGGGCTACGCAGGAGGCAGTTTTCTGCAGCTGTCACAGATTATAGCACGCCGGTTTGCGCGCTCAATCTTTTATCTATAATACGTTTCACCATTTCCTTAAAACTAACCGAGGGTGTCCAGTGTGTCTGGTTGGTTAATTTAGCAAAGTTGCCACGGATGGCCGTTTTCTGTCGTGTTAGGACATTGGCATTTTCCACTACGTACTTTTTCCAATCTAGTCCTAGGTAAGTAAACGCTACTTGTGCCAGATCGGCAATGGAGTGAAGCTTGTTGGTGGCAATAATAAAGTCGTCCGGGTTTTGCAAGTTCAGGATGGCCGCCATAGCCTCTACGTAGTCGTAGGCGTAACCCCAGTCAACTTTGGCTGAAAGGCTGCCAACTTCTAGGTTGGTCTTTGTACCCCTCTTAATATCAATAGCGCCTTGAATTAGTTTAGTTGTTATAAAGTTGGCGGGTCTAAGTTCGGATTCGTGATTAAACAGGATGCCGCATGACGCAAAAAGGCCGTAGTGCTCCCTGTAACTTTTAGATATGAGCATGCCGTCGAGTTTGGTAATGCCATACGGAGTGTTTGGGGAATAGGGCGAGTTTTCTGTTTGTTCTTCTTTTACCGCGTTGCCAAAAATCATAGAGGATGCGGCGTAAAAGATTTTTGACCCTGGGGAGTGTTTTCTAAGTGCTTCCAAGAAATTTATATACCCAAACACATTCACCTCGTAACTTCTTGTATATAGCACCGTTTGGTCAATTGGTTTATCTTGTGACGACTGGTGAAAAGCGGCAAGGTAGTATAGTTCGTCGGGCTTTAGTTCTTTAATTAGACCTGCCACCTGATCAGCGTTAGTTACAGCCACGTTACTGTTAGTGTCGATTCCGGTTATTTGGTAGTTGTTCTTGCGTAAATACTGAGAGAGGAGTGTTCCGTCCTGCCCCCGGCTGCCTACTATGATCGCTTTCTTTGTCCGTTTCGTCATATGACAGTCGCGGCCGGTGTATCAGAGGCACCGGTGGAGGTACATGCTGGTTTAGCTACCCTGTTACGTGTTTAATCATGCTCTTTCCGGCGTCCGCCCAAAACTTAGGTGAGAGCATGTTCACCTTAGTTTGGTTTTTATCAAAGTCCAGCAGATGCCCTAACAGTCGTTTGGCGCTCATGGCGTAAAATTTAACATCATCCCATTTTCTAATGGATAGTAGTTTGCGGATAAAATACTGCGGGGTAAAAAAGCTTGAATATAGCTCCTGTGTTAGTTCATACAGCCTAGCCTCCGCAAAAGGAATTTTCATAACGGGCCTACGCATATCAAACGCTTCGTAATCTTTAGGATCCACCGTTAGCCAGCCGTTTTGCACGCAATCTTTGTACAAAGGTGTTCCCGGGTAGGGAATAACAATGGTAGCTTGCATGGTGTCAACGTAGCCTTTTTTGAACAGACTCTTAGCCAGCGCTATAGTAGTTTGCGCCATGGCTTCTGTTTCCCACGGATAGCCCAGCATTACGGTAATATGCGGCTCAAGGCCGGCTTTTTTGGCCATGCGCACGCCCTCGGCTATCTGTTCCACCTTTAGACCTTTGTCCAGCTTGTCCAGCGTTTCCTGATTGCCACTTTCCATGCCGTACAGGATAAACCTAAAATTAGCTTTGCCCATCAGGTCGTAGTAGTCCTGCGTTAGAGCGTTAAGGCGCATGTTGCAGCTAAAAACTACCTTTTTGTTATAGCCAGACTCAATAAGTAGCTCGCAAAACTTTTTTAAGGGTGGGCCAACAAAGAGTGTTCCCGCGTCGTCAAAAATTTCTTTGACTTGATAGGTGTCTACTACGTGTTTTACTTCTGCAAACAACCTTTCCGGTGAAAACCGCCTGTATGAGCCCTGCGCATTTAAGGTGTGATCCCAAACGCAAAAAGTGCATCTGCCCCACCAGCAATCTCTGCCTGAATACATATATGTGGCGGGAGTGTATTTGTAGTTGCCATTGGTATAAGCGTAAAGCTGCCACTTGGTAAGATCGCGATCTACAAAGGGAAGCTCGTCTAGATTGTGTTTTTGGACTAGCGGACCTGAAACCCACAAGTCGCCCTCTTCTCTTACTACGTTACCCAGTTTCACTTTGGTGTCGGTTTTTCTGCCCCAAATCCCGCCCGGCAGGATTGTGCCCTTGGTAATGGAATCCGCTAGATCACTCAACATAAAGTCATAATCGCCACCGGTAATAATGTAGTCTACTGGGCATGCCGCGAGAGTTTCCTTTGGGTCCTGTGTTACATGATCGCCTACCAAAGCAATGAGCATAGTAGGGAAGTTTTGCTTAAGTTCAGTAATAATTTTCCAGTGCTGCTTAATAACTGGCGCCTTGGTTTCCAACATCAACAGGTCAGGTGACTCCTGGGTCAACTCGGCTAGCCACTCAGCATACGTCTGCTTGGTGGCGATGCCGTCTAACCAGGCCACTTGGTAACCACGTGCTTTGGCAAGCGAGGCCGCATAAGCCGGGACCATTGGATAGATGTACGTGGGCGCGTTAAAGTATTGAAATTGCCGGTTTTGACTAAGGAGCGGCGTTCCTTTGATGGACTCGATGGGCGGGTAACCAATAGCAATTTTCATGAGATCAATTGTAGCATATCGGCCATTCCGCAAACACAACACATTGGTGTCTTGTCTGCGGAATGGGCCTGCGTGTCGCGCGTTACTCCGGCAGGAGTCTGTTTGTAGCTGCGCGCAGTCGCGCTAAGTAGTCGACCACGCCGGTTTCGGATGCCAGTAGGCGGGGGGCCACCTCAATCACGACCGGGATGAAGCTTGACACGAGCTTCCGGAGTCGACGTAGCATAAGTACTAGCTCGGTGCCTCTGCCAGCCAGTAGGTCGGAGATCTCGGCGTGCGTGGGGTGGACGTGGATCAGCCAGATTTGACTGTGTACCGACGACATAAGCTCGTACCACGGCCCGAGCGAGCTGGGTTGCCCGTCCCTTCTGCCCCGTCGGGTGTGCTGGGTATCCCACACTACAGGCATGCGAGCATGCGGGTAGCCGCCTTCCGGATTGATCTCGTAAAACTCTTCGTTGTCGTGCACAATGGGTATGGCGTGCGAGAAAAGCTTTCGCATATCTGGTGTCTGCATGGGCTGCGGGCCAAATAAGATCCAGTCCAGCAGCGTAGGCTTGTCCGCACCAGCCAGCCTCAGGTGCCTTTTGAGTGCGCCGGTGAATGAGCCTTGGTTCCATGCCTCCTCAAAGGCCACCACGTACTCTGGAGGCAGTTGCCTCAGCGTTTCTGGGGTCCAGCCGCGCAGTGGCAGGACCTGCAGTCCAGCGTAGCCAGCCGCCTTGGCCAGTTCTAGGGCTCTAGCGGGGCCGCCGGAGCCTAAGCTCCACGGGACAAGGGATGCCGCACTTACGTAAATCGGTCTCACGTCACTGCTCCTATAGTTGTTAATGATCGTCGATGGTTAGTACCATGACGGTTGGATTATAGCACTTTCACCCTATAGTTTCCAGGGTTAGCCGCCAATGTAGTTACCTGAGTGTGCGTCTACTTTGCGTAACTTAAGGTGCGGTTTTATTAGTAACCCGTGCATAAAATTTAAGCCGTAGACTACATGGGTCATACCAATGCCCCAGCCCACATACAAAGCTAGTCGGAAGCTGTTAGCACGTCTATAGGTGCTCAGTATTTCCAGGGTAAGCAGTACGGTATACAGTGCCACAACTGCACCGTATAAAAACCATAGTGCGGGAAAGACAGTGCACACAAAAGGTCCACTAAGTAGTCCCACCACAAAGGCCGACGGGGCAAAGTAGGAGGGGAGCCGAGAGGTTTCCGGAAAGATGCGCGCAAACTGGCCACGGTATCTGCCGTAACGAGAAATTTGCTTTAAGTACGGTTTAAAGGCAGCTCGGCGGTGATGGTAAACCACAGGCTTAGGGTGGTATAAAAATGGTCTACCGTATGCCTTTACCAGATCCAGGCATAGTTTGGTGTCTTCACCTGGCCAAAAGTCTACTGGGTAGCCTCCCACCTTGGTAAAGGCTTCTCGTCTTACAAACAGGTTAACAGATGGATAGTCGGCTATGGCTCTAGGGGACATGGGGAGGTGGCGATAGCGCGTTCCGGCACTGGTTAGATATGACTCTAAAATTGTACCGGAGCATTTTTCCAAGAACGTGGCGTCTAGTGGGGTTACCGCGGGACCACCAAGGGCGTAAACCTTTGGGTCTTGCAAGATGAGTGACGCTTCAGTAAGCCAGTTTGGTGCAGGATAGGCATCGTCGTCTAAAAATGCCAGCACGTCGCCCGTGGCTTTATGTGCGCCCAGGTTGCGTTTTTCTCCAGGGCCCACCTTACCCGAGTCGTACATATAAAACCGGCTATCGCCAAAGTCGTAGCTCTCTTTAGTGTCTGTAACAACGAGTACCTCAAAGTCCTGATATGTTAGTTGTTTGAGATGTGCAACGTTTTCTCTGATATATTCGTTGATGGCTCGTACCGGTATGATAACGGAGAACTTCATACCCTTTATAGTTTGGTCTTAAAATAGCTCACAGTTTTTGTTAAGCCTTGGGTAAGTTTTACTTTTGGTTCCCACCTTAATACTTTTTTGGCTAAGGTTATGTCAGGTTTTCTCTGTTTTGGATCGTCGGTAGGTAGTTCCTGGTAACTTATTTTTGACTGGGATTCTGTAAGGGCAATAACCTTTTCTGCTAGCTCTTTGATAGTAAATTCGCCGGGATTGCCTATGTTTATGGGACCCGTGTGGGTGGGGTTATTCATCATTCGGTACAGGGCTTCAATTAAGTCAGCTACGTAACAAAACGATCTGGTTTGCGAGCCGGTACCATAAATAGTTATGGGCGCGTGTTTTAATGCTTGCATAATAAAGTTTGAGACTACCCGGCCATCATTTACTGCCATGCGGGGTCCGTAGGTGTTAAAGATTCTTACCACGCGGATATCCACGGCATGTTGCCTATGGTAGTCAAAAAATAACGTTTCTGCCACGCGTTTGCCTTCATCGTAACAGGCACGTGGGCCTATGGTGTTTACATTGCCTCTGTACGACTCGGGTTGCGGGTGGACGTCTGGATCCCCGTAAACTTCCGAGGTGGAAGCCTGGAGAATACGGGCCTTGTGTCTTTTTGCTAGTCCCAACATATTGATTACCCCAATGGTGTTGGCCTTGATAGTCTTTATTGAGTTGTACTGATAATGCACGGGGGATGCAGGGCACGCTAGGTTGTAAATCTGATCAATCATCACGGTGTCTAAAAAAAGCGGTTCAATGATATCGTGGTTAATAAAGGTAAAGTTAGGGTTGTGAATCAGCTGCCTAATGTTGTGCTTGCTGCCGGTAAATAAATTATCCAGGCAGATAACGCGATCTCCCTTGGTTAACAGATATTCACACAGGAAGCTGCCCAAAAAGCCGGCCCCTCCTGTAACCACAATAGTTTTGGGATCTGGTTGCTTTGCCATACTGCCATTCTACCATCAACCAAGCTCGCCGGTGTTAACACGCATTTCCAGATCTTTGTCGTAAACCCACTTGCGCTTACTATTATCGCTGTAGTACGCGAGGATTCTTAAGCGATAGAAGACCGCCAGTGTGTCTACAAGCATGGCCTGGATGTGCCTATCGCAGATCATAAAGGCAGAAAAGGTAGACGAGCCAAAGTCCAGTTTTACTTTTACAGGTCCTTCAAAGATGCGATTAAAGCCTAAGTATTTGGCTACCGCCAGAATTTCTATGTCAAACGCAAACTGCTTAACCAGCAGTCGCGGCAAAACTTTTTCTAGCACTTGCCTTTTGAAAACCTTTAAGCCCGTTTGGGTATCTTTTAGATTAAGACCAAACAGGAGCTTAACCAGCAGGTAATAAACAAAGCTGTAAAGCTTGCGCATTACCGGGTAGTTGACTTGAGACGCCGGGTGTTTCTTGCTTGCTACAACTATATCCGCGTTGTACCACTCCATATGTTCAAGTAACATAGATATGCCGTTGGGGTCAATGTCCATGCCGGAGTCAATAAAGGAAACATAGTCACCAGTGGCTCTAGCCATGCCGTAGCGCACGGCGTAGCCTTTACCCTTGTTGTTATCGTATTTATAAACCTGTAAGTTGGAGTGGCCTACCTTTTTGGCCTCTTTGTACGAATTATCCGGGGAGCCGTCTACAACCGCAATTACTTCGTAGTCCCACCGGGTTTTGCTCATAGTGTCGCAGATATTCTTTAGGTCAACCGCTATGGTTTTTTCTTGTTTATAGATCGGGATAATAATCGATACCTTCATACAGGGATTTTAGCACTTCTCTCGGTTAAAGCGGAACGGGAGACAACGCGCATAACATACCCGGCTATACTTAAGCAGGCCAGGGCCGCTGCTAGTATGTTAACTCTAATCACGCTTGTAATATCGGCATGGGCCACGGTTATGAGTGCGTATTGCAGCATACAGGCGGGGAGTATGATTAGGAACGACCTGGTTTTGTTAACCGCCAACAGGAACATGGCTAGAAAAGTGATCATGACGTACAATGCCACAAATACAGAAAATAACGGCAGATAAGTTACAGACTCAGCAAATTTTCCGCCAAACATCACAGAGTTTATTACCTGAGGAAACACTGCAAAGCACGCTAGCCCTCCCAGTATAAACACTAGCTGTAGAGCCAGGAACTTCCCAAACCGTTGTGTGACATTGCCGTTGCACGCGTGCAGATGCGCTATTTGCGGAAACATCACTACCTGAACGATACTGGCGCCAAACAAAAAGACCTTGCTCATGGTGACTACACCTGCATAGATGCCTGCATCGTATGGCGTGAAGAAGTGTTTAACCATGATAATGTCCGCGTTATTAAGCACAGCTATACCCGAACTTATAAGTAAAACCGGTACACTAAACCTAAGCAGTTCTATATAAAGCGCGCCAAGTTTGAGATCCTGGCCTTGTCCGGCAGTGAAATTCTTGTTGAGTAATGCTAGTGCTAGAGCAAAGCTAATTAGTGCCGCTAGTGTTAGTCCTGCGTATGCACCCGGTATACCTAGTCCAACGTAAACTAACCCGAGCGGCACACTAAGGCGTAGGAATTGGGACAGTATAGATAACAAGGCAAACGCCTTGAATCTTAACAGGCCTTGCAAGTAAGACTGCGGAATCACGTTTAAGAACGAAAACGCTAGAAAAGCGGCAAAGACAAAGATCAAGGACGTGTGCGTAATGTTTAAATAGGCCGAAACCTGGGTGTTTAGAAGCAGAAAAAACAATGCTAGGACCGTGCCCAGCACTAAAGAGAGTTTGACCAGGCTCCAGAAAAACTCCGTTAGAGTATCAAAAGCTTTGTGTGCTAAGAGTTCTGCCACCTGTTTAATGAGGGAAGTGGCTGCAGCACCGGCGGGTATACTAAACAGGACACTAAGTGACAGAAAAGCGTTAAATGTTCCAAACTCCTCAATGGAGAGTAGGTGACCCAGGCCAATTTGGAGCAGGTAGCTAAAAACACTGCCCACAAAGATACCCACCGCCACAATAAAGGTGCCGCTTAGTGCCGGGTTGGTAATTAGGGTTTTAGCTCTGATAAGCATACTAGTATGTATCGTTCCTTTGATAAACGTTGTACAGTTTGATGCCCCGCAGATAGATCGAATCCATGTACGCAAGTTTAAAGCGTGTTTCCCGGATAGCGTAGTCATCCCAAACCGGGTAGACAAAGTAGGTAGTTTTTCTGGCGTCGGGCGTTAAATCTTCTATGGTTGCCCAGCCACCAATTTGTTTGATGAATGGCCACACTTGGGTGTAGTACTTTTCCGGAAAGGCCACGGTTAGTTTGTGCGACAGGTCCTTTTGGTTATCAAACGATTGACCTTGGGTAAAGGGCTCCAACCTCTTGC
>Ga0172379_10000952_pt1 | contig 63805 bp, 71 predicted proteins | sample GrowelOW334metaG_FD_119756 | JGI IMG/M metagenome (GOLD analysis project Ga0172379, IMG submission 119756) | Groundwater microbial communities from an aquifer near a municipal landfill in Southern Ontario, Canada - Groundwater well OW334 metaG | ecosystem: Environmental > Aquatic > Deep... | reverse complement strand
TCCCGAAGTTACGGCCGCTGTATTGCAGAGTTCCTTAACGAAGGTTCTCTCGTACGCCTTGGTCTTCTCGACCTATCCACCTGTGTCGGTTTACGGTACGGATAAATTAAGCTTAACGACGATTAGCTTTTCTAGGCACTTCCGCTCTCTCAATCGCTTCCGCCCGAAGGCTTCGACTCTGGCTTGCGCCGCGTGCAAATCAATACACGCTGAGAGTTGAAAAATGCGCACTAATAATCAAACTTAATTCAGTGCGGGAATATTGACCCGCTCATCCATCGACTACGCCTTTCGGCCTCGCCTTAGGACCGACTAACCCTGGGACGATTCGCGTTGCCCAGGAAACCTTGGATTTTCGGCGCTAATGATTCTCACATTAGTTCTTGCTACTTATGCCTGCATTCTTACTTCGAAGCATTCCACCACGGCTCACGCCTATGGCTTCAGCACGCTTCGAACAATCCTCTACCAATTGACTACTAATAAATTAATAATCAAGTTCGCGTCTTCGGTATCATGTTTGAGCCCCGGTACATTTTCGGCGCGAAAACTCTTGACCAGTGAGCTGTTACGCTTTCTTTAAAGGATGGCTGCTTCTAAGCAAACCTCCTGGTTGTATAAGAGTTAACACCACCTTTTACACTTAACATGAATTTAGGGACCTTAGACTGCGATCTGGGCTGTTCCCCTTTTGACGATGGCGCTTAGCCGTCACCGTCTGACTCCTGAGATCTGGCTACTGGCATTCGGAGTTTGGTTGAAAACGGTATCCCGAAGGACCCAATTCTCATCCAGTGCTCTACCACCAATAGAAACTCTCAAGGCTAGCCCTAGAGCTATTTCGAGGATAACCAGCTATCACCGAGTTCGATTAGAATTTCTCTCCCATCCACGGCTCATCTCCGCGTGTTGCACGGCGCGTGAGTTCGGGCCTCCCCTCGACTTTCGTCGAGGTTCACCCTGGCTATGGATAGCTCACCCGGTTTCGGGTTATGTGCATGTCACTTTACCCCGCTTACGCGGGGCGCGCCCGTTAAGACTCGCTTTCGCTGCGCCTCCACCCCAGAGGGGTTTAAGCAAGCGACATACATCACACTCGCAGGCTCATTCTTCAATAGGAATACCGTCGGCCTTGCGGCCTCCGGCTCTTTGTAGACACACGGTTTCAGATACTATTTCATCGCCCTCTCCGGGCTGCTTTTCACCTTTCCCTCGTGGTACTAGTCCACTATCGATCACTAAAAGTATTTAGTCTTAGACCATAGTCGGCCTTGGTTCAGACGAAATTTCACGAGTTTCGTCTTACTTAAGATCATAAGCAATAATTTTTTAACTCATTTCGCGTTACGGGGCTATTACCCTCTATGGCTCCTCTTTCCAAAGGATTCAACTATGAAAGTCAATTAATTAACGGTCTTAAACAGGAAGACCACGCTTACCTCTTACAACACCACTTAAACAACGGCCTGTGCCTTTAATTAACGAGTCTGAATAATCTTGCGACTAAGCATTACTCGTAAAAACATTTAAATGGTTTAGACTGTTCCCTGTTCGTTCGCCACTACTAAGGGAATAACTGTGTTCTCTTTTCCTCTGGCTACTGAGATGTTTCACTTCGCCAGGTGTACTTCGCGCACCTATGAATTCAGTACGCGATAACTCAATAAATTGAGCTGGGTTTCCCCATTCGGAAATCCACGGATCAAAGCTTGCTTGGGAGCTCCCCGAGGCTTATCGCACCCTGCGGCGTCCTTCATCGTCTTTTAGTGTCAAGGCATCCACCGTGCGCCCTTGTTAAATTGCGCACAACGAAAACACTAATTTGTGCTTCGTTGATTTTTACCTCGCCCTTTTTGGGCGAGGTGTGTAGAATATCTACATACCCTTTTATTGTTGAATTGACCTAATCATATTGACCGGCTGATCGCCTGGCCAATATAATAATTGAATTGTCAAAGTTCTTTCCGGTTCAGTCGCAACGGGTCATTCCAACCGCAGCGGAAAATCTCTACGCGAGAGATCCTTCGCTTCGCTCAGGATGACATTTCTCATTGCAATGCTATTTAGATTTTTAAACTATTTAAAAGAGCCGCTATCAAGCGGCCCCTTAAAATGACAGAAATGATTCTGCTTAAAAGTCGCTTGGATGCTTTGAGTAATTGTTGTTCTTAGTAAACATGGTTGAAATTAATCTTCCAAAACTAAGTGATTACCCAGAGGTCCAGACGACGCTTTTAGGCATCAGAATCTTTGGACATGGTTCCCTGCCTTGCAACAGGCAGGTCTAATAAATAGATAAATTTACAGTGGGCTAATATTATCACTTTCATAAAAACCTGTCAAGGGACCCCGTATACACAGGTTGTGGATAAGTGGGAGAACAAAAAAACAGGGTGGGTTGGCCCTGCTTCGACCGCTATTTTCCCGCACGGACTTTCGCCCAATCTTCGTTAAATTTCTTGATGCCGGCGTCGGTGAGATCATGCCGATAGAGCTCGGACAAAATCTTGAATGGCACCGTGGCGATATGCGCGTCGAGTAGCGCTGCCTTTTCCACATGACTGGCACTGCGCACCGAGGCCACGATAATCTGTGATTTGAAATGATAATTACGAATAATCTGCAATGATCGCTCGATCATTGCCATGCCATCTTCGCCGATGTCATCAAGGCGACCAACAAACGGTGAAATATAGCTGGCGCCGGCTTTGGCCGCGAGCAATACCTGGCTCGGCGTAAATACCAAAGTAACATTGGTCTTGATGTGTTGGCCCTCGAGAATTTTCACCGCCTTGAGTCCCTCGACAGTGCACGGGATTTTGACCACCACATTTTCGCGCAATTTAGAGAGTTCTCGACCCTCGGCGACGATGTCGTCCGCCTCGGCACTAACCGCCTCGGCCGACACCGGTCCAATAGTGAGGTCGCAAATATCTTTGATCGCCTCGCGAAAATCTATCCCCTGCTCTTTGGCGATAAGTGATGGGTTGGTGGTCACGCCGTCCACGATGCCCCAAGACAACGCTGTTTTGATGTCCGCAATATTGGCTGAGTCGATGAATAATTGCATAAAAATTTAATAGTGCCGTGGGTGGGACTCGAACCCACAATCCTTTCGGAACGGGCTTCTAAGACCCGCGCGTATACCAATTCCGCCACCACGGCAAAGTATGGTAATACTACCCTACTTGTGGATATATTTCAAGAATAATATTTAAATTAAAAAAAACGACAATGAACCGCAAATATTTATTTCTTCAACAAAAACTTATACGCCAAAAGTTTATAAACCGCGAGCGCGGCGGTAAACTCGCTGGCCGGAAATCCTTTGATCGGAGCAAGCTCAACGATATCAAAACCAACGACGGTTTTTTTCTCAAACACCGCCCGCATCAAATCCCAAAAATCATACCAAGATAAACCGCCCGGCTCGGGCGTGCCGGTAGCCGGCAAAACCGAGGGGTCAAACCCATCAAGATCAATCGTGATATATACCTCATCAGATAATCGGCTGACAATGTCGGCAATCGCCTTTTTCTTGGCCTCGGGAGTGAAACCAAAGCGACGAGGACTAAATATATTTCCCGAAATCTTGCGTTCGTTAATAAAATCCGACTCTTCGGCGCAGTAACTGCGAATACCCACCTGCACCACCCGATCCACCTCATCATAACACCGACGCATCGCGCAGGCATGGCTGTTTTTAGTGCCCTCATAGCTATCGCGCAGATCAGCGTGCGCGTCCCATTGCAAAACCGACAAACTCGGATAATGCTTTTTGAGCGCCGATACGGCCGGAGGAGTGATCGAGTGTTCACCGCCAAGCATGGCTACAAATTTTTTGTCTTTGATCAGCTCGGAATATTTTTTCGCCACTGTCGCGATCATTTTTTCCGGCGATAATTTTTTTACTGCTATTTCCGGCAACGAAAAAATACCGAATTTTTGATACGGCTCGCAATCAAATTCACTATCGTAATACTCGATCTGGGGCGAGACTGCAATCACCGCACTGGGCCCGCGATCAGCGCCTTTGCCAAAAGAAGAAGTCCGATCATACGGCACCGGCAAAATCACTGCTTGCGCCGACTGATACGATTGCCCCTGAAAGCCTCCAAAGTTTTTCGAATATTTCGTCCGTTGATACATATTTTACCAGCCAAATTTCTTACCAACCTCTTCGGCAGTCTCGTGCTGACGGGCGATATTGATATCGCCATCCTGGCACACGATATTGGCCGGTGAAGATAGTAGACAATGTTGCGACCCCAGCGCGTCTTGATAAGCGCCGGTATCAAGCACCGCGAAATATTGGCTCTCACCGGGCTTGAGGTCATCGAGCTTGGGCAAGCGCACATAGCCGCCATTGGTATATTTATCATCGGTATCACAGCTACTGCCCGCGAGCCACACGCGCTCCATTTTGTGATTATTCAAATTATTTACCGGCACAATATGCCATTTTTGCTTAATCGCCCAGGTGTCGATGAGGTCATTCATGAAACTGCCATCAATCACATACCATTTGCGCGCGACCGTGCCATTTTTAATTTCTTTTTCAAAAATAACTTTAAACACCGTGATCTGCGACGGCGCCATGATATGCCTACCCCACTCGCAAATAATATGCGGGGGCTGAATGCCGTCTTTGGCCGCGTGCTTCGCGAGATAGCCCACGATGCGCTGAACCAAACCCTGCACCGAATACATTTTTTTCTTTTCGTAGTTCACCGCGAACCCGCCGCCGATGTCGAGCGTGTCGAGCTGAGGGTTGGTTTTTTTGAGTTGTTTGTAAATCGCGAGACCCTCTTTGAGCGCGGTGATGATATCGTTGGCGTGCGGGATCTGCGAACCGGCGTGATAATGCAAAATTTTTAAATTGCGGATTTTACCGAGGCCAAGCAATTCATTGGGGGTAAAACCAAATCGATCAATCGAATGATCCCAATGCGACTTGGTGCGCACATTGAGATCCACGCGAATACCGACCTCACCTTTGTAATTACTCAAATATTGCAATTCGGTTTTGTCTTCGATGATCGGCACGATATCAAGGCCTTGATCGCGCAGTTCTTTGATCAAAGCGATATATTCTTCGGTCTTGGGGCCGTTGCAGATCACTTTGATCCGCGAATTGAAATTATGTTGTTCCCAAAGGCGCTTCACGATCCACAGCTCGTTGGCTGACGAGGTCTCGAGATTCGCGCCCTCGGTGATCATCGGCAAAATAAACTCACGATTCTGATTGACCTTCATCGGGTAATGAAAATAAAACTTGCCTTTGTATTTGTATTTTTTGATGTAAAAATTAAAAGTATTGATCAGTGTCTCGACGCGGTGCTCGATAATAAAAGGAAAAACCATCTCGAGCGAAGTCTTAAATTTTTGCGCCAGTTCATGAATGTTGTATTGAAAATTCCCCTCTTTCATGAGGAGCTCCCCGTCTTTGTTGACATCAAAAAATTGGGTGTCAAATTCCGGCTTGCCGAGTTTCCAGAACTCTTTGAGGTTTTTCATAGGCCAAAAGGCGTATAAAACAATGAATTACGCAAAATAATTAAAATTTACAATAGTTATTATAGCACAAAAATCGTGTTTTGTCAAGGTTTTACGGGGGTTTCCGATATTTTGGCCTATGTTAGCCAAAATCAGAAATTTTGCTAACCTTAAACAAAACCCGACGCTGGTTGAGCGTCGGGTTTAAAAATTGGTTTTTTGGCTAAAATAAGACAAAATTACGGTCTGCGTCCGCCAAATCCGCCTCGACCGCCGCCACCGCGCTGGGGACGACCGCCGCCAAAGCCACCGCGATCACCGCCGTTAAACGGTGAATTCTCGACATAACCCTCCGGTTTGGGCAATAATTGTCGAATGCTTAAGTTCACGCGACCGAGATTGTCGATCTCGCGCACAATCACTTTTACCTTGTCGCCCAATTTGAGCACATCGCTCGGGCGATTGGTGCGCGTCCAAGCGATCTCGGACACATGCACGAGACCGTCTTGACCGGGCAAAAGATTGATAAAAGCGCCAAAGTCTTCGAGACGCACGACCGTGCCGTCGAAAATTTCACCGGCGGTAATTTCGTGAGTCAATTCTTTGACCCAGCTGACCGCTTTTTCCATACCAACCGAATCAGACGAGGTGATGCAAACTCGGCCATCATCCTCGATGTCGATCGACACACCGGTCTCGGCGATGATTTTATTGATCATCTTGCCGCCCGGGCCGATCACATCGCGAATCTTGTCCGGATTGATCATGATAGTGATGATACGCGGAGCATACGGAGACAAATCAGCGCGCGGGGTCGGAATGGTCTTCGCCATCACATCCAAAATCCGGAGGCGAGCTTCGCGGGAACGAGCAAAAGTCTCTTTGACAATTTCCCAACTCAAACCGGTCGTCTTGGTGTCCATCTGAATGGCGGTGATGCCGTCGCGGGTGCCGGTAATTTTGAAATCCATGCCGCCCGGACCGTCTTCCACATCTTGTAAATCAGTTAGAATCTTGTAATTGCCTTTGTCATCAGTGGCGATACCCATGGCAATTCCGGCGACCGGTTTTTTGAGCGGCACACCGGCGTCCATGAGGGCGAGGGTCGATCCGCAAGTCGAAGCCATTGAAGATGAACCATTTGAGCCCAAGACCTCGGACACCACGCGAATGGCATACGGAAAATCTTTTTCATCCGGCAACATCGGTAAAATAGCGCGCTCGGCGAGAGCGCCGTGACCAATCGAACGATTGCCCGGTCCGCGCAATGGACCAGTCTCGCCATAGGTGGCCGGAGTATCATTGTAATGATGCATATAGCGCTTGGTGCCGTCTTCTTCCATGGTATCGATAGTCTGCACATCGCCCGGCGCGCCCAGAGTCACGATGGACAATACTTGCGTATCACCGCGCGAAAACAAACCGGTGCCATGAGTGCGGGGCAAAAGTCCCACCTCGGCATTGAGAGCGCGGATCTCGTCCAATTTGCGTCCATCCAATCGCTGTTCTTTGGCAATGATCCGTTCGCTGATGTATTTTTCCACATAAATTTTGACGCGTCCCAGTACCACGGTCTTGACCGCATCATCGAGACCTTCTTGGCCGTCGAGCAATTCTTTGATCGCCTTGGCAAATTTGTCGATGAGCAATACGCGTTCGGCGCGATCTTTTTTGGGAGCGTCAAAAATCCAATCGCTTACATGGCTCGCGACAAAAGCGTCCACTTCTTTTTCCGTGGCTTGGATTTGTTGTTCGATGACATCATTGGCATTGATCGGATTGATTTTGGCTTTGCCGATTTCTTTTTGAATTTTTTTGATAAATTCGAGCACCAGACCCAAAGCCTCACCGCCAAATTGCATAGCGGCCATCATGTCGGCCTCGGTCATCTCGGTCGCGGCCGCCTCTACCATGATCACTTTGTCCGGAGTGCCGGCCACCACGAGATCGCAGTCGCCCGCGGCCCGCTCTTTGAATGAAGGATTTAAAATGAATTTACCGCCCACTCGGCCCACGCGCGCGGCCGTAATCGGACCGTCCCACGGGATCGAAGAAGTGGCGAGAGCGATCGACGCCGCGATAAAACCCGGGATTTGCGAATCGTTTTCGCCATCCCAAGAAAGCGCGGTCAAGATCACCTGCACATCGTTGCGGATTTCTTGATTGAAAAGCGGACGAATGGCGCGATCAATGAGACGAGCCGCCAAAATTGCATCCTCGGTCGGTCGGCCTTCGCGCTTGATAAATCGCGAGCCTTTGATTTTTCCGGCGGCATAGAGCTTCTCTTCGAAGTTCACCATCAGCGGAAAAAAATCGATGCCGGCGCGTTTGCGCTTGTCGATCACCGCGGTCGCGAGAATCACCGTGTCGCCATAGCGCACAGTGCAGGAGGAGTTGGGAATAAGAGCCATTCTCCCCGTTTCCACGGACAAGGTGCGACCACCCCACTCCATGGACCAATTCTTAACATTAGACATAAAAATGCCTTTCCGAAGATGATTCGCGAGCTACAGAAGACTTCGTAAAGAAGATTCTATCTGCCTGCGCACCATCTCCTTAATAATTAATATTTAATTTTCAATTTTGAATCAATATTTTAATATCTGAATATTCAAAATTATATTATTCTGATTTGATTCGAAATTCAAAATTAAAAATTCGAAATTTTATCGCTTGATCGGCTTGTTATCCCGAAAATACCGGCGGTCGGCAATCAAAAATTTGGCCTTTTCTTCGCCCAAATCCGTGAAATCATCACATGATTCTTTGAGCTTGGCCGAAGTGGTATTGCCAAAAGCCATGACCTCGACCAATTTGCCTTGATTATATTTCAAATACTCGACCAGGGGCAAAAAATCACCATCACCCGAAACAAGCACGATCGCGTCCAAACTCGAAGACAAGCGAATGGCATCGACAGTGAGACCGACATCCCAGTCGGCTTTTTTTTCACCGCCATAAAAAATCTGCAATGGGCGTTCTTTGGTCTCGATGCCCTGACTGACCAAAGCGTCAAAAAACGGCTGTTCTTCTTTGCTTTCGGTCGAGACGACATAAGCGATGGCGCGCACCAATTTACGGCCGGCCACGGCTTCGCGCACGATATTGCCGAAATTAACTTTGGCGCCAAACAAATTCTTGGCGCTATAGTACATATTTTGTACATCAATAAACACCCCCACGCGCTGGTCGGGGTGTTTCAAAGGATGCTGTTTTTTAATTGGTTCCGGTTTCATCTTTTATGATCAGGTCGTCAACTTCGTCTTCGACAACCTCTTCTACTACGGCCGCGCCCGGTTTCACGATGACGCGCGGTTGTTTAATTTTGAGTTTTTTCATGAGAGCCTCGTAGCTTTCGGCGTTTTCTTTTTTGAGAAAACGAATGAGACGGCGACGAGCGCTGACTTTGCGAAGCAGACCGCGACGAGAAGAATGATCTTTGGGGTGTCCTTTCAAATGTTCGGCCAGTTCGTCGATCTCGGCGGATAAAAGCGCGATTTGCACTTCGCTTGATCCGGTGTCACCGGCGTGAACGGCGTATTTCTTGATGATCGCCTGTTTCTTTTTTGGGTCCAACATAACATGCGTGATAATTACCGAGCACGCTTTAGGGCATGTGTCCCAAACGGTTCGGTCTCGCCCGTAGGCAAGAAAATATTAAGTGGTTATATTGTAGCACAAATTCGACCGGGTGTCAATGGGTGCTAAATCAGTGTTGTTCTTATAAAAAAGGCGACTGTTTAGTCGCCGTTAATTTGCCTGCGTTTCAAGCCAAGCGCGCCAGGCGCGCAAAACCATGGCCGCGTTTCCCTCAGGTGGGAGTTTGGTTTCCGGTGGACACGCCACCAGAAACTCGGTCTGCATTCCGACCACTTCCGGACCGGAACCAAATAAATCCATGACCGCGCCCTCCAGCGCGGCCGCATAAAACTTCGTATGCATGAAACGCGGTGGCGTTTCCACTGCTGTCAGATTGCACCCCAAAAGAAGCACATCGTCAATATCTCTCAGAACCATCGCTACCTCCTTGTTTCATCTGCACACTTGTATATCAGAAAATGATATATCTGTCAATCCCGGTCGTTATAATTATTGAACCATGCAACCGGGGATGGTGGAACAGTCTTGTTGGACAAAATTCCCGCCACTTTTGCGACAACTTTCCTCGGCCATGCCACTAAAAATTGTACAATCACCGACTAAATTTGGATCTTTACCCACCCACACCCCCTGATACAAATCACAATCACTTTTGATCTTCGGCCACACCTCGGAACCAAAATATTGAGTGCGACAATAAGTCTTCGCATCGGCCCCTGAGCCGGTGGCAATACCGGTGCAACAACCACTGTCACCGGAAGGACTGGTCGCGCCACCCGGTGTAGTTGTTCCCGGATATAATTTATTTATCACAAAAATCGCGATCGCGTATGAGGCCGCCACGATCGCCATACCGATGATGGCCGCCTCGAGCGCTTGGAGCGCTTTTTCCGAGAGCTCGCTTTTTCCGCGCGCCGTGAGCCAGCGCACACCGGCGTAGAGCGCCATGGCAAAAAATACCAAGGCGATCAATCCCAACCCAATACCCACTACTTGATTTAACTTGGGAATCAAAGTCACGCCAGTGTCGTATCCGGCTTTGGGAGCGGTCTCATTGAGACCATATAAACCGGACTTCGCCGATGCGGCACCTGTGGGCGCGCTTCCAGCTACGGCACATACCGAAGAACATGGAATCAAAACAAAGGCCAAACAGATAACGACTGCCGAAGCAATTTTTCTTACCATAAATTTACCAATTTAATGAATTTTACCCTCTCATTATACCACATCTTGATTTTTCCCACAAAACCTGATAAGATGATTGAGCTTACCCCCTCGGGGTTAAATGACCCTGTAGTTCAATGGATAGAATAGAAGCCTTCTAAGCTTCGGATCTAGGTTCGATTCCTAGCGGGGTCACTGGTGAATATTTAATAATTAATTTTAAATTTTGAATAAAATCAGAATAGAAGTCCTGGTAGGGGTGCCTATGGTGTAACGGTCAGCACGCGAGTTTGTGGTACTCGCAGCACCGGTTCGATTCCGGTTAGGCACCCCCGCACGGATTTCTTCCTAAAAAGGTTAGTTTCAAAAAAGTGGGTTAATATGTCTTCCCCAAAGATACTTTTTGTCTCGTGCTCGGTAGGCACCGGCCATGTGCGCGCCGCCGAGGCGCTTTTGTCATATTCCAAAATCCACCACCCTGAAATAGAAGTCGAACATATTGATGTGGTCGATTATCTATCCCCTTTGGCCAATTTTTTTTATTTTCGGTCATACAGCCTGATGGCCAAATACGCGCCCTGGTTGTGGGGAGCGATTTATCGCGCCACCCAAGACACAGACGGAGCGCGCGTATTTAACCGGCTCACGAAACTCAATAAAAAAATCGGCTCCCAAAAATTCTTTCGATTTGTGGAAAAATTCCAGCCGGATTTTATTCTTTGCACGCATTTTACTCCGGCTGATTTACTCCTGAATCACGCGCGCAAATTTAATATCACGAAAAATATTGGGATTTTGCTTACCGACTACGCCGTTCACGCCCTTCACTGCGCGTCGCCAAGCGAATATTTTTTTGTGGCCACGCCGGAAATTAAAAACGATCTGATCGCGATCGGCGCCGATCCCAAAAAAATATCCGTTAGCGGCATCCCGATTGATCAAGTATTTTTCGAAGATAAACCACTCGCACCTTTGCAGACCACCCGCAACATTGACCCAAAAAAACCAACCATTATATTTTTATCCGGCGGCGAAGGTTATGCCAAAATCGACGAAGCGATAAAAATATTATTTAGATCCAATCGGCCATTTAATATCATGGCGATTGCCGGAAAAAATATTAAATTATTCAATCAATTAAATTCATTGATTGCGCCCGCCTCTGTCAATTATATAGTAAAAGGCTGGGTGGAAAATATCGACGAATACCTGCGCCTCGCCGATATCGTCGTCACCAAACCGGGCGGACTCACTGTCACCGAGTGCCTGCATCTGCGCAAACCAATGATCATCGTCGATCCGGTGCCCGGGCAAGAAGAGGATAATTTGACCTACTTGCAAAAAAATAATTTGGGCACAAAATTAAAAACACCGGCCGAATTGCCGGACTTGGTCGATCAGATACTGCGTCAGCCAAAAAAAATTAATCCTCTTCCACTTCCCAACCCCAACCAAATCATTCTCGAAAAGATTGTCGCAATTCTGTCATAGTTATTGGGACTGACTCAAAAAGGCCGACAATATCTGTTTTTGCGGCTCATGAGTCCGTTCGTCGCAACGAACGGACGAGCTTGAAGCAAAAAATAGATATTGTCGGTCTTTTTGTAACAATTAAAATATTTATTTAAAATAACTCCCCAAATCCTCGGCGGTCGTGCAATAACTATTTATACAAGTTTGGGTCTTGCCACAATCACGATCGCTCTGGCACCACATCTTGTCCACGCATTTGCCATAAAGATTACATTTGCGATCCTTGCCGCAATCAGCGTTTTTGGTGCAATTTCCGCCGAGCCCATACGGCGCCGTGGCGACTTTAAAAGCGTAAATCGTGATCATATAGGCGGATAGAATAATAATGAGCCCAATCACGCCATTAAAAATATAGGACTTCGCTTGGGTGATATTTTCGTCATTGCCCCCGGCGGTCATCCAGAGAAATCCGGCGTAAATAATCAGACAGACGAATAGTATCCCCAGGAGTCCGAGCGCCGAACGAATAATCCCGCCGGCCACGATGCGCGGATCGCGCGGAGCGGGTAGATTGGCGCCATCATCACCGGCTCCAGCCTGGAGTTGTTTGACGATTTCTTCGCCTTGAGTGGCTTGGGCCGACACGGTCGTCAACAGTCCCAAAACACCGAATAATCCTCCGACGATAAGCAGTGTTGTAAAAAATATTTTTGTTTTATTCATAAATAACGGCTAAATAATTATGTCATCGCCACGCATGCGGATATTTGGACAATCAGCGACTGGATTCCCGCTTCCGCGGGAATGACAGCGCGCTTAGTGTCCGGTGCTTAGGCCGGTATAAAACCCGAAACCGGAATTGGAAAATACTCCCCAAAATCCTTGATCGTTTTGGGAGCTACTCATCATGATCGCCACAAATACGGTGATACTATAGGCCGACAAAACAATAATCAGCCCGATCACCGCTTGTTTCAAAATATCTTTGGCTTTGGTGACATTTTCGTCATTCCCTCCGGCCGTGAGCCACAAAAATCCGGCGTAAATCGTCAAAACCAAAAATATCATGCCGATGAGCGCCATCGCCGCCTGGATAATTTTCCCAACTGTGCGCGACAAAGTATATTTATCCACGGCAGTATCATAGCCGGATTTCTTCCCAACATCCGCCGTGAGCTCATTGATCGCCGGAGCGGCCACAACCGCATGAACAAATAAACCGCAAATGATTGTCGTTAAAATCGCTGAAAAAATATATTTCATAAAAAAAGTTAATTTGAAGGAGTGGGACAACCCGGGTCGCCTTCGTACCAACACTCGTTGGGCCCCGGTAATTTAGAATCAGGCGAATCCTTGATACAACACCGGCAATCGGTAAAGCCGGAAATAATCGTGCCCCCGAGACAATTATCATCGACACCAATACATTGCCCGCCCTGCTCGGCGCAATACGCGCTCTTGCCATTGTCTTCATTACCACCGCTCTCCCCGCCCAGCGTGATTTTGGTCACATAATAGGTGATGCTATACGCCGCCGTCACCAAAATCAAACCGATCACCGCCGCCTTTAGAATCTTTTGCGCGGTCTCCACCTGGCCCGAATCACCCCGGGCCGTGAGCCAAAGAAATCCGGCATAAATAGTCAAAACCAAAAATATCATGCCGATGAGCGCGAGCGCCATCGCGATTACCGCCGCGATCGGGTTGGTAATATCGGTTTCCAGTCCCGCCCCGCCCACAAATCCGGTCAAATTAGCCAGACCATTTTTCCAGCCCGGTGAGACACTCGCCGCGCGGGTAATTACCGGCGCACAGAGCGCCAAAATCATGATAAGTAAAATAATTTTTTTCATAATTATTGAGCGCCGAATTTAGTTCCGACAAAATTGGTGATAGCAAGAACTGACAGAGTCAAAACCAAACCAATCACCACTTCTTTTAAAATCGTTTTTCCCTTATCCGCGCGCTCGGCATTACCGGCCGCAGTCATCCAGAGATAGCCGGCGTAAATGGATAAAATCAAAAACAGTGAACCGACAATCGCGAGAATAGCATTAAGAACAATCAAAACAGTGGCTGATAAATCACTGCTTAATTTAGTGACAGCGCCGGTGGATTGCAGATTCGCGCCGGCCTGTCCCAAGCCGGCGGCCGCCATTGATATGGAATAATCCCAAAACATTCCCAACCCCACAACTACAATGGTAATCAAAAATAATTTTTTCATAAAAAAATAATTATTTCACTACTTGGATATCGTCACCCCAAATCCCCCCATCACAAACACGGTGATCGCATAAGCCGCCATCACGATGGCGAGGCCGATCACCGCCATGGTCACGATTTTTTGGGCTGATTCGGTCTTGTCTTCGGCGCCGGCCGCGGTCATCCAAAGAAAACCGGCGTAAATAATTAAAATGAAGAAAATTGTGCCCACTACCGATAAAGTGCCTTTGACAATTGTGCCGGCGATTTCTCCCAAATTATTACTAAGTCCCAAACTGGCGGATTTTTCCCCGCCCAATTTAGTCAAATTATCTTTGGGCGTAGGCGCGGCGCCCCAAACCAAAACCGGAACAATCAATCCCAGCATTACAATTGTCGTTAAAATGAATTGCTTGTATTTAATGGCGCGCATAAATATTGGCTTCATTGCCCCACGATACTGGAAAAAATAAAATTGGCGATGGCATAGGCGCCGCTGACAATCACGAGGCCGATCACCGCCGCCTCGATCGTGTCTTTGGCTTTGTCCACCTTGGAGCTGTCCCCGCGCGCAATCATCCAATACAGCCCGCCATAGAGCATCAACAGAAAAAACAACATGCCGACAAGCGACAACCCAATGCCGATCGCTTCACCGATGAGCTGGGGGAAAGTGGCCGCCTTGCCCGGGCCCAAAGTAGTCGGCAGTTCGGCGGCGCTTTGAGCGTCTGACAAACCCGTGCTGGTCAAGGGATTAAATGCCGCGACCGCCACCGATGAGCCGATCATGGACAAAAGCCCTACGATCAGGATCACGAATAGTAATATTTTAGAAGAAGGTTTCATATTATAATTTTAAATATTAAATTATTGATTAAAAATTCAAAATTCAAAATTAAATATTCGTCACGACCCAGCCGGGAAGGCGCGCCTGCCGCATATATGCCATAGAGCCAAATGACTCCTGGGCCCCGGCAAACGCGCCTGTCCCGCTGAATTTTATTGAGGGGTGACTTCACCACCTGTGGCATCAACCAAACTGTTGATCACAAATGTCGCCAAAGCGTAAGCGGACAAAATAATAGCCAGACCCATCACACCGGCGAAAATCCATTTCTTGGCTTCACCGATCTTGTCATCATTACCGCCGGCAGTCATCCAAGTGAATCCACCGATGAGGATGATAACCACAGCCACGATACCCAAAAGCGACATCGCGATACGGATAATATTGGCGATAGTAACGCGAATATCACCCTCGGTCAAGCCGGTATAGGCGCCATAGGTAATTCCCATCTCTTCCGTACTTATCGGTTGTGTGCTTGGTTCGGCCAAAACCGATCCGGCCGACAACAACGGCAACGCGAGCATCATCGCCATAGACGCGATCATAATCATTCTTCTCATATTCTCACCTCCCTTCCAAAATTTTTGTTCATACATTTTATTATTTTATCATTGTCATTCCGAACGAATGTGAGGAATCTTCACCTGGTAAATTGCTAATTGCTTGGAGATCCCTCGTCGGATGCGAATCCTCGCTCGGGATGACAATTTGATTATAGATTCTTCGCTTCGCCTGCCTACCGGCAGGCAGGCTCAGAATGACAGTTAAAATATTATATCCCTAACCCCCCAAAATCCCCTTGAGCCATGCGGAAATCAAAAAATAACTGCTGAAAATAATCACCGTGCCAATCGTCGCCCATAGCATCGTCTCGGTCCCTTTTTTCACTTTTTCCGCGTTCCCCCCGGCCGTGAGCCACTCGAATCCACCCAACAAAAACATAAACAGCACCACCGCGCCCAAAATCCCGATAAAACCCTTGATCACCGTGCCGATAAATTGCGGGGCGGTCGAGGCGTTAATCGGATTTTCCAAAGTGACTTTTTCCGTAGTTTGCGACGAGACCGTGGCGGCGGAAACAAAAAGGAAATTGCTGAAAAAAAATATTACAGCGATAAATATGACGGATAAAATTGAAAAGCTTTTTTTCATAGCATTTCACTATCTTTGATTTAATTCGTGCACTGCGCACCAGGATTAAAACCAACCATATAACCTTGATAATCCTCGCAGGTTGCATTACACTCTTCTGCGCTGTATCGAATCATACATCTGACTTGACTACCAACATCGCCATCACTAAAATCAACATTGCACATACAGGCACCGCGCCCATCTGATGGCGGAGCCGTTGCCGCCGGCGTGCTATCAGCCGGACTACCCCCGGTCGCGCCGGGTGCCGCCACTGGCACAATACTCGTAAATACGAAACTTACGATCACATACGCCGAGAGTATCACCGCGGCGCCGAGGCTCGTCCAAACAATCGTATCTTTGGCCTTCTCAATTCTATCACTATTTCCCATCGCTGTCATCCACAAAAATCCGGCCCAGATATAGAGTGCAAGGGCGAACGACCCGATGCCGGCCGCAAAAAACCCGATGACCCGACCAAAGGCTTTGTTTAAATTATCAAAGTTGGCCGGATTTAATTTCTCTTTGGCCGCAGTTTTGAAACCCTCAAAAGTTGCTTGCAAAGCCGGGTCGTCTTTTTTATTTGCCGAGCCGTTGGCAGTATCGTCAGTCTTGGCGGCATTATTAGCGGCATTATTAATAGTATTGGCATCCGCGCTTTGGGATCTTTTACAATCTAACGGGCACTCTCCATTAGTAGACGCTATCTCGCTGTTAAACGCACCGGTTTGGTCTGGACAAAGACAAGTTACGCTTTCATCGTCTTTCCAGTGACAATCTCCGACATCCTCGCAGTCTGATTTTGTGGTCGCGTCTGAAGTACCGCTATCACAAACACACCAGGCTTTTACCTCCTGGGCAAAAAAAATAAAAAAACCAGCAAATACTAACATCAACCAAAATTTTTTTGCATTTGACATATTTACGGTATCAAACTCAAGCCTTCTTTCGCGCCGATGGCTTTGATTATAAAACTAACTAAAATATACCCGCTAAATGTCACGCCCAGACCAATCGCGGCGGCGAAAATCGCCCCCCAACCTTTGGTGACGCGCTCGGAGTTTCCTCCCGCGATCACCAGCATAAACCCGCCGTAAATCAGCGCGGCCAGAGCCAAAGCGCCAATCACTGAAAAAGCAAACGCGCCGATATTGAGCGCCAATTCCACAAAAGTATTGATGCTTAAACAGGCATCGCTAAATTCGCTTCCGGGTGTTTGTAAACAATCGGGTAAAATCCCCGCGGCGCTCGCAAAAGCCGAGGGTGCCAAAATCATCGCCGTCAAAACAATCGCGATAATTTTTTTATAAAATCTCATACTAATTATTTTTTCAGCCGAACAGTTGCTGTTTTTCGCCAGCGCCCATCGCACCCCGCCGCGCGGGGCGTAGGTTTTTCGGCCGTTGGCCGAAAAACCAAGTCTGGGCGCAAGAAAAATAACAACTGTTTGGCTGAAAAACTTCTTTAAAGTGTTTGATTAATCCGACTCCCCGTGCGATTGAGCAAATCACTGCGCCATTTGTCGGCGCGATCTTGATTGAGATTGGCCGGCGGATTGAGCCATTCATGAAATAAATCCGCGAGCGCCTTCACCGCCGCGCTATAATTGCGCCCATGATACCAATTTTTCGCCACGAGCAATTGCCCGACAAACGGCTTTAGGTCGTTGTCGTCTTTTTGCTGGGAAATATATGAGCGCAAAGCGGTCGGGCGCTTGGTGGCGCTCAAGTAATCCCCGTTCGCGCTCGAATGAGTCATGTAATTTATCAGCGCCCAAGCCTCGCCCGGGTGACGCGATTTGGCGGTCACCGTCTGCAAAGAATAATTGGCCACATTTTTGAAATCCGCCTCATCCGAGCTCAATTGGATCATCGGCATCACCGAAAAATTCAGTTGCGGAGCGCGTCCGCGAATGATCGGCAAATGATAGCTATACCCAAAGAAAAACGCGAGTGAACCATTGACAAATTGATCCAAAGAACTACCCATTTTTTCGTTCCAGGTGTAGGTGTCGCGCTGGCTATTGGCGAAATCCGTGAAAAAATTCATTACCGTAAATGCGCCCGACGAATCCTTACCTCCAAGCGAAGCTTGGCCGCTATCAGCGGTAAACGGAATACTGCTTTGATTGAATAGTAAATAAATAATATCATCGGCGCCCACGACATTATTGCCGGTACCAAGCGCCGCTCCGGCCTGATTGATCTTGTCGGCCTCGCGGTCGTAGCGGGTGATTTTTTTCACCGCTGATTGAAAATCGTCCCAATTTTTGGGAGGCTCGGGCAGTCCGGCTCTGTCCAAAAGATCTTTATTATAATAAATCGCCATCGTGTCAAACGACAACGGCAAGCCATAAATCCGCCCGCCGATCACTGCGTCTTTTTTGACCGCCGGCACATATTCGCGATCGATCTGATCCACCGACGGCAGAGTCACGGTGCCGATGTTCACTTTGGTTTCACTGCCGAGTTTGCTTTGGATCACCTGCACAGTCGTATCTTTGACACTGCCCGGCATCGGCGCGAGTTTAGTATAATATTGGCGCAATTCGCGATTGCTTACGGAGATAATATCCGGTCCGCGATCATCCGCCAGCGCCTCGATCAATTTTTGGTACAGCTCATCGGCGCGAAATTGACGCACGGTCACTTTGAGATAAGGTCGCAGCTGTTTGTATTTCGCTATGAGCCCATTAATCGCGTCCACATCATCATATACTGTCCAATATTCGAGCGCTACCGACGCGGTCGCTTGTTTTTGTTCCACGGTCAGGCCTTTACAACCAAAACCAAACAACGCCAAAACACCCGCTATTGAAATCAAGCTGATTATTTTTTTGGAAATAGTACTCATACTATATTGTCATCCTGAACAAAGCGAAGGATCTGGTCAACACCATGAAGATTCTTCGTTACGCTCAGAATGACACTGACGACGAAATAAATCTCTTCGAAATTCGAAATTAAAAATTCAAAATTTCGTGGCTATATTATACCACACTTTTCAAATACTTCCTAAAATCCGCGCCCAATTTGGCGTCGCGCAAGGCGAATTCCACATTGGCTTTGAGATAACCGAGCTTAGAGCCGGTGTCGTAATACTCGCCATCGACTTCACGCGCGTAGAGCGGGCGTTTTTTGAGCAATTTAAAAATCGCGTCGGTGAGCCACAGCTCTCCCCCTTTGCCAACCTTGGTATTTTCGAGCGCCTCAAAAATGTCCGGCGTCAAAACATAACCGCCGCCGCCCAAAATCGCCAATGACGACGGGGCTTTTTCCGGCCCGGGTTTTTCGACGATATTCTTCACCTGAAAAACTTTATTTTCAATTTCAACACCGTCCATGATGCCGTATTTTTTGGTGCCATCTTTGTCCACGCGATGCGCGGCCAAGACCGGATCGCCATATTTTTCGAAAGTCTCGATCACTTGTTGCAGAGTGGGTTTTTTGTCAGACATGAAAAACTCATCGCCCCACATCACCGCGAACGGCTCATTGCCGATCACGGATTTGGCGCATAGTATCGGGGTGCCATTGCCGTATGGTCCTTTTTGACGAATAAAAATAAAATTGGCTAAATCGGCGATTTTCTTGACTTCGGCCGCCACCTCGGTTTTTCCTTGTTTTTTTAGCCAGCTGACGAGCTCGTAATTGGGGCTGAAATGATCCTCCACCGCGCGTTTGGATGGACCGGTGACTAAAATAATATCCGTGATGCCGGCGCGCACCGCTTCCTCCACTATATATTGGATGATGGGCTTGTCCACCACCGGCATCATTTCTTTGGGCTGGGCCTTGGTGGCTGGCAAAAATCGCGTGCCAAGACCGGCGACGGGGATAACGAGTTTCTTAATCATATCAAATATTAAATGTCAAAAATCAAAAATTTATTTTTTGCTTTTTAGGGTAATAATGCTGGAAGCCAGTATTTTACTAATTTCATCCAATTCATCTAATAAATATTTTACATTTATTTGGCTATTTTTACAAGTATCGCGTATCAACGCCAACCAAACCTTAGATATTAAATTTTTGATTTAATCAATCAGCTCCCAGCTAATCAAATTGTATTCCGACCCCACCGGAAACCCGGGTGGCGGACCATAAGTCAGGTTGGCATCATAGGTTGAATCGGTGTGAAGATACCCCGATACCACCGACCCTCCGCCCGATACCCAGCTCCAAGTCCAAATCTTATTGGTGATGATGGCGCCATAAATAGTCAGCGAAGTTTTTTTATTGCCGGCATAATAATACCGCTTGCACGCGCCATTTTGCGCGAGTAAGGCCGCGTCGATTTCGAGGTAATCCGGCGAATCATGCGGAATCAAAATATTATTTTCCGCGATCAGTCCGAGCGCGTGCCGGCCGTCTTTGGCCGCATACAAAATATTGCCATTGACAATAACATCCTTGCCGGCGGAGGTGCCGATCACCACCCGGCCATTTACCACCCCATCCACCCACACATTATCCTCCACGTAGATCATACCGCTCGTGGGCATAGTGTAGGTGACAGCCGATCCGGTGGTTTTGATGTCAATACAAAAAGATTCATACTTATTACTGTTCACATCTTGGCCGTTATAACAATTGGTCGCCGTCACTTTATAAATATTGATCGCGCCATTGGATTGAAAAGACAACCGATACCCCTGCTCACCCGATGAGGTCAAATAAATCCCGCCGTTGTCAGGGTCGGCGCCGGTTTTTACTTCCGCGAGTTTTTGCGTGACCGCTTCGAAATCTTTGGCCGGCACCGGAAATTGCCAATAATCATCCGGCGTGCCATCGCCCCAAATCCCGGGCTTGGTCTGATTGCCGCAACCATGATAACTTTTGCAGGTATAAGTCGCCATCGCCGATACTACCGGCGCGTCCGCCGTGCCATCAAATCGAATGCCGCCATTGGCGTGAAACTTGCCATGGGTCGCCTCGGTATCGCCGATCCACACATCGGTATTGGTGAGAAACGCGTAATCCACGAGCGAAGGAAAACCGAGACGCACTTTCATCTTGCGCCGCGAATCGGGCTGGGAATCAAGCCAGCCGGTCGAGGTCACCTCGACTACGGTGGACCCAGGCGAGGGCGCGCCCACCTCAAGCTCAAAGTGTCCGATCGCATTGCCGTCTTTGTCAGTATAGGCATGGATATACGGCCCGGCCGCTCCGGTGCCATCTTGAAAATCGTCTTTGGCGTGCGCCAAATGCCAGCGATAATAATTGATCCCCGCCTCGGCGATTTGAAAAGCCATCTCGCGATTATGCTTATGCACCGACGCGCGATTTTCCGCGATCGCGTAGCTCGTCACCGCGCCCACCACCACCGAAAATCCGATAAAACCAAAAACAATCGCGAGGAGTAAAATATTACCGCGAGAATTTAATTGAAAAATTTTAAATAATTTTTTAGCCAAACTCATAATATTTTTTACTTGACCGCTAATTTATCTTTAAATTTCGAATTTCGACTTTGCTCTCCACGATAAATGGCGCCGGCGACAAATGCGGGTCTTCTTCCATATATAATCTGATCCCTACGACGCGCACCATGGTGACATCGATGGGATACGCGAGCGTGGAGGAATTATTTACGCCATCGTAATCATCGCCGTAATAATAAAAAATCGAAGTGGTGCCGGCGGCAATATCATGCACGATATCGGTAATCGATTCGGTGGAGGTGCGATACGCGAGCGGGTTGCCGCTGGGTTTGGTGATGCCTTTTTTCAGCGTCGTGCTCGCCAAAAAATACCGCACGCGCTCGCGCCAAGAATCCTGATCGATATTGCTGTAAAAAACAATCGAGCTGGTCGCAGCCGCCTCGATCGCGTACGCGCCGATCGATGATTGCGCGGCCGTGCGCAATTCATTGATAAAATCTTGTACTGTTTTCCGTCCTTCGTTTTGAGTGGTCAATTGCTCCCAGATGATATTGCGCGAACGAAAACTGTATGATAATAGAGTGACGATGCTCCCGCCAATTAAAATAAACACGCCCATCGCGACCAAAACTTCGACTAATGTAAATCCGCGCGTATTTTTTTTCATAATCGAAATGAGTGAGAGAAACGAATGAGATTATATGGCGAAGCCAACATAATTATCCGCTTACCGAAAGACCGATCATAGCATCATCATTGCCGTCGATTTCGATAGCGCCGCTGCTCGTATCATATCCGCCTCGAGTAACCTCCAGCGTATAACTATCCGCGGATAAACCACTGAAAAAAACTTGTCCCGGCGGCGCGCAATCGTTGGTATAGGTAAAAGCCACTTCCGAAAATGTCGGTGTGTAGCGAGTGTTAGCAGTGCTTAAATAAACACGATAACGCAGATAACGCTTGTCATCATTGCCGCTATGCACTACGGTATTGGCGGTCGTATAATAAGTCGCGCCGGTGCCGTCGGGACCGGTGAATGTCCAGCTCGCGGGCGTTGAACTGTTGCTCGTAGCGATCTGCATGCGCGCTGGATCAGATCCACACTGAGTGGGTTGCGATAGTGGTTCCCAAATAATATTTTTCCAATCCACTCCCGCGCCGGCATCAAAGGTGGACGATTCCAAATACCCCGAACTCTGGTAATACTGTCCGGTTTTTTTTAATTTTATGTCACCCGCGGTCGCGACCGAAATTTTGCCATCATCACTCCAATATTTATTGGTTGCCGTATAAATCGCCTGACCACTGCCGCCCGACCAATCGGTTTGGCGCAAATACCCCACGCCGGTGGCTATAGTCTCGTCGTATCCGGATTTATACAGTCGCACCTCCGCGTCGGACAAAGGCAAACCGGTGCCGGCATCCACTACTTTCACGAGCAGAGAATTAGCAGTGTGGGGTGTCAAAATTACCGAGACATCCTGACTTGATCCCGGTATCAAATCTATGGGCAACATCGGAATCGAACCGGCAACATCATAGACGCCCCCGGTCGAACTAACGGAATATTTGTCCCACTCGATATCGGAAAAAGTGTAATTACCGTTGCCGTCAGTCGTGATCGCTTGGTTGAATTTATAAACATCGGGCTCGGTGCCGATCAATTTGTCTCCCCAGACGCGCAGTGGACGCGACCCGAACGCCACGCAATTGGCCCCGATAGTATGTAAATTTATATCGCTCAATTGATCGATGGAAAAATATATTTCGGTCACCATTTGAGTGGCGACATTGGACGGTAATTTGAGCGGATTGGGATTCACGGCCGATGTAGTGGTGGTGAAGTCAGTCGAATAACCGAACTTGCTCACCGTGATATGATAGGCCATGGTGCCGGTGACCGTATCCACCACGCGTAGCCAGCCGTCATTACCGGTAACATCGTCGATGATGATGTCGGGATTGGGCTCGGAATTGACGACATGTACATTCGCTCCGGTAATCGGCAATCCATTGGCATCAAAAACTTGAATAAAAAGATGACCATTAGTCGACGCGCCCTCGAGCTGTTTGGGGGAGACGATGGTGCTCAGAATTACCGGTTCGGCCTGGATACAGCCCGAACAAATCGCCGACATTTCGACTAATTTGTAATCCGCGGGCGAGGTGTCGCGCCGAGTGGTGCTCGCGGCGGTGCCATCAAATGGGTCGTCGATATTGCGCACGGTGGTGACAATATCAAAACTTTCGCCATTGCGCTGGATGGTTTTGGTATGCGAGAGCAACCCGGCCGGAACGCCATTGAGGATGCCGACGCTTTCGTAGGGTAAATTACGCACTACCTCGAGCTCCTCTGATAGGAGAGTAGTCTCAAGGATACGCGTGCGCGACTGATAGACGATCTTATACACTAATTGCAGACCGCCATAGACGCCGAGCGCGAATAACAAAAATATGGCGACGGCGATGAGCACTTCGAGTAAAGTAAATCCACGCTGATGATATGGGCGCTTCATAGGGGGTATTATAGCATAAAATTGAGAGATGAGGTAGTATTCGCAGTGATATGATGTGCCACGCTCCTTGTGCTCCGCAGTGTCGCTTTGGCACATCATATCACTGCGAACACTACGATTGATTAAAAACTAGACGATCCATTCGGGCACTTGATTTTTCTTGATTAATATGATATAAAACTAATCATTAAATGGTCCGATGGTGGAACTGGTATTCACGCGACACTTAAAATGTCGTGCCGCAAGGCATGTGGGTTCGACTCCCACTCGGACCACAACGCACAGCGTTACCAGTGAGCTACCAAATTTCTCACTGTTCATTTCATCTGGGTGTAGCTCAGTTGGTAGAGCGCCTGGTTTGGGACCAGGAGGCCGCAGGTTCAAGTCCTGTCACCCAGACAAAACAATAATCGTCTTTTCGGACGATTTTTGTTATAATATATAAGTCGTAATTTATTTGAATTGCGTATTCGAGGACAACAAGAAATTCGATTATTTTATACATTTCATTTAAATCGAGCCGTAATACTGCATGGTTTTGTCAAAAAATCACAAAAAACTCCAATAAAAGAAATATCAATCGCTCAACAAAAAATATCAAGCCTTGACAAGACATAACATATATGTTATACTAAATTCGCTATGAAATCATACTCCAAAATAAAACAAAAGCTACTTAGAGATAAAACCATTCGCGTCGAATATAATAAACTGCATACGGAATTTGCATTGGCAAAAATGATTATCCAAAAACGCCTAACCAAAGGTTTTACCCAAGCCACTTTAGCTCAAAGAATAGGCACCAAACAATCGGCTATCGCGCGCCTTGAGTCTGGTAGCTATAATCCGTCGTTAATTTTTATGACAAAAATCGCGAAAGCTCTTGACGCAAAACTGACCGTTTCTCTTTCTTAAATAATGCAAAACCAGTTATCTAAATATTAAAAAATGGCCAAAAAGCCATTTTTTAATACTCGTTATTTCTATTCCGTCACCTCAACACCCCATTAAACAAATACCCGGTGAAAATAATCCCCAGCCCCACCACACTCGCAAAGATAATGATCAACTTCGTCTTCATCACCCGCTTCAAAATCATAAACTCCGGCAACGACAGCGCGGTCACGGCCATCATAAACGATAGCACCGTGCCCATGGCCACGCCTTTTTCCATCAAAACACCCACGAGAGGGATCACTCCGGCGGCGTTGGAGTAAAGCGGAATGCCGATGAGGACCGCGAGTGGCACCGCATACCATTTATTTGCGCCCGCGTAACTCGCCAAAAAGTCGGCGGGTACATAACCATGGATCCACGCGCCCAGCCCCACGCCCACAATAATATACGGCCACACACTACTCAAAATATTTTTAGTATAACCATAGGCGTATCGCGCGCGCTCACCCCAAGTCTCCCCCAAATTATTTTCAAAAATCTTTTTCTTGTAATCCCCCATCACCACCAAATCCTCCGGCTTCAAGCGTGCGATCGCAATTCCCGACACAATCGCTATCACCAAACCGCTCACAATATACAACGCCGCCACCTTCCACCCAAACATCCCGAGCAGTAACACCAACGCCACTTCATTTACCATCGGCGCGGAAACCAAAAAAGAAAAAGTCACCCCCACCGGCACACCGACTTCAATAAATCCCAAAAACAACGGGATGGCGCTACAACTGCAAAATGGCGTAAATATTCCGAATACCGCCGCCAAAATATGCCCCACGACCGGGTGCCGGCCGGCCAAAATCTTGCGTATTTTTTCGGGCGGAATAAACGACCGCAAAATGGAGACAAAAAAAATAATCACCGCGAGCAATAAAAATATTTTGATAATATCCGCAATAAAAAAACTCACCGCCTCGTCGGGTAGGGAGTGAGGGACGATACCAAATATATTTTTTGAAATATACCGCGCGAATTGTTCTAACATAATTTTATCCTTTTAAATACATCCGCCCCAGCCAAAACAAAAGCGCGACAAAAACGATATCGATATGCAGGCGTTTGAGCAGATTTAAAATATAGATAGCGAGCACAAATGGATAGCCGAGAATAATCAAAGGATTGCGCCACACGCGCCGATTGGCAATCGATAGAAGCGTCTGCGCGTCACCGGTCGAGGGAATAGCGTGAAGTCCAATCGCGATGCCGAGCCAGCCGAAGAGTATCACCTGCCAGCACCCATATGGCTCGACCAACTGCGAAAAAAGCCCCATCGCCAACAGCGAATTGATGATCAGGGGGCCAAGTGAAATCAAAAGCGCCTGATAAAACATCTCCGGCTCATCATGCACCACATATCCCGCAGTCGGACCAAATTGAAAAAGTTTGATCCGATGGATTTTTACTCCGGACAGCAAACAAAAAACCGCATGCGCGAGCTCGTGAATCGCTACACCCGGGGCGGTGAGTAATGAATAGAGGTAGTACATAATTATTTTGTCATTCTGAGTGAAACGAAGAATCTTTACTGAATTTCATGAGAGATCCTTCGCTAGTGCTCAGGATGACAAATGCAATCATCCAAAACCCAAACGCCAAGTCATTTTTGAAATACGGCACATCGACGAGGCCGTGCATGCAAAATACCATCAGCGCAGCAACCAGTCCCGCGCCCAATAATTTTTCTGCTCGCCAAATCCTCGCCGTCATGATAAATAAATAAACCAAAATTCCTGTAAATGAAATCATGCCGAGAAGCCCGGTCTCGGTCCAAAAATTCAGCAAAATATTGTGCGGATAAAGCAATGGTTCGATTTTTTTGTGATCATAATATGGCTTTTGCACTTTATCAAAAAACTTGCGAATGCCGGTGCCAAAAGCGAAATTCAACGGCGACGCGGTCAAATATGTTTCGGTATAACTCCAAATTGTCAGACGATTTTTGCCGGCCTGGTCTTGAAACAATATCGCGGTGCGCAAGCCCGGTGAATAAAGACCAAACGCAAGCGCGAATAACACCGCCACCACCGCGATTTTGCGCCAACCGATCAAATACGCGAACACCACTACTCCGGCCGCGAGCGCCACCCACGCACCCTGCGAATACGAAAACCAAATCGCAAAAATCGCCAGCACCAACGACGCCGCCACACTATAAAACATTTGAGCCGACAAAGACCAATCCTTTTTCGCGAGTATTATTATCATCAAAAAAATTATAGGCGCGACAAATAGTCCAATCGCGTTGGGAGTGGTAAAAAACGCCGTCACCCGCCCACCCAAAACATCGTCCCAAAGTTGGGGAGCGTAGAGCTGACCGGTAAACTTTTGGATGAGAGCCACTACCGAAATGCTGACGGTAGAAAAAGATAGAGCGATCATTAAATCTCGCGCGTTGATATCGCTTGCTGGCGCGCGCGAGCGTCCGAGCAAAATAAAAAACAATATCATCGGCTGGAGAAAAAATGCCCGCCACACACCGAGCGCCTCCACCGTCATGTGCCAATAATTACTGTCATCGATGCCGCTGATAAAAATATTTATAACCGACGCCAAAAAAAATAATCCGACAAAAATAAACAGCCCGCGCTGTTTTTTGATAATCTCCAAAATCCGCGGCCAATCTGATTTAAAATATTTAAGCGCCCACACGATCAATAGCGCCGTAAATTCCACTTCGAGCAAGGTGCTTGGTAAATTGCCGAATTTAAAACGGATTAAATATGTCGGCAATGTCAAAATAAAAAAAATCATCGCGACGCGGAAATTTTTCCACGCGAAAAAGGTAAAAACCGCAAAATATATGGCTATAATAATTATCATATTTCAAGGCTCATGAGTCGGATTTTTGCGTAGCGACACTGCGAAGCACAAGGAGCGAGCAAATATCCGACGAATGAGCCGTCGATATTGATTACCATTTAAACTTCCCGATCCGGCGCAAATAATCAAAACGAATAATATTAAACGCGATAAATTCGTTTTCGATAGTGCCGTTGAGCGCCATAGTGACTGCTTTCTTGAAAGCCACCGGAATTACTCTAATCGGCATACTTTCATCGCCTATCAATGGATCGATCACCAAATCCTTGGCAACATAAATATAGACATTATATACCGAATGACCGCTGGGAAATCTTTTAGCAAATAGCTTAATATTTTTAGCGCGAAATCCGAGCTCTTCGCGCAACTCGCGCTGGGCGGCACTTTTGGGCTCTTCGCCTTTTTTGTCCATCCGACCGGCCGGCAAAAACCAGGTCACCTTATTATTCCCTTTGCGATATTCGCGGATCATCATCAGCTCTCCTTTTTCATTGAACGGCAAAATCAAAACCGAATCATCGCGATAAGCATATTCATAATTTTTAACATCGCCGTTGGGAAATGTCACCAATTGTTGTTTGATATCAAAAATCACGCCCCGATACACGGTTTTTAGTTTTCCCGCTATTACTTTCTTCATAAATAATCGTTCGTCCCTTTTACCTAATACCTAACACCTTTCACCTATAATTAATATCGATAATTCTCCGCTTTATACGGCCCGGCATCGCTAATATTTAGATATTTAGCCTGGTCTTTGGTTAGCTTGGTTAGTTTCACCCCGATTTTATCGAGATGCAAGCGCGCCACTTCTTCATCGAGCTCTTTGGAGAGCAGATACACGCCCACCGCGTAATTTTTTTGCCACAAATCGATTTGCGCGAGCACTTGATTACTGAAGCTGCTGCTCATCACAAATGATGGGTGACCGGTAGCGCAACCGAGATTCATCAGTCGCCCCTCGGCGAGCATATAGATCGACCGTTTGTTTTCAAAAATATATTTATCCACTTGCGGTTTGATGTTCACGCGCTTCACGCCTTGGGCGGTGTTCAATTTTTCCACTTCGATCTCATTATCGAAATGTCCGATATTACAAACAATCGCCTGATCTTTCATCTTTTTCATGTGCTCGAGTCGGATCACGCCGATATTACCGGTGGCGGTCACATAAATATCCGCCTCGCCAAGAGTTTCCTCGACCGGCCGGACTTCATAGCCCTCCATCGCGGCCTGTAGCGCGCAAATCGGATCAATCTCGGTGACGATGACGCGCGCTCCCTGTCCGCGCAAAGCCTGGGCACACCCCTTGCCCACCTCGCCATACCCGCAAACGACCGCCACTTTACCGCCGATCATCACATCCATGGCGCGATTGAGCCCATCCACCACCGAGTGGCGACAGCCGTAAATATTATCAAATTTGGATTTGGTGACCGAGTCGTTGACATTGATCGCCGGAAACAACAATTTCTTTTCTTTGGCCAACTGATACAGGCGGTGCACACCAGTGGTCGTTTCTTCGGACACGCCTTTTACTTTTTTGGCGACCGCGGTCCACCGTTTGGGATTGGTTTGGTATTCTGTTTTGATGAGATCCATGAGTTCGCGAAAATCTTCGGACTCGCCGGAGTAATCTTTTTTCAAAACACTCGGATTAACTTCGGCCTCGACGCCTTTGTGAATCAAAAGCGTGGCATCGCCGCCATCATCGACGATCAGATCCGGTCCAGCGCCAGCGCCGAAATCCAACGCCCTCTCCGTACACCACCAATAATCCGCGAGGGTCTCGCCCTTCCAAGCAAACACCGGAATCCCGCCCTGGGCGATCGCCGCCGCCGCGTGATCTTGGGTGGAAAAAATATTACAGCTGGCCCAGCGCACCCGAGCGCCGAGAGCCACGAGAGTCTCGGCCAAGACCGCTGTTTGGATCGTCATATGCAAAGATCCGGTGATTTTTACTCCGGCGAGCGGCTTGGTTTTGGCGTATTTTTTGCGGATCGCCATGAGGCCCGGCATTTCTTTTTCCGCGATGTTGATTTCTTTTCTCCCCCACTCGGCCAATTTGATATCCGCGATTTTATAGTCGGTCATATTAATAAGTTATCCACAGCCATTTTGGCTAATATTAAATAAGAAAGTATAATATATTGACTTTATCCCATTATTCGTGTATTATAATAATGGAATTGCTTCCGGTTCGAACTGTGGCGTTTATCGTCGCTTTTCTCAAAAGAATAGAGCCGGGAGTTTTTGTTTACTCATTTTGGCCAAATTTGAACATAGATTTCACGCGATTTTACCATTTCGCGATATCGCTTGTGATCATTCTTGTTTGTATTCATACTTCGATTAACCGCGCCAACCACCATATCTGCCAATTGAAGCAGATTGTTGCGTTTAGAATCCTGCATTTTTACTTTTTTAAGGCACTTGCGACCACTATCTTGATTTAATTTTTTTCGTAAATACGCCGCCAGCTGATATTTAAACAATGCGCGCCCGGATTCATCCACTATCGCCGTCGCGTCACGCAATTTTTCTTTAGCATTCTCAAATAAAAGACCACAACTGTATTTGTAAAAAGATTCTTTATTTTTAAAACCCTCTCCAAAAAGTTTCGCTTTATTGATCGCGATGCCATAATAAAAAAATTCATACGGCAGAACGGCTCTCAAAAACGCTTCTCGAACGCGATCGGAATTTTGATGAAAATGAAACTCAAAATTTTTTGACAATCGTAATTCATGTCGAAGTAAATCAATGCGCTGATCGCATGACATCGCTTCGCCACTGTCTTCAAACGCTACCAACACGATAATAAAATAATTTGTGGCGCCATTGGCAAAATCCAATCCCGTATCTCCAGATTCATCAATGAATATCAACATAGCACTATTTTTCTTTCTCTTGTATTATTTTTTCCAACGATTGCGTTTTATCCATAAAAAGTTGCTTTTTGTTCGAATGTATAATACAATATTATCACCCTATGGTCAATATTGAAATCGAAGAAAATGAACGACTGATCAAACCGCAAGCGCAAGCTGAAGAAGCGGTTTTTGACGCATCGTTGCGTCCACAAAAACTGACGGATTTTGTCGGCCAAGAACAAATCAAACAAAATCTCGACATCGCCATCGCGGCCGCCAAAAAACGCGCGGACGCGCTCGAGCATGTACTACTCTACGGCAACCCGGGGCTCGGCAAAACCACGCTCGCGCATATTATCGCCCGCGAAATGGGACATGACATCAAAATCACCTCCGGACCGGCACTCGAAAAAGTGGGCGACCTGGCCGCCATTCTCTCCAATCTGCAAGAAGGCGACATTTTTTTCATCGACGAGATCCACCGCCTCAATAAAACTATCGAAGAGGTGCTCTACCCCGCGCTCGAGGATTATGTTTTGGATATTATCATCGGCAAAGGACCGTCGGCGCGCACCCTGCGCATGCCGCTCGCGCGCTTTACTCTGATCGGCGCTACCACCAAGATGAGCATGATCTCCGGGCCATTGCGCGATCGTTTCGGACATTCGTATCACCTCAATTTTTACGAAAATAGCGATATTGAAAAAATATTAAACCGCAACGCTCAAATACTCAAAGTGGACATCGAGCCCGAGGCGGCCGAGCTCGTATCGAGTCGCTCCCGGCGCACTCCGCGCATCGCCAATCGTTTGCTCAAGCGCCTGCGCGACTTCGCCCAAGTTAAAGGCGACGGCACGGTCAATAAAAAAATTGCGGGTGAAGCGCTCGCTCTCCTTGCTATCGATGAATACGGACTCGACGATATTGATCGCCGTTTGCTGTCTTCGATGATCGAAAAATTTTCGGGCGGACCGGTTGGACTAAATACTCTGTCGGCCGCGATTGCCGAAGAAATGGACACAATCGAAACCGTTTACGAACCATTCTTGCTACAAATCGGATTTCTCGAACGCACTCCCCGCGGCCGACGCGCCACCGCGCTCGCCTATTCGCACTTGGGTTTTGATTTACCCAAAAATAACACACTGTTGTAATATTTTTGCGAACGCTGATTCGCAGTCAGTTATTTAATATTTGATTTTTTATTTTGGATTTTATGTCCATCGCCATCCCATTATACATTTTTTTATTTATTTACCTCGCTTTTTTAGTTTTGTTTATCGTATTTTTTGTTTTTAATTTGATTCACCTCATGCACACCGGCGGGACCACGATAGTGAGCCTCGCCGTGACTATTTTGGTTTTTGGGATGACCGCTTTTTCACTTTTATTTACCTACAATCTCGTCGCCGACACCGATTGGCGCCAACCGATTGAGATCAATATCGCAAACTCTTTTTCCAACAGTTATTAAATATTCTTTTATGACTATCGGGGAACTAATCAAACAAAAAACCTACGAGCGCATCGCGTTTTTTCTGCATCGCCATTTAGTCACTTTTATTCCGGTGATCGCCTTATTTCTAATATTATTGGTTGCCCCGCTGGCGGTCGGATTTTTATTAAAAAATTTCTTTCTGCCGTGGTGGGAAAATCCACTGTTCCAACCCTTATTGGTATTGTTCGGTAGTATTTATTTCCTCTCTATTTTTCTATTTTTTTATTCATATTTCGTCACTTTTTATTTGGATGTGTGGATCGTCACCAACGATCGCTTGGTGGACATTCGCCAGATGAGTTTATTCTCGCGCACCGTGGCCGAGGTGGATCTGTTTCAAATTCAAGACGCCACTTCCGAGGTCAAAGGATTTTGGGCATCACTGTTTAACTATGGCAACATTTACCTCCAAACCGCCGGTCCGGTCCCGCGCTTCGTGCTCTACAATGTGACCAATCCGAATTATTTACGCGAGCGCATCCTCGACCTCGCCGCGGAGGATAAAAAATTTCATAGCAAATAGAAAATCCCAAATTCAAAATTACAAATTACAAATAAATCACAAATATCAAATTAAAAAATTAGATATTGGAATTTATTATTTATTTGGAGCTTGTAATTTTAAATTTGGGATTTTTTTAATACACTTTTTCCACCTCCACCCCGGTATAGTAATACCTCAAAATCTGATCATATGTCCAGCCGTCTTTGTCCGCGCGCTTGGCCGCGTCAGCCGCGCTCATGCCGACTCCATGCCCCCAGAGGGTGAGCCCCTGGTCATACACGCATTCAACTGATCGGAGCCATGGTTTGTCCGCCCCGCCCCACACTTCTTTCCAGGTTTTTGTCCGGCCGTTGGAGTGCCCGAAATACGGCGCTACCACTGGCGCGCCATCGTATGTCACCATCTCGCCATAAGTATTATTGGCCGCTTGCACCACGCGGGGCATTAGCACTTCGGAATTATATCCCAGATACAATTGATCCGCGGTAGTAGCCACCACATCATAAGTGCGCTCATTGATCGGCACGCCATTATTCAGATGAAAATACGCGTAACTGCGCGCCGACACCAAGATCGCTTTGATATATTCCATCGCCGCGCCATTGCTGGTCTCACCGATGCCGGCGATATATGAATCAAGCGGTAATTCGTTGATTACCCACACCGCATCGCTCTTGGGCGAATATTTAAATTCCAAAATTCCACGATAAGCATTAAAATTCAAAGCGCCTTTCCACGACACCCGCCGATCGTAATTGGATAAGATAAAATAATTGTCGAGCGCGATGGGAACCAAGCGAATGAAATCCGTCGAGGTGGTGGTAGTGCCATTAGCCACTATCGAATAAACTCCTTTTTGGTAATTTAATTCGGCCTCGGACACCGCAGTCATGCTGACCTCGGTCGAAGTACCGAAATACAAATTATAACTATTTCCGGAAAGAAATTTCACCGGCTCGGTGGCTTTGTATAGCCCCACGCGAATCATCGGCTCGCTGACGAGAGCGCGCGTACTCGCAAAGACCATCGGTGAATAATCACCTGGCGCATCGGCAGTCACCGTCACCGGCAATTCGTAAATCCCGCCGTTAAGTGTATGGCCATCAGCCAAGAGCTGAAACCGCAACATGTATTGCCCGGCTTTGGCCGGAGCGCGAAAACGAAAATTGGTCGAAAATGATTCATTACTTTTGATCGATCCCGCCACTTCTAATATTTTACGATTGCTTAACCATGACGCATCGGCAATATTGACCGCGCCACCCCCATCATCGAGTCGCCGACTGCCGGCCTCTTGCCAAGAATACGCTTTCCAATCGAGTTTACCGCTATTATTGTAGCGAATCAAAAAATCCACTGGCGCGCCACCGGTGGTCACCACCTCATTGAGAGTGGCCGCGAGCTTAGAGACCGCGTAATCCGCATTGGCTTTGACAGACAAATCTTGCACTCCCGTAGCCGAATCAGTTTCTACTTGCACTTTGGTGGTCGCCTTGACCACTTTGATTTTGAAATAAAAACCAGCGCCGGCGATCCATGATTTATTTTCAACCGCCAAATTAAATTTCTCGGTGTAGGTACCGATCTTCACGGGCGCGCCCAAAGTGATTTTAAATTCCGCGGTTTCACCGGGCTTCACATTCTTTGACAATTTTACCGCCTGACTTTTGGTCGGCCAATAACTACTCGCGAACAAACTCCGGCGATAACTCGGCTCGACCGTATAAACGGAAACAAAATTCGCACCACTCGCGAGCCAAGTGGACCGGCCGGTATTTTTGATTTTCACGGTCACGGTTTTGTTGTCGCCCGCTTCGATGGTGATCGGATCTTTGACCGACTGCGACACAAATTTGCCGGCATAAGAACTGTCCTTGATCGGCAGTGTGGCCGCCTGCGCGGTGCCGGCCAAAAATAGCAAAAATGCGGAAAATATAGTGAGGATTTTTTTAAGCATAAATTTCGTTAGGTAGGGTATAGTATAGCACGATGAGGAGGAATAAAAAAGCCCGTGCATTGATACCAATACATTATAAATCCGAGCCGACGCAGAGCTCGAACAAATTTATTGCGTTTAATTTCACCGATGTATTACAGGATGTTACAACAACTTGACAAAGCTTCGTTAATTTGGTATAGTGTATTTACAAATGGTTGCCTCTTCGGAGGTAGCTCCGAGATTCCTACCCCTCAAAAGGTAGGTTTCGTTTTTTTATATTAATTTTTTTATGGCTTCACGGATTTTCTCGTAATCAGCTACAGGAAACATCCCAATTCTTCTAATCAACCTTTTGCTGCTCAAGATTCTTAGCTGGGGTAAAATAGCGGCATATTCTTTTCCTCCTAATGCATATTGATAGTAATATGGGTTATCTTCTTTGGTTTTGGTAGTCAGTGGAATCGCCCATAATAAATGTTCATTAAACTTTTTTAGCGCTAATATTGGCCGTTCAAAATTATCGTTTTTGCCCTCCTCTTCGTGCCCGACATTGGCGCCCAGATTTACCCACCAAATCTCACCCTCTCTAAAATAAACTGATTTTTCTGATAAATGAATTTTGGCTTTAATCCTTATCCACGCGACAAATCTACTTAAAATTTCCTCCATACTAATATTAATTTTAATAATACTATAACTAAATTACTATTTACTTTGTTCCCACATCACATTAAATATCGATTTAAACATTCCCACAATATACTCGTCCTCTATTAATAACGCCATTGGCGCCTTGGGTTGCCAAATGATCATTTTGTTGGCATAGAGGTGAAAAGAAGTGGGAAAGTGAATCATATTTTTTATCAGCCGAGTTTCGCGCAGTTGCTTGGGGTCATCGCTAATTAATTTTTCCGCGTCTGCCCCGCCAAAAATCAAGGCTTTGATAAATTTTTTTTTCTTCAACCGTTTGGCGATCCATTTTTCTTCTTCCGCCCAGCCGATAAATCCGCTAATCAAATCATCAGCCGAACCGCCATATAAAATCTCGTCTTTGCTTTCATCCAATACCTGAAAAAATATTTTCAAAAATTGATCTTTGCCTTCAAACACTTTCACCGAGGTCGGTAACTCCCCTTGCCGATACAGCGCCAACAAATCCGGCAAAGCAGAAAATAGTTTGGTGTCCTGCGTGGCCAGCAGGTCTCTTTTTTTGCGCAACAATTCTCGCACTACCAACGGCGATTCCACCATAAATGTCCGGTTGTATTTCTTCCTCTCCGAATACTTGGCCAAACCGTGCTTTTCCAGCTCCGCAATCACCTTGTACACATTGGGCCGATTGATATTGAGCGTTTTGGCTAATACGGCGATAGAAGATGGCCCAATCGCGAGCGCTGTGGTATATAGCTCAATCTCGTGTTCGTGTAGCCCCAATTCGGCCAGCGAACTGTAAAGCGTTTCTTTAATTTCAATTTGGCTTAACATAGCGTAATTGGTTAATTATTGTATATTTATTATACACAACTTTACTATTTTTGTCAAGTTTTAGCATAGGATACTTGACAAATGTGTTTATTTTATGTATAATATAATGTTGACGCATTGACAAACATACACAAATACCCTATTTACCTGTATAATATTATTACTTAATTAATATCATATGGCTAACACCCACACTTACACCCATCTAAGAGGAGACAAAGTCACCCGAATTGAATTAATAGAGCGTACATTAGTTCAAACTATTCTAAAGAGCAAAATGCCGGAAAACAAACGCGCTTGGGGCAAGGTATTTGAATTAAAACACAGTTCATCGGTTATCCAGATTGGTCGCATGTTGGCGCAAAAAAGAAAACTCAAAGAAGATCTGGCGGCGGTAATATGCGCTTTACACGATATTCACGTTAATAGTAACGGCGACGAAAAAGATCATGCCAATGCCAGTACTACTCTATCAGAAAAAATACTAAGAAAAACTAAAAAATTTACTGACAATGAAATCAAAGTAATCACCAATGCGATCAAGGAACACAGCAATAAACACCTTGATTCCAAAAATCCCTATACAGAGCTAATTAAAGACGCTGATGTATTTGATTGCTCATTATACGACGGTATGCATGATGCGTATGTAGCTGCCAAACCGCCAGCAATCTGCAAAACCTATTTCGCTCGCATCCAGAAAGTCCGCCGCGAATTCGGTTTACCGCACGACAAGCAATGGGATACTATTAAATACTTAAATAAATAATTATGACAGCAGCAAACTTACCTTTTGATCCCAAAGGCGACATTTTCCACTGGGGGCCAGTACCGGGAAAATTCTTTTATTGTTCGGCCTTTACCACCACTCATTATAAATACTTCCGCGCCAAGTATCACCTCAACTGGTCCGAAACCTTGTGGTTGTTTATCGGAGACCGCATGTTTTGGGTCAATGACCAAAATGACATTACTGCCGCTGGGATAAAAGTATTTTTGAAATACCTGATGCCGGTGCTCAGCCGGAAAAAAATTTACCGCGAGTGGCAAGGGCACACCAAAAAATTACTTCTGTTCCAAAAACAAATTGCCAACGCTAACTTAGCCAAATTAACCAATAAACAATTAGGTAAACTTTGGCACGACTTTCACGAAGTATATATTAAATTCTGGGTCACCGGCTCGGTGCCGGAATTAGCTAACTATGGATCAGAAAGTTATTTGAAGGGAAAACTACAAAAAGTAATTAAAAATGAAAATGACCTTTCTATCGCGATGGAAATTTTGACCGCACCCATGCGCGCTTCATTTTACCAAGAAGAAGAAATTGCCTTGAGCAAAGCCGCCAACCTAAATCAACATCAACAGAAATATTTTTGGCTCAAAAACAGCTATGCCGGCACCGCGGTATTGCCGGTGAAATTCTTCGCTGACCGAAAAGCGAAGTTTGCCCATAATTTAGGCCTGGAAACGAAAACAAAAATAAAAGCCACATTGGCCAAGAAAAAATCAATTCAAAAACAATTTGGATTATCCCAAGAAATCATGGCGATCGGCCAGGCGATTAGCGACGGGGTGGGCTGGCAGGATGAAAGAAAAAAATATATTTTCATGATTTTACATTATCAAGATGTAATGCTGGCCGAAGTGACGCGCCGATTTGGATATACCAGCGACGAATTGCACCGCGCCTGGTACTATGAAATTGAAAAAATTATTGGCGGCCAAAATCTGCATTTCAAATTAACCGCCAGAAAAGATGGTTTTGGTGTACAATTCTTTCATACCTGTAAAGAGCTGAATGCCAGTGAAACAGAAAACATGTGGAAAACCTATGAAACCAAGACTGACCAAAACACTACCGAAACGAAAGGAATCGTGGCATGCAAAGGCAAGACAGCTATAACTCGTGGCGTAGTGCACATCGTATTAGATCCCAATAATATCGGCGACTTTAAAACCGGCGAAGTGCTGGTGGCGCCCATGACCAGCCCGGAATACATCTTTGCGATGAAATTAGCCAGCGCCGTGGTAACCGACACCGGCGGCCTCACCAGCCACGCCGCCATTGTCTCGCGCGAATTGAATATCCCCTGCGTGGTGGGCGCCAAAGGATCCACGGTGGTGTTTAAAAATGGCGATCTCGTGGAAATAAATAGCGCAACTGGTTCGGTTAAATTAAATTATTACACTATCTAACATGTCCACCACTCGCTCAATCGCTGTCAATACCGCCGTCCAAATCGTCGGCAAAGGCATCAGCACCTTGCTCGGATTACTCGCCGTCGGCATCATGACGCGCGCGCTCGGCGCCGAGCAATTCGGCTACTACGCCACCGCCATCGGCTTTTTGCAATTCTTCGCGATCCTTTGCGACTTTGGATTTATCGTCAACACCGCCAAACTATTGTCCGAGCCGAATTTTGACAAAAAATCGCTCCTCAATAATCTATTCACCTGGCGCCTGATCACCGCGGTGGTTTTTCAAGCTATCGCCATCGGCGCGCTGTGGGCACTCCCCTACCGGAGTGAAATCAAAATCGCCGGCTCGATCCTCGCGCTCTCGTATGTCGCCAATATTCTCAATCAAGTTTTCACGGGCTACTACCAAACCAAACTAAAAATGGCCACAGTGATGGCGGGAGAAATTATCGGGCGCACGCTGTTGGTGGTCGGTATTTACCTGGTGGCGTTTTATCACTATGGCCTCCTCTCGATGATGGGGGTGGTGACCGGCGCCGCTTGGGTCTATACGATATATTTATGGGTGAAAAGTGACGGCGTCCGACTCGCTTATGACCGCGCGATCTCTCAAACGATTTTTCAAAAAATGTGGCCGACCGCCCTCGCGATTATATTCAATGCCTTTTATCTCCAGGGCGACCGCGTACTTTTGCCCCTATATGACACTCCCGCGCATGTCGGCTTTTACAGCGCCGCTTATCGCGTGCTCGACATCATGGCCCAGGTCGGATTTATGACCATGGGGGTGCTCGTCCCGCTTTTGTCGTTTAGTTGGGCGCGTAATTTAAAAAACGATTTCGCGAAATATTATCAGTTGAGCTTTGACCTAATGCTTCTATTGCTTTTGCCGATGGTGGCGGGTACGATCGCTTTGGCCGAACCGATCATGCGCCTCGTCGCCGGGCCGGAATTTAGTGACGCCGGACAAATTCTCGCGCTCTTATCGATCTCCATGCTCGGGATTTGTTTTGGCACCACCTATAGCATGATCGCGATCGCGATTGACCGTCAACACCGTTCCACCTGGATTTTTTTCGCGACCGCCATTCTCGCGGTCGGCGCGTATCTTATTTTCATTCCTCGCTACGGCATGCAGGGCGCGGCTTATGTGACGATCGGGTCGGAGCTATTCGCCGGCGCCGGACTGTTTATTTTATGTGCGCGCGAAACCAAATTATGGCCAAAAGTTTGGACCGGATTCAAAATACTGATCGCGAGCGCTGTCATGGGCGTGATAGTTTATCGCTTGCAACCGCTCAATATTTTCCTTTCCATCGTCATTGGCAAATTGATTTACCTGTCGCTCATCGCCCTTTTCCGCGTAATTTCAAAACAAACAATTACTGAATTACTAACCAACGAACAAATCGAGGTTGCCCAAACCTCTAAATTTTGATACTATTATATCAATCGCAATTTTTAATATTTGAAATTTTATTTTTGATTTATTCTCTATGGACTTTTCCAAAGTTCGCAGTGTCCTATTTTTTACACTGCTGATCGTCGTCACGATTGCGTTTCTCGTTTTATTCAAACCATTTTTCTATCCGCTGTTTTGGGCGGCGGTGATTGCCAGTATTTTTTATCCGTTGTTTCAAAAACTAAAAAAGCGCTTGAAATTTCCTCGTTTGAGCGCACTAATTATCATGCTACTGGTGCTCGTGATTATCGTGGTGCCGGTCGCGGGCGTGGGCAGCTTACTCGTCAAAGAATCCATCGGACTTTATAATTCCATCGACAGCAACAGCGCCCAAATCAACGACAGCATCCAAAGCACTTTGTCCTGGCTCCAAAATCACCCCTATATCCAAAAACTCGGCATCAACCAAGCCGAATGGGTGCAAAAATTTTCTGACATCGCCCGCGTAGTTTCCGCCTACATTTTCAACGGCCTCAAAGACTTCACCCAAAACTCGGTGGTGTTTCTCGGCATGCTCGTGCTGATGTTTTACGCGCTTTATTATTTCCTCATCGACGGCGCGCGTTTTTTACGCCTGGCGATGCACCTCTGCCCTCTCGGCGACAAGCATGAAAAAATGCTTTACGATAAATTTACCGCGACCGCTCTCGCCACGATCAAAAGCTCTCTGCTCGTCGGCGTGATTCAGGGATTTTTGTCAACAATCGTGTTTATCGTGGCGGGACTGCAGGGCGCGGTGATCCTCGGCGTGATTACGGTGGCGCTGTGTGTCTTACCAATCGGATCGGGATTTATTTGGGGGCCCACCGGCATTTACCTGCTCATCACCGGGCGCATCTGGGAAGGACTTTTGGTTTTGATTTTCGGCGTGCTGGTTATTAGCACTATCGACAATTTGTTGCGCCCCTTGCTCGTGGGCCAACAAGCCAAAATTCACCCCCTCCTCGTGTTGTTTTCGACTTTGGGTGGCATCGCCTTTTTTGGCATTACCGGTTTTCTCATCGGCCCGATCATCACCGCCCTACTGGTGTCGCTATGGGAGATGTATGATGATTATTACAAACAAGATTTGGATCGGAATTAACTTGCACAAAATAAAATAGCACGACAGTAGATCTACCGTGCTATTTTTTTGTTATTTTACGCCCGCGCGCTATACAATCCAGTCTCGGTATTGACGAGGATCTCCTCGCCTTCTTTGATAAATATCGGGGCTTGAATTTTGAGACCATTGTCCATCGTGACTTCTTTGGTGACATTGCCACCGGCGCTGTCGCCACGCACCGCGGGCGGAGCCTCGACTACTCGATAGGTGATTTTTTTCGGCAATTCGATGCTCACCGGTCGCTCCTCATACAGCCCGATCACGCACTCCACGCCTTCTTTGAGATACTTCGCGTCATCGCCTACGAGATCGCCGTCCATTTCGATCTGCTCGTAGTTGCTCATATTCATAAAAGCGAAACGATCGCCGGTTTGATACAAATATTGCATAGTCTGAAAAGCCACCGATACCACATCCACGCTTTCGCCCACTTTGTAGGTATTTTCCAAAACTTTGCCATTGGCGAGACTCTTCATGCGCGCGCGCACAAAAGCCGCGCCCTTGCCCGGATTGATATGCTGGGCTTCGACTACGACAAACAAATCATTGTTGTGTTTGATCACCGCTCCTTTGCGAATATCTTGAGTTGAAGACATACAAATTAATTTCTAATTTTAAATTTTAATTTCGAATATCGATTTGATCTCGCACGGTGCCAAACATCACTTCGTTGATATTTTTCGCTCCTGAAAATAGCATCGCCATCCGATCAACTCCGAGCGCGATTCCCGACGCGGACGACAGTGATTTTAGCGCATTTATAAGCTCTTTGTCAATAGGGATAGACACTTTGCCGGCCCGGATGCGCTCGATTTTTTCGGCCTCAAAACGCCTGGCCTGCGCTTCGCTATCAGTCAGCTCGCCAAAAGCATTGGCCAACTCGAGCCCGCAAACATACAGCTCAAACCGTTCGCTATAGCGCGAGTCATGCGCGCACGGCCTGGCCAACGCCGCCATTTGGATCGGATATTCGGACACTATCGTCGCTCGCTCACCGCCGAGATGCCGTTCGATTTTATTTAAAAATATTTTATAAAACAGATCATTAAAATCATCGCTTGCGCTCGCCGTGTATCCGAGATCCACCACGAGCTCACGCAATTTATTGACATCAAGATATTCGTCGAGGTTCACCTCGACATATTTTTGCCAAAGGTCACGCACTGGCACGCGCTCAAAAGGCAAAGCGATATTGGTGGCGACACCATCAAACTCCACGATTTTTTTTTTCATTTTCTCGCCGACAAATTGAAACAATTTCTCGATATCTTCCATCACCTGCTCATATTTGCCCGGCGCGCGGTACCACTCAATCATGGTAAATTCGGTGTTGTGGGTGCGCCCGCTTTCTTCATAGTCGCGCCAACACGGACAAATCTGAAAAATTTTTTCATAGCCGGCCGCGAGTAATTTCTTCATGGCGTATTCGGGTGAAGTCTGCAAAAAATACGGCCGAGCCTGATTGGCTTCATCGTGATAAGTGACTGCGATCGGCGACAGATGCGGCTCTTGGTCGGCACTGGCCACTCCAGCCATCGTATTGACCTCCAAAAAATCCTGCCCCCAAAACCATTCGCGAATCAGGCGAACCACTTGGATACGGTCATCAAAAATTTTTTTGAGGCGCGGGTTGGATTGCAGTTCCGAAAAAGTCGTCATAGGTCTATGAACAAAACTACCCCGCTCGCGCGAGGTAATTTGGAAAAAAATGTTATTTGGACAAGTAGGCCATCAAGCTGGCTTGGCGAGCGCGTTTGATCGCGGTCGCGACCTGGCGCTGATGCTTGGCGCATAGGCCCGAGCGGCGACGCGGGGCGATCTTCATGTACGAAGACACGAATCGGCGCAACGCGGCCACATCTTTGTAGTCCACAATCAAACGATTGTTGGTGCAGTAATAACAAGTCTTGGTATTCGGTTTGGTGTTGTTGGTAGTTGTAGTATTGGTTTGCATAGTATTTTAAAACGGAATATCTTCCACTTTGATTTCTTCCTCGACCACATCCGACATGGGCGCCGGAGCTGATTGATCGTATGAGGCGGCCGTCGGAGCGTTACTCGGCGCGCCCGCGGTGCCGGGATTGCCACCGAGCATGATCATGTTATCGGCGACGATTTCAGTGCGGTATCTTTTGACATTGTCCTTTCCCATCCAATCGCGCGTCTGGAGACGACCTTCGATATAGGCGGTGCGACCCTTGCGCAGGTATTGATTGGCGATTTCTCCCAATTTGCCCCACAAAACGATATTGTGGAACTCGGTTTGTTTTTGTACCGCGCCATTAGCGTCTTTCCATTGACGGCCGGTGGCGAGACCAAAAGTACATACCGATTTGCCGCTGGGCAAGCTGCGTAATTCCGGATCCTGCGACAAGCGGCCGATGAGCATTACGCGATTGAGGTCCATATACGAAATGAGTGAGAGAAAAGATTAAATGTGTTTAATCTTTTCCGAACGAATGAGTATATATGGGCAAAGCCCATATATGGTTTCTTTGGTAACTATTTATACTCCGGTGATGACACTGCCATCGAGGATCTCGTCCAATTTCTTGTCGATCTCGGCCAAATCCACTTTTTCAGCCGCTTTTTCTTTTTTCTTGGCCGATTCGTTTTCTTGTGGCACCATGGTGGTGATGCCGGTGCTATCGGTAGAATAAGAGATGCGTTGAGCGGAAGTCAAATTGGTGTTGAAATAAGAAATCATGGTGCGGAGAATATCGCGCATCAGATTGATCTTGTTTTGCACCGCTTTGATGCCGGCGCTATCGCAAGAAAACACCGCGGTGTAATAATATCCGTAGCGAATTTGTTTGATGGGATACGACAAACGGCTCTTGCCCAAATTGTGTAATTCGGCGTCGCTCGCTTGTTCTTTGACCATGGTCAAAATTTCTCCGGCGCGCGCTTCGGCTTCTTTTTCATCCAAAGTGCCCGGTAAGACGAACAATAATTCGTATTTTTGCATAGTAATTTATTCTTGCTGACGCAGATTTTAAACTTTTAATAAACTTAGCGCTTTACCCCGCGCTCTCGGGTAGATACTTGCTTTTTGCGAAGTAGGTTTATACTATCATAAATCAAAAAAATGTCAAGTTTACCCATAAAACACTATTGTTCGAGCAACACCTTGATTTTCTGGCCTATTTATGATAAATTATCCCCACCATGGAGAGGTGTCCGAGCGGTTTAAGGATACAGTCTTGAAAACTGTCGTACCAGCAATGGTACCGTGAGTTCGAATCTCACCCTCTCCGCACTGATAAAAAATCGCTTTTATCTTCAATTTTAGAGAGTATGTCAAACGGCTCTTTGAATGTAAGATTAGCGATTTTTTTGTTTCTCATTTGGGCGTTCCAAAGTAAAGTTTTAATGATTTCTTCTTGATTAGTATTTTTTGTTTCCCCAAACATATTTTTTGCTGTAATTGGATATAAAAATATACTTTTAATGCGTTCCAAAGTAATTTCGTTGTTAAGGCTTTTTTTGTGTTTTAATTCGTCTAAATCTTTTTTAACTTGCACGATTTCATTATCCAACTCAACGAGTTTCAGATCATAAGATTCTTTGGTCAGGTTGCCGTCTAGATATAGGTCTAATAGCTTGTTTTTCCTGTTCTCGGCCTTTGCAAGATTGGTTTCGAGTGTTTGGATAGCTTGGATTAAATAACTGTCTGTTGCCCCCATTTGTGCCTTATTTGCCTTGTAGCACATATCAATCAATCTTTCTTTAACAGTAATTTCAGTAAACACATTTGTCAGCTCTTTGGTTACACTATCTTCTGTTAAATATGTTTTGTGTTGATCACATTTTCCTTTGCCGTTGGTGCAATAATAATAAGTATGTTTGCCTTTCTTTTTCGTGGCTGTTAAAACACAACCGCAGGTATCACATTTTAAAACACCTCTATAAGTAAAATATAACTTTTGCTTTTTCGTATTGGCTTTTTTGTTTAATACTTCTTGAACGCTATCAAATATTTTTTTTGTGATTATCGGCTCATGATTGCCTAAATATTGTTTGCCGTTTTTTGTCATTATTCCACAATAAAAAGAATCGTTTAGTATTTTATGGACTTTGCTTTTGTGGTATTTATTGCCAGCCCGACTTCTAAAACCTTGTTTAAATAATATTTCGGCAATTTCTTTAACGCTTTTATCGCCCTCATTGTAAAGCGTAAACATTTTTTCAATGTATTTTGCTCTTGCTTTATCGATAGCAATTCCACCCTTGCCGTCGTTTAAATATCCGAGTGGGGCTAAATTCGGCCAACCGCCTTTTTCCAATTTCGTTAATATTCCACGCTTAACATTTTTTGATAGGTCTAAAATATATTGATTGGCCATTCCGCTTTCAACGCTAAACATAACGACATTATCCGACGGCAAATATTGCCTATCAATTGTTTGAATAATTTTTATATTGCCCTGTTGCAAAAGCCATTGTATTGTCGCACTATCAATCGGGTTGCGTGATAATCTGTCAATTTTCCAACAGAGAATACCGAGATCACCATTTTTGTTTTGTTGTATCTGTTTAACCATTTCAGAAAACAGCGGGCGATTATCGGGTTTCTTTGCCGATTTGCTTTCGGTATATGTTTGGATAATTTCCAAACCTAAATTAACAGCCAACTTTTTCATTTCGCTAACTTGGCTTTCCAAAGACAAAATTTGTTTTCCCTTGTCTTCGCTGGATTTTCTGCAATACAAAATGTATTTCATATATTAAAATGATTAAAAACAAAAAGGGACGGCACTTGGATTACCCAACGAAATACAGCAAAAGCTATATTTGTCGGCAAGAACCGCCCCTTTTTGGGGACAAATATAAAACAAAAGCTTTTGCTATTTAGTTGTTCGCTGGGTAATCGCTTATAGCTTATCATATTAAGGTATTTTTTCAAGTGTATAGGCGGAGTAGTCAACTTCGCCCACATACTCGCTATTAAAAGTTTTTTCAAAGATCGGTTTGTTCGACTTCACAAACCGATTGAAAAAACTGATTGCTTTATCACCCGTCAGCTCAACTGGTCTTTGTAAAGTTCGGGAGCAAAAAAACTTTTTCTTTCTAAACATTCGCTTATCAAACATATCTTTGCCTAAGTATTTACAGAAATATGCCCCCATATTTGTAATTTGGCTTACTTCTTTAATTTTAATAAATCCATTTTGCCAATACTTCAAAGCAAAGCGTCTTTCCCACGCAAACAGTTCTTCTTTAGTGGTATATTTTGCCCCTAGATTGCAAAGCAAATGATAATGAACAGATCCGCCCTCAGGCTTAACTCGGCCGTCATAGTAGGTATCTTTCTGAAATTCATTGACGGCGATATATTCAAAATTCGGGTATTTGCGAGTAATCCGTTTAATAAACAAATGAAATAGATTATTGGCAGGTTCGAGGTTTGGCATAGACTTGGCAAAAGTGAGCGTCAAAAAATTATTAAGGTGTGGGTTAGCATTGGTTAGTCTTCTGATGTTTGTTCGGGTGCGACAGATTGACGATTGTGTTTTTAGATTTTGTTTTTCTTTCGCCTCGGCTTGTTCTCGGTGCAGTTTTTCTTTTTCTTCTTCACAACCCCATTCTTCCACAATTTCCGCCCAGTCTTCGGGACTGATTTTTTCTTCTCTTTTTTCGCACACCTCGGCCTCGACTTCTTCAATCTTCTTTTTCTTGCCGTAGCCACGAAATATTTTTTTAGTTTTGTAGTGATAAGTTTCGATCTCACGACCAGAAACAATCACTTTGAAATCGTAAACTTCAATCATACTTGTTGAAATAAAATAATAGTTTAATTTTGCGTCCAAATATGTACATATAATCCAGTTAATGAGTAAGCGTTGTTTCTCGCCCTCGCCCAAATCAGGCAGGTTTGGGCGGGGCGAGAAAACTTTAAAATCATTTCTTAATTTATAAAGGTATTCGTTTTTTGGTCTGCCCTACGGGCATTCCCAAAAAAGCGAAATACCCTTTGAATAAAATTAAGCTAATCGTCTTTTGCGATGTTTTCCATTGCCCGATAGAATCTAGCCAAATTATCTAAATACATATCGGCGGTTTCGTCGGAAATCTCAACATTACACATCTCTTTGAAATATGCTTTACATTCCGCCTTTAATTGTTCGGGGTATGTAAACACAAAAAAACCGCACAAAAATTATGCGGTAAGTGTATAAAAAAAGACTTCCCTCATCTTACAGGGAAGAAATGGGGGAAGTCTTGGAAGTGTTTTGTTTAAGCCTTGTTTCGCTTACTGTTTGGGGGAATTTTTAGAGATAATCGTTATTGATTTTTACATTGCCGGTCTTGCCGGTGGTGAAGATAATGAAGTCGTCAATTTGTGCGTCAATCCGTATTTTGTCTTGTAATCGCTGGCACGCCTTATGATATGTTTTCCAGTCGGTCGAGCTGTCGTATTCCAATTCATTTAACTTATCTTTGGCAACATCTTGGTAATACACTTCTTCGGTTTTATCCTCTTGGTCAAACAAACATTCCAAAATGTAATGTTCAATCGGCAAATCAGCTTTTCGCTTGATTTTTACTTCTTTGCCTTTGATATGTAAAACACTTTGTTCTTTGTCAAAATATGTGTTGTCTTTACTGCCTTTGATAAAATCCTCGGTACTTAATTCATTGATTATCTTTTTATTCAAAACAGAAAAAGCCATATTGTAAACCATATTTTGCATTGGGTCTTTAAAAGCCAGTTCAACATTTTGTTTAAACTTTTCTATTTTGTCTTTATCCGTCAAAACCTTGTATTCTTCCATTGTTTTATACATTGCGTCTAAAAAGCAGTAAAAGAATATTGAGTTATTATCAATATTAGTTTTACCTGTTTGAATATTAAAATCGGCAAAAGTGGTTGATCCCGAAAGCATGGAATTAAGGGTCGTTTCTGTTTGGCTGTTTTCCTTTTCAAACATGGTTTTCAAAGCATTGTCCGTCTTTAAAAAATCCATATAGCTATGGAGTATAACGAGCTTTTTCAAACAGTTGTTTTCTGTTTGAAATTCTCGCTCTATTTGACTTATTTTGTCTATTATTTGGGTGTTTTTCATACTGGGCTTATATTATACCATTTTGACAATCGATTGTAATGTGGGGTATTTTCCTTGATTTTTCAGCCATTATTTGATAAGATATACCCAACAATTTATAGACCTAAACTCTACCTAAAAAATAGGGCATGGTCGCAAATACTACATGAATATAGAGATGGCTACGCCGTCTCTGGTATTATTCATGTAGTCAGCAGTCGAAAGGCTGTTGGATTCCGCAAGGGATCGCCAGAAGACACGTAGCCTTTTGTGTTTTCTAACATTGCTTTTACCTTTAAAATATGTCATTATTAAAATAATTCATTTAATATAAAATATGAACAATCTATTCGGATTATTGTTTCTCGTCTCGCTCGTTTGTTTGGTTGTTGGGCTTATCAAGCCAACGGCTTTCTCTCGATTCATTAAGGGTGAGCTAACAAGAAAAAGAATTGGAAAGATTTTTGGTATTTCAGCCATTGCTTTATTTGTGTTGGTTGGAATTACAGCCGATTCTTCAAAAAAGAACGATAATCAAATTGTAAAACAACCAGTTGCGGAGAATACTCAGAATGTGTTAAATAATACAACCACCACGCCAGCGGTAGAAGAAAAAAATAAAATAGAAGTATCTACTCCGACCCCTACAAAAACAGAAACAAAAACCGCACCCGTAAAAACACAGGCACCTATCCCGACACCTACACCAGCACCAACTCAAGTCAAACAGGAAGTCGTACCAACCGAGTATAAATCTGCCCTCAACAAAGCTACTTCATACGCCAACACAATGCACATGTCTAAAAGGAGTGTTTACGATCAGTTAGTTTCAGAATATGGCGAGAAGTTTTCGGCCGCCGCCGCACAGTATGCAATCGACAATGTAAAAGCCGATTGGAATGCAAACGCATTAGCTAAGGCAAAGACCTATCAAAACACTATGAATATGTCCCCAGCTGGCATTCGTGATCAGCTCACTTCGGCGTATGGCGAAAAGTTCACGCAATCAGAGGCAGACTACGCCATTCAACACCTTAATGATTAGTGAACCAAACTAAAAAAATATATGAGCGACAATCAAAATCACAAAGAATTTAAGGGCTACAACGGAACTTTAATCCTCACTGATACAGGGGTGATAATTAAACGCGGAGTGAAAGGTTTTTTATTGGGCGGTGGAATGTTGCGAGGTGAAAAAACAATACCATATAGTAGTATTGTCGCTGTTCAATTTAAAAAAGCTGGAATGACAGCTGGGTACATACAGCTTACTCTCAAAGGTGGTTCAGAAGCTAAAAGTGGTCTTTTCCAATCTGCAACAGATGAAAATTCAATCAACTTTCATTCAGCATTTGGAGGTAATAACAATGAGCTTTTCAGTGAGGCCAAAACTTTAATTGAAGAAAAAATAAGTTTTAATGACAGACCAAGAGTGGTAAGTAATTTGGACGAACTCGAAAAATTAGCCTCTCTTAAAGAAAAAGGCATTATTAACGACGAAGAATTTAACTCAAAGAAAAAACAACTTTTAGGATTGTAAATAAATGGTTTGGGTGGTTCGACGTTAAATACAGTCCAACATCGTCCCACCCTCTCCGCCATGATGAAAAAGTATCGGATAGACCCATTTTGTATAGAGAAATGGGCGACCCGAGTGCTTTAAGAAAAATCGCTCTTTGGGCGATTTTTTGGTATAATTACTTTAGGCTATCAACATATTTTTGATTAATCTAAACTATATGAAAACAATTAAATGGTTAGCTCGAATAATCGCTTTATGCATTTTAATATTTGCTTTGCCGTTTTATTTCGGTTACGGCAATCCACTGCCATTTGCTAATCCAAATTATTCTCTATGGGAGAATGTTGTCTTATCCATGATGCCTTTGGTTTTTATTGGTTTAGCGCTTGGTTGGAAATACCCGAAAGTTGCAGGCTGGCTTATTATTATCGCAATTACGGTCGGTTTTGTAGTCGGGCTTTTGACAGATGCAAATCTTAGCATCAACTTAGCTGTACCTATAATTCCAGGAATTTTGTATCTGATAGGTGGGTATAAAAAATATGAATAAATATATCAAAATAATACTTTCAATCTCAACAATATTACTCGGAGTATTCTTTATTATATTTGGCGGATATGATGACAGTCCAGGATTACAAGGAATAGGTCTTATTTTAATTATTGTCACGGTTGTTATTGCGATTATGAGTAGAAAGAAAAATAATAATCTATGATTTTCAAAAATCTATTTAAAAACAAAGCAATAATTATCGCTATTATCAGCTTTGCTCTTGGGGCGTTGATTTATAATTACTCCAAGGTTGTCCTTCAAGAAGGCGATCCTTGGCCGGAGATTAAAGCTATCTCTCAGTTGACATTCGGCGGATCGGATATGGTTAAATTGTCCGGCTCGGATAACAAATATCTGACGAAAAGCCAAGGTGGACCCAAGACAGTCGATGCTTTCATGAAAGACAGAGGTTATGAATATACGGATCAAATGGGATCGGGCTATTTCTATAAGTCATCTGGCAAGACTGTTGTTTTGACCAGACGGCAGTATAGCCGGTTTTATACAATTTGGACTATGTCTGACAGTACCACTAAAACTGATAACGATTTATGGACTACAATCACCAACGATCAGGGTATAACATTTCAATATCCCAAAGAATTGCTGGCAAAATATATCAGCATTGCAGAGTGGCCACCAGTTATTAAAATTGAGATAGGCGAATATTCCTGCAAAACCACGCCAATGGAAGTAAGCAGTATGTCTGATATAACTTCAGAGAGGTTGGTTGATGACCGAACCTATTGCGTGAATGTTAAGCACGAAGGCGCGGCTGGCAGTGTTTATGCATCATATACCTATACCACCACCAAGAATGATAAACTAATAAAAGTTAGCTTTGCTCTGCAATATCCTAATTGCAATAATTACGACGAAGAACAAAGTAAATCTTGTACCAGCGAAAGAGAAGCTTTTGATATTGACTCGACAGCGGATAAAATCATTCAGTCAGTTAAATAATAATTTATGACCCCATATAAACACACTCAAATCGGATATCTGATGATAGTAGTCACATTGGCCGTGCTGGTTATTTTTGCTTGGGCTCAGATTACGGTTAGATCCGAGCTGCCATCGGTCAATTCTGGCGCAAATTTTCTCGTTACATCCATAATGGTATTGGTTCTGTTTGTCCTTGCCTCGGTCACTACACTAACGACATCTATTGATGGTAAATATCTTCGGGTTAAATTTGGTTATGGGATTTTCAAGAAAAGTTTTCTGCTTAGTGAAATAGTATCAGCCAAGCAAGTAAAGAATCACTGGTATTACGGCTGGGGTATACGATGTTGGTTTTGGCCACGCATGCGTATTTACAATGTTTCTGGTTTTGATGCAGTTGAAATAGTAATGAAGAATGGGAAAATTTATCGTATAGGAACAGACTTTTCTAGTGAACTGGAAACCGCAATTAAACAGGCTATAAATATCTAAATAGTTAAACAAAAATACACGAGATGATCGTGTATTTTTGTTATTCTTCCAGCAGAGTCAATAATTTATCTTGGTATTTTATTCTTGATCTTAAGTTCCCAAGCAGTTCTCTTTTTTCACTCACTGATCCTTCTTTCAATATATACTTCGCATAGTTTCTGATGTCAGTTTCTTTTGGAGCTTTTACTTTGTCGGTGCTACCAAGCACTGATCTTTGGAATATATTAAACCTTGAAATTTCGTCTTCCAATCTTTGTCTCATTCCAAGCTCGTTGATGTTTACTTTATCTAATATTTTTAGTAGTTCGGTAATCAATTCTTCTTCTCGTATATACTTATTCTTACAATTTCTATCTCTCGCTCGACTACATGAATAGTAAATGTATCTCGCGTGCGTTCCGTCTTTAAGTTGTTTATATTTTTCTTCGGCGGATATCCCACTACCGCAGTATCCGCAAGTAAATAATTTCGTGAAAGCGAATTCTTTATTTTCTCTAACTATCTGATCTCTTTTTAAATGCGCTCTGGCTTTTTCAAATAACTCTTGAGTTATTAATGGTTCATGTTTCCCAGTGTACCAATTTCCACTTCCCCTTGGACTTTCAAATACCCCGTAATAAAAACTGTTATCAAGTATTCTATAAACTCCGGCCAGTGTTAATGGTTTGTTTCCACGAGTGTAGAAATTTAGTTCATGTTTTAACCAGTTATATATTTTTCTTCCTGAGCAATGTTCATACGCGACTTTTTCAAACATTTTTTTAATTGCTGGTGCGCGCAAAGGATCAACTATAACCTGACATTTTTTATCCATCAATTTTTGGTTTAAATATCCAAGCGGTGCCACTCCTGGCCACAATCCCATCTCTACTCTTGTTCGCAGACCACGCTTTACATTAATGCCCCTATTGTCATTTTCCAGTTTGGCTTGCGACCCCAAAATCATCAGTAAAAATTTTTCATTGGGGTTGTTGCTAAATTTCTGTCCGTAAGTTCGTATCTCCCTTAAGACTCCGCTATCCATCATATCCACCACCTTGCCCAAATCGCCAGCATTTCTACTAATACGATCTGGTGCCCATGTTAGGATGCCATTAAATTTGCCTTGTCTCAGATCTTCAATCAGTTCGTTAAAGACCGGTCTTTGTCCGGTCTCCTTAGCCGAGTGCGACTCTCTTTTTATGTCCGTCACCAGAAGACCCTCTTTTTCCGCCAGCTGGAGCATCTCTTTTACCTGAGAATCTATGGAAAGCACCTGTCTTTCCTCTGATTCCGTTGATTTCCTCGCATACAAGCAATATTTAGTGGGAGAGGGTACTAAGACCTCTCTTGGCTTGATTTCCGTCATTGGGCCGGCGGAAAGGCCATATTTTGCCCCATAAGTCATATATTTTGCTTTAAATAGCTTAATTTCTCTCTAACACATTGATGACGCGAAGGTCAGAAGGAGTCCAGAGTGTCCCAAGTGGTAGCTGTAGATAACTTTTAGGGCTGAAATGACCACAATTTTACATATTTATCTGTGGATAACTTTATTTTATCGCGAGAGTTAATGATTAAAAAGTGGCTAAAACACTATCTATAAACGCATAATCTACAAAATTTCGTAGGATATTGACATATATCTGTGAATTTGATACCATATAAGTACTAAGGTTCGATAAGTTAAAAAATAGATTATTTACTTTGGCTATTATTCATAGGGCTGTCGGCAGTAAAAATTAGTTGTTCTTTAAAGTTTATATGTGTATTAAAATTTAATGTGGTCGCTTTATTATCGTTATTAATAAATAATCATTTAATTATGCATATGAAACAGATATACCAATCCGTAGTAAAAACAACTGCCTTAATAGCCAAAATAAATAATCAAGAAAAGAATAATTTTTAATTTAAACAATATGATACACTCATTATCGTGTAAAAATTTTTATTCTTTTGGCGATCTCACGACCGTTAGTTTTGTTGTAAACGACAAAGCCCCGGATAATTATGGTTATTTTCTAGCCCCATCGGGCGCACGTCTTTCAAAAATTGAAACCGTAATAGGTCCCAATGCTTCAGGAAAGACTAATATTCTAAAGGTATTGCCGTTTTTAAAGTGGCTGATTGCTGATTCCTTCAATATGAATCCTACCGCCCCTTTGCCTGTCAAACCATTTATGTTCGGCTCAAACAAAGATAAGCCAATAGAGTTGTCGGCAGATTTTGAAATTAGTGGTGATGTTTATACTTATAGTTTTGTTTTGTCTGAAAAACAAATTATTAACGAGGAGCTAAAAGTTAAAAACAAAAGCACGCAAAAGGTAACTAGTAAAAAAGTTTTTTCTCGGCAATGGAATGAGGAAACAAAAAGTTATGAGTTAGATGATAATGCTTTTAATTTACCAAAGGAATTTGTTAATTCATTGCGCTCTAACGCCAGTGTTATCAGTGTAGCTGTTCGTTTTAATCACAAAGAAAGCCAAGACATTTTGAATTATTGGCAAAAGGTTGAAACCAATGTTGTGGAAGCTGGTTGGGTGGGAGACCGGTTGATTTCTGATCCAATGCGACAGTTGTTGGAAACTCTAGTTTTTTATAGTGAGTCAAATAATGAAGAAATAAAAAAACGGGCGGAAAAATTACTCTCTAAATTTGATTTAGGATTGAATTCTTTTAAAATTAAAAAAGAGAAAAAAGATAAGGGCTTCTCGATAGATGTGGAAGTTGCCCATTCTTTTAGTGGTAATAATGTAATTTTACCAATGGAATATGAATCCTCTGGGACAAAACAATTATTTGTTTTGTTAAAATCAATTTTGTTAGCATTGTCAAATGGGGGGGTCGCTGTCTTAGACGAGTTTGATGTTAATTTGCACCCAGAGATCGTTTCGACTCTATTTGAATTATTTGTTCAACCTGATACTAATCCCAATAATGCTCAATTATTATTTAGTACACATAGTCACCGTGTTCTAAATAATCTTGATAAATATCAAATTATTTTGACTGAAAAAAATATTGATGGGAAAAGCGAAGCATGGCGTTTGGATGATATGTCTGGTGTTCGTGCTGATGATAATTATTATTCAAAGTATATTGCTGGAGCATATGGCGCAACACCTAAACTTTAATATCCAACCCATATGTCTCGCACAAATCCGTATAAATTAAAGCGTCGCCAAGCCAATAAAACCCTTTTGATTTTTGGTGAGGGGTTAGGTGAAGAAATGTTTCTTAAATATTTAAAAGGACTATATTCACAGGATTGCAATGTGGCTATCACCATAAGAAAGGGTAAGGGAGGAGACGCAAAAAATATCGTGGTTGACGCTTCCAAAATTTTAGGTGCATTTGATAGAAAAGTAGTTATTTTGGATAATGATAAAACTTTGGGAGAAATGCAGAACGCAAGGCAAGAGGCGAAAAAAAGAAAGATTGAATTGATTGAAAATACGCCCTGTTTGGAATTCTTGCTATTAAGCATTTTAGGGCAATGTCCTAAAACCAACTCAGATGATTGCAAGCGCGAATTTGAATCGAAATATATAAGTAAGCAAAAACGTTGCGAGTTGGGTGAGTATCAGAAATTATTTTCTAAGGACGTATTAGAAAATAAAAGGGGAGGCATTGCTACTCTTAATAAAATTATCACTATAATGGAGGGGAAATAACAAATAATTTATGTGTAAAAATAAAATACAATCTCAAAATCATAAACAAACCGTTCAAGAAACAAAAGGTGCTGTTCGTGATAGCAGGTCAGGAGAATTCATTTCACGACCAAGAAGCACAGACAGTGATATATCAAAATTATCAGAAAAAGCTAAGGTACCAAACGGTTCAATAACTAATCGAAAAAAGTAATTGTATGGATAAAATAACTGCTCAGGAAAATGTTAATATTAGTCGTGAGCAAATGAGGTGGGCTTGCGATCAAGCAAATGAAAAAACAGCTGAATATTCCAGGTTTTTAACAGGAGTTGCCAGTGTTGTTTTCGGCTTGTCACCATTGATAAGAATTTACGAAGTGTCTAATCAGATGAAGTTTATTTTTATCATTTCATTAATACTTGTCATCATCAGTTTGATTTTTGGAGCCGTGCATATGTTATTGGAAAAAAATCATTTTGAAAAATGGACAGACCATTACTATAAAATTTTTAATGAATGGCGAAAAGTTACCGTAGAGGAAATTTCGCCTGATTCAGCAATTGGGTTTGAAGAGGGTGTGTTTAAAGGGAATAAAACAGATACTCCAATTTGGCCATTAATAACCCAAAGTATTTTGTTATTTTTGGGCTTTGTTGGCTTATTGATCGCAGTATCAGTTAGTATTTATTAAAGGTCGATTAAATAATTTTTATTTTGAGAATAATATGAGTACACCAAAATATATTCGAAATGCTGGCAAACAGTGGTCTCCACAAGAAGAGAAAAAATTAGCACAGTTTGCTAAACAAAATATGCCTACGCGTGTTATTGGTTTAGAATTGGGTCGGCCGGTGGGCGGGGTATACAACAAAGCAAGTGAACTGGGTGTCAGCTTGCACCCCACCAATCAGAGTCCGTATAATCGTAAAAAGAAATAAGCTGGGTACTTGGAAAAAGTGACTGAGTAGTTAGAGACTGATTAACCTGAGATATTATTTGTAACAGCTTGGTTGAGATGACGCACAAAAAGCACACCCTCCATCAAAACAGCCGACGGTTTCCCGCCGGCTGTTTTGTTTGATATATTATCTTAAGAAGTACCCTTCCTTGTTCATTTTTATTACAAGCATTTTATTTTCAAATGCCTTTTTGTTGCGATATTCAACCTTCTCATCTTCGGTCATGTCATCATATGATTTGTGTGTTGCATAATACTCGGCAGAAAGGACACCGGCTTTACGGGAATAGTTCTTTTGTTCCATGATGTGGCTAATCCCCAAAGAAAATGCGTCAACTAAATCATCATGCTTCAATGATCCAAAATATATAAGTTGCTTAATTAAGTCTTCAGCGCCTTTTTCTGGAAATAAAATTTTTCCATCCTCAATTAAATGTGTTACTACTCTCAATCTGTCGGCCTTACAAGCATGAACAGGTTTCCGAATAGCATTTATATTATATGTTTGTCTTAGTTCGTCAGCAAGCACTCGTTGGTACCCAACATCTTCAATCACAAATTCATTATATTTCCGAGAGTTCATAGTATTATCCATCTCGACTATTACAGCCTTTGTGTCTTTCCAACCAACTTGTGCATTAAATGGGTTGGCTCTAACGTATATTTTAAGGTCTTCACCTGAGCCAAAAACATCAAAAGTAACTATGGCAGTATAGTCGGCCGTTGACTTTTCCGATATGGCAGAGTCAACGCCGTTTACTGTATAGCGATAATTATTGTAATAATTCCTATCTGGTATTTTGCTGTAGGTTTTTATCCATGTGGCATCGACTATTGGCTGGCCATCGGGCGTAAGTAATAATAGGAATTCACGATTCCATGTTATACGATCTCCAATACGTTTTTTCTCCCTTTCCACTGCTTCCATGTCAGGATATTTTCCTGGCCAAATTATATTGTTATTGTCATCCAATAAAGCATATTCTCTATGGATTCCTGCCAACTCACCACTGTTAATTTTTTCTTTTATTTGTGACATTAACGATTCCTCGTGTAAAAGGTTGCCAGTTAAAATTACTTTGGTATTTTCTTGGCCCATGGGGTTGATGTCTCCAAAGAAAATTTGAAATAATTTTTTTCGTGCTTCTGGTGTTTTAACCGAAGCAATATCCTCAACATCGTCTAAAATTATAACATCTGGTCTTTCATGTCCGAATTTTATTCCACGTATGGCCTGTTCCATAGAAACGACAACAATTTTGGCGTCATATTTCGGAAGATAAAGCGAACATGCACGCCAACCGCTGTTTTGATCTTCTCTACGAAAAGGCCCGAGATCATTCTTGAGTAACTCGTTTTGTTCAAATTCTCTAACAAGGTCATCGGAATGACTTTTTGCCATTTCTAAATTTTTTCTAAATATCACAACTAACTTTTTTCTTTCGGAAATTATTGACCAAATTGGGTAGGCTTGTCCAATTATGGATGTTTTGCCACACGCCCTCATGGCAATAATGTTTAATAAGGGAACCTGATCATCCTCACATAGTGTCATCATTTCCTTTTGGAAATCGGCCGTTGGATATTTAATATATTCGCTAAAATATATTATTTCAAACCACAAGAAGCTTCGGCGTACTAATTCTTTGCGTAGAGTACGATTAGCCAAAATTTGAGACAACTCATCACTGTTGCCATTATTTTGATTCTGGTTGGGTATTGTTGGTGTCATATGATTGTGTTTTGTCATTATTAAATTTTATTCCCGACAGTTCTACTGCCTTGCGAATAATCGCCATTTGTTCTGGCGGTATTGGCTTGTCTTTTATTTCTAACTTACCTGATAGTTGTAATTTAGGTGAATATACTTCACTATGGGTTTTAAGATAGAATAAGATTGCCGACAAATTTTGACTGTGAATAGCATTCAAAAGTTGAGTTTCGGCAATGTCTGACATTACCGCTCGACCCTCTATTAACGCCGCATCACTTTCTTTAATAAACTCTGGGTCTTGGTCGCGCCAGCGATAATAGCTGGCGCGACTAACATTAATTTTTTCACATACTAACTGTATCACTGGTGTTTTTTTAAGTTGGTCAAGAAAAAGTTGTTTTAACTCATCATTATCTTTGATCATAATAATAAAATTAAAAAATTAATTCCGCCTCTTTATTGGTAAGGCGTTCCCAACGGGCGATGGCGGTTTCACAATATTCAGGATCAATATCAATCCCGATACTGCGACGCCCAGTTTGCTCTGCCACTATTGTTAGGCTCCCACTCCCGAGAAAACCATCATAAATCACGTCATTCATTTTTGTACTATTGAGAATTAAACGACGTAATAATGAAATTGGCTTCATCGTTGGATGCAATTTGCTTTTACTAGGTTTGGGACAAAACAATACGCTCCTATCAGTTTCCTTGTAGAATTTGTGCGTACCAAACCAGCCATAACAAATAATTTCGTGTTGTGGCAAGTAATCCAACCGCCCGATGACGGCATGAGATTTTACCCAGATGAGTAATTGAGAAAATTTATACCCAGCCGAAATCAATCCTTCTCTGAGCGCAAACACCATCTTGTCGGCATTGAAGACGTACACCGCATTTTTGGGGGACAAGTGTGGCCGAATTGCCATTAACCAATCGTAATTAAATTTTTTATATTCCTCATCTGACTGGAATTGGTCGTTGGCAATATCTTTAGGTTTAGATAATGATTGTTGAAATCCAGCTTTTGACTGGACAACTGATATGCCGTACGGAATATCACAACAAATCATATCGACTTTTAACGTCCCAATTACTTTGGCGACAAAATCTTTATCACGTGCGTCACCGCAGGCAATAATGTGATCGCCTAGACGAAAAATATTCCCTGGCTTAATTGATCTTTTTGGCTTTGATTCCTGTATATTGTTCATAACGATTTATTAATAGTTGGATAAAAACAGGTTCATGGTCACAGACCAAGGCACGACGCTTTAGTTGTTCACAAGCCATTGCGGTACTCCCACTCCCGGAAAACAAATCTAGTACATAATCTCCGACCTGAGTGCAACGGCGTAATGGCTTAAAATGCAAGTCAATCGGCTTCTCGGTAGCATGCGAATAAGAATTGGTGGCTAAACGACGACAGAGCCATATATCAAAAGTGTCTAAGATATCTTCGATAGTTCTGACGCCGTATCCGATTTCTTTATTTAGTATTTCATTAATATCCAAAACATCTTTGGATAAATACGGAGAGCCTTTTGTCGCGTATACGGCTGGTTCATACCCACGATTAAAGGCGGTCTTAGGAGTGGGATTTGATGGTCCTTTAATCCACAAGCACACTCGTTGATTTTTTAACCCAATCTCCTCAAACAATGATTGAACTAAACCAATATAATTCGGATCACAGTAATAGAAGAAGTGGGCTTTAGTCGCAGAAACAGAAAGAGCATTATTCATAGTCTTACGCAAAAAATCTGTGTATTCTGCCTTAGTGCGATTGTCGTTGGTTTTATAACCGCCGTAATCCTTATTTGTGCCAGATTTCTTAGCATACCGCCAACCGATATTATAGTTTGGATCGCAATATACCAGCGGTACTTTTATATCCCCAACTAATCTTTGAACAGTATTTAGGTCTGTGCTATCCGCGCACAATGCCCGATGCTCGCCGATTTGAAACATGTCACCAACTTGAATGTCAGTTTCCAGTGCCTTTTCAAGTTCTTCTTCGATATTGAAATTATCATTCTCTGTATCCAACGCATTGTCCCAAATTTTAGCAAGGTCATCTTCGTTGAATCCAATTTCTAATAACTTATCTACATTAAACTCTTTAAGCAGATTATAATCCCAATCGCCCGTGTTAGCATTTAACCGCAAATTTAATTCTCGCTCGCGTTCTTCGTCAGGGATGTCGATAAAAATTACTGGCACTAATTTCTCTCCACGCTTTTTAAGCACTTTCCAGCGCATGTTGCCCCCGATTATAACTCCTTGGCGATTTGGATTACTATTTACTAGTAACGGAACCACGGGTCCATATTTATCAATTGAAGTATCCAAATGTTCCATGGCTATTGGCATATGCAATCTGGGATTGTACGGCGCCAATCGTAGCGAGTCGATTGGAACATACTCAATCTTCAGATTTAAATTTTTGTCATTCATAGGACAAAATATGTTAAGAATAAAAATCCACCCCCTTGTGGGAGTGGATTTATGCAAAAATTGTTGCTGATAAAAAAATCAGCTTTGAATTACAAACATAAATTTATCCCAAAGGGTTAAACGCCTCACTAAAATATAAAATATATTTTAGCTATCGTTTCATATAATTTAATTTATGCTTATAATTCCAAGCTGATTATCAAAAGTCAAAATACTTGAAATTATTGTAAATTGACCAAAGTCAATTTGGCTCTATTTAACACTGCAACTCGTACTGTTAAAATTCGCACGAATTGTTTAGTTGTCAAAGATCGGATAGCTACTTTTTGATGCCCAGTGTTGTTTAGCATCATTTTTCACCGTATTTACTATATAGTATATAACCCTATTATACAAGCCACCTATTTTTGTGTCAATATTTCCGCTAAGTTAAGCCATATTTTATCATTTTGGCACTTTATAATCTTATTATTTTGTAATTTTTTCTTGGCTAATATTAGGCAAAATTTGATATACCAATTTTACCAAAATAGCCTAAAAATATCTAAAAGTTATCCACACCCCCCTAAAACAGCCATTTAAATTTGGCTTTCAGCTGTTGGTAACTCGACTTCGCAAAACCCCAAACCTAAGCTACAATGGGCTGGACTTTTGGCCCTATTCTGGGCTATAATGTAATTGACAATTTATGGCTGAAAGGCCGAGCGCCTAAACCCAAATAACCTTTGGGCATGGTGCTTAAAACCCAATGACGACACTAAACTCCACGTTTAGCGACTCGTCATTGGGTTATACCTGGAAACGGGTATATGGCCGCAAGGCCTAGCTAGCGTGGGGTTTTGTGTTTCTCTACGCCGGCTTATAAAAAGTCGGTTTTTATTTTTAATTTTATTCAATATGAAAAAATGTCAATTTTGCGCCGAAGAAATTTTAGACGATGCGATCGTCTGCAAGTATTGTAAACGAAATACTAACCCGAATACGCCCGCGCCAACAGAAGAAAAACCAAAGAAAAAATTTGGCGCTAAGAAAATAGTTATGTGGATTGCCATAGTATCCTTTCTAATTGTTGGATTTAACAGTGCGTTAGACCAAATGTCGCAGGAAAAATCCGCGGAAAGCATTTTGGATAATAAAAAGAAAATTGAGGCCTTGGCGGAATTTATTAAACTAAACCAACCCCAAAAAGAGGCCTATGTCTTTGATCAGGTTTTGTTTAGCAATCAAATCGGCGTAAATTTGATAGAACCCGACCACGCGATTGATTTAATAGCTTCGGGAGTTACATTCAGCGATGAATCCATGGCGAATAATTATAAAAGCGTTAAAAGAGTAAGTAATATAAATAGTGGTGAAAAAGTTTCAGTGTACAAGGAAGAAAAAAGCGATGATGTTAATTATTCGCTCATCCAATTTATCAATACCGAGGGCGAATCAAATATCGGCTGGATTGAATCAAAATATTTATTATCCAAAGAGGATTATAAAACGGTAAGCGCAAAATACAACGCCAGCGCTGAAGGAAAATTATGCAATAAGCACAGAGACTGGTCATACACAGACTGTACAAAAGTTGCCACTGGCAAGATTTGGATCGGTATGAGCTTGGATATGTTGAAAGCGGAAAGAGGGTTGCCTAATTCGGCTAACCCCTCAAATTATGGCTCGGGCACGCAGTATCAGTGGTGCTGGCATAATTACACGCCATCTTGTTTTTACGATCACAATAATGACGGCTTGATTGATTCTTATAATTAAGATTTTCTTTTTAAGTAGCACTATTTAAAGATTTACTTTTATCCATAATAATGCTAAAATTCCAATATAATAAGCATTATTATGACTTGGTTATTATATTCACTTCTTGCCGGTTTATTCTTCGCCCTGTCTCGTGTCGTGGCTCGTTTAGTATTGCGTGAAGAGGGCAATCCGCTGGCCTTTACAGCCATTCATGATTTTATTTCCGGTTTGGTTTTACTTCCGTTATTATTGGCAGGTTTTCATCTTCCACAGCACAATATCACTTGGCTGTTCTTTTTAGGCGTGGTAATATTCGCTTTTTTATCCGATTGGTTAACTTTTATTGCGTTGAAAAAAATTAATGTTTCAGTATATCAAATCACTAATCAGGTCAGACATATTTTTGTATTGGTTGGCGGTTTATTACTATTCTCTGAGGCGGTCACGCAATATAAGATAGTAGCTGTAATATTAATTATTGTCGGCGTAATTGTGATGCTTTACGAAAAAGCCAAAATTCATTGGTCTGTTGGTATTTGGATTACAATATTTAGTACCTTGTGCGCCGTGATTGCGTTTTTCTTTGTTAAATATGCCGTAGTGGACTTTTCCGAAACAGCAATGGCTTCGTTGGAACTACTATCAATAGGCCTAATCAGTTTTGGTCTGCTCGGATTTAATGGAAAGAAAATTTTTAACGAACTCAAAATCAATAAATGGGGGTTGATAATATCTGGTGCTTTGTTTGGCTTGTTTGAATTATTTTTGTTTTTTGCCCTTAAAGCCGGCGAGGTATCCAAAGTGATTCCGGTAACTCAAAGCGCACTGGTGTTTGGAGTAATCTTGGGTATTGGCTTTTTGAAAGAACGAGAGCGATTAGTTCAAAAAATTATTGGCACAATCCTAATTATTTTGGGAATTGTATTTATGAATTTTGTTTAGATGTTGCCATAACTTTTATGAAAGTATTTAGTCAAATTTTAGAAGTTTTTGTTCTCGGGTTGATCGGTGGTGCCGTACCCGGCCCCATGCTGACCGCAGTTTTTACTGAGGTGCTGAACGGTGGGTTCAAAAAGAGTTTTAAAGTGATCTTTAGGGCACTATCCGCGGAGGTAATTGTAGCTATTGCTATATTACTAGTGGTGTTTTCATTGCAAATACCACAATTATATTTTTATATTCTTTCCTTAGCCGGGGCCATATTCTTAATTTGGCTCGCTTCCAATATTTGGAAGATAAACAAAGTTGGTGAAGATCGCGGCGAAATATTCTCATTTTATAGAATATTTATTTTAACCATTTTAAGCGGCGCGTTTTGGATTTTTTGGTTAACAGTTTGTGTGCCAAGAGCATTTGCTTTAAAAGAACAGATAGTGGGTGGACAATTTTTATTTCTCTTGGCCTTTGAACTTGGTTGGATAGTAATGACTGGCTTTTTAGCTTATGTATTCTCTAAATTCCGCCCACTGCTTTTAAAGAAGAATTTAGTATCAACCATTTTTAAAGTTTTTGCCTTATTATTGGTATTTTTTGCGCTTAAATCGATTTGGATGAGTGTTGTATATCTAATAACAAATTAATATCCATAAATGAAGAATTTCATTGACAAAAAATATATATCTATACTCGAAAGGGAACTCTATAAGGCGACTACTGATTTTGAATTAGCTGAATATTTTTTTGAAAAATATCATGTAGAGATTTTGAAGAGATACCAAATAATATTGCGGGATTTCAGTAATCATTACGCATATTTAGCACTGCTAAGCTTGGGAAAAATATTTGACACAACCCGAGGCACTAATAATATTTCTTATGTTATTGGTCAGCTCACCGACATCGCAAAACAAGGTTGTTACAAAAAACAAGTGGAAGAAACAAAAGGTAAAATGGATTTTATAATTAATGGTAGAAATGAACGAATCGCTCATTCTAGTATTACCGAGGATAGCGAACCGTCAATTGTATACGCAACTTATGCTGAAACAGATGTTCCTATAATTAGGGATATTCTCAAAGAAATTAAGGATATTATTTATCAACTCAAAGTTGACTACGGTTATGAAGCTGATACTGAT
>Ga0172379_10000951_pt1 | contig 64071 bp, 71 predicted proteins | sample GrowelOW334metaG_FD_119756 | JGI IMG/M metagenome (GOLD analysis project Ga0172379, IMG submission 119756) | Groundwater microbial communities from an aquifer near a municipal landfill in Southern Ontario, Canada - Groundwater well OW334 metaG | ecosystem: Environmental > Aquatic > Deep... | reverse complement strand
AATTTATCAGAATCCATGAAGGGTATTATAACTTAAAAACATAAATTAAATTACAGAGCGTCTTCTTAAAAGCCCTCTGGTGGGATTGGTCACAACATCCACAAATGCCAAAACTTGAAACCGGGGTCCAGCTTCTCTAAACATTGCATCCAATAAAGCTCTGGTTTTTTGGGGAGCAGCATAGACAATCTGACAATCACTAGGCACTCTAAAACCATAATCCAAGCCTCCGTCTCTTCTTACCCTGTGAGCAAATTTTCTGATTACAAATTCCCCATCTTCTTCTTCAAAATATGATTGTCCAATAATCTCTCTCATAATTTAATCACTTAGCCCCGGTACAGGGTATTGTACAGCAAAAGCAGTAACTTCTTTTTTTATTTCCTGCAAAGCAACATTACTTTGCATCTTTTGACGGCAGTCATCTATAAAAAACTTTCTTTGATGTAAATCTTTTGGCAAATCAAATCCCTTAATTTCCTCCAAAACTTTTTGAATCCAGCCAGCTATTTTTATCATTTCTTCTTCTTTCATACCCCTACTAGTTAAAGCTGGAGTCCCAAGTCTAATTCCAGAAGGATATGTAGCGGAAGCTTTATCATTAGGAACAGTATTTCTATTAGTAATAATGCCGGCCATTTCCAAAGCAATTTGTAATTGATAACCTAATCCAAAACCATAATCAGAAAGGTCTTTTAAAATTAGATGATTTTCTGTGTAGGAATCCAGCTCACCAGCCAGAGCTTTAGCATTTCTTACAATCTGCTGGGCATATTCTCTGAACTGAGGCTGAGAAGCTTCATGTAGCGCCACAGCAATAGCTGTAATAGTATTAAGATGTGGCCCCCCTTGTAAGCCTGGAAAAACTGTCTTATCTATTTTAGCTGCTAATTCGGAATCTTTTTCTAAACCTTTTTTGGTAGTTAAAATCATGGCCCCTCTTGGACCGCGTAAACTCTTATGGGTGGTACTGGTAATTAAGTCAACATATTGAGCAGGATTAGGATGTTCTCCCCCAGCTATAAGTCCAGCAATATGGGAAATATCCGCTACCAGAAAAGCCCCCACCTGATCGGCAATTTCGGCGAATAATTCATAATTGAGCAGATAAGGATAGGCTGTAGTCCCCACCCAGATCATTTTTGGTTTATACTTTTTTGCCAGTGATGCCACTTCTTCTAGATTAATCTTCCCATCTTCCCCCACTCCATAACCAACTGAATGAAAAAGCTTGCCAGTCAAACTAGCATCTGCTCCATGGGTTAAATGACCTCCGGCAGATAAAGCCTGTCCCATAATTGTTTCACCTGGTTTGGCTAGAGTTAAACTCACGGCTAAATTAGCAGGAGAGCCAGAGTAAGGTTGGACATTTGCATGGACTGTTCCAAATAAATCATTAGCAAGTTCCTGGGCTCTTTTCTCAACTTCATCAATAATATTATTTCCAGCATAATAACGTTTCCCGGGATAACCTTCTGCATATTTGTTCATCAAAACTGACCCAGCAGCTTTTAATACTTCTCTAGAAGCATAATTCTCAGAAGCTATCATCTCCAGATTTTCTCTTTGGCGTTTTTCTTCTGCTGCTATAGTTTCTTTTATTATTGGATCCATGGGAATTTCCATATTCTAAACTGAATCTGAGTTAAAAATTTCTGATGCAAGACGGACTAACTCATCATCTGCTGCTATTTCTATATTTGCAACATCCTCAGCTCTGACTGGTTTAACCCCTAAAACAGCAGAGATCTGCACAGATCTGCCTAAAATATCAGAAAATACAGCTGCAAGTAAATCCCTATTTTTAGGGGCTTCCAAAATTCTTTGGTGGAAAGCATAAGGGACCTCTATTTTTATTACCTTTTCCCCACACTCACTAATTTTTACCAATCTAAGTAAGGCTTCCAGAGAATAATTATTTTGTCTAACAGTTTCTAAAACATAATTCCAGCGGTCCTGGATGACCTGAAGGTCGGAGAGGTTCGGAGCGTCGGAAGATCGGAGAATAAGCGAAGCTTCCCTCTCGCCAAGGCGAGACGTCGGAACATCGGATGGCATCTGTTCCAAATTTTCCCTCACATCAACCTTCTTCTCTCCTAATTTTTCCATCTTCTGCTCTTCTGGTATTCTGCTCTTCTGATTTTCCGAACTTTCCACCACCGCTATTTCTAAGGGTAAGGAGGGGATGGAAACATACCTACTTTGTTCCAAGCTTTTTGTAAAAGCATCTAGGGTTTTTAATAATAAACTAACTGCAAAATCTTCACCTAATTTTTTTATTTGAGAGTAGTTCTCTGCCCCTATTTCAGGTAAAACCAATTGATCACCCAAACCATTTTTGATAAATAGCAAAAGCCTGAGGGTATCTAAAATAATTAGGTTTAGTTCTTTTGGGTTTACCCCAGTACTTATTTGTTCTGTTAGCTTGGAGAGAGCCAAAGAAGGATCTTCTTTTTTTATAGCCTCTAATAGATCTATAACCCCTGTAAGATTCCCAATTCCTAGGTGAATCTCAATGGTAGCCACATCAATTTTTTCCAAGGAAGAAATTTGATCCAAAAATTTCACACCATCTCTAAAACTCCCTTGAGCCTTTTTTGCCAAAAGCATCAAAGCCTCATCCTCTGCTTTTAAACCTTCTTTTTTGGCGATCTTTTTTAAAACTTCCATCAATTCTTCAGTGGAAGCTGGTTTAAAATCTAATCTTTGGACCCTAGATAAAATAGTCTGAGGAATTTTTTGGGCTTCAGTGGTAGCTAAAATAAAAATAACGTGCACTGGGGGCTCTTCCAGGGTTTTTAAAAGGGCATTAAAAGCATCTCCACTTAACATATGCACTTCATCAATAATATAGACTTTCTTTTTAGAAGAAGAAGGGGCAAGTTTGATATTTTCTCTTAATGATCTAATGTCCTCTATTCCTCTATTGGAAGCAGCATCCATTTCTATTACATCCAGGCTAGAGCCATCTGTGATAGAAACACAGCTTTGGCATTTGTTACAGGGAGAAAAATTCTCAATAGGATTTTCACAATTCACCATCTTAGCTAGAATCCTGGCAGTCGATGTTTTACCAGTACCTTTGGGCCCACAAAGGAGATAAGCGTGGGCTAGTTTTTGTTGAGAAAAAGCAGAACGGATAGCCTGCTTAACATTTTCTTGTCCAGCAAGCTCTTCCAGTGTTTGAGCACGATACTTCCGGTAGAATACCATAGATAAAAACCAAAAATCTTAGTGAGGAGGATGATGAATACCGAGTAAGTGCTTGGTCCCATGTTCGACCAAGAAACTAATCTCGTCCTCCACCGATCTTCCATCCAGGGCAGCATCCTCTACAGCCAGAGGATAAGAAATAAGTATAGACCCCAAGCGCAGTACCTTATCTGGAGCAGCAATAAAACCTACTCTTGGTACATGCTGCAAATTTTGAGGATCTGGATCTTCTAGGGCAAAAGTTAAAATGTCAGTGGGGTGATCAAGACCACGGTACTTTTTGTTTAGCTCGTGCATCTTCCTATTGCCCACTACATTTACCTCAATTTCTACCCTTCCTAAAACTCGGTTTTGATTTAGAATATTTAAAACAGCTGCCTGAATAGCAGCTTTATTTATTAAATATCTTGAGTCAGATGCAATAATTACATTTACCATAAAATTAGCTTTGATAGCTTAGCTTCTCTTTTATTAAACTAGAAACCCTTGAACCATCTGCTTGGCCATTAACTTTTGCCATTACCACTCCTATCACCTTACCCATATCAGAGATGGAACTTGCGCCAACTTCATTTATGGCGTCTTGGACAATTTTTGTCAATTCATCATCTGAAAGTTGAGCTGGTAAATACTTTAATAATATATTTGCCTCAGCTTCTTCTTTTTGAGCCAGCTCTTCTCTTTGGCCTTGTTTAAAGGCCGTTGCGGATTCTTTTCTTTTTTTTATCTCTTTTTGGATTAAATTTAATATATCTTGATCTTCTGATTTAGTACCTTTGGCAATTTCACTATTACGAATTTCAGACAATAAAAGCCTTAAGGTAGATACCTCTAGCTCGCTTTTTTGTAACAAAGATTTTTTTAAATCTGCTTGTAGGTTGTCAATAATCATTGATTATTAAAACTTCTGGCGCGCATAATTTTGCGCATTCTAGATGCACGTCTCTCTTGGCGCTTTTCAGAATCAGTTTTATGAAATTCTCTGTCTCTATATTCTTGAACAACATTTTCTAAAATGGCTCTTTTTTGAAATTTCCGGATCAAAGATTCGGTCGAATCATTTTGACCACGTTTTACGATGATAGACATAAAAACACCTCCTTAAAATTAAGTCTATGCAGGATATTGTATCATTAACTAAGCAGATTTTACTATGATTAGTTTAGCTGTGGTTAACTAGGGTTTTGAGAAGATCTAAGGTTTTCATCTGCCTAAGGCTATGACGTAGGTGTAACCTTGGCTCTTGAGCCTCAAACTGAGTCTTTAGTTTAGCATCCTGAATCTTATCAATTTCTGCCTGTAATTCTGCTTCTGTAATATCAACTTTTTCTTGTCTGGCAATTTCTGCGAGTCCTAATTCCATCCTAACATTTTTTTCAGCTTGAACTCTCCAATCTTCTTTTATCTGATCCAAAGTTTTGCCCTGGCTTTTGAGATAATCTTCCAAAAGTAACCCCATATCAGCAACTCTTTTTTGCAATCCCACCAACATTCTATTTAACTCATCTTGAATTAAAACCTCTGGTACTTCAACAGTGGTTAACTTTTCCACCTCTTGTAGAATTGCTTCTTCATAATCTAATTCATTATTATATTTGGCTTCATTTTCCAGATCAGTTTTAATTTTGGTTTTTAGATCTGCCAAGCTTAAAGCTCCTACAGCTTTAGCAAAATTATCATCAGGTGTACTACTTGCTGAAGAAGTTGGGGTCTGATTAAAATCCATAGCTCCTGCAGCACCGTTTTGATCTGATGGCTGAGAACTGATGGCTGATGGTTGTCTTGTTTGCCATCTTTTAAATAAATCATCTACTAATTTATCTACATCTTCATCTGTAATAACTTTTGGAGTGTTTTTAGTAGCTTTTACAGCTTTATAATCACTAATTTTTACTTCTGGTCTCTGGGTTACCATAGCCCTAAAAGCCACTTGCTGTCCTTTTACAAAAGAAACTAACTGATATTGAGGATAGTCAATTGGAACAACATCTGATCCTTGTAAGGCTTCTATTAAAAGCTGGGGGAAAACAGTTTTTTGAAATTCTTCTTGGACTTTGGCAGCCATTTGCTGCTCTATCACTGGTAAAGGTGCTTGTCCTTTTCTAAAACCTGGTAGTTCTGCCTCAGAGGCTACTTTTTGTAAAGATTCACTCCATTTGGCATCAACATCTGCCCAAGGTGCAGCAACCTGCACTTCAACCATGGCTTTTGGATGCTTAACAATATTTTTGGTTAACATATCTTGAGTACTTTAACAAAAATTAGAGATAAAATCAATCAGAAAAGCAACGAAGGTTATTTATTTCCAATTGAGGGTAAAGGATCATCTCCCGGATCAAACTCTTCCATACTTACACCACTCCATCTAGGCATACCATAACCAGTAAACCTTGACATATGATCATAAAGATCTTGGCCTATATTAGAACGCTTCTTCTCTTTTTGCTTTGGTTCATCTGAAACCTTATCAACTTGTTTTTCAGTGGTTTCTTCTTCTAAGCGTTCTCTATCAGCTCCAGCTTCTAGACTCATAGCCTTATATTAATAATATTATTTCCTAAAATCAACCCTTTATATCCTTGCTTAAATCAATTACCCTGGTTACAAATTTACGCTATAGCTGATTATTGTAACCGATTATTATTCATCAATATGTATAAACTTTTTAAAAATTAACTCTTCCCCTCTTTCAATCTTATTTAAATTAGCCAAAGTGACGAAGTCAGAAATATCCAAAAAATGGCAGAGAAAGTCAATTTCACTTTTACAAGGGAATGCACTTGCATACACACTATCCTGTAATCTGATACACCCTAGTTCTCTTAATTTCTTACTAAAAGCATCCCTGCTTTTCTTTTTATCCTCTGGAATATCAAAAATAATAAGCCTCCACCTACCATCTCTTTTCTTAGTTTTTAACTCCAAGCTTCCAAAATTATACTCCAACAATCTTCTCTTACCCTTTTCTGTAATAATAAATCTAATAACATCCCCATCTTCTTGAATATCAAGCATTTCCTGTTTTTCTAAACGCTTTATAATTCTTCCCAAATCTTTTCTATTAATATTTTTCCATTGCTTATACACAGCTCCTAAAGCCATTGGTAAATTAGGCATGGCCGCGGAAGCCACAACAATGCCAGCTATCGCCAACACCTTCAACACATCTCTAGTAGTAATCTTATCTTTGTCCATTTTATCCAGAATAACAGACGTTTTACATGGTTACAAGATCATGCTATAGCTGAATGTTGTAACCTTAAATTATTTAGTTTAATTATTTATTTACATAAAAATGGAAAATAAGTAAAGAGGTGTGGCCGTTTATCTAACTTTCCACAATTAATAGGATTGGCCAAAGAGCCAACGGTATTTGGCAGGTTTCTCACAATATATACAAGCCCCACTGCTTTCTATTTCTCCCAAAGGTAACACCCTGGTGGAGGCTTTGGTTTCTTGTTTAATCATTTCTTCACAGTGAGGATCTTCACACCAAAAAGCACTAATAAAACCTTTGGTGGTATTCATAATTTCTTTAAAATCAGAATAGGTTCTGGCTTCTCTGGTATTTGCTATAGTAAACCTTTTTGATTTTTCAAATAAGTCATTTTGGATTGTTTCCAATATTTTCTCCACTTTTTCTCCAGCTTCTTTTAAAGGAATATCTATGCCTTCTTTAGTATCTCTTCTTACTACTCTTAAGGTCTGCTTTTCTGTTTCAGATCCTCCAATTTCTATTCTTAAAGGCACCCCCTCCAAATCATACTGGCTAAACTTCCAACCAGGAGATTGATCACTATCATTAATTCTAACTTTTATATTATGCCCCTCTAATATCTCAAAAGCTTTTTGATTTAACTCTTTTATTTTTGTAATATCAGCAGATTTGCTCAAAATAGGAATTATTGCCACTTGTAAGGGAGCAATTTGAGGAGGCAAGACCAAACCATTATCATCACCATGAACAGCTATTAAGGGCCCTATAGAGCGAGTAGAAAAACCCCAAGAAGTTTGGTGAACATATTCTTTTTGGCCTGATTGATTTTGAAACTGAACATTAAAAGCTTTGGCAAAATTTTGTCCCAGGTTATGAGAAGTACAAGACTGAACAATTTTTCCATCTGGCATTAAAATCTCATAGCTAAAGCTGGCAGAGGCCCCAGCAAATTTTTCTGTTTCTGATTTTCTACCAGCATACCCAAAAAGAGCTAAATCCTCTTGGTAAAAATTAACATACATACTCAAAGCCGAATCCACCATTTTTTGGGCTTCTTCTGATGAGGCATGGGCAGTGTGTCCTTCTTGCCACAAAAACTCAGTGGTTCTTAAAAATAAATAAGGTCTCTTTTCCCATCTCACCACATTACACCATTGATTAATAGCCAAAGGTAAGTCTCTATAAGAAGAAATCCATCGGGAAAAAGCATCATACATAATAGTTTCTGAAGTAGGTCTTACCACCAAAGGCTCAGTTAGCTCTTCTCCACCACCATGAGTCACTACCGCTACTTCTGGAGCAAATCCTTTGACATGAGTTTTTTCTTTTTGTAAAAAAGAGTAAGGGATGAGGGAAGGAAAATAAACGTTTTGGGCTCCTAAATCTTTGATTTTAATATCCAGATTTCTTTGCATGGCCTCCCAAATGGCATACCCATAAGGCCTAATAATCATTGTGCCCCTGGCTGGACCATGATCAGCCAGCTTAGCAGCCTTGATTACATCATTGTACCAATCAGAAATATTATCACTTTTTTTGGTTATTAATTTTACTTGATTTGCCATATGTAGTACTTTAGCCTATTTTAAGATTACTGACAACTAATTTAATAGGTAAAACTTTTAAAACTGTCTGAGCCACAAAAAGGAGCAATACTATCACAAGAAAAACATTTAGCACCAGTATTATCAGCTGCACAAGTAGTTTGGCCACCCCATTTACACCATGGATTACCAGTGCACCAAAGACGTTGACCATTAGTTATGGTGTTTGAGAAAATATTCACCACAGCATAGTACGACCCTTGGGTTGTTGGTTTCCAGGTTGGATAAAAAGTAGCTGAAGCACCGGAAAGAGGTGCTGAAGAAATATTACACCAAGCTTGATTGGGAGCGGGAGCCTTTGTCCCATTACCATTGCCACAATCTGTGTTACTCATTTCATTCCCATCAGACCTGATAACATGCATGTCCCCCTTCATAAGTTGCTGGGTATCATCATTAGCAAGAGCTGAAAACTTAAAATAGGCTAAAGCATCACCCTTATAAACAGGCGATGCCCCAAGAACATAACCTCTAATGGATGAGCGGGGTGGAGAAGTTGTTGGTGTAGGAGTTGGTGCTGTCGTTGCTGTTATTCCGGTGGGGGTTGGTGTTTCTTCTGGAGTATTAGCAACACACATTTGTGCTGATGGATCACAAGTAGGAACAGGTGTTGTCACCCTAACTGTAGGAGTTGGATTAGAGCCAGCTGTTGTAGGAGTTGGATTGGTAGTCACTAAAACTGTAGTTGGTGTTGGGTTAAAAGTAGTGCCCCCACCCTTACCACTTACCTCTACTCCTCCACCTTTATCACCTGAATTATTATTGGTAGAGTTATCAGCAACTTGATTATTAGAATTTTCCCTAGCTGCAGCAGCTTCCATTTCTGCCCTGGCTGCTTCTTCCCTAAGTCTTTCTATCTCTTTTAGAGCCCAGGTATAAGCCTCATCTTCTTTGCTACTTGTATCCGAGGTTGAATTAGGAATTGGGGTAGGAGTTGGCTCTGATTCACTTGTGGTTGGTGTTAATTTGTTATTAACAGAAGTTGTATTTTTTGTGGTTGATTGAGAAGTTTGAGAGACTACTGCATTCTTCTTAGAAGTTCTTTCTGCTTCTATTTTCCTTAAACTAAGATTATATTCATCAATTTGTTTAATTAAATCAGAAGCAAGTCTTCTTTTATCAGAATTACTTGATAAGCCTTTTACATCAGTGACTGCTGATTGTGTTTGGGCCACCAGCTCCGCCAAAGAGTTAGTGGTGTTTTTACCAAGTTTTGCCAAAGCCATGGTTTCTTTAAACCTTCTTTTAGAAAAATCTGTCCTAAAATAAGCTCTGGTTGAAGGGTGAAGTGAAGCTATAGAAATAATCATATTTTCCAGAACCCTTTTAACAGGATAAACACCATCTCCTGGTACAGCGTTTTGAGATGCCAAAACAGCACCTGTAGGAATCAATAAAACTATAGACAGTACAAGTATAACCTTGCTCAGGATATACCACATATATCCATATTACACTCACAAAAGATATTTGCCAAGCTTCTTAGAAGAATTTTTTAATATCAGAAAATGTTATTAAAACTATCAGTGTAATAAGCAAGATCATTCCAATAGCATGAACCCATTTTTCTATTTCTGGTTTCACCTTTTTTCTAGTTACAGCCTCTATTAATAAGAAAATTAATCTTCCTCCATCCAGAGCTGGAAAAGGTAAGATATTTATAATAGCTAAGTTCAAAGATAAAAGGGCCACAAAGTTTAAATAAGGAATAAAGGGGGATTTGGTTTGTAAAATAGTACCGGTTAGATTAGTTAATCCTACTGGGCCAGAAACAGATTGAGAAACAGGTGCCAAATCTTTTGTTTTAATGGATTCAGAGATCAAATTTCCTAAAATACTGAAAGAATATGTTGTTAAATTATAAGCATGGACCGGTCCAGAAAAAATCCTTTGGGTGAAACTTTGGTAATTTAATTTAGCCATGGTAATAGTTCCTAACTGAATTCCCAAAGCTCCTTGGCCTTGGGGAGGATTTACTCTTGGTGTAACTTCCACATCTCTAGTAGTTTTTGAAGAATCTTCAATTTTTAAAGCTACTTTTTCTCCAGCATATTGTTTGGTTAAATCAATCAGCTTTTGGCCATCATTTATAGGTTGGCCATTAAAAGCTACCACCTGATCACCAGCACTAAGCCCAGCTTGGGCAGCTGGAGAATCAGGACTAACTGCTCCAATAAAAATAGCAGTTTGATTTGTTTGTTCTGTTCCAACAAAATTAAAAGGTGTGAGCAAGGGCACCTCTTCTTGGAAGTTATGAACAGATAAAACTATATAAAAAAGAGTGACAGCAAGTATCAAATTCATGGTAACCCCTGCTACCACCACTCCAATTCTCTCCCAAACAGGCTGTGCAGCAAAAGAATCCTTGGCTTTTAAAACATCTTTATCAGTCTCATCTTCCCCAAAAAGCCTCACAAACCCACCAATAGGTAACCAGTTTAAAGAAACTAAAGTATCACCAATCTTTTTACCCCAGATTCTTGGGGGAAGCCCAAAACCAAATTCCAAAACTTTAATACCAAATTTTTTAGCTACAATAAAATGTCCAAACTCATGTGAGACTACTAGAATTAATAAAGTTATTATAAAAACTATAATTGTTAAAAACATACCTTTAAATTTGTGTTAGTTCTTCTTCTTTAGCCTTACCTAATTCATCTATTTGATCAATTGCTTGTTCTATCAAATTTTGTAACATTTTTTGCCTTCTTTCCAATTCATCTTCACCAAACTCCCCAGCTTCTTCTTGCTTATCAAACTCAGCCCTTACTTCCTGACGGATTTGCCTTATCTCAATTTTTGCTCCCTCCATTTTTGTGTGAGCTAGTTTAATAAACTCCTCTCTTCTTTCTGCTGTTAGTGGTGGAATAGGCAGTCTAATCATTTGGCCTTCAAAAGAAGGATTAAGTCCTAAATTTGCTTCCTGAAGAGCCTTTACTAAATCATGAACTAAGCCTGCATCCCAAACTTGAATGGTGAGTAGTGTTGGTTGAGGAGCACTAATAGTTCCTACCTCCATTAACTTCATCTTGCCCCCATAGGCACTAACAGGAATATTTTCAATCAAACTAGGATTTGCCCTACCTGCTCTGATGGCAGATAGCTCAGTTTTGAGATGCTCTATAGCTGTTTGAATTCTTTGTTGTGCTTCTTGTAAAAAAGACTCCATCACTCCCCTAATACAATTCTACAATATTTACCAACCTTAATGTTTTCTCCAACTTTTGCAGTAATTGATTTAACTAAAGCTTCTATTGTGATGGATGTGTCCCTAATATATTCTTGGGCTAATAATTTTTCTGAGTCTTCTGGATCCATAGAGGCAATTTGTAGGGCTACTTCATGAGCCAGATTTTTAAAGTCTTCTGTCTTGGCTACAAAATCAGTTTCACAAAGAAGTTCTAAAACTACACCTACTCTACCTCCATGGGAATAAACTTCAACTAAACCTGCCTTTACTTCTCTTTCTGATTTTTTAGCAGCCTTATCTAAACCTTTTTGTTTCAAAACCTCTTTGGCTTTTTCTAAATCACCTTCAGCTTCTTCCAAAGCCTGACGGACGTCGGCAATACCTGCCCCTGTTTCTTCCCTTAATTTTTTGAGATCCTCAATGTTGACGGCCATTAAACTACTCTTTCTGCTGCTTTTATAATTTCTTTTTCTACTTGCTCCTCTGCTGCTGCTACTTCTTCATCTTCTACTACTACATCTACTTCAGCTGCCTTAGCCTCTTCCCGAGCTGCTTTTTCTGCTGCTTCAACTTTTAATCCAGCACTCTTTTTTACTCCTTGAGCATAAGCATCAGCAATAGTTTGGGTTAAAATCTTGATTGATTTGGTAGCATCATCATTTCCTGGAATAGGATAATCCAAAAGAGCTGGGTTACAATTTGTATCAGCAATTGCTACTACTGGAATACTCATTTTATTAGCCTCAGTTATAGCTGTCTTTTCTGCTACACAATCAATAACAAACAAAGCATCTGGGAGTTTATCCATATTGGCAACTCCCCCCCATTCTCTTTCAAATTTTTCTAACTTTCTAGCAATTAGAAGCTGTTCTTTTTTGGTGTATTGTCCAAGCTGTCCTTTTTCACTTTTTTCTTTCATCTCAATAAGTTTTTTCAGGTTTTTTCTAACCTCATCAAAGTTAGTCAAAAGTCCAGCCATCCATTTATAAGTCATGTGAGGGGCATCTGATTTTGCAGCTTCTTCTTTGATAATATCCTGAGCTTGTTTTTTACTACCTACAAAAAGTAAAACTTTACCTTGTTCCCCTAATTTATAAACATACTCAGCAGCTTCTTTTAATAACTTTTCTGAGTCTTCTAAATTTACAATATGGACACCTTCTCTGGCACCAAAAATATATTCCTTCATTTTTGGATGACCACGGCGAACCTGGTGTCCAAAATGAACACCTGCCTCTAATAATTCTTGCATTGATGGAGTATTAATTGCCATATTTTCCTTTGTCCTCTCTACCGTTAGTATTTCAGGAAAACATTAAACGATAGATGTTTGATTGATGTATTGTATCAGCCTAAACTTATGAAGTCAACGCTTACCATCCTGTTGGTCACGAAACATGTGCCTACGAACATGGTAACTTTCTACTATTGTCATCTGCGAAGGAGTAAAGGCTTTAGCGTTTATTAAGCCAGGAAATATTTTAGAAGTTATTTTTTATCTGTACTTCCAAAGCCTCCTCTGTTGGGAGCATCTATGCTTTCCACTTCTTCCCAATCAAATTTATCTACTCTTACAAACATTCCTTGGGCAATTCTATCACCCCTTTTTACAGTTACTTCTTTCTCTGTGAAGTTATACACCTGGATCCCTAAAACATCTTCTGGCCCATGATAATCCTGATCAATTATTCCAATACTGTGGGGAAACAAAAGGCCAGTTTTTTTGGGAGTGCTGCTTCTGGGCACTAAAACCAACGCATAACCTTCTGGCACTTTTACAATATTATTAGAAGGAACAATAATAATTTGTTTAGGAGGAATAGTGGTATCTAATCTAGCAATTAAATCAAAAGCCACAGAGCCAGAGGTTTCAAATTTTGGTAAAGGCAAATCTTTATCTATTCTAGTAATTTTAACTTTTAACATCAAATTTTACCTTCTGCTTTTAATCTATCATATTCTTGGGCTTTTCTTGCCATCTCCTCAATAGATTTAATCATACTATTTCCTTTACTTTGGTGATAAGGAAGCCTTAATTTTGCTGCTAGTTCAGCCATCAAAAATTCTCTACCTAAATATAATCCATGCTGAGCTGAAGATATAAAATCTCCTTCAGCAACCCAGCGTTCAGCTTGTACTGATGCCCCACTTTTCCGTCCGTCAAAAGTTTTGGTTTTATGTAATTGCTGGCCAAGCGAATCTTGATGAGTGACTGAAATCTTACCTAGCTCGGGGTTTAGCTCAATTAATAAATTACCTCTTGGGTCAGCAATTTCGCTATGTAAATTAGCACTATACTTATTTAAAATATTTCCTACTTGCTCCCAAGGTTCCTCATAAATATGGGCTCTCATAGAAACAGTAGTTAAAGAGCCCACTGGCCTACCTAATCTTTTGGCCATCCAACCTTGAAAAGCTCGCAAGCCCACCGCGTTCTCAGGCCAGCCATTGAACATATCATTAGATCTAAAAAATCCCGTTAACTCTAGCTTTCCATCTTTAATAGTGGACTGAATAAGCACAAGGCAAGGATTTCTAAACCCTTTTTCCAAAGGAACTTCCACATCAAGTTGATTATCATGCCAAGGATCATACAAAATAGCAACAGCTCCACGGTCATTAGGATCATTTTGTAATTTTTTGATCATAATTTCAGCTTGATTTACTTTATTAGGCCCAAAGGCATAAATTCTTTGACCATAGGTGTAACTAACACCAGGAGGGCATTCACTACTAAGGAATTCCTCTTTATAATGTTCCACATCTTTGGGTGTAAAGCTAAAGTACTCTGCAATATTAGGATTTTCTGAATCCTCATCTGTTACTACAGCCGCTAAATTACTTAAGTCTCTTGCCATATTCCCATAATTAGTTCTGTCATCTGCTCCATAAGTCATAATTTCCCTAACCATCCTCAGCCAAGTCTCGCCAATTGTTTTACCCCTAACTATATGTGCTCCACCTTCTGATGGTAATCTATCTGGGATAGTAACTTTTGGTTTACGAAAGACCTCAGGGGCTCCCCACGGCTGTAATTGAGGCAGATCTGCAATCAAATTCCTAACAGCTTCGCCCTCATGACCATGAGGAACGCTGCGCAAATCATGAAGTTCAACATTTTGTCTTAACCTATCTATAGCTTTAACTGGGATCTCTTTTTGGATTGGGGCTTTTTCCATACCCACAACTTGATAATCTGAGTCTACTCCTTGCTGCCATAACTGCACCAAAGTTTCACCTGTTTGAGATAAATCTACCCCACAGACAATTAAATGACGAATATATTTATTGGATAATAAATTTCTAACCACATATGATACACCGGTACGCATGTAAAGCTGACCCGCTATTGCATAGTCTTTTGGATCAAGGCATTTAAGAATATTATGGCGTTCTGTCCAAAGGGTACCAATAGCAACTTGGCTTTCTGGATCACCAACAGTAATATGAGCAGATTTAGAAACTGGCCAATTTTCAGCTCTTGCCATTCTTTAATCCTTTTAGAGCCTTTCTTAGTTTCTTGGCTGCTTCAAGTGGCAAGATTAAATCATCTTGGATATGCCAATCAATTAAACCGTTTCTATAATGCATAACGTGAGCATGTAAATGCCTCACAGTCTTATCAGTCTCTGAGCCATCTCTTAGCAGTAGATAATAAGAATTCACATCCAAGCCTTTACTTAAAAGTTCCATTCCTAATTTATTCAGATCAGCTATTGCCAAATGATCCTCTGGCAATAGTTCTTCATATCTTTCGACATGTTTCTTGGGAATAATCATTAAATCCCCCGAGGATCTAGGAAATAAATTAACTGTTAAAACCCAGCCGTCTTTTTTAGTAATTATATATTTATCTTTTAAATTACAAAAAACACACCTGCCAGAACTTTCTGCCTCTTTGGCTATTTGGTCATAAAAACCACTTTTTCTGGCATTAGCCTGGGCAAATTTACTAAAATTATCTTTCTTCTTCATTTGGTATCTCCACAAAAAAAGTTGGGATTTTAGCAGCTTGAAGTCTTTCTAGCCCAACAGAATTATAATACCTTTCCCTGCCTACACCTAAACTAAAGTAAACCGCTTTGGGCTCCACCATTACCAAGGAATTAGCACAATTATCACAGGGCTCCAAACTTAAATACCAATTCAAACCACTCAGACGTACCCCATCTCTTGCAGCCTTAGCAATAATGGAAGTAACATCATGGATAGCTTGGCAAAAACTTAATCTTTCTCCTGGCTCAAGAAGCCCCCGTACGCTAGCAACATCAATCGCTAAATCCTTGCAAGACCTACCCTCTACAACTGGATGATTATGACCCCTGGTCACAATTTCTCCTTTGTCATCCACCACAATAGTACCCACTCCATCTACCCAACAAGGAGATTTTTTAGCTTCCTCCTGAGCTTCTCTTATAAACACCTGGTGTGCCTCTTTATTAACCGAAGGCACAACCAAGCCAGTTTCTTTCTGGGCTGTCATCTCCACCAATTTCACAGGACCTAAGGCATTAGCGATAGCTCTCTTGGCCAAAGTAGGGGGATGATTTTTATCCAACAAAACTACTCCTTGGGTGGCCACTTGTTGACGTAAATTATCTAAATGAGCACACTTAATTTCTGTAGCCATACAAATTAAAGGGAGCGATTGGCAGTCAGTTTACCAGCTTCGGTGTCTAACACAGTCCTTAAAGCAGCAAGGGCCTGAAACTTTCCAGCAGCTTCTAATCTTTCCACTATGGCACTTGTAGACAAATGCGGTTCCTGGCGGGGAGAGCAATAAATTCTTCCACCATGCTCGATCATAGCAGCAACCTCTGGCTTGTCTTTTAAATTTGTGCCTTCTGGCCAACTTCCCTCAACACAAAGATAGCAATCAGGTTTGAGAAGCCTAATTACTCCTTCTGCAGTAGACTCATCATAAAGCGTGATAAGATTTACAGCTTCCAGATAAGCCAGCATTTCCGCTCTTTTCTCTTCGCCTAAAATTGGCCTATCTGGGCCTTTATAGGTTTTGACTGATTTATCACTATTTAAAGCCACAACTAAAATATCACCTAAGGATCTAGCTAGTTCTAAATATCTTCCATGACCAATATGAATCATGTCATAAGTACCAGTAGTAAAAGCTATCTGCAAACTTCTACTTCTAAGATAATTTCCCGTCATCTCTAGCTGCTCTGAGGGAACTAGTTTAGTCTTTAAGCCAGGATGAGCTTCACCATTAAAACCATCTATACCATAAATCCTAAATTCTTCTGAAATTACACTTTCTCTGTTTGTCATAGTTTGCCTTTTAATTTAACACTTAATCAAAATTAATCAACTGGATAAAACTATATCAGCTGCAGCTTTGATGAATCCTGTAAATAATGGGTGTGGTTCAAGTGGCCTGGATTTTAACTCTGGATGAAACTGAGTTCCCACAAAAAAGGGATGATCTTCTATCTCTATTACCTCTACCAATTTACCATTTGGTGAAGTTCCTACAATTTTAAACCCATTCTTTTTAAAATTAGCTAGGTAATTGTTATTAAACTCATACCTGTGCCTGTGTCTTTCTGAGATCTGAGTTTTTCCATATAAACTCCTCACCACACTTCCTGGAGAAAGCACACAGTCCCAAGCCCCTAGTCTCATGGTGCCACCATAATCTTTATCCAATAGCTTTTTTTCCTGATCTGGCATGATGTGGATGATTGGATATTTTGTCTCTGGATCAATTTCTGTAGTGTGTGCTCCATCCATCCCTAAAATATTTCTGGCATATTCTACACAAGCAAGCTGCATCCCATAACAGAGCCCAAAATATGGAATTTTGTTTTCTCTACAATATTTAATAGCAGCAATTTTTCCTTCTATATCCCTGGAACCAAATCCACCTGGCACAATCACACCCTGATATTGCTTTAGCTGATCAATATTACCCAAAATTTTTCCTGATTCTATCCAAGAAATTTCTGGTTTTAAATTTTGATTATATGAGGCATGCTTAATAGCCTCTATAACAGAGATATAGGAATCAGAAAGTGTAAAATCACCTGTAGAAAAATATTTACCAACAATCCCAATTTTTACAGGAACCTTAGAGTTTTCAACTTTTTTAACATAAGCTCTCCATTCTTTGAGGTCTTTATTTTTTCTTCTCAGTTTTAATTTCTTTAAGATTCTAGAAGTTAGGTTACCTTCTTCAAAATTAATTGGTACCTTATAAACATTACTCACATCTGGAGCAGAAATAACATCCTCTGCTTCAAGTCCAGTTGAAAGTGCTAATTTTTTTACCCTAGCCTCATCCAAAGGCCTTTCGGCTCTGGCTAGTATAATATCTGGTTGGATACCCACCCCATTTAAATCTCTAACAGACATCTGTGCTGGCTTACTCTTCATTTCACCCAAAAAGGAGGGGATTGGTAAATATGTGACATGGATGTGAATAACATCTTCTGGCTTCTTTAGTTTCAATAACCGATTTGCCTCTAAAAAAAGCATATTTTGATACTCTCCAGTAGTACCACCAATTTCAATCACTACTACATCTACTCCCCTAGATCTACCTGCCAAATTAATTCTGTCAATTATTTCTCCAGTGATACTATTTACCACATCAACACATTCTCCTCCATATTCCAAATTTCTTTCTCTTTGAATAACTGATAAATAAATAGAACCTTGGGTAGCAATACTATTTCTATTTAAAGAAGAACCCAAAAATCTTTCATAGTGGCCTAAATCTTGATCTGTTTCTGTACCATCATCAAGCACAAATACTTCACCATGTTCTACTGGATTCATAGTTCCAGCATCAACATTTAAATAAGGATCCATCTTTAGAGGGACTACCTTAAAACCAGCTGATTTTAGAAGTAGCGCTATAGATGCTGTAGCAATACCCTTACCTATACCAGATATAACACCACCAGATATGAAGATGTATTTCATAATTTAAATAAAAAAGGAACTGAGGAGCCTAATGGGCAGAGAAATTTAGGGCCCTAACTATCATTACGTTTTTTAAAATAAAAAGTCAAGGTTTTAATCTAAATTAAGAAAAATTTAAAAAATACCTCTGCCAGAGTCATCCATCTCTACTATCCTTTTAGCGTTAGCAATTGCCACTTCAAGGTTTAACCGATCTCTTTCTTTCTCACTAGCAACTTGACTTAGGGCTGGTTGCTCATCCTGAGATCTAAAAACAGGGATCTTACTAACGTATTCCACTTTTATTGTTTGAGCTTCAACTGGTTCAATCGGCATGTTAACTTGTTTTTCACCGATACCAATAATAGGATAAAAGCCTTCCTTAGAATACATCTTTAAAAAGTTAACCTACTATAGGCATAACCCTTTTGGAGACACCTTGTCAACTAGTTACTTTTTTCTGGCTTAGATTCAGGCTTAGTCCATGAAGCATATTTGCAGTTTGGATAATTTTTACAGCCATAAAAAGGCCTACCCTTTTTTGTTTTTCTTAAAACTACATCTCCACCACAATCAGGACATTTGGCATCTATTTTTTCCTCTAAACCTTCTGTATGTTTACAATCAGGAAATCCTGAACAGGCCAAGAATTTACCAAATTTACCAAACCTAACCACTAAATTTTTCCCGCACAGAGGACATTTTCTATCAGTTTCTTCAACCTCTATTTTTACTTTTTCAGCATGTTCTTCTACATTCTCTAACTTTTTGGCAAAGGGAGTGTAAAATTCAGCAATTGTTGGCTTCCAAGCCCTTTCACCTCTGGCAATATCATCAAGCTCATCTTCCATTTGAGCAGTAAAAGCATAATCCATAATGTCAGCAAAATTTTTCATCAAAAACTCAATTACTGCTTTACCAAGTTCTGTAGGAATCAATCTTCTATCTAATTTTTCTACATAAAATCTTTCTAAAATTGTTGAGATAATTGAGGCATAAGTAGAAGGTCTTCCAATTCCTAATTCTTCTAGTTTTTTTATCAAGGATGCTTCATTAAATCTGGCTGGAGGTTCTGTAAAATGTTGCTGGGGTAGAAGCTTTAATAAATCCAAAGGGTCTTTTTCTTTTACTTCTGGTAAGGCTTGTTCACCCTCTATTTCATCATCTTCTTGGATTTTTCCATACACCTTTAACCATCCATCAAATTTAACCACACTCCCAGTAGCTCTTAAAGTATAACTACCTGCTGAAACATCAATAGTGGTGTGATCCATTACTGCTTCTTTAATCTGAGAAGCCAGCATTCTTTTCCAAATTAACTCATAAAGCCTAATATGATCTCTCCCCAAACCTTCAAAGCTTTTTAACTGGTCAGCAGTCTGAGAAATATTAGTGGGCCTGATTGCCTCATGAGCTTCTTGAGCTACTTTGGATTTTGTTTTATATACTTTGGCAGTTGAAGGAAGATAATCTTTACCTAAATTTGTTTCTATATATGCCCTGGCTGCAGTAAGGGCTTGAGTGGATAAATTAACAGAATCTGTTCTCATGTAAGTTATGAGCCCATGTTCATATAAAAACTGGGCCAACATCATAGTCTTTTTAGCTGTCATACTTAGTTTATTAGCAGCAGCTTGTTGAAGTGTGGAAGTAGTAAAAGGAGGTGGAGAATATTTTTTTACTTCTTTTTTGGTGACTTTTAAGACTTGATAATCAGCTTTTTCCAAAGCTTTTACATGCCCATCTGCCTCTTCTTGGTTTTTTATAGTTAACTTTTTACCGTTTTGTTCTATCAAAGCAGCGGTAAAACAGTCTGATATTCTGGTCTTCTGCTCTTCTGATTTTCTAAGATCAGCCTCAATACTCCAATACTCCACTGGTTTAAAAGCATCAACTTCTCTTTCTCTTTCTACAATCAACCTTAAGGCCACTGATTGAACCCTACCTGCAGAAAGCCCACTTTTTACTTTTTTCCAAAGAAGTGGTGAAAGCTTGTAGCCTACCAATCTATCTAAAATTCTTCTTGCTTGCTGAGCATCCACCAACCTTAAATCAACTTCCTTGGGATCCTCAAAAGCCTCTTTAATAGCCTCTGGAGTAATCTCATGAAAAGCCACCCTTTTTATATCAATACTTTTATTTTGAGCTTTTAATAATTCTCCCAAGTGCCAGGCAATAGCTTCTCCTTCTCGATCAGGGTCTGTTGCCAACCATAAGGTTTTGGCATCTTTTACCATCTTCTTTAACTCATTAACTTTTTTGGTTTTATCTCTAGGAATAATATATTTGGGTTCAAAGTTATGCTCCACATCTACCCCAATATCAGACTTTGGTAAATCCCTCACATGTCCCATGGAGGCTGTTATCTCATATTTAGAGCCCAAAAACTTTGATAAAGTCTTAGCTTTTGTTGGTGATTCCACAATAACTAAATTCTGCATATTATTTAACTTTCAACTAATTGTAAGGGTGTTGTCAAGTAAAAGGAGTAAAATCTATAGATCTTTATTTAGTTCCCGGAATTTCAAAAAAGCCAGAGTATGGTCTTCATCCATATTTCCTGAGGCATACCATCTAATCCTTTGGTTAATTTCCTCATCTGTATATCCTCTAGACAGAAGAAACTTCCGAGTCTCTATTTTATCAATAATTAATTCATCATCCATTAATGAACTATCTACAGAAGAATCAGTAGGAATAGCGTCAACTTCAGTTCTTGTAACTACATTATTATCCTGCTCAGTCATAAATAATCACCCTTTAAGAATTTAATACTGAAGACAAAAAATTGCAACTATCAAAACTTATCATCTGTTAAAGGATGCTGACCAATTACTGTTTTTTCTAATCCCGGTTCTTCTTTTGCCCTTGGCTTAAGTAATGAAGCAATGGCGCCACTAATTACTCCCAAGAAATTTTTCTTTGGCTCCTGCGGTTTTTGAAAAGTTTCTAAGATTGGGGCAGGAGCAAAGTATGGTGTTGTAGGTGCACCTTCTGGGCCTGGTTGGGCTCCTGGTGTTTGTGTTGTTTCAGTCTCTCCTGTTGGTTCCATATATTTATATTATCACAGCAAGAGTTTATTATCAGCTATAAATTTTTCTCCTTTTGGTAAACTTCCAGCCAAAATTAAATTAGAAAGTTTGGCTTCCAAAGTATCTTGAATTAATCTCCTTAGTGGCCTTGCTCCCAAAACTGGATCAAACCCTTTTTGAGCTAATTCTATGATCAATTCTTGATCAAATTCCACCAAATATCCTTTTTCTTTAAGCTGATTTTGTAAATCAACTAATTTTAGTTTAACTACCAATTGTAAGTGTTCTGGGGATAGAGGTTTAAATATAACCACCTCATCAAATCTGTTTACAAGCTCAGGTTTAAAAGTAGTTAAGAGCTCATCTCTAACAGCTTTTTCTAAATCTGTAACATTTTTTCCTTCACCCAAAACCTGAGCAATAGTTAAAGCTGCCACATTGGAAGTAGCTATAATAATAGTATTAGTAAAATCAACTGTTTTACCATCACCACTAGTAAGCCTTCCGTCATCTAAAACCTGTAAAAAGAGTGTTAAAATTTTTGGATCAGCTTTTTCAAACTCATCCAATAAAATCAAAGAATATGGGCTTTGGTTTATATTATCTGTTAAAAATCCTGGCTCACCAGATTTACCAATTAATTTTTCTACACAATCACCAGTTTGGTATTCTGACATATCTAGCCTTAAAAAGTCTCCTTTGCCTTGAAAATACTCCTCAACCAAAATCTTGGCCAACTCTGTTTTACCAACCCCAGTTGGTCCTACAAATAAAAATGATCCAATTGGTCTTTTTTGATCCCTTAATCCCGCCGCTGATCTTCTTAGAACTGAAGCTACTTTTCCCACAGCTTCTTCTTGATCAATAAATTTTTGATGAATAATTTCTTCCAAGTTTAATAGATCTTTTTTAGTTTGGTCTTTTGCCTCTGTAACAGGAACGCCAACCCTTGTTTGGACTACTTGCTCAACTACTGACTTTTTTATCCATTTCTCTTGTGAGGCCACCAAGCAGTTTTCAAAAACTTGTAAGGCTGCATCCGGTAAAACCAAATCATTAAAATATCTATCTGATAACTCAGCAAGAGACTGGAGGGCAATTAAGCTTGTTTGAATTTTTTTATTTTTTTCTGCTTCAATGGCTTGGTTTTTTAAAATATCCACTGTTTCTGATACACTGGCTGGTGGTATTTCTACCTTGGCAAAGAGTCTGGCTAAGCTACCATTTTTTCCCAAGATTTTACTGTAATTTCCAGGCTCAGTTGTTGCCATAAATTGAAAATCTGATCCTTCTATGTATGGTAAAAGTAGAGAATAAAGGTTAAATTCTGAACCTACTTCACCCAAACCTAAATCTTGTATCTCATCTATAAAGACAACAATATTTCCAGAAAGTTTTACTTCTTCAAAAACATCTTTGATTTTTTGAGCTAAATCACCTTGGCTAGTTACTCCTGTCAAAAGCCTTGTCATATCCAGTCTCACTATCCTTTTGGTAGCCAAGGCATCAGGAGCATCACCAGCAATAATTAATTTTGATAGATAGAGTGCTAACTCAGTTCTCCCACTTCCAGGCTCACCTACTAACACCACATTTCTTCCTTTTTCCAAAGATAAAATATTTACAACCTGCAACACTACTTCTGGTCTTCCCACAAAATCAGGAATATATTCTTTGGAAGCTTTTCTGGTTAAATCCTCACTCACTTGATCCAAATTAGGAGTGGGTACACCCAACCAACCTCTATTTATTCCTTTTAGATGTTTTACCTTAAACTCTTCATCCCAAATCCAAAACATTCTCCAAGTTTTAGCTCTTCTTTCCAAAAACTCCAAAGTTTCTTCTAAATCTTTTTTGGTAAGATCCAATTTTAATAAGTAATTATCTATTCCAGAGGTATGGAAAAGAGCTGAAACAAAAAAATATTCTGGGGTAAGATATGGTGTTTTTGTTTTTCTACCTAACTCTAAACAGGTTTTTAAAACTTCATCTGAGATATTAGGAATTTCTAAATTAGAAAAATTATCTGGAGTTTTTTCTAAATAATTTAAAAAGTTTTTAATCTCATAAGTTTTGAGTAACTTAACTAAAGTTAAATTAGCTTTATTTACCTTGGAGCTTAACCAAATATGTTTTATATTTTTTATTTCCCATAGCTTTTTGGCTGGATGAGAAATTTTATGATAAATATAAAAAAAGGCTCCAGAAAAAAGGAATAGCTTAAAGATAATCCCTGGAGTACCTGTTATAAAAGCTAAAGCTGGTAATAAAAACCAAGTGAGTGAGAGTAAAACAAAGATCATTGTCACAACTATAAAGGTAAAAACACCCATTAAAATCCTGGTGGATCTAAAACAAAAACTAAGTAATCTTCCTACAAAAGTGGCATCATGAAAAAGAGGGGCAAAAAGTAATTTAAACATCAGGCCCACAGCCAAATCTTCTTCTAAATATAATAGGGAATTTTTCCAAGCTCTTAAAAAAGCAACCAAGCTTTCTGGATACCAAAATCTCAACAATTGGACAGGCAGGGACAGATATTTCATTTATTTCACTCTTACTAAATTTCCACTTAAATCAAGCTCCACAAAATGGGTGGCTCTTCCTTCCAAAAAAGCTGGGCATTGGTTGGCAGGCACATCATCAATGGGCTGTCTAGGCTCATGGACTAAATCTACCACCCAATCTGGCATTAAATCATTTGTCAGGCATGGCCCAGCAGAAAAATCCACTCCCTCAGCGGTTTTTTTGCGATAGATAGCCTTGGCACCAGCAATAGCATTATCTGTTACTACAGATTTACCCTCTTTGTACACCGGCGGTTTACTATTTATAACCACAATCAGGCCAACCACCAAAATATAAACAATAAGTGCCCAAAATAGACCAACCTTTTTGGTCATACTCTAATATTAGCAGATTTTTAGATAATTTCCTCCACCTAAACTTTTAACTGCTCCTTTGATTTCCATCTTGATTAAACTGGCAGAAACTACAGCGGCAGAAAAATTAAGATCCCTACAAATATCATCAATATGTTTTTCCTCCAATAAGATTTCTAAGATTTTTTGTTCAGTTTCTGATAATTCTATTTCACTAGTAAGCCTTAAATCTTGAATCTTGTTTGTAATCCCTAACTCTTCTAATATTTCACTTACATCTGTTACTAATTTTGCTCCCTGTTTTATTAAACTCATTGGGCCAGTAGAAAGCTCAGAAGTAATTGGACCAGGCACAGCAAAAACCTCTCTGCCTTGCTCCAAGGCCAAATTAGCTGTGATTAATGAGCCAGAATCCTGGGCAGCCTCTGTCACCAAAACCCCTAAAGATAACCCAGAAATTATCCTATTTCTGGCTGGAAAATTACCAGGAAGACTGGGATAATCTGGAGGGAATTCAGTCAAGATGGCTCCATATTTTTGAGCAATTTCCTGAGCCAAAGAAGTATTTTCTGGAGGAAAAATTTTATTTAAACCTCCCCCCAAAACAGCCAAGGTTTTACCATCACTTTTTACCACAGTTTGGTGAGCATAACTATCAACACCTCTGGCCAAACCAGATACTATTGTCAAACCTGCTTGGGATAAGCCCTGGGTAAATTTTTCAGTCACTAATTTACCATAACCAGTTACTTTTCTAGTTCCCACTACAGCTATATTTTTATCACTGGCACCAATCTCTCCCTGGTAATAAATAATAATTGGTGGATCATAAATCTGTTTTAAAAGATCAGGATAATCATCATCAAAAATAGTTAAAATTTTTATTTTGGATTTATAAATAGATTCTAAATACTGTTCAGGGTTTATTTGTTTTTTTAACTCCCCCAAAGCTTTTACTACATTTTGAGGCACACCCATGGATAAAAATTCCTGTGGGTTTTCTTCCCAAATCAGCTTAGGATCCTGGTAAACATTTAACAAAGTCCTCAACCTTACAGTCCCTAAACCATTTACTCTATGCAAAGCTACTAAATACTCCAAATTCTTCATTTTACCTGTCCACCTGAGAGGTGGACAATGCGTACACCTGTCTTCTAAACATACTTCTCCTCTCCTGGAATTGCCCTTTCAAGTAATTTAATTGATCTTCCATAATCTTCTTGATCAAGCACAAATTGTTGATAATCTAAAGGATTAGTAAATTGATTTAACACATATTGCGTTTGGCAAAAACCTAGTTTGTCACCTACAAACTCAGAATATGAAGAATGCTTATAAGATACTAGTTCTTTAGCTAAATAATCAATTAATGGGTTTAGGTGAATATATCTGGACAGATGAATTAATTGCTCATTGCCCTCAATATGTTTAGCTTTAAAAGCTCCTTGAAAAAGTGGGCCTACTCTGCTGTACTTAGTATTAAAATATTTTGTATAGCTATTTAAAACCTTTCTTATAAATTTAGTAATTCCACTTTCACTTTCTTGTTTTAGTATTAAATGGAAATGGTTTGGCATCAAGCAAAAACAAATAATTTCAACAATAGTTTCTTCATTTTGATTAGTTGATTTTAAACTCGGCCGATTTCTAGCAGAGAATTTAGCTGCTGGTTCTTTGAAGCGATAATATTCAAGAGTTTGCAAGAAGCGCTGATAATCACGGTCATCCATAAAAGTAGTTCTTTTTTCCACTCCTCGATTATAGATGTGGTAAAACTCGTTATCTGCAAATATTGCTTGGTCGTAAGGCATAAAGTTCCTTTATCTAATTTAAGTGATAGCCCATACCTGTCCACCTCTCAGGTGGACAGTATAAAAACATTAAGTATATTAATACACTACATCAAGAAGATTAAAAAAATATTAAAAACCGCCCGTAGCCACAAAAAACTTTTAACACGCTACTTTGTGATACATCTTCTAAGACAAAGTAGCGCCATCCCGCCATCAAATACAGCAAAGTATAATGGATATAGATAGGCAGATATATGAGCTTTATCCGTACCAACCAATGTAAGTAATGATGCCAACGCAAAGAAAAGCCAGAATAATAAATCTTCATCATTTGGGTTTTTAAGAACCTTTCTATATGTTGGTATGGCACCTATAAAATAAGCTATAAGACTAATTGTTAAATTTAATAGCGGTAAATTTGTAAATACCCAAATTCCTAAACTAAGAAGTAACAAGACGGATGATATTAGCTCTGTTACTCCAAATACCTTCTTTGACTTCTTTAGTGACAACACAAATATTAAAAGATTGCCTAGTAGACCTAATCCTGCTAGTAAGAAAACGCCAGGACTATTCTTTAATGCAACTATACTTGCAAAAGCATTTATCGCCAGAAGTAACCAAATAACACGGCTATATATACTGGGATAGTACTTACCCTGAATGATAGACTTTGCTCCCATAAAATAGGAAGCAGTAATTAGCAAAATAATGAGTATATTCATTAGCTAAGTATAACAAGAGTGCTAATATCTGGCACATTTAACTGTCCACCTGAGAGGTGGACAGTTATTCTCCCAGGATTTTGGCTGATTCTGTGGATATTGGAGTATTATCTAGGTTTTTTATATTTGATTTATCTGGATTAAAGTACCAATTATAGATTTGTTTAACAATTGGTGAGGCTACACTAGATCCTTCTCCCCCAGCTTCTACCAAAGAGGTGATAACAATCTGAGGGTTATCTACAGGAGCATAAGAAGTGTACCAAGCATGTGTTTTTCCTTTTGGATCTCCAAACTCAGCTGTCCCAGTTTTACCAGCAGTAGGAACAGAAAAACCAAAAAAAGGCCAGGCTGTCCCACCATCCAAAGGCACCAAATTTAACCCATGTTTTACTGACTCAATTTCTTCTTTTTTAAAGATATTTTTTACCAGAGGATCAAACTTAAATTGTTTTATAACTACTCCTTGTGGAGAGGTGATTTTAGTAACCAAATGTGGCTGAGTTAAATTACCATCTGAGGCTACAAAAGCTGTTGAAGCAAGAACTTGTAGGGGGGTTGTGAGTAAAAAACCCTGGCCAATAGCCATATGTAAAGAATCACCTGGATACCAACCCTCCCCTGTTTGTTTTTTCTTCCAAGCATCATCTGGTATCAATCCATCTTCTTCCCCTGGTAAATCTATCCCCAGCTTTTTTCCCATTCCTAGCTTTTTGGCAACATCTCCTAAAATCTCCTCTCCCACCATTTCTCCTACTTTATAAAAATAAATATCATTAGATCTCTGGAGAGCTTTTGCCAAATCCACTAAACCCTCTTTTTTACCATAGCTAGTAAAATACCAGTTGGCAAAACTATATGGCCCAAGATTCATCACACCAGTGTCTTCAATCTTAGTATCTTTGGTAATTTTGCCAGAAGAAAGCCCAGCAAAAGAGGAAACAATTTTAAAAGTAGATCCTGGTGGATAAACTCCACCAATTACCCTGTTTAACAAAGGTGAACTAGAATCATTAAAATAGGCAGAAACCTCCTGGTTTTTGGAAGGATCTGTAAAGGCATTATTATCAAAAGAAGGAACTGAGACTAAGGCCAAGATCTCCCCATTTCCAGGGCTTTGGGCTACAAGTGCCCCACAACAAGAATCAGCTTTTTTTACTCCTTCCTGCAAGTGCAAAAAGGCTACTTTTTGTAAATCAGCATCCAAAGACAGGTAAATGTTTTTTCCCGGTATAGGATCAATTGTTCTCAGAGTCCTTAATTTTTTTCCTTGGGCATCCACTTCTATAATCTCTGCCCCATCTGTGCCTTTCAAGCTCTGCTCATAAAGTTGCTCTATTCCAGACCTACCAATCCTATCTCCAAGACGGAAATCTTTATATTGAGGATCCTTTAGCTCTTCTTCTGAGATCTGTCCCACATAGCCCAAAACATGGGATGCAGCACTCCCTAAAGGATAAAAACGGATGGCATCTACTTCTAGATCTTCATAAATAGGGTCATGTTTGGCTTCCAATGCCAAAGCTTCATCTCTGCCAATAATTTTTTTACCCAACCTAAAACCTGGATTATTCTCTGCTAAAATCACACTATTTCTGTCATAAATTACCCCTCTAGGAGCATGGATAACTCTAATTCTAATTCTATTTGAATCAGCAAGCTGGCGATTATCTTTGCCATAAGCTATTTGTAAATGAAAGAGTCTCAAAAATAAGCCAAAAAAAATTATTAAAACCACACAAGCGACAGCAATCAGTCTCCAGATGGAAAGATGAAAAGAAACATTGTTATTTTCATAGTTGGGAAAAAGCATATCCTCCCAATCATGGGTTAAATTTTTACCACGGAAGTGGCCAGAATTTCTGGCAACTTTTAACATCTCATCTGGAAAAGCTAAACCTAATTTTTTTTGCCTTCTCATCTAAATTATTTTCCAACCTTTAATCTAATTTCTTTTTTGGGAATAAATCTTTCTTCCCAAACTCTTAAGATAAGATAAATTGGTAAAGATAAAAGTGATTGGAAGATTATTGACCAAATAGAAAAGCTGGATTTAAAAATTACTACACTTGCCAGTTCAATAGCTAAAACAAGAATTAAAGAGATTGGTAAAATTACCAACCAATGGCCAGAGATAGAGGTTCTTTTAATAATGTAGGTAATCTTTATTGCCACCAGATAAATTAAACTTAAAATCCCCAATGGCTGGTTTAAAAGTAAGGATAACAAAAGTCCTAAGAAAAAAGCCCAATAATAATTTGTTCTTTCTTCTACAATAAAACTTCTACTAATTAAAATTAAAATCACAAGCTCTAAAGAGCTAAATGCCCCTTGCAGGAAACTTAAAAAAATTAATAAAACAAGTAAAAATTTCATTATGGATTCTTTATCACAAATACAATATCTAAATCAGTTAAATTAAAAACTGGTTCTACTTTTGCTTGCTGGAATACTTCATTTTGGCGATCAAACACCTGGGTGATCCTACCTATTATTAAACCCTTTGGTAATTTTCCTTCTGTTCCTTCAGAATAAACCAAATCACCAACACTAACTTTTTCCTGATGTAAGATTTTATCCATTAAAAACTCTGATCCAAACTGTCCTACTAAAATTCCTTTGGCTCTTCCCCCTTCTCCTTGAGAAAAAACAGCAAGTTTTGAAGTAGGATCTTGAGGTAGTAAGACCTCTGCTGATTTTGGGCTAATACCTTTTATTTGGCCAAAATAATTATCTTTAAAAACAACCACCTGGCCTATTACAATCCCGTCATTCTCACCTTTATCTATGGTTATGGATTTTCCCATGCCAATAATTCTGGTAGGTAATAAATCATAAGTTTGAGGATTCAGTTTACTATATTGATCAGTTAGACTTTGATTATCCAAAAGTTGTTTTCTTAAACTAGAATTTTCTGTTAATAAATTAGCAAGTTGAGTTTTTAAGGCTTTATTTTCTAAAGCTGCAGTTCTTGCCAAAGTTATAAATTCCAAGTGTCTTTGGAAGGATATACCTGTTTGGTATAAACCATACTGGACAGGGATGGTGATATATTGGACAGCTGTTTTTGGAAGTTTTAACAACCCCAAGGAATCAACTAAAAATAAAACTAAGGAGATCAGGCCTAAAGTTATAAAAAATCTAAGATCAAAAAGAAGTGCCTTCATCAAGGCTAATATACCATATTTAAGGCAGCTTGTGTCTTCCTAAGAAGCCACTACCACAGCTTCATCAACCTCAACAAATGCCTTTTGTCCATGCTTTTGTGCTAATTCCCCAAACCAAAGCGCATATTCAATACCTCGTCTTATATTCACCTGTGCCACTTGCAACCTTAATTTAGCAACATCGTTATCCTTCTTGGTCAGGCTTAATCTGATATCAGGATCATCATCATCCGGATGAGATGTAGATGCTAAATAACAACTATCAAACTGATAACTTCCAGGTGCAAGCAAATACTCATCTCCAGCAGGATCTAGATGCCTATTTGCAAAATTTTGGATTAAATAGTTCTGACCAACACCAGCATCCTCAAACCGATAACGCATTGCCTGATAGCTGCCATCACATATTAGAGATGGCCAATGCAGCTTATCTTCTCCTAATAAATCAAATTGGGGTTTATCATAAAATATATTTTGATCAACATAAGAACCCAAATTTCTCACCAGGCGATTCATTCGTACTGGATAAACTTTGTGACCTTCTGGTAGATCTTGTCGGGGAGAAAAGTTAATTTCTGAAAGATACACTCTAAAAGGAACAGTTTTTAAAGCATCAACAATTAATGCTTCTTCTGGGGCTGGAACAACTAATACTCCTCTTTCATACCAGTTCATAGGTATAAGGATTAAACTCTAGTCAGCAAATATTGTCAATAGTTTTTACCTTAACCCACTTGTATATTTTCTAGCCTCAAAAGGGGACGCCTTTCGAAGCTAAATTTTATTTAGCCTCAGTAAATACAATCTCCTGTAGTTTCTTATGTGACTTTAAAGTTAGGTAGGGTAAAACGGTGAGAGTTAAGCACCCTACGACATATTTCCTCTTTAGGTAAAACACTCTTGGCAAAGGTATCAAGATCCATCCTCATACCTTTTCCTTTTAATCTTTCCAGATACAATCTCTCCTGCTGTATATTTAATATAATTTCTACTGGCATATAAAATAAACGTTCCTGTAACTGACCTGCACATCCCTCACACATAAATAAACTTGTCATTTGACTTATTGGTACCCCTAAATCCATCTTAGTTAAGGTTGATACATCAAGCGCATTTTTTATACCCTGTTGATTAGTTTCAGCACCATAACCAAAGAGCATACACTGAAGAGCATACACTGAAGAGGACGATGTGTATAAATCAAGCATTTATTTGTATTTCTATTTAGAAATGAGCAAAAACCATTATTGTTATCTTGAGCCTCTTTAATGGCCATACCTACAATTTTCCGAGGAAGTTCACCTTTTTTAAAACCACCAATAATATATTGGGCATCAAAAATTGTCAGCCTCACACCTCTGGCACAACAATCTGGAGTCTGGCAACACCTACATGGATAATCTTCAGGAATTTTAGAATTTATTTTTAAAGCAGCTTCGCGATAACCAAGATACTCTGTATACCCAGCCATAATTGGGTAAATATAACAGAAGAGAGCAAAAGTATCAAAATTTAACAAAAATATAATATTTGATATAAAAAAGGTTGTGCTATAATTCCTCACAAGGTTGAGACATAGATAATGTTAAATATTGATTTAGAGAAAAGAGCACACAGCGATAGCATATCTGAGGATTTAATAGAACCGTTCCGATCACTGATTGAGGCAGGAATGAAAAGAGTCAGAGAAGGTATTGTTATAGATTCAAGCAAACAGGTTGTCACCTTACGAGGTGCAGACAGAATTTTCCAAATTACAAATGTGCATGTAAGAAAAACTCGTTCACAACAGATACTTTTATCAGGTTATCTTGGATATGGACTTGTTATAGATGGTATCCAAGTAGATAAACCATTAGGTGAACCATTATTACCCGTTAGAGAACTAGATGCTATACAAATCCCCAGGAGCACAATATATGCAACAAAACAAGACTTATATCATTTACGAGGAGCTGACCCTGAGGCAGTTACTAAGCTAGTAGAACAACTAAATGATGCAACATTATCTTCAGACACAGAATATAGCCGCTTACTTAGTATAATTAGAGCCAGAAGAAGGGCTACTTTCTTAAACGCCACCTCTGGTCAATCTTAATACAAACTCCCGATTACACCCCAAGGGTGTAATCCCAGATTTGATATTGCTACCTTAACCCGCCTGTGACTCTTACTTTAGCCAGAAGATCTAGATTATCCAAAACCATGCCACAGCCTCTCACCACTGTAGTTAAGGGATCATCAGCAATATAAACAGGCATTTTTGTTTCCTCAGCTATTTTTTTATCCAAACCCCTGATTAAAGATCCACCACCAGTTATAACAATTCCTCTTTCTAAAATATCAGATAATAATTCAGGTGGGGTTTCCTCTAAAACCTCTGCCAGTGTACCAATAATTTGATTAATTGTTGGAGATAAAGCTTCTCTAATCTCTTCTGAGGAAATCTTAATTGATTTTGGTAAACCAGTACTTAAATCCCTGCCCCTGACCACAGTTTCTTTTTCCTGTTTTAAAGGTACAGCAGAACCAATTTCTATTTTGACATTTTCTGCTGTTTTTTCTCCAATCAAGAGCCCATATCTCATCTTTAAGTAATTGATGATATCAAGATCCAACTCATCACCAGCCACTCTCAAAGATCTATTTAAAACCATACCTCCAAGAGAAATCACAGCTATTTCTGTTGTTCCTCCACCAATATCAATAATTAAATTACCCTCTGGTTCTTCTATTGGAAGTCCTGCTCCAATTGCTGCTGCCATTGGCTCCTCTATCAAAAAGGCTTCCCTGGCTCCAGCTACTAAAGCAGCATCCTGAACAGCTCTTCTTTCTACCTCTGTCACCCCAGAAGGAATACCAATTACCACCCTAGGCCTGGGAATTTTAGGGATTTTAAAACCCTGGCCTTTTGGTGTTTGATGAACTCTTTGGATAAAATGCCTAAGCATTGCTTCTGTGGTATCAAAATCAGAAATTACCCCATTTCTTAAGGGTCTTACTGCCTCAATTGCTATAGGAGTTCTACCTAACATTCTTTTGGCCTCTGTCCCAATTGCCAAAACCTGCTTACTTTTTTTATGGATTGCAACAACAGAAGGTTCTCTGATTAAAATACCTTTTCCTTTTATCATTACCAGGGTGTTAACAGTACCTAAATCAATACCAATATCATGAGAAACTAATTGCCAAAACTTATTAAACATTTCTTGGCTGAGTGTACCATAGAGGCTGTACAACAAACAAGGATATTTGGTAGTATTTGTACTAATGATTCAAAATATTCTCACCTTTTCCTTTTATTTACTCTTTTTCTTTACTCCACTTTTTTGGACCTCCTTTAACCAAGAGCTTTTTGAATATAACAAGATGATTCTGGTTTACCTTTTAACCCTGATTATTTTTGGGGCTTGGATATTTAAAACCTTCCAACAAAAAAAATTAATTCTTAAAACCACCCCTTTGGATATTCCTTTATTACTCTTTTTAGTAGCTAATATTTTATCAACTATTTTTTCTATAGATCCCCATACTTCTATTTGGGGTTATTACTCCAGATCAAATGGAGGGCTTCTATCTTTAATCTCCTATCTCCTGCTTTATTATGCTTTTGTTTCAAACTTTACCAAGGAAGATGTTTTTAAATTCTTAAAAGCTGCTCTTTTAGGAGGGTTTTTGGTCTCCCTGTGGGCTATCCCAGAGCACTTTGGGGCCTCCCCTTCTTGTTTAATTTTAACTGGGGAGGCAAATGCCTCCTGCTGGGTACAGGATGTCCAAGCCAGGGTTTTTGCTACCTTGGGCCAACCAAATTGGTTGGCAGCTTACCTTGGAATGTTAATCTTTCCAGCTTTTTACTTTTTACTTTCCAGTACCAAAAAGTCCTCTTTTATTTTATATTCTATATTCTTAAATCTGTTTTATTTGGCTTTTACTTTTACTTATTCCAGAGGTGCTACTTTGGGACTAATAGCAGGACTTGGAGTTTTTATTGGATCTTTAACCTTTGTCCACCTGAAAGGTGGACAGATAAATACCAAAAAATTAGGAATAGTTTTAGGAAGCTTTTTAATGACCACCTTAGTTTTTGGATCTGCCTTAACTAGTTTTAAACTAATTTCCAAGTTTTCTCCTCCTCCCAGGCCTGCTCTCACTTCTACTGTGGCTCCAAAACCCACCACCACCCAACTAGAAAATGGAGGAACAGAATCAGGAACTATTAGGTTAATAGTTTGGAGAGGAGCTTTGGAAATATTTAAACACTACCCAATTTTTGGTTCAGGAGTAGAAACCTTTGCTTATTCTTATTACAACTTTAGACCCCAAGAACATAATATGGTTTCTGAATGGGATTTTTTATATAACAAAGCCCACAATGAGTTTTTAAATTACCTAGCTACTACTGGATTGATGGGATTTTTAAGCTATATGGCTATTATCGTTACTTTCTTTATTTGGTCAGCTAGAAAAATATTAAACAAGGACCCTAATTACTTAATTATCACTGCTGTCCTTGCTGCTTATACTTTTTATTTAGTCCAAAACTTTTTTGGTTTTTCTGTGGTGATAATTGCCTTATTTTTCTATATTTTCCCAGCCCTGGTTTTTGTAGCTACTGATTCCACCTCTGATAAACTACCTAAATTTTTTAACTTTTATTCTGTTTTGATAAAAAGATTATCCAAAGATTCACTAGGAAAAGTTACCCAAGTAGCTACTTTATTGGTATTAGGGTTTTTTATATTAAAATTATTTGAGTATTACAGAGCTGATATTTTATTTGCCAGTGGCAGCCAGGCCAATGATAGTGGCTCACCAATTACAGCTTACACAGAGTTGGCCAAAGCTGTTACTTTAAATCCAAATGAGCCACTTTATAAAAGTGAGTTGGGATATGCTGCCGCCACCTCTGCTGTATTGTTATCTGATCAAGATGCTACCACCTCTGGAGAGCTCAAAGATCAAGCAGTAAAACAGACAGAGCTATCACTTCAAATTAGTCCCAAAAATCTTTCGCTCCTTCGAACTGCCACCAGGACTTATTATATTTTATCTACCATTGATGAAAGTTTTGGTCAAAAATCACTTGAGGCTTTGGATAAAGCCATAACTCTTGCTCCCACAGATGCCAAACTTCTCTATAATAAAGCTGTGATTTTAAATCAATTTGGAAAAAGTGATAGTGTGGTATCAACCCTGGAAGAGGCTATCAAGCTTAAACCAAATTATAGAGAGGCCAGATTAGCTTTGGCAGAAGGATATTTTAAATTAAATCAAAAAGATAAATCCCAACAGGAACTCCAGGAGATTTTAAAATTTATCCCCAATGATCCAGAGGTTTTGGAAAAGGGTAAAAAGTGGGGTTTAACTTTGTGATGAAAAAAATTGGGCAAATTGTTGAGGAGATTAAATTTAAAGACAGGCCCAAAAATATTTCTCAAGAGTTTCAACAATATGGGGTTTATCTAGCAGAATCCTTGGATGATACCAAACATTATTCTCTTTATATTAAGTTAGCTAAAATCACTCCCAGAGCGCTTCTTGATGAGGCTTTAACTTTTACCAAAGGGTATTTAACAGCTAAAAACAAAGGCAGAGTCTTTATGTGGCGTCTCAAACAGTTGAGAGATCAGACTTCTTGATTTAATCCATATAAGACAATGCACATTGCCTCTGGCTAGCTACAAATGGGCGGATTATTTCTCTACGTAGCAGCCGCTTTCTTCCATCAAATACTACAGGAAAAATCTCATCTTCATCTGGGACCAATGGTTTAAATCTAACCAGATCCACATTCAGATGGTTTAGAGAAGGGTCAACTTTGACAAAAGCATCTGCACATCCTGCTAGCCTGCTTCTCCAGCCCTTACTAATTTCTTCCCTTAGCCCATCAGCTGAGAGTTTTTCCCCACCTATCACATACTCCATACCAGGTTGAAGAACAATTCCACCCTTATAGACGGTAGCCTGACCAGAAACCATCTCATCATAAAGGCGGGTATCTCTTAATAAAAAGCCTTTGAGGGAGATCCATTGAAAACTTTTAATACCAAATCCAGATCTAAGATGGGAAAGTGTAACTCTATCTAGTCTTTGCTCCAAACAACATCCTGCCTGCCTCCAACCCAACAAGCCAGGAGACCAGAATCTTATAATATTAGGTACCTGATCAGCAGTCACCTCAGCCCAAAAAGAACCATCTGGTTTTGTTCTCACTGGGTTATGAGCTTTAGGAAACTGCTCACCAAAGAGACTTGCCAAGACTCTTTGCTCTTTTGTATTTAAAATCCTAGGGAAAGTACCAACCTCTTGTATCATATTTAAAAAGTATTATATCTAAACCCTCTCTTGTGTCAATCTAGAAACTTTTAATCAGATTTTAGTGTTTTTTAGATGTTTTTAAGATATTGACTTAGCCAATATCATCTTGTAAAGTACAAATTTATAGGACTAACTAATAATTTATGAGCACTGTAGAAACAATAATTTATAGGCAATCTGCTCCCGATAATAAAAGACTGGCGTTTAGTGTCACGGATTATATTACCGGCAAAAGAAGATTAATTAGTAGAGAGGCGCAAATAGAAGAGACAATCCAACTACTCGATTCAACTAGATACGCAGAGTCACTTTTAAGCAGAAGTGATCTTCTAGATGGCGAAAGAAAAATAGTTGAGGAAAATTACCGCCATGAATCAAACCGACTCTATGCACTATATGAGGGACTGGTCTTTTCCGTTTTTAGTAAAATCCCCTCTAAATTAGCAGCTATTGTGGAAAATCCGGATTTACTGCAAGAGGGTCGCTTTGGTTTTACACAAGCTGCCAAAAAATACCAAACTAAAGGCAGTGCCTCACTTGCTACTTATGCAGGCAGAAGGATTTGGGGAGCCATGATGGATGCAATCAGAAGTGAAGCATCGTGTAATGGTATTAAAACAACAAGAACTCTGGCAAAAAGGGTTGAAATATTAAAAGATCTAACACCTGGTTTAGATAGATCATCCAGAATAAGAATAGCTGATGAACTAGCAGAATTAATGGGTATCACACCAAAAAAGGTCATTGAATTAATTATTGCAGCTGAAGTTACGGTTGTTTCTTTGGACCAAGAACGAATACAAGATGACGATGGTAACACCACTGGTCTTTCTACACAAATTATCGATCAGGGGCTAAATCCAGAGGAGTTTCTGATAAGAAAAACCGAGATAAGTTTTATGAATGAACTTCTCAAAAAATTACCAGAAAGATCGATTAGAATTATAGGATTGTATTACTCACAAGGGAAAACCATGAAAGAAATAGGTGTGATTCTGGGCATCTCAGAAAGTAGAGTTTGCCAATTACACGAAAAAGCTGTTGCCGAACTAAAACAAGGTGTTGATAGAGCAAAACGAGAAGATCTCTTGTAGATTTATAGCTATTTTCCCCCGGTTATTTTAATAAAATCCATGCTCAAGGTGCACGCGCTGCAACTTTGGTCATCAGTTGTAGTAAAATACACCTATGAAAGTAATAATAGCGCCAAATCCTATACTTAGAACCAAAACCAAACCGGTAAAAAAGATTACCCCGGAGCTAATTAAAGTGGCAAAAGAGATGATTAAAATCACCACTGGTTTTAAAGATCCAGAAGGAGCCGGGCTTTCTGCTAATCAAATTGGTAGATCTGAGAGTTTTTTTATTACTAAAATTGGTAAAGGTTTTGCCGTCTGTTTTAACCCCAAAGTTTTAACTTCTTCTAAAAAAGAAAAGGTTTTTTTTGAAGGATGTTTTTCTGTTCCAGATTACTATTCTGATATCAAAAGGCCAGCTACTGTTAAAGTAACTTACCAAAATGAGGCTGGTGAAGCTGTTATAAAAACCTTAACTGGCTTTTCTTCTTTGGTTTTTCAACATGAGCTAGATCATCTAAATGGGATTTTATTTATTGATAGAGCTTTGGAGCAAAAATCAAAAATTTATAAATATAAGGGTAAAGATAAGGCTGAAAGAGATGTTTATGAGGAAATAGTCTTAATATGAAGCCAAGGGTTGTTTTTTTTGGCACTCCAGATTTTGTTGTTCCTGTTTTAGAAGCTTTAATAAAAAATTTCCAGGTAGTTGGTGTGGTAACTGCTCCAGATCAAAAAGTTGGCAGAAAACATCTGCTTACCCCAAGTCCAATTAAATTAGCCTCGCAGGTGGACGGCTTGCGTGCCTGGACACCAGAAAAACTCAAGGATGGAGGATTTATCCAAGAAATGAAAAACTTAAACCCAGATTTATTTGTAGTTGTCTCATATGGGAAAATTATTCCTAAAATTTTACTAGAAATTCCCAAATATGGTGTTTTAAATGTCCATTATTCACTTTTACCAAAGTATCGTGGTGCTACTCCCATGCAAACCGCTATTTTAAATGGTGACAAAGTTAGTGGCATCACTATTCTAAAAATGGATGAGAAATTAGACCATGGACCTATTATTTCTACGAAGAAGTTTAGATTGTCAGAACAATCTACTTTTGATAGTTTGAGTAAGGAAATGACACTAGAAGCAATTCCCCTTTTAGTTAAAGTTATTCCTGAGTTTATTAGTGGGAAAATCACCCCCAAGCCCCAAAATGAGGCCCAAGTAACAGTCACCAAACTTATCACCAAAGAAGATGGGTATTTTGATATCAATCCGCAAGCTGGCGGACCACCTGCTCCAGATTTATTGGATAAAAAGATTAGAGCTTACTACCCTTGGCCCAATGTTTGGACAAAATGGAACAATAAAATTGTGAAATTTTACCCTAGAAAGATGATTCAAATGGAGGGTAAGAATCCAAGTAAACTGGAAGATTTCTTACGAGGATATCCCAATTTTCCCATTAAATCTCTCTAAAATAACACACTAGTGCTATAATCGCATCATTATGCCTGAGAAAAAATTTAATTTAGCAAACTTTAATTCTCCTTTTGAAACATCTAGAACAATTCTGGATGATGCTAGCACGATAGTCACTTTGGAACTACCAGATACAGGAATTAAAACTTATCAAGACTTAGTCTTTTCCCCTACAGGAAGTTTTTTAAGTACAGAAATCAGTTTAGAACAACCAATCCCTGATGCTGGCCCGAATGAAATTAGATATTCTATTAAACCCAAGTCCTTACAGATCATCAGGGATACTCCAACAACAGAATTTGCCACAGTTCGCTATGGACATACCGGACAACCACTTTGTTTAGATTTCCATCCATTGCGGTCATTAACTTTTTCTAGTTTTTTACAAGAGGCTGCAGCAGACGCAGATATGCCCATTTTAGTGGAAGAGCAAGCTATACAAGCTCAATTAATAGAACAATTCGGTGTCTCTCGTGAAACTATGGAGGAAGCCAGTAAACAAACACCGCTTACGAGTGAATATATTACGCGGTTCAGGGAGTTAGGTGATGTAGAAGACCAAAAAGCGCTACGGTTATTCAAGAAAAATGATCAATGGGTAGCCTTAGAAAGACATTGGGGGAAAGATTCTTGGCCCCCAAAAAGATTATATACACAGATAGGAGAAGTTAAATTAGCAATGCCTTTTTTCTGGAATGAACAACGTTTTTCAATTAGCAACGAGGCAGCCAAGAATGCTTTTATTGTTTGCCAATCAAGCGAAGATCAAAAATTACAAAAAATCTTAATATGCCCTTTGCAAATAGACTACCATCTAATAAAACAAATAACCCAACGAGGAGAAAACTGGTTACAGGTTTTTGCTTTTTATCCCACACTTTCTGTGACTAATTTATAATTTTTGGCTCCAATAATTACAAACTTTGATTAAATATTCTTCTAGAAGGTTACTTTGAATTTGGGCCTTTACGTTCAGTGATAAATATTACACGATTCGAAAATACTAGACGATCCATTTTGCAATAATTTTTACCTTAGTGGTAGTGGAAGTTATAACTGATTACAAGAGGAGTTTTAGTGTGCTGTGTCTTTGTCAGAATAAACACCACGGGTGAGATGACTAGTGGCCCTACCTGGAGCTTCACCTAAAGCTGGACTCTTAAGAACAGAGATACTCTCCTCTGTCCATTTTACCCTGTGATTCCTTTTGGGATACATCTTTTTTGGATCACCACCAAATATGTTTTTTAAATCATCCTTATTTTGTTTGCTTGAAAATCTTGGCTCATTTGCTTGAGTGGTAGTACTAGATTCAATTTTTCCCATATTTTTTGATCCTTTTAAGCTTGAGCTGGGGTTTGTTCTGCTGGAGCTACCTTGGCAGCTTTTACTTCATTTGTTTTAACCATTCTCAAACATTTTGTACAAAGTTTTGTGCCTTTGTAGGTGTGTAAGTTTGGTTTTTGAATTCTTTTATGAATTGGAGCACGTAGAGCCCAAACACCAGAAGCTCCAGAGGAACCTTTTTTGTGCCTGGAATAGGCTACTGTATGAATACCTTTTGTACAAAGATCACAAATTACTGCCATAACTGAGGTATCTTATCATTCTTTCCAGATTCTTGCAAGAATATTTTAAGAAAACTTTTGTGCTAACTTTTCCCACTGCTGGGCTCTTATTGTTAATGAGGGATCTGCATCAATAATCTCTTTGGCTTTTTGTAAATGCTCTTTGGCTTTTTGGGGGTCATCATTTATTAACATCTCAGCAATTCTCATATGGGCCCCAGAAACCCATACATGTTTGTTGTAATCCGCCTCATCTGTTTGTTCTAACTCAGATAAAGCTTTTTCTGCTCTTTCTAAGGCTGATTTATCCCCAGATTTGTATTCTGTAGTAGCTAAATGAGCCTTCATGTCCACTACCACTGCTGGACGGTTATGCTGAGAAGGAGGATTGGAAGACATAGCCTCAACTGCTTCTTGGTAATTTTTTGTAGCTTCATCAAATTCTCCTAAATCTGTTTGGACATTGGCAAGTCTTGCCAAAGGAATAGGTAAAGCTTCTTTTTGATTACTCTTTCTGGCAATTTCTACACCAGCTTGAGCCTCATGTTTGGCTATAACTAAGTAATTTTTATCACCAGAAGCATCATACAGATGCCTAAAAGTGATGGAGCGGTCCACTAAAACTTCAGCTAAACCCAAAAGATCTCCTTCTTCTTGATAAGCTTTTATAGCCTCATCAGTGAGCTTTAAAGATTCAATTGATTCTCCTCTTTCGCGGGCGTTAGCTGCCTCACCATGTATCTGTCTACCTTTTGATTCCATTAGACATATTATACCAAATTATTTATCATTTAGATTTTTAAATTAAAAAATCTTGGAAAAACTTGTATTTTTATTGCGATCGCAAGTTTAATACAAGCCCTAGCCTTGTAAGGACGGTCCTTGCAAGGCTAAGTAATGATTTTGGGACACTGTAAATAACTAGTAACTGGGCTTATACCTTTTTTACCCCTAATCTAATATAATCGCTTCAATTATATCTTCGCTTCTTGTATCGCGATGCGATATAATCTAAACATGGATCCTACTTTTTTGGCTCTAGCCATAGTTATCCTACTTTTTTCTGTAATTATCCATGAAGTAGCTCATGGTTTGGCTGCTTTATATTTTGGAGACCATACAGCAGAAAGAGCAGGTAGATTAACTTTGAACCCTATTCCTCATATTGATCCTATTGGGACAATCCTTTTGCCTTTGGCATTAATACTAACCAGATCACCACTTATTTTTGGTTGGGCCAAACCAGTTCCTGTAAACCCCCTAAACTTTTCTAATATTAGAAAAGGAGAGCTAGTCACCTCTTTGGCTGGAATTTTATCCAATTTATTCTTAGCTTTTTCTGCTGCCCTGATTTTTAGATTAACAGGAGGCTTTGCTTCTGATACTGCTCTATCTATTTTAAAATTTACAGTAGATATCAATCTAATTTTAGGAATTTTTAATCTTTTACCAATTCCACCCCTGGATGGATCAAAAGTAGTGATGTCTTATCTTCCCTATAATTTATTAAAATCTTACCAACAGCTGGAAAGATATGGGATTTTTATTATCCTGCTTTTATATTTAATCCCTGTGGGAAATACTTCTTTACTGTGGTTTATCTTGGGTACTGTGATTGGATTCTTTCATTCTATACTTGGAGTATAAATATTGGTTTCAGAGCAAGACTATCTACCCAGCCAGCTCTTTTTTAATTTAGAAAATTCCTGATTTAGGATTGACTCCCTAATGCTTTTTACCAAATTCACCATAAAATATACATTGTGAATAGTGGCCAACCTGTAATATAAAAGTTCGTTGGCTACAAATAAATGCCTTAGGTATGCCCTGGTAAAGTTTTGGCAGGTATAACAAGAACAGTTTGGATCAATAGGGGCAGGATCATCTACAAATCTAGCCTGAGCAATGGCTAGGGTGAATTTATTCTGAGGAGTACTAAAGTACTCCGAAGAAGAGGCGCGTAGCGACTCATTGTTCAAACTTCCCCCACCTTTGGGAGAAATATATAAACTTCCATTTCTAGCTCTTCTGGTAGGAGCTACACAATCAAACATATCTATACCCCTTTCCACACATTCAAAAAAATCCCTCACTTCCCCAATTCCTAAGGCATGTTTGGCCCAAGCCTCTGGTAGGTTTGGCACTATCCAATCCATGGTCTCAAAAATAGCTTTGGGAGCTGCCCAATCCACTGCTTCTTTGCCCCCAACTTCGCCAAGGCTTCGCTGGGTAGGCCAATATTCACTAGTGCCACAAGATCCCCCGATTGATACCCCGTCAAAATCCTGTTGGGCTGCCCATTTGGCCTCCTCTTCTCTGATTTTTTGATCATAAACACCTTGGACTATCCCAAAAAGCAAAGCTCCTGGGTTGGAAGATTTTTTAACATTCTTTTTAAAATAGTCAGCACTTCTAAGTTCCCAACGGTGAGTTCTTTCTAGAGACTGTTGAACATATAAAGGATCATGCATTGGTGATAATAATTCATCTAAAACCAAACAAATATCAGAGCCTAAATCCAGCTGGACTTCCATGGATTTTTCTGGAGTAAGTAAGTGTTTACTACCATCAAGATGGGAAACAAAAGTTACTCCTTCTTCACTCATCTTAGTCACCAGAGAATCAGAAGATCGGAATATCTGAATATCGGAATCTTGCTTTGTCTGTTTTTGTAATTTTCTGCTCTTCTGATCCACTGGTCTTCCGATTTTTCGGACGCCATGCTCAATCATTGCCCCCAGAGAAAAAGCCTGAAAACCCCCTGAATCAGTTAAAATTGGTGCTTCCCAGCCCATGAATTTATGTAAACCACCCATTTTTTTAATTAATTTGCTCCCAGGTCTTAAATAAAGGTGATAAGTATTGCCCAAAATAATTTGAGCCCCAGCTTGTTTTAAATCATCAGGAGATAAAGCCTTAACAGTGCCCTGAGTCCCCACTGGCATAAAAACAGGAGTGTGAATCTCCCCGTGAGCAGTTTTTAATACCCCCGCCCTTGCCTTTTTTTCTTTAGCTTTAACTATAAAACTTGACATCAGAGGTAAATATTACCATTTCTTCATACTTTTTTCTTGCTCCTTACTTACAGTTAATACTTACCTCTTTATTATTATTAAATACACAACCATCTAAGCTATGAAAAATTTCAAACAAAATCTGTATTGGATTACCCTACTTATAATAGCTACACTTGTCTTAATACCCTTTTTTGCTTACTTTTATCTAACCTTAGACCCCAGCATCAGCACTAAAGAAAAAATTTTAAATAGCAAAGACCAGGGAATTATCCTGCTTGATAGAAATAACCAACCATTTTTTAGTTTTGATGGTGGAAGAGATAAGAACTATGTCCCTTTACTATTGATACCAAAAATTACTCAACAAGCTATTATTGCCACAGAGGATAAAGGTTTTTATACCCACCCAGGATTTTCCCTAAAGGGAATTTTTAGATCTTTAGTAGCTGACATTAAAAAAAAGAGGCTTTTGTATGGTGGATCAACTATTACTCAACAATTGGTTAAAAATACCCTACTTACTCCCAACAGGAGTATTACTAGGAAATTTCAAGAGATAATTTTGGCTCAAGAACTGGAACAAAAATTCTCCAAGGATGAGATCTTGGAGATGTACCTTAACACTGTTTATTTTGGAGAAGGAGCTATTGGTATAGATGAGGCTGCCCATGCTTATTTTGGCAAGCCAGCTACAGAGCTGGATCTGGCTGAGTCAAGTATTTTGGCAGGGATTTTACCAGCCCCTTCTAATTTTTCCCCTCTCCAAGAGGATAAAGAGGCAGCCAAGACTAGACAAAAATATGTTTTAGAAAAAATGTTGGAACAAAAATATATTACTCAAGATGAGATGAAAAGAGCAGAGCAACAAGAAATATCTTTTTCTTCTGATAAAAAAATTCTTAACACACAAGCTATCCATTTTGCCTTTATGGTAAGAGATGAATTAATCAAACAATATGGTGAAGATATTATAAAAAAATCAGGCTTTAGGGTGACTACTAGTATTGATTTGGAATGGCAGGACTTTGCTCAACAAACAGTTAAAGATAATGTGGCAAAGTTATCATCAAGTGGAGCCAGTAATGGGGCAGCTGTGGTAATTGATCCTAAAACTGGAGAGATTAAGGCCTTGGTTGGGAGTAAAGATTGGGCTGAAGAAAAATATGGAATGGTAAATGTAGCCACTTCTCTTAGGCAACCTGGCTCCTCTTTTAAACCTGTTGTTTATGCTGCAGCTTTGGAACAAAAAATTATTACACCAGCCACAGTTTTAACTGATCAACCTATTACTTATAAAGATACTGGCAGCATGAGCCCTCCCTACAAACCTCAAAATTATGATAAAAAATTTAGAGGCAAAGTTTTGGCAAGACGGGCTTTGGCTAATTCTTTAAATGTCCCTTCTGTGGAAGTTTTAAGTAAACTAGGAATAGATTCTGCTTTAGAAATGGCTCAAAGACTTGGGCTTACCACCTTAACAGAAAAAGACCGTTATGGCCTCTCCCTCACTCTGGGCTCAGCAGAGGTCCAGTTATTAGAGCTTACTGGAGCCTACTCTGTCTTTGCCAACCAAGGGCAAAAAGTTAATCCAACTTCTATTTTGGAGATTAAAGACAAAAACGAGCAAGTGATTTATCTCTACACTCCCCAACCCGAAGAAACACTCACCCCAGAGGTAGCTTTTTTAATCACTTCCATACTTTCTGATACCAAAACTAGTGCTGAGGTTTTTGGTAATGTTTTAGTAATTTCCAGGCCAGCTGCTGTAAAAACTGGAACTTCAGAAAACTACAGAGACTCTTTAACCATTGGTTTTACTCCTAGTCTTACTATAGGTGTATGGGTAGGAAATAATGACGGGAAGCCAATGAATAATATTGCAGGATCATTGGGAGCAGCTCCAATTTGGAAATCCTTAATGGAAAGGTATTTAAGTGGAACCCCTGTAGAACAGTTTGAACCACCAGCTGGTGTGATAGGTGTAACTATCTGTAAAGAAAATGGTTTGCTGCTCAAAGATACCATTGCTACCTCTTCAGCATATAAAGAATATTTTATTAAAGGAACAGAGCCAACAAAACTTTGTATTTTGCCAAAACAGGCACAAAAACCACCCCCAACACCTACAAAAGCACCTTGACAAAATCTTTAAATTTGGTACTATTGTATTGCCCACAGGGGCAAAGTAGATGTCCCAAGAGAAATCAAAGGACTCCCTGCTAAGCACGTTGAAATTTGGGGTCATTTTTCCTTCATCGTTTTAATACTACGGGTTAGTCTGTAGTGTCGCCTCGGGCGACCAGGATTCCCACCTGTATTTACAGGGGAAAAACTCCCAAATGACGGTTTAGTGGGGTGAAATTATTTACTTATTTATTTTGTTTAGAATTCTGTCCAACCCGCCACGGCGGGTTGGTTTTTAAAATTTGTCTTATTTGATCTTAACTCACCCTATTTGATACAATACTTTAGTTCTCTGGTTGGCGCCCCCTTAGCTTTAGATAGCTATTACAAGCTATCGCAAGATAAGGAGAGTATGACGCCCCCTTAGCTTAGTGGTAAAGCAGCGGTTTTGTAAACCGTCGACAACAGTTCGATTCTGTTAGGGGGCTCCAGATCGGAAAATCTGATATTCTGATTCTCAGGTCTTCTGATATTCTGAAACGCCGAAGTGGCTCAGTGGTAGAGCACGTTCTTGGTAAGAACGGGGTCACGGGTTCAATTCCCGTCTTCGGCTCTGATTCAAAATGTCCCGCATTGTGCGGGATTTTTTGAATCAAGACAAGGGGTTGGAATTGTACCCAGCTCGAAGAGCGGTTCAGCCCCGCCTCTGGCGGGGGGTGTATTTTCCCGTCTTCGGCTCACGAACGTAGTGAGTGAGATAAGATGGGAAGAGATGAACAAAGTGAAGGCTCATTCCCGTCTCCAGCTCTGATACAAAAGAATCACTATTAAATCATCAATTTAAATAAAATTAGCCCACCTATAATATACGTAATTCCTTGAATAAAAGCCGCACTTCTTGAATATGCATAATTACCAGCATAACCTAGTTTGGAAATTCTTTTTTTAGCTATTGTATACACCCCACTCAATACCAGCCCCACCCCGAAAAACTTCATTAGTTGTCCCCCATAATCAGAGGGTGAAAAAACAAACGAATATACAGTTCCAATAGTTATACATATCGCAATAATGGAGATATCCCAGTGAGGATCCCAAAATTTTTGCTTTTTCATAACTTTATACTACCACATCTCTCCGTCAATACTTGCGCCTCTAACTTATGTAAGGTATAATCCTACACATGGCTAAAAAGGGAAACCGACAATTATTTGCTTTAGAATGTTCTGTTTGTAAAAGCAGAAATTATGTGACCCAAAAAAATGTGGTTAAAACTAAAGAAAAATTAAATTTTGATAAATTTTGTAATCAGTGCCGTAAGATTAACTCCCACGGTGAAGTAAAACTTAAGTAGCGTAGCTATCTAAAATCTTTTTCCCTAGCGTTTTTGACTCATTCCAAGTATAATTTCTAAAGTTTAGATAAGAATATAGGGGTGTCGTTCAGCGGTAGGACTTCAGTCTCCAAAACTGATAACAGAGGTTCGATTCCTCTCACCCCTGCATTTTCCCCTAGATTGATTTTTCAAGATTGAAAAGTATAGAATACCGCTATGCCAGCTGTTGAAGCTATATCAGATCCAAATACCATAGCATTTGATGCAGATGATACTCTCTTTATGAGGCAAGGGATTGCTCGCCTTGGTGGATTTGCAAAAGGCAGATGGGGATTTATAAAGAAAGGGTTTAGATATAACTATCCTCCATATAGTATTGATACCATCCCTGATATTGACCACACACTAGTCAACCGTCCAACCTCAAACAGAGCAGAAGAAATCTCTTTTCAATTTCACCGAAACAGAGTAGTTATTCCTGGCTTGGTAGACCAACTTAAAGCAAAAGTGGATGCTGGGAAAAAGATAATTATTATTAGCGGTAGAGCTGCTACTTGTGACTGGTATGACATGACTTACTTCCAATTAAGGCGTCAGGGAATACCCTTTTATGACATACTATTAACTCCCGATGGGACCCCAACCGCTCTTAGTAAGGCTCATGGTTTATTAATTACAGGTGCCAGTGAATTTAGTGATGATGATTTAAAAACCCAACTAATTCTTTCATCCACATTCCCTAAAAGACAGTTTAACTGGATCCGTCATGGAATGACAAATATTCCAGTTTTGAAAAAAGAATTGGCCAAAAGGCCTAATTTGAAAGAAGTACCTCTCAGCCAATGGATGGGAAGATAAAACCTCACCTTAATTGACAAAATTAGGGGTCAAGTAATATTATCCTCCTATATATGGTAGAAGCAGCAGGTGCATCCAAAGAACAACTTAGAGCAGAAACCCTAGATAGTATGGCCATGCTTATGGCCCCCTACTTTAAGGATAGAAGAAATATCAGACCCTCAGAAGCAGATTATGCCCCAATTGCTTCCCCCCTCCACCTAGTATCAGAATATGCAAAATCTAGAGGATGGCATATGCTACGGAAGGCTGGTTTTAAAAGCAGACGGGACACCTATGAGATGGCTCTGGAACATATAGCTGGAAATTGGGCAATGACTAGTATAGGCCCACTAAGAATTAAATTACTAGAGGGTAGGATACCTGCACCAGCAGATCTTAAACTTGCTCAAAGATTCAATCAGTCCCTACCAAGATTGATCCAAATGGAAAAACAGGTATTGGCAGACAGGACTAATCATGTAATAACCTTTTTAAAAGAGGTTTCAAATCTTTATGGATTATATCCCCCAAAAAGTGGTGAAAAACCAGCCCCAGCCTCACCTTTAGCTGTTACATACCAAGTGATGAGCCTGGCTCACAACAGTTACTAAAAGCTCACCTTTAACCTAGCATTTTGGAGGCCTGCCTCATACCCCGTAAGAGATTTTAACTGTAGGATGTAGGTTTTTTTGGTTCCTGGTAGCTTAAATTTTGAAGAAGAAACCCAAGTATAATCCTGAGCAGAGGTAGAAATCTCTGATTGGGAGTAAGAAACATTATCATCATTATTATAGAGCCTGGCAAAGGCCTGCCCATTCCCTTGGTAAGCCCTAAGGCTCACCTCAAATGAGACCCCAGAATACCCAGGATAATCAGCTGGATCAAAGGTAAAAGATTGGGTAGAAACAGAAGTCCAATCAGTATTGGTTGAAGATCCAACCCACCCCAAAGGGATATAGGCAGGACTTTTGGTAGCTTGGGGGGCAGTTTGGGTAATAGTTGGACTTACCCCATTTACCTGAGACTGGAGATCTTGGACAGTTTTTTCTAAAGTTTTTACCCTATCATCAAAAGAAGTATTCCCAGCAGCTGGAGTAATGTTAACTTTTTGAGCCAATACAGTTACTACCTCCTCTAAAATCTTAATTCTTTCTAAATCTGATTGATTTGGAGCAGGAGTTACAATTATAGATTTATTTTTAACCAATTGTTCCAAAGATTGGGCTGGAGTAAGTTTATTTGCTTGATTTTGTCTGGAGATAATCAAAAATCCAACTACCCCTACCATGGCTAAAATAACTAAACCTATGGGCAGGAGTTTAAACATATTTTTATCATACAACATTTATCTTATTGACAAGAGCCGTCCTTGTAATTAATATAGTGTTAATGGCTACTAAAACAACTGGCGCACCTTTCTCCCTGGAGGCTTTAGATCAATTACTTACTACTTATTTGGTAGGTAAAGCTCCAGCTATGCCAGAAAACTGGAAACAAACTTTAGTTAAATTTATTCCTTGGATTACTTTAATACTTTTTGTTATTACCTTACCAATTATTTTAGCCTTCTTTGGTATTAGTGCCTTTTTGGCTCCTATTTCCATGATGGCTGCCCCTGGATTTGGTTTTACCTACAGTATCAGCTTAATCTTTTTAGCAGGATCCTTAATCTTTGAGGCTTTAGCTTTACCAGGATTATTTAATCAGTCTAAAAAATCTTGGCAGTTGCTTTATTATTCAACACTTTTAAGTGGAGTTTACAACCTTTTAAGCTTTAACATTGGTGGTTTATTAATTGGAACTTTACTAGCTTTATACATCCTCTTCCAAATCAGAAGCTACTACAAGTAATTCCTTCGTTCCAGATTAGAATTTTAATCCTATAGCGTATTTACTTTCTTCTTTTTAGGTGATATTATCCCTCCTTATTACAACCAATTATGATTACAGAACTTGCTGGAAACAAAACGGTGTCAAATTTAGCTTCGAGTGAAACACCTAAACGTCGATCTATTTCAGAATATAGAAAAAAATCTATCGAAGACACTCGAGAAATCGAAAAGAGATTTACTACCGATCTGGTAGCAAGCTATCAAATAGATCTCAAAGATTATAAAAGAGTTGATTCTGAGCAAGAATTATGGCTCGCCCGAAGAATTAAAAAATACAAAGAAATTAAAGAAAATAAAGATTTTCCAGGAAGATCAGAAAAAACAATCACAACAGCCACAGCTAGATTTTTAAAATATAGAAACCAATTAGCTATGGCAAATATTGGGTTAGTCTTCAAATGGGCTAGACCTTACAGACATTCAGAAACAATGCCATATATTGATACAATCGCAGAAGGCCACTTTGGTCTACTTACTGCTGCTGAGGATTTTGATTATAAAAGAGGAGCTGCTTTTTCTAACTTTGCCTCAACACAGATCAGAAAAGCCATCTACAGAGCATTTGCAAATCAATCAAGGGAGATCAGACTACCAGAGTATATGCACTTTACCCTACGAATACTTGAGAGGTGGAATCAAGAGTCTCTAGCCAGAAACGGTCGGGAACTCACAGATGACGAGGTCAGAGAAAGACTACATACTGCCAAGTCTAAACAGATCAGCGGATTAAAAATTGAAGATATCAAAGCAGCTCAAAAAGCAAACCAAACCGTTCTCTTATCTGCACCTCGTGGAGGTCAAGATGGAGTAGAAAATTCAGTGATCGCTGATACTTTAGAATCTCCAGTCAATGTTGAAAATACAGCTACTCGTGCAGGTGCCGTCTATCAGCTTAAACAAGAGTTAGTTGATGTTCTGAAAGCCTTGTGCAGCCCAAGAGATAAATGTATATTCCTTCACAGAGTAGGAATGTTTGATGGTCGGGTATGGACTGGCCCTGAAATAAAGACAAAGTTTAAAATAACCAAGCAAAGAGTAGACCAAATACAAAAAATTATCTACACAAAACTTCGATCATCTGAGGAAATACAGGAGCGCTTAATGAATTATCGTTAGCAGAATTGTCTGCTATAATTCCTTCTTATTATGGTTACTGAGTTAAAACATATAGATCAGATAGAGATGCTAGAGGCAGAAGATAATTCTCCTGAAGAATCAAAGTCTGATTTTCCTGCTAACCTTTCTAAAGAGGATACGTTAGAAATTGAAGAAATTATTAACGAGGCACGCCAGTATAAGCCTCAAGACATGGAAGATTTAATGGCATATGCAGGATTAAATGTGGCAAAATTATACCTTTTAGATATCCGACAATTTCCTTTGTTCGAAAATCAGCAAGTAATGAATGCACATTTTAAAGCCTTGTCCTTTGCCAACCGAATACTAGCCATGAAGAATGCACCCGAAAATCTAAAAGTACCTATTCATCAAAACCGCACTAATATTAGGGCTGGAATTATCCAACGAAATACTAGACTGGCTGTCTCAGTTGCAAGAAGGTACCAAGACCGTGGTTTGCCTTTCCCGGATCTCCTACAAGCAGCCAATATTGGCTTAATTCAGGCAGTAGATAAATTTGACCACGAAAGAAAAGTTACTTTTGCCACTTACGGTGTATGGTGGATTAGACAAGAGGTTGGCAGTGAACTAAAAAAACACGGTAGAACAGTTCGTATACCATTTAATTCCTTTATGCTATTAAGGCATTTATACGAAATTTCAGACGTTATGACTCAAGAACTTAACCGAATACCAACTAATGAAGAGCTTGCTCAAGAAGCCAATAAAATTTTACCTTCTCATATGGCCAGGGTTACAGCGGCGCGAATAGGGGCTCTATTTAACGCTAACACACCCCCTATTTCAACTACTGCTTTGACATCTAATCTTGACAGCGATAGTGAAACATTAATACAAAATTTAATCCCAGATCTGAGTATAAATGTAGCGGAATCAGTTATAGATCTGCAACAAAGAGCAAGGGTAATTTATAAAATAAGAACTCTTGTGGATGAATGCTTAACAGGAAGAATGAGAGATATTGTTAAGCTACGATATGGTCTTATGGATGGTAAATATAGATCACACGAAGAGGTTGGAAGAATCGTGCGGAATATTAAAACAAACGAGCCGTTATCCCGCCAAAGGGTTGAACAACTGGAGGCTAAAGCACTTGGGTTGATTCACAGTTTTAATCCAGCGCAATTTGCTGACTTAGAAAGAGATTACCTTGAGTACTAGTTTTATCAAATTTTACACTTATCTGATATAATCCCTCCTAATCATGATCGAGAATCCTCTCATAGTATCAAGTCCTGGCCTAAAAGAACTTCAGGAAGCTGAAGAATTATACCAGCAAATAGTTGCTGCAGAGCAACTAGGTCAGAAGGTTGACGGTGAAGAACCAATAGAAGAAGCTGTTGAATCCGCACCAGATAAAAAACCTATAGCCAGTGGTAGTAAGCGCAAATCTACTGAAGAAGAAAATATTACTACCAACCCTTTAACTTTATATATGAAGGAGATTGGTAAAATACCACTTTTATCACCCGGACAAGAGTATGAGCTAGCCCTGGTAATAAGCTTAAGACCTTACTACAATGCCCCACCCGAGGTTGTTGCTAGCCTGGCCCAGGTAACTTCTGAGGCTGCAAAAAAAATGACTGAAGCTAATCTCAGGCTAGTGGTCTCGATTGCTAAAAGATATCTCGGAAGAGGCGTACTACTCCTTGACCTTATTGAGGCTGGAAATGAAGGATTAATGAGGGCTATCCCAAAATTTGACCATACCAAAGGATACCGTTTTTCTACTTATGCTACTTATTGGATAAGGCAAGCTGTCACTCGGTATATTGCCGATAATGACCGCACTATTAGATTGCCAGTACATTTGTTTGATCTTTCTACTAGATACTTTAAAGTAAGAAACCGCCTAACTGGCGAGCTAGGCCACTACCCCTCAAACGAAGAAGTAGCCAAGGAGATGGGTATTCCAGTTAGAAGTGTCATAGCGATTCAGATTCATAATCAAACAAGTAGACCGATTTCATTAAGCTCGCCAATAAAATATGACGATAAAACTAGCCCTGAGCTGTATGAGGTGATACCCGATACAGTGACAGATGTCGCTACTGATGCTATTCACAATATTACACACGAAGAGGTGCAACGAACACTTCACAGTGAGGGCGATAACGAGGATGAGGATAGCTTCCCTTCAGCAGAACTTACAGACAGAGAACGTCGGGTGCTTGACTTACGTTTTGGCCTGTCAGATGGAAATTCCAGAACATTAGAAGAAGTAGGGAAAGAGTTAGGAGTCACTAGGGAAAGGATTAGGCAAATTGAAGCCAAAGCCTTAAGAAAACTACGTACACCTCAAAATAAAAAGCGTTTTGAAGGGATGCTTGATTAATGGAACGAATAAATACATATAGCCTTGATGTAGAAGAAGCCAATAAGCAATTAGGTTTACCCACTGAGCAGACGTCATCTTTAGAGCAACTAGTTAAGGCAAGAGGCAACTAAAAGAGAGCTAACTGAATTTTTACCCTAAAGCCAGGCTTTTAAATAACCCTGAAGTGTGATTAAAATAGATTAGTATGCCAGGAAAAGTTGTACCAAAACATGATCACACTCCTTTAATCTTCCCAGAGGGATTTTTATGGGGAGCAGCTACTTCCTCCCACCAAGTAGAAGGAGGAAACACTCTAAATGATTGGTGGGATTATGAATCCAAAGGAAAACTAAAAACCAACACAGGTGAAATTACCCCTTCATCTGGAGCAGCTTGTGATCAATATAATAAATTTGAAGAAGATTTTAAGCTATTGAAGGATTTAGGACACAATGCCCACAGATTATCTGTAGAATGGTCCAGAATTGAGCCTGAAGAAGGTAAATTTAATCAAGAAGAAATTGAGCATTATAAAAAAGTTTTAAAATCTTTAAAGGATAAAGGAATATCAGTAATGTTAACCCTCCACCACTTTACCAACCCTGTGTGGTTTAGCAACAAAGGTGGCTGGGAAAATTTTAAATCCCCTTATTATTTTGAAAGATTTGTCCAAAAAATTGTTCCAGAGCTCAAAGATTATGTTGATCTTTGGGTAACTATTAATGAGCCAGGAGTTTATGCTTATGGAGGCTATACTCAATGCCATTGGCCTCCTCAGAAAAAAAGTAATTGGTTGTTTTTCAAAGTACTATGGAATATGGCCAGAGCTCATAAGAAGACTTACAAATTAATCCATCAACTTGTACCTAAAGCCCAGGTGGGAATAGCTAATAATGTCCACTCCTTTGATGTTTTTCATCACCACTCTATTTTAGAAAATCTTACCAAATGGGGTATGGATATCAGTGTAAATCATATTTTTTATATGTTAACTGGTAAAAAAACTCATGATTTTTTAGGGTTAAATTATTATTTTAACCACTATATTAGCTTTAATGGTGAGGCTAAACTCCCTAAAATGGTAGATATAACCATGTCCAGAAGAGAGGTTTCTGATATGGGTTGGGAAATTGCTCCAGAGGGGATGTTTGATATCCTGATGGATTTTACAGATTTCCACCTCCCTATTTATATTACTGAAAATGGGATAGCTACTTCAAATGATGATAGGAGAATTAGGTTTTTACTCAGCTATTTAAAAGAGATTTACCATGCCATCAATGCTGGGGCAAATGTAAAAGGTTATTTCCATTGGTCATTCATGGATAATTTTGAGTGGGCAGATGGTTTTGAGCCTAGATTTGGTTTAGTGGAGGTTGACTATGAGACACAAGAAAGAATTCCAAGACCTTCTGCTTTAATTTATAAAGATATAATTAAAAATAATGGTATTAGGCATGATTTAATGAAGTTTTTGGGTCACAGGATCCATGCTGATGAGGTAATTGAGATCCCAGGCTTGGGCAAACTAAAAGAGGCATGAGTCATATACCTTTTACACTTTTAGCATACTTCCTTAACGCTACAGCTGTCACAGTTGATAAATTTATGCTCACCAAGCATATTCCCAACCCTTTAATTTATATTTTTTACTTTAGTGCCTTCTCAGCTTTGGCTTTACTGGCCCTGCCTTTTACCAAAATCCCCAGTTTGGAAGTTTTCTTAATAGCCTCTACTTCCACCGTTCTTTGGACTACTGGTGCTTATTTTATGTTTAAAGCCCTCCAGGTAGGACTTGTTTCCAGAGTAATACCAATTATTGGTACTCTGATCCCAATGATTTTACTTTTGGAAGCTGTATGGAACAAAACCATCTCCACTGCAGAAATTACAGCCATCATTTTATTAATTGGTGGAATAATTTTTTTAACTATTATGGATTGGAAGGGCAAAATCAGCCGCCAAGAAATTATTTTTGAGCTTCTTTCTGCTACCCTTTTTGCCATTTCTTATTTAGTTTTAAGACAAGCATATTTAAGGGCGGATTTTTTAACAGTTTTAGTTTGGTCCAGGTTTATTATTTTACCCGTTAGTATTATTGTTCTCTTAGTTCCTAAACTAAAAATCCAGGTTTTTAGTAACTCTCCTGATCAACCTCAATTTTCTCTATTTTCCAAAGCCGGATTATTGTTTTTATTTGGACAAGCAGCTGGAGGATCAAGTGAGCTACTTTTAACATTTTCCATTTCTTTGGCTACCCCAGCCTTGGTTAACTCCCTTCAGGGCACCCAGTATGCCTTTCTTTTTCTTTTCAGCCTGGTTCTTGCTCAAAAATTCCCAGAAATATTTAAAGAGAACTTTTCCTCTTTAATGATAATTAGTAAACTTGTTGGTATTGGTTTTATTGCTTCAGGACTGTTTATGCTGGCCCAATGAAAAAGCTCAAAAAAATTATTTATAAACTTTTTTACCTGGCCCTCTTGGGAACTTTTTTGATATTTTTAGGAATAACCGCTTTAAATCTAGTTGATAAAATAGTTCCTGCACCTAAAATAGAACGGTCCTTTGGAGTCACTTTTGCTCCTAATTATGCCACAGAACTAGGTTTAAACCCTGAGACTGTTTACCAACAAATTATTGATGAGTTGAAGATAAAAAAGCTTAGATTGCCAGTTTATTGGGATCAAGTAGAACCAAGCTCAGGCCAATATAATTTTATTCAAGTGGATAAAATGTTGGATCTGGCCAAAAAAAATCAGATACAGGTAATTTTAGCTTTGGGTTACAAGGTCCCCCGCTGGCCAGAATGTTACCCTCCTAAATGGGCCAAAAATTTAACTAATAGTGAGAAGGAACAAAAAATTTTAGATCTTATTGAAGCCTCTATTAGCCACTTTAAAAACAGGAGTGAGATCACTGCCTGGCAAATAGAAAATGAGCCCACAGTTAATTTTGGTATCTGTACTTTAAATACTGTCCCATTTTTGGAAAAAGAGATAAAACTAGCCAAATCCCTGGACTCAAGGCCTGTTATCACTACTGATTCTGGAGAACTTAGTTACTGGATCATCCCAATGCAATCTGCAGATCTTTTTGGCACCACTCTATATAGAAGGGTATATGATAAATATTTTGGTTACACTTCCTACCCATATCCTCCCCTTTTTTACCGGATCAAACAATTTATAATCAAAAATGTTTTTGCTAGAAACTCTCAAGGAATTTTTATCTCTGAGTTACAAGCTGAACCTTGGCCACCAGCTGTACCCTTGGCCCAATTGGAGCCAAAAAAACAGGCAGAGATCTTTAATGTAGAACAATTCCAAGGTAATGTTTTATTTGCCCAAAAAACAGGATTTATGCCTGCCTACTTGTGGGGTGTTGAGTGGTGGTATTATATGAAAACCCAAGGCTATCCAGAATATTGGGAGTATGCCAAAACACTTTTTTAAAAGTGACCCATTCTGATCTATATAGTTATATTTAATAGTACTTTCTTTTGTACTTTTAAGCACACTACAATGAGTTCATATCCCCCATCCGGAACCTTTCCGGTTAACAAAAAGAGGTACGATGAAGAGGAGCAAACACTATAACCAGATCAAACAACAACCATCTAATACAAATACTCCGCTAGTGACTTTTATTAAAATAACCTTTCTTACCCTACTATTGTTACTTACAAAACTCGGCCAAATACCTGCCAGAGTCGCCACCAGTCTGATTAATCTGGCGGCAGATAGCAGAAGATCAGAATATCTGAATATCAGAAAAAAAACCAAATTTGCTTTTCCGGTATTCCGATTCTCCGGTATTCCGATTCTCCGATCTCACCACCGTAAATCTGGCCGTCCTAGACAAAAACCATGGTTTAAATTTTACCTTCAAAAAATCAAAAAATACCTTTATCATCTGATACCCAGAAAACTCAGATTTAAAGTAGTCCTGGTTATCCTTGTTGTGGGAATTATCATCTACTCTACTCTGTTATCCAAAATTATGGCTGAGGTTCCCTCCCCCAACCAGCTTATTTCTTCTGACCGCCCTTTAACCACACAAATTTTTGATAGAAATGGCACACTTCTGTACCAATTTTATGAAGGAAAAAACAGAACCTTAATTAAACTTTCTGATCTACCTCCTTATTTAATACAAGCCACCATAGCTGTGGAAGACAAACATTTTTATCAGCACAAAGGTGTGGATGTTTTTGGTATTACCAGAGCTCTCAAAGCTAATTTATCTCATGAGGATCTAGAAGGAGGCTCAACCATTACCCAACAGTTGATCAAAAATACCCTACTTACTCCTGATCAAACAATTTCCAGGAAAGTTAAAGAAGCCTTTTTGGCTCTGTGGACAGAATGGATTTATTCTAAGGATGAGATATTACAAATGTATTTTAATGAAGCTCCTTATGGAGGACCCGCTTGGGGTATTGAAGCTGCAGCCAGAATGTATTTTGGTAAAAATGCCCATGATCTAACCCTTGCAGAAAGCACCTATTTAGCAGGTTTACCAGCTGCTCCCACTCAGTATTCTCCATATGGTACAAACCCAGAAAAAGGAAAACAGAGGCAGTCAAAAGTTTTAAGAAGAATGGTGGAGGATAATTATTTAACCCAAGAACAGGCTGATCAGGCTTACAACCAGGAGTTAGCCTTTCAATCACCTCTTTTGGATATCAAAGCCCCCCATTTTGTAATGTATGTAAGATCATTACTAGCCCAAAAGTTTGGAGAAAGAGCTGTATCACAAGGAGGATTAAAAGTAATCACCACTTTGGATCTAAATATTCAACAAAATACTGAACAAGCAGTGGCTCAGGAAATAGAAAAGCTGGAAAATCTAAAAGTTACTAATGGTGCTGCCATGGTTACTAACCCCAAAAATGGAGAAATTTTGGCCATGGTAGGAAGTAAAAACTATTTTGATCCCAAAGATGGGAATTTTAATGTCACCCTGGCTCTACGTCAGCCAGGCTCTTCTATAAAACCGATTACTTATTCTGCTGGATTTATTAAGGGCTTTGGCCCAGCCACTATTCTCTTGGACACCCCCACTACTTTTCCTGGGAATCCTCCTTACAGCCCAGTTAATTATGACGGTAGGTTTCATGGTCCGGTAACGGCTAGGGTGGCCCTTGGTTCTTCTTATAATATCCCAGCAGTAAAAATATTAGCCTCTGTAGGTATGACTGATATGATAAATTTAGCCAAAGACATGGGTATTACCACCTTTAAAAATCCAGAAGAGTATGGTTTATCCTTAACCTTAGGTGGTGGGGCTGTCAAGATGATAGATATGATGGCTGTTTATGGAGCTTTTGCTAACCAGGGAATTAAAACTGACCCTCAAGCTCTTCTTAAAGTGAGTGATACTTATGGTAATGTTTTATTGGATAAAAAAAACCAGAACAAAAGGGTTTTACCAGAGGAAGTAGCTTACCTGATCAGTAATATTTTAGCTGATAATCAGGCTAGAAGCCCTGCTTTTGGGCCTAATTCTCTATTGGTGATTCCAAACCACACAGTGGCAGTAAAAACTGGTACATCTGATGATAAAAGGGATAATTGGACCTTTGGTTATACCCCAGAGCTAGTAGTGGGTGTTTGGGTTGGTAACAACAACTACTCCCCTATGGACCAACAACTTACCTCAGGTATAACTGGGGCAGCTCCAATTTGGCACAATATTATGCGTTCATTACTACAAAACCAGGCAGATTTGGCTTTTCAAAAACCAAATGGAGTTATTGAGTCTACTATAGAAGGAAGAAAGGATTTGTCTATTAATGGTCAAAGTCCAAAAAGTATTACAGGGTATAAAAAAGCTACCAAAAAAGATGAGGCAGGCGGTGAGAAGGAAGTTATTACTTACTCTGATCCTTTTTCCACCTTTAATCCAGATCAATTCAAAACCACACAATAAAATATCTGCGTCTTTGGTGGCAAAGACGCCCAAAGCCATTTTGACAGGAAGTCGACCTAAATTTTCTTCGTTGCTAACCGGGGGAAAGTTTGCCCCCTCCGGCACAGCCGGACCTCCCCCTGATATCAACTTCAGACAATTTTTAACGGTCTTTGTTCCTAGTCAAAGAAGAAAAATCTTGCTTTGAAACAAAAGGCGTTAAGAACTTGAAGTTTTGGCAGCAGGGGGAACCGGAAACTGACCGAAGGGAATTTCCGAGGGGGTGAGCCCCCGATAGACAAAACTGAAAGTTTAGCCTGGCTTTCTAGCAAGAGAGTTTTGCCACACTTTTGCGGCCAAAAGTGTGAATTAATCAAGCACTACCCAGCCACGCATGTCTCTTTTTTTGAGAGTTATAGGTGAGGTGATTAATCTTTCTGAAGCAGATATAAAAATTAAGGTTCCAAACAAGCTATCCTTTTTCTCTTTGAAATACTTTTCATCTGCTTCTTGGTCTCCCATTGAGATTTTTTCTCCATAATCTTGAAATATTTTTTCAACATCTTCCGCTGTAAGCCCTTCAAAAGAGAACACTTTTTTTACTCTAAATTGGCCAATTACATCCGCCCCAGGAGGTTTTATAAATACCAGATCTCCACTAGATACTACCCCAAAGGGCACAATTTTGTTTTTAGAAAACCTAGTTTCAATGGTTTTTTTGCCCTGCAAGATTGCTTCTATGGTGGGCTTATCCATTATGGCTAAATGTCTTTTCATAACTCCACCCAAAATATACTCCCTAGAGCTCGACACTGCAATATGTTAAGATAAGTTGCTATGAACAAAGCAATTGACTTTTTGGCCTCAGTTAAGGTAGAATTATCCAAAGTTGTCTGGCCTACACCAGAACAAACTATTAAGCTTACAGTAGTGGTAATTGTAGTAACGCTTACTGTAGGCTTTTTTATTGGGGCGATCGACTCTATATTAACAAAAGCTCTAGAGCTTTTGTTAAAGAAATGAAGATCGCACCAAGAGACGAGCAAAGCGAGGCTCATTGGAGGAACAAAGATTCCGACAAGAGGCTGCAAAGCAGCCTCATTGGCAAAAAATAATATGAATACAGACGATCAAGATCAAGTCAAATCAGAAGATCAAACCCCTGAGGCTCCTGTTGCGGAAGAAACTCCAGAGCCTAAAGAACAGATTGAACCTCGTCCAGAGGACAACCAGCCTGTGGCTAGCGAAGAACAGATTGTTGAAACTGTGGAAAGCTCAGAAGATCTGAATACCAGAGGATCAGAGGATCAGGCGATAGAAGTTGAGGAACAAAAAGAAGAAGAAACCGATATCACTGATTCCAATGATGATGAAACCTCTGACCAGACTGACAATGATGCCCAGATCTTATCTGAACCAACAGAACCTGATGGAGCTAAATGGTATGTAGTACACACCTACTCTGGACATGAAAACAGAGTAGCTACCACCTTGAAACAAAGAGTAGAATCAGAACATTTGGAAGATAAAATTTTAGAAATCCTAGTTCCTACCCAAGAAAAGATTGAAATTAGGGGTGGTAAAAAAGAAACTGTAAAGGAAAAGATTTTCCCTGGATATATTTTGGTAAAAATGATCTTGGATGATAACTCTTGGTTGGCTGTAAGAACCACCCAGGGAGTAACCTCTTTTATTGGAATGAGCAACAAGCCAACTCCTATTCCAGCCTCTGAAGTACAATCAATTGTGAAATTTATGCAACAAGGTGGTCAACCAACCTACAAACAGCTTTTTGCTGAAAATGATACCGTTAAGATTGTGGACGGTCCATTTGCAGAATTTATCGGTAAGATTGAATCGGTAGATAAAGAAAGAGGCAAGGTAAAAGTCCTGGTTTCTATCTTTGGTAGAGAAACACCAGTAGAACTTGATTTCTTACAGGTCGCCAAACTCTAATTATTATGGCTAAAAAGGTGAAGACTTACATTAAATTAAATATTCCAGCAGGGGCTGCTACTGCTGCTCCTCCAGTGGGTCCAGCTTTGGGACAGCATGGCCTCCCTATTATGGATTTTGTAAAAGCTTTTAATGAAAGAACAGCTGAAAAACAAGGAAATATCTTACCTGTGGTAATCACTGTGTTTGAAGACAGAACTTTTTCTTTTATTACTAAACAGCCACCTATTGCTGAAATGATTAAAAAAGCCTTAAATATCCAAAAAGGATCTGGAAAAGCTGGAAAAGAAACAGCTGGAACTTTAAACCAAGATCAGGTAAAAAAGATTGCTGAAGATAAAATGCCAGATTTAAATGCTAATGATATTGCGGCAGCTGGAAGAATTGTAGAAGGTGTAGCTAGATCAATGGGAGTAAAGGTACAAAAGTAGTGGGTAAAACTAAGATTAAAACTATTGAAGCAGAAGAGCCAAAGGAAGAACAGGTTGAAACACCTGTGGTTGAAGCAGCTGTAGAAGAAAAAGAGACTAAAAAGGCTAAGGAAAAAGTAAGCAAAAGGGCTAAGAAAAAAACTGTCACAGCTCCAAAGTACAGAAGTAAAAAATACAAAGAAGCAGCTACTAAAGTTGATCCAAATATTAAATACCCTTTGAATGAGGCTATAAAACTTACAGAAGAAACCTCCTACTCTAAATTTCCAGGCACAATAGAGGCCCATATTGGTACCTCTGTCAAAAATATTAGAGGTTTAGCTTCACTTCCATATGCTGCTGGTAAAAAAATCAGAATCCTGGCTTTTGGGAAAGGATCAGAAGAATCTGGGGCAGATGTTGTAGGGACAGAAGAAATTATCACAGAAATTGAAAAAGGTAATATTAGTAAAGTTGGTTTTGATATTGTAGTAACTACCCCAGATTGGATGCCAAAACTGGCTAAAATAGCTAAAATCTTAGGTCCTAGAAATTTAATGCCAAATCCTAAAAATGGCACCATTACAGAAAACCTAGCCAAAGCAGTTGCTGATTTGCAGCAAGGTAAAGTTGAATATAAAACCCAAGCTAATTCCCAAGTAATTCATCTAAGTATTGGTAAAACTCAGCAACCAGCAGAAGAAATAGCAGCAAATATTAAGGCTTTGTATATAACCATTGGTAAATCAAAAGTAAAAAAACTGGCCCTTTCTTCTACCATGGGCCCTGGAGTAAAAGTAGATCTACAATCAATCTAAATTTCTAATTACTAATTAACCTAATATCTAATCAAATCCCAAATCCTAAATTTAGATATTAAGTCATTTTGTCATTGATTAGTAATTAAAAATTAGGTCAATTAGGTTAATTTAATTATTGCCCTCTGATCTTTTTCCACACCAGTCTTAAATCAAACTTTAATAGATAAATTGAGGTAACCCCAAACCCAACCAAACTTGCTGCTACTAGTATATGGAATAAAACTGAGGCTGCTGAAGCTAGATTAGCGTCCACTCCTAAAATACCTCCAAAAACAGCTAACCCTGAAGCCTCAGTTGACCCAACAAATCCAGGAGCAGCAGGAATTAAGAAAGTTAAGGCAGCCAAAGCATTTCCTAAAACCCCTTGAATAATTCCTAAATTAAACCCTAAAGCAGAAAAGACAAAAAACCAGATAAACCCATCAGAAATAAAAGCTAATACAGTAAGAATAACTAAGGCAAATAGTGTTTTGGCTGGCAAGTCTAAAACTTCTAAACCGTCAATGATGTTATGGGCAACTGATACAAACCGTCTCTTAATACTATCTATTACCAACAAATGACTCAAAAATGTAGCAACTTTTTGAGCAAACAAACGGCTCTTAATGGCAAAAGTGGCTGCAATGGTAAGTATTACAAAAAGCACTGGAATAATTTGAGTAAGATTTACTGGTAGATTGGTGGGAAGTAGCCAGATTAAAGTACTTATCAAAAGTAAAACTGCCCAAAAATCAATAAAACGGTCTGCAAAAACCCAGATAATGGCTTTACTTAAGGATACATCCAGTTGAGTAGTAAGATAAACCCCCTTGGTCACCTCCCCTGCTCTAATTGGTATGGCAAAGGATAAAAATTGACTTAAAAAGTTTAACATAGCCACATCTTTAAAAGGGAGTTTGTGTTTACCTAATAACATATTCAACCTAAAGCTTCTTATTAGGGTAGATAGAGCAAAAAAGAAGATAAATAAAAAGGTGAATTTGATTTCTGTGGTTTTCAGAATATTTAATACCTCAGGGAGATTAGTAAATTTTGCCCAAATTAAAATCAAACCTACACCAATACCAGTATTAATTAAAATTCTAATCAAAAGTTTGTGATTTAGCATTTTAATATTATATGATATTTACAGGGGTAAAAAATATGTCTTTTATTGCTAACTTAAACAAGGCTCAACTTCTGGCTCTTATTGGCTTTATAGCTATACTGGTTAGCATCCCACTGAGCTTATATCTAGTAAAAAGAACTCAAACTTTAAGTTCAAAAGCTTCAGAGAAAAAAATAACAACCTCAACTACTGTAACTAAATCAAAAGAAGTGCCCGGCAGTTCTCCATCAAATGAACTGAAAAAACTATTAGGAGATGCAACTGCCTCCCCTAGTGGTACTCCTGCCCCTACACCCGTTAATCTAGCTTTTGGACCAACTTTAACTTTAAAAGTCAGCTTAGAAGGAAGGCCAAAGGATAAACAAGCTTCCAAAGTATTTATCGGTTTAGCCCTTGGTGCAGTTACTTCTAAACCCAGTTATGTTTTATCTTTTACAGTTGATTTTCCTGATACAGGAGTTTTTAATGGATTAAGCTTGGCGGGCTTAAATCCTGGTTCAACTTATACAGCTTATATCAAAGGGCCAGGACAAATAGATTCAGCTGCTAGTTTTGTAATGAGCCCTACAGAAAGTACTCTTAATAACAACCAGGCAGTGGTTCTTTTATCAGGAGACCTAAATGAGGACAATACCATCAACACCACTGATTATTCTTTGATAAAAGGCCTTTATGGATCCTCCAAAGGCACAGCTTCTTGGAATGAGAGAGCTGATTTTAATCAAGATGGAATGGTTAATAATTTTGATTTGGTATTTGTAAATAAAAACATGGGTAAAACAGGAGCTTCTGGAGTTTGGTATTCTCCAGCACCATCTGCTTCTTCCTCTGCAAGCTTAAACTCTACTCCAGCAACTGGTGGTTACTGGCTCCAAGTCCCCTAGAATCTTTATTTCACACTTTTGGCCGCAAAAGTGTGGTAAAACTCTGCTCACAGAAAGTCATCCTAAAGCTCGTCATTTTCTGGTCGGGGGTTCACCCCCTCGGAAATTTGCTCGCAGGCTCGCGGCAGTTT
>Ga0172379_10000950_pt1 | contig 64091 bp, 59 predicted proteins | sample GrowelOW334metaG_FD_119756 | JGI IMG/M metagenome (GOLD analysis project Ga0172379, IMG submission 119756) | Groundwater microbial communities from an aquifer near a municipal landfill in Southern Ontario, Canada - Groundwater well OW334 metaG | ecosystem: Environmental > Aquatic > Deep... | reverse complement strand
TGTTTGTCTTGAATATTCTCACTTCCCGCCAAGTCGGCGATGGTTCGTGCGAGTTTTATAATTCTGTGATACGCTCGAGGTGATAATCCCATTCTGGTCGCCGCAGAATTGAGGAGGTTTTTCTCCTTTTCTCCAAGCGGAGCGAATTTTTCCAAGTCTTTGGCGGACATTTCGCTGTTGGTATTGATTTTTCTTCGCCGCGCCGTAGCTCCGGAGAGCGAAGGCGGGTCGGCAAACCTTGCGGTTTGAATTTCTCTCGCTTTTAATACTCTATCCCGAATATTTTTCGAAGTATCGGTTCCCTCAGGAATTTTGTCGGAGAGTTTTTTGTAATCAATTTCAGCAACCGGCAAAAAGATGTCAATGCGATCCATGATTGGACCAGAAAGTTTGCGTTCGTATTTGTAAATATCGCCGGCCGAACAAACGCATTCTTTTTTCGCCTGCCCTGAGCCTGTCGAACGGGTGCCTTTAAATCCGCATGGGCAAGGGTTCATCGCGGCGACCAAAATGAAATTCGCGGGAAAAACTTCTGTTCCTTTTGTGCGGGAAATGCTCACCATTTTTTCCCTTGCCCGCCATAGCTCCGCAGAGCGAAGGCGGGTTCCAACGGTTCGCGTAATGATTCCAAAACTCGCTTTTCAAATTCGGGGAACTCATCTAAGGTAGTTGTCCCACAAAAAACATTTATTTGTATTTTAATACTAGTCATTAGAGTATCTATCCAGCAAAAAAGCAGGCGGTTAAGCCTGCTTTGTAAAACACACACAATCACGCCTTGTTTTTTGAGAAATATTTTCCTATATGGAAAAATATAAAACTGGTGACGATTGGGACGACAAAAGCGAGTATTACAGTCCATGGATGATGGTATGTAAGTCGTGACAAAGCAATTACTATCGTTGTGCTCATTACCATTGATAAGGCCCAAAACGGAAGATCTTCCGTGTTCAGCCATTTTTTATTAGTATATCCAGCGTCAAAGGTGACATAAATACCATAAGTAAACAGAAGAACAGTCGTTATAAATACAAGAATCATTTTTTTCTCCCGAGCGAAGATTAACACTGGTCTTATTATACATAATAAAAAGAGTATGTCAACAGCAGTATTTTTGTTCAACCCTTCTTCTCCCTATACCCCAACGCTTCTGCGAGATGTTTGTCTTGAATATTCTCACTTCCAGCCAAGTCAGCAATTGTTCTCGCGAGCTTGATAATGCGATGGTATGCGCGGGGAGAAAGACTCATTCGTGTCGCCGCAGAATTGAGCAGGTTTTTCTCTTTTTCTCCGAGCGGAGCGAATTTTTCCAAGTCTTTGGCAGACATTTCGCTGTTTGTGTTGATTCGCTTCCCTTCAAACCGTTTTTCTTGAATTTCTCTTGCTTTCAGCACTCTGTCGCGAATATTTTTTGAAGTATCAGTCCCCTCCGGCACTTTGTCGGACAATTTTTTGTAATCAATTTCGGCAACGGGTAAAAAGATATCAATACGATCCCTTATCGGGCCGGAAAGTTTGCGCTCGTATTTGTAGATATCTCCGGCGGAACAAACACATTCTTTTTTCGCCTGCCCTGAGCCTGTCGAACGGGTGCCTTTAAATCCACACGGACACGGGTTCATTGCAGCAACCAAGATGAAATTTGCCGGAAAGACTTCTGTTCCTTTTGTGCGGGAAATGCTCACCATTTTTTCCCTTTGCCACGCCGTAGCCGGAGCGAAGGCGGGTTCCAGTGGTTCGCGGAGGGATTCCAAAACTCGTTTTTCAAATTCAGGGAATTCATCTAAGGCAGTTGTCCCACAAAAAAGAGCCGGTGATTAGCCTGCTCTGTCGGATTCGGTGGAATATTAATTGTTTTTTTGCGGTCTTCTTTGGGAAGTTATCTGAAGTTGCTCCAGTTCGTTTATTGCTTTCCAAAAGCCAGAAGACATTGGTTGCATTTTTGTTCTCTTTAAATAAGAATTTGTGTGAGCTGTTGTCAGTGTAGCGTTTATTACACCAGGCAACAAGAACATAAAAAAGGACACTAAAAAATAAGACATAATCCCTCCCGTGGGAAATTGGAGTTGGAAACAAATCCTACCCGCAGTTTATCATACCCTTGATTTTATGTCAATACAATGTCAGTGTCAATTCTTCTTCTCCCTATACCCCAACGCTTCTGCGAGATGTTTGTCTTGAATATTCTCACTTCCAGCCAAGTCAGCAATTGTTCTCGCGAGCTTGATGATTCTGTGATATGCACGTGGCGATAATCCCATTCTTGTTGCGGCGGAATTTAATAGATTTTTTTCTTTTTCGCCGAGTGGAGCGAATTTTTCCAAGTCTTTCGCGCTCATTTCGGAATTAGTAGAGATTTTCTTTCCTTCAAATCGTTTTGTTTGCGTTTCTCGGGCTTTCAGCACCCTATCTCGAATATCTTTTGACGTTTCCATTCCCTCCGGCACTTTGTCGGAAAGTTTTTTGTAATCAATTTCTGCAACAGGTAAAAATATATCGATGCGATCCATAATCGGTCCTGAAAGTTTGCGTTCGTATTTGTAGATATCTCCAGCAGAGCAAACACATTCTTTTTTCGCCTGCCCTCCGCCCGTCGAACGGGTTCCCTTAAAACCGCAGGGGCAAGGGTTCATTGCGGCGACTAAGATGAAATTTGCAGGAAAAACTTCTGTTCCTTTTGCACGCGATATTGAAACAAACTTTTCTTCGAGTGGTTCGCGCAAGGATTCCAAAACTCGTTTTTCAAACTCAGGAAACTCATCCAAGAATAATACACCGCGGTGCGCGAGGGTTACTTCGCCGGGTTTAGGGAATGTTCCTCCGCCAATGAGTGAAACATAGGAAGAAGTGTGATGCGGGGCGCGAAAAGGGGCGGTGGTTACGAGTGGTTCTTTGAGATTCCCGGAAATAGAGTGAATACCAGTAATTTCCAGTGATTCGTCGAAAGAAAGTTCTGGTAATAATTGCGAAAAGGCACGAGCGAGCATCGTTTTTCCGGTGCCGGGTGGACCAAACATCAGTACATTGTGACGACCGGCAGCGGCGATTTCGAGTCCACGTTTGGCGGTTTCTTGTCCTCGAACGTCTTCAAAACCGTATTCGTGCGCAAGTTTCTTTTTTTCAAAAATTTTCGGAAGGTGAGGAGAAAGAGGAATATGTAAAGCTCTGTCTTCTTCCGCTCCCAGCATATTCAAGTGTTCAATAACCTCGGAAAGTTTTTTACATCCATAGATAGTAATTCCTTCAATAATAGATGCTTCATCAGCGTTATCAATCGGTAAGAAAACTTCCGTGTACCCTTTTTCTTTTGCTTTCTGTACAAGCGGAAGCGCTCCGCGAATAGCGCGCAATTCCCCATTCAGCCCAAGTTCTCCCAAAAACAATTTCCCTTTTACATCAAATTTTATTTCTCCGCCCGCAAGTAAATATCCGAGCGCCATTGCGAGATCAAACAGTGTTCCCTCTTTTTTTATATTCGCCGGCGTGAGCGAAATTATTATTCTTTGTCGTTTTGATTTTGGCGATTTATACCCTGAATTTTTTATCGCGGCGGAAATGCGGTCTTTAGATTCGTCCACCGACTTATCCGGCAATCCGACAACGGAAAAAGAAGGATTCCCTTTTGTGATATCCACCTCAACACAAACAATATGCGCGTTCAAACCAACGGCTTGCGCACTATAGCATTTTGAAAAACCCATAAAACGAACGAGTATCAGGGATTAGTATCAGTATCAGGGACGAAGTGTCGGGGATTCGTATCAGTATCAGGGACGGCGACGCGGTTCGTCGTAACCCCCGATACTGATACTTTTTCCTGATACTTCGTCGCCCTGATACTGATACTTTTTCCTGATACTTTTTTAGTTGTTAATATGCTCCTTGCACGTCTCCGCTGCCTGGTTCGCTTCAAGCCGGTCATCTTCTATTTCTTTTCCGCATATCTTGCAAATGCCGTACTCTCCTTTTTCCAATCTTTCAAGCGCCATTTTCACTTCGTGAAGGCGCACTTCAAGTTCCGTCTCAACCGCGCTTCTTTCTTCGAACTCCTCGAACTTGTCGGCGAGAGAATTTTCGTCCTCAGCATCAATGTTTTCCGTATTGCCGGGCGTTCCCTGCCAATCCGATTTGTTTTCCGGATTTACGCGACCAACGCTTCGAAGTTCCTCTTCAAGTGAAGATACTTCTTTCGAGAGAACCGATCTATAATGTTCAATGTTTTTCATATTCATTTGTTAGGACTTACGCAGTTGGATGAGATACGAAGCCAAAATCGAGAAGCGGAGCGAATGGTATGGATATACAGTGAGCGAGTATTACAGATTTTGGCGAGTAGATCGCCAACGGCGTAAGTCCTATCTATATTAACAAATACACCATGAAGAGCAAGTGAGACGATGAAGATTTACGTAAATCTTACTTCTTCGTGACGAGATCAAGTCGCCCGGCAACTTCGAAAATCGTATCTTCGTTCGTGCTGATAATCATAGTGTTCTTATCCTTGAACATGTACATCAAAACCGTCTGGTTGTCGAAATCTTTCAGTTCTCTCGTATCCTTGTTTTTTATAACCATATCTGCCCACTCGCGTTCACGCAATTCTTTATCTTCGGGAATCCCAAAAAGAGGAAAAAGATCAGGAAGAAGCGTACGCTCCCAACTGAGCATTCCGGCAAACGCCGCATCGTAATAGTCCGTCTTCAATATGAGAAACGGCTGATTTTTGTTGAAATTATGAAAACCGAACAGGTAGTCACTTTCAAGGGATCGAAGAAGGTTTTGTGGAATCGGGACGTGCAGTATATCGAAAAGTTTATCTACCGCTACAATCTTTTTTGAGACCGTTTCGTTTCCGTCAACGGTGGTTGTATGGTTCTCTGTGAAGTATATATATTCGAGCGTATCCAGTCTCGGGTCAGTACTCGAAAGTTCAGCTGATATTTCGTCGGATAAATTTTTTGTCGATTTATCTGTTATGGAAATTTCTTTATGATATTCCGTCCGCACCAAAGGAACGATATTCAACTCCGCGAACACGGCGTCGGTCGATGCAACCGGGCGAAAGAACGTGTAATAAACGAGGCCGGCCGAGAGCGCGAAAAAAATAAGAGAAAAAAGAATAAGCGGAAGATTTTTTTTGGATTGGGGGGATTCGTTCAGTTCTCTTTTTGCACGTGCTTTCTGCTCTTCCAAGACCATTCGCACAAGGGATGTTTTTTGCCCTTTAATTGATCCTGCGACATCTTTTTTGTACGTTCGGAGTGTTGGCAGATCGGACACCTCTTCCGCTGTGGATTTCGGAATATCAGTATGTTTCGCGTTCGCCCCCTGTGTCGGCATCGGTTTACTGATAGCAGAAAGAACGGGGTCTTTTTTTTCCGGCATCAGATCTTTTGCATTAACGTCTACTGTTGGGGTCAATGTTTTCCACCCGACGCTTTTCGAAGCCAAATCGACAGAGCTCTTATGAAAAAGACCGTCCTCTTCCGTTTTTGCGTTTCGGGCGGCAACGGTCGATGTCTCGGGTTTTTTGGGAACACTGAACCCCCGTGAAGAAAGCCCTTCTGTTGCAAAAGGATTTTTTGCCGGCTCTGAATCGGCCTGTACTGAACTTTGTTTAATATCCAAAGGTACCGGATTCGTCTGTGCGACCGGAATGGGTGCTGTGGGTGTGGCTAGAGCGGGCGCAGGTTTTATCGGCGAGGGTATCTCAACTTTTTTTACCTCTGTTGAAGCGACCGTGTCGGATTTTATCGAAACGACGGAAATGGGGAGATTTTTCAACCCGAACGGATTTATTTGTGTAGCTTCTGGTGGACTATCTTTTTTCGGCACAACAAAAGAAGCCACGGTTTTGGTATCCGAAACATGCGCACCGCCGGAATCTTTTTTTTGCAGTATGTCGCTGTCCATACAAAATAAAGAAGCAGACTTACGCAGTTGGATGAGATACGAAGCCAAAATCGAGAAACGGAGCAAACGGTATAAACATACAGTGAGCAAGTATCGCAGATTTTGGCGAGTAGATCGCCAACTGCGTAAGCCTAAAAGAGAAATAATATCCCTCATCTTTATAATATCATTTACTTCGATCACAAGGAATGGGAAAATTCAAGAAATGTGGACAAGTCGGTGTTTTTTACAAAACCCCGACAGTGTCGGGGTTTGTGTATGTGTTTTATTCTCTCGGTCGTGGCGTGTACGACGGCCTGTCTCCTCCTCGGAATGGCGGTCTTCCTCCGCGATCACTGCCACCAAATGTGTGCCCTCCTCCAAACGCTCCGGGGGCGCCGACACCCGGCGCAGGAGGTTTTATTCCTTTTTTCGTGGCAAAATCCGGGTCGGCTTTTTTGATGGAAAGTTTCATTTTTCCGCGCTCGTCGACTTCGCGGATAAAGATCGGCACTTCTTCTCCCTCTTTCACGATGTCACTCACGCGGTTCACGCGGAACGGAGCGAGTTCCGAAATATGGACAAGACCTTCGGCATTAACACCGAATTGAACAACCGCCCCAATCTCATCTATAATCTTGATGACTTTTCCTTTGTGTATTTCCCCGGGTTTAAATACGTGTGTCATTCCTTCAATGAATTTCTTTGCTTTTTCCGCCGCACCTCCTTTTCCGGTAATATACACGGTTCCGTCTTCTTCAATGTCGATCTCCGTTCCGGTTGCTTCGCGGATCTTGTTGATCATTTTTCCGCCGGGGCCGATAACCATTCCGATCTGGTCAGGTTGGATCTTTGCGACGATAATTTTTGGAGCAGACAAAGAAATATCAGCACGGGGTGCGGGAATGGCTTTTTCGATAACATCGAGGATCTGCAAACGGGCGGTTTTCGCTTTCACAAATGATTCCGCGAGAATTTTAACGGGAATACCGTCAACTTTGACGTCCATCTGAATGGCAGTGATGCCTTCGCGCGTTCCGGCGACCTTAAGGTCCATATCTCCATGATGATCTTCCGGACCCTGGATATCCATAAGGATTTTATACGTTTTTTCGTCTTCCATCATAAGACCCATCGCAATTCCCGCAACAGGAGCCTTGAGTGGAACGCCGCCGTCCATGAGCGCAAGAGTGGAACCGCAAACAGAAGCCATTGAAGTGGAACCGTTAGACGCCATTGATTCGGAAACAACGCGAATCGTGTACGGAAATTCCTGTTGAGTGGGAAGAACCGGGATCAACGCCTTTTCAGCGAGTGCTCCGTGACCGATCATTCTTCTGTTCGTTCCGCCCATTCTTCCGGTTTCTCCTCCTGAATACGGCGGGAAGTTGTAGTGGTGCATATAACGCTTTTCCTTATCCGACCCATCAATAGTCTGTCCATCTTTTGGTCCGCCAAGCGTCAAAACGGAAAGCACGTGTGTTCCACCGCGATAAAACACGCCCGTTCCGTGCAGGATCGGAGAAATCCCGCCTGCCTGTGCGGAAAGATCCCTCAGCTCATCCATTCCGCGTCCGTCGGGTCGGCAATTGTTCTTGATCGCTTCTTTATGTAAAAGTTCGTTGACTTGGTGATGGAAATACTCTTTCGCTTTTCCGACATCCTCATCAGGAAGTTTTTCTTCCACCATTTTTCCCCATTCTGCCTCAAGCTCATAGCCAACCTTGCTTCCGGGACCAATGTACAATTTTTCTTTCAGAGTTTTCCCTACCGTATCGGAAAAATATTTCTTTACTTCCGCCGAGCAATCCGCCGCGGGAATGGATAATTTCTTTTTTCCGATTTCTTTTATGATCATTTTCTGAAAATTCTGTATTTTTTCAATCTCCTCCTTCCCTTTTTGGAGTGCGAGAGTTGCGATCTCTTCGTTGATCTCTTTTCCGCCGAGCTCGATCATATTGATATTCCCGTCTTTTCCGCAGAGCGTCATATCCATTTCGTAATCGGCGGAAGCTCTTTCTTCGTTCGTCGGGTTGACGATAAATTCATCGCTTCCCTTCATTTTTCCGAGCCGGATCGCCGAGACCGGTCCATTGAACGGTATATCGGAAGTGGCGAGAGCGAGAGATGCGGCGCTCACTCCGAGAACATCGGGTTCGTAGCCGTTCATCGCGAGAACCGTGATGACGACCTGGATTTCTTTGCGAATATGCTGATCGAAAAGCGGGCGAATCGTACGATCAACCACGCGTCCCGAGAGTATTCCCTCGCTTGAAGGCTTTCCTTCCCTTCTCACATAGCGACTCCCGAGGATCTTTCCCGTTGCATAAAAGCGATCCTCATAATCCACAGTAAGAGGCAAATAATCGATTCCTTCTCGTTCATCGCCGCCGATAACGGCCGTAGCGAGAACCATGGTGTCGCCGTAACTGACAATAACCGAACCATTCGTCTGGTCGGCCAAGTCCGTAAACTGGGCGATAAGCTTTTTACCCCCGATCTCCACGGAATATTCTTTGCTTTGCATATTCTATAATAGTTACGTGGAAGACAGATTTTAGTCTTGAAAAATAGAGCCGTGCCCATATTTCAACACTATGATCTGTCACCCACAGTTAATAAGCAATAATGAAAACACTATATCAATGTTTGTACCGAGATGCAAACGACAGAGGGTAGGCGTTTTTGGGAGTGAGTCCTCCCAGAGGAGGTCTCTCCTCAAAAAACGCCGGATATTTAACACAAAACAGAATTTGACAAAAAACAAATAATTCTGTAGTCTATGAAAGGATTTTGTTTGTCATACCTGCCTCCACAATATCAGGCGACAGCGCAGCAAAGGAGAAAAACATGCCGTTAGTTGAAATTACAGAAGAGCAAGAAAAAATATTAGCCGAAACCGAATTTGCTTGTTTGGTTTCGGATAGGAATAATAAAGCATACGAAATTGCAGCTTTACACTCTGCGAAATCGATTATTTCTACGGAATCGCTTAGAAGTGATTTGCAAATAGAAATTATGGCCCGACAAGCAACACTGTTTGAAATAAACCTTAATTTGAATAAATTACGCAAAAAACTCGGCATCGAAACGCCAACCCTTCACACGGAATTATAAAAAATTCCACAAATACCTCGGTTTTTCCGAGGTATTTTTTCTTTACCCTGAGCGACCGTAGGAAGTCGAATGGGTTTGCCCGCCGTATCTGAAGAGAAGGCGGGTTATAATTTCTGAAACAATAATTTGAATATTTTTTGTTGAAACTGTGCGATTGTGGGATTTTCAATAATAACCGCCGTTTCGCTGTTGTAATCCACAAAGGCAATCTTGTCCCCATAAATAAGCTGTGTTACGTCATACTCAAAAAGATCAAAACTTTTTGGAACCGTTTTCACCGACTTTTCGAATTTTGGTTTTTTCAGTTTATTGGTTCCTTCGTTCGTGATCACGTACCGCTCCAGTTGTTTTTCGTCGCGTCTCTTTCCGTAATCTTTTGAGACGTAATAATCTCTTTTTTTGGGGCGGCCGGAAGAACTGTACCGATAGAACGTGTCCCCCTTTTTCAGCGTTGCCACAATATCATCATAGACTTTCCGGATCCCCTCCCGCCCGTCAAGAAAAACAACGAACGGCCGCTTTTCTTTCTTATTGAATTCAGAAAGCATATCCGGGAGTGCCCGATCGAGATCGTCGCCGAGCGAGGAAAGCAAAAAAGAAAGTTTCTCCGGCGATGCCGCCATGTATAATTTCCGCTTTCCTTTCTTCGTGATATTCACCAGTGCCCTTTCTTCAAGAAAAGAGACCGCTTTATACACGCTCGGACGATAAAGTTTTGTCTTTTCCGCTATTTGAGAAACGGAAAGCGCACCAAATCGAAGAAGCGCCGAATACACAACGCTTTCATCCTCCGAAAGCCCCATTTTAAGCAAAATGTCATTAGTTTCCATAATTTGTATTATATTTTATACAAATATTTTTGTCAAAAAAATATCTTTATTTAAAGATATTTTATACTATATACAAATATTCTATACATATTTGAACGAAAATTCAACACTTTATTTTTCAAAGGGATATGATGGGTGCAGATCTTCATTGACAACAAAACCCGCCTACGCCAAAGGCTACGGCGTGGCGAAGCCCGACATCGCCCGGGGTTGTGGCGAAAAAAAACCCGCCTTCGCTCTTCGCTGAGCTATGGCGCGCCGAAGAAGGAGAAAGAAATGAACACCATAACACAAAAAATCGAAACCAATGATACCGAAAAGAAATATTGCGTCGTCTGCCAAAAATGGGAAGAAAGCGAGCGTGGATGGGGTACGAGACCCGACGGTTACAGTTTGCATGTATCCTTCGCAGAACTCAAAATTTTCATTTCCGAATACTGGGACCGGATGCCGGACGAAGTTCCCGACGAATATACCCGCCCTTGCGGAAATCCCTATCAATGCACCGTAGACGAAAAAACCTATTGTGAAATAAAGGGACATGAGGAAAAACACGGTTTATGGAGAATAAGTAGTGATTACCCCGCCGGCGATACCGACGGGTGGATGAATTGCGGAGGAGGGCTACATGGAAAATTATAAAAATAACGAGGAAACAAACAATATGAATATAATCACAACCAAAACAAATCGCGAATTGTTTTTAGAAAAGCTCGCGCCCTATATAAATGAAACGGATTTGGAATGTGTTTATGATGCATATATGTTTGCTAAATATGCCCATCGAGGACAAAATCGCACCCAAGGAGAAAGATATTTTGAACATCCTCGTGCCGTTGCGGAAATTATTATTGATGAACTCGGCATTCTTAATGACTGGAGATTGATCGTGGTCGCATTGCTTCATGATGTTTGGGAAAACACATGGCTTCTGACTGCGAATCTGACAAAAAAGATATTCGGCGAAGACGTACCACAGTGGCTTTTATTCCTAACAAGAGAGGAAGAACACAGTCCCGATGAATTCGACAAATACATCAAAAAAATAGTCGAATGTGGAATTTGGCAGGTAATCTTGGTCAAACTTTGCGACCGTTTGCACAACCTAAGATCAATGGATACCCTTGAAAAAGCTTGGTGTAAGAAATATTTGGAACAAACCGAAAAATACTTCTATAATCTTGCAAAAGTATTCATCCGTATTGTGCCCAAAGATATGACCGGCAAAGCAATCGCGCTCGAACAAGCTCTTATTATGGAAATAAATAAATCAAAATTATACCATCTCTAATTAACCCATTCACAGTACAAGAAATCGCGGACAAAGGGCTTCCCTTAAGGAGGAACGCAGCGTAGCGAAGTGACGGGGAAAGGGGAGCCCTTGGGTAGCGATTTCGGTCAGTGCACAAAAATCAAAAGAGAATCGGTTAATTGGAGATGGTATTAGCACAGCAAAAACAGAAAAAGGAGATTAAAAATGAAAAAAAGTATATCAAAAAACGAGAAAATCATTAATGAATTTATAGAAACCCTAGCTTCTTATCGACATCTTACTTGTGACAATTTTCAATCTCGACAAGGTGACGAAGAAAGCACAACACCTTTGGAAGAAAAAATTATTGATACTTTTAAACGCGCGCCCCTAAAATTACAAAAGGAACTATTATTATTGGTTTTTGTGGTCCTTAGTGAGCCGGCACACAATGATCGTTTAGAGAATTGGTTAAGAAAATTGGCTTATGTGAGATATAACGAATTAAAAAAACTAATGTAGGTCTGATAACACCGCGGCGCAATTCGCGGTGTTTTTTACATTTCGCGAGGCTTCAAAAAAATAGTCAGGAGAATATTGGTGTGATAAAATGGAAACCTATGTCTACACAAGAAGGTGACCCGACCCCAAAAGAACCCAAGGCCCAAGAGGGGTATAAAACCACACTTATTCCACAAGATTTGCGTGATTTTTTCGAGGGAGAAGAATATTTATCGGAACAGACGGAAGAATTCAAGATGGAACTTCGGTCAATTTTATGCAGCCTGAGAAAAAAAATAGAGTCGCACCAGTTAACTTGCGTTATTGGAGATGACAAAACAGCAAGGGTGCCGACTTTGGCTCTTGGGAGAACGATAAATTCGATTTATTCCTCTAAAGGAGACGAAAAGATCCCCGTTTTGTTCATCGACCCCCATAATTACACGGGTTCGAGGGGAGGAGAGAGGGGATACGGAAAAGAAGACAAGAATAGGTATGATGACCTTAAGGCCAAAGTAAAGCTTTTTTTTGAAAAGGCGGGAGTAACTAAGGGGACGATGTTGCTCATTACTGATTATATTGACACGGGGTCAACCATCGAATCATTCAAAGAAATGTCAAAAGAAGCGGGTCTTGAGATAGTTGTTGTAAACGAAACTAACTGGGCCGATCGAGAAGATGACGGTCTGGCGGAAGATAGTGACCCTTTGTCGATCCACTCAAAGCCTCTATTTATCACTATTAAAACCCCTGAAGATGTTCAAAAACAGCTTGATATCTTTAAAGAAGAAGATTACCTTCGAAAATTAACGCCGCTCATTAACGACATAAAGAAGACCAGCTATAAAGATTATGATATTAAAAGCTTTGTTCTTGGCTTGCCGTTTGAACAACAGAAGGAATTTTTGTCTTTTTTAAAAAAAATTAAAATTGAGCTTCCCAGAAAGGAGATTGACCATATAACAAAATACCTTACTGACTGGTTTAACGGCAAAAAGAATGAAGCAGAGGAAGATAAGTGGCATGGGATGTAGTTAAAACTTTTGTGAAATTGGATCGATCATAATTCGTATAAATATATATGAAAATCATCTCTTGGAACGTCAACGGCTTGCGGGCCGTACATAACAAAAACTTATTTCTCCCTTTTCTTTTAAAGGAAAAGCCGGATATTTTTTGCTTGCAGGAAACGAAGGCGGAAGAGTCGCAGCTGCCGGTTGAGATCGCAAAACCGCAAGGATATTTCTCATATTTTTCACACTCAAAAAACAAAAAAGGATACAGCGGCGTTGCCGTTTACTCAAAAAAGGAACCGGAAAAAGTCGAATACGGGATCGGCGTTCCAAAATTTGATGACGAAGGACGCATTCTCGTTGCTTATTATCCCGAATTCGTCCTGCTAAACGTATATTTCCCGAACGGCGGAGGCGGACCCGAACGCCTAAAATATAAACTGGATTTTTATGACGAATTCCTCTCGTTCGTTGACAGTCTTAAAAAAAGAGGGAAAAAGGTAATATTCTGCGGAGATGTGAACACCGCCCACGAAGCGATTGATCTCGCTCGCCCGAAAGAGAATGAAGACAACACCGGTTTCCTCCCCGAAGAACGCGAATGGATCGATGAAGTTGTCGCGCACGGATATGTAGATATTTACCGAGAGCAGTACCCGACAAAAAAAGACGTATACACCTTTTGGGATATGAAGACCCGCTCAAGAGAAAGGAATGTCGGCTGGAGAATAGATTATTTCTTCGTCAGCAATAATTTCAACCCGCCTTCGCCCGCGGCTACGGCGCGGCAAGCAAAAATTTTAACGGAGGTATACGGCTCCGATCACTGTCCTATCTCACTTGAAATAGAGGTGTAAAAAAAATGCGAACATTCTGAAATATATCTGCAGAATGTTCGCTTTTTGATATTTATCTGTCACCGGAATTGTCCTCCTGTTGCCGGAACTGGGTTGTACCCAGTTCCATGACGTTTGAAATGTCATCTATGATTTATTATGTAATTCAAAAGTAGATCAATCATACCCGATTCTGCTCTTAAAATCATAAGGTATCGGTTCATATTTTTTCTCCCCATCGTTTTGATGAGTATTCTCTTTTTTGTCGCCCAGCTCAACCTCTCTCGAGTAATCGCTATTTGAAAGGTACTTAAGCATTTCCTTTATTTCAGAAAGCTTGAAAGTTCCGAGCGGCACGGTCGTCAGAATATTTCCATACATAACCAATTCGTTTTTCTCTGAAAAAGCCAGGATTTTCAACCCAACGCGTATCGCATATCTATCTTCGCGAACGGACACATCTCCACCAAAAACTTCAGGATTACCATCTATTTCCGCCGCAATCAGAGAAAAAACCTTTTTCTTTTCTTGTTCTCTTTTTATCTTATCTTTCCAAAGCAAAATATCATTTCTTGCTTCTTCAAGAATAATTTCTTTTCGCAACAAAAAGAACAGAAATATTCGAACCATTTCATCTCTTAACGGCTCCCACATTTGTGTCTCCAAGCAAACAAGAGGAACGCTAATCTCGCCATAACCCCTCTTCCCTCTCCACAAGCTGCCCAAACAGACAGATCGTTTACCTTTACAAAAAGTCAGATAAAATGGATTCACCATTACACACGGTTCTTTTTTAGAATTCCATTCGTCAACATGATATTCCCCGCAGGGAAATCTGAATTCCACGTTTTCAACAATCTCATCGAAGATCTTTTTCATTACAGGATTTTCAATCGTCATTATTTTCTCCAGTTTTAATGTTCAAAATAGCATCCGTGTATCATTTTCCCTCTGGACATCATTATACAAACGAAACGGATACGTGTAAATTTTTACTTACTTTTTTAAATATTTTTATTATAAAAATATATATTTGCTTTATTATTAGCTATATAATATAATACATAGTTGTAAGTAATTTACAACAAATATGGAAATAGAAAAAATTTTGGAACAAACGAACCTTCGCCCGGAGGAGGTGCGAATATATCTCTCAACACTGGAGCTCGGAGCTTCTTCAGCCAGTGATATTGCAAAAAAGGCGCAAATACAGAGAACGTACTTTTATGATCTCTCAAAAAAGCTTGTCGAAAACGGATTTCTCAAGCGTTCCAAGGATGGAAAGAAAACCCTGTATTTTGCCGAAAACCCCGAAAAGATCGTCGAAATTGAGCGAAAAAAATTGGATATGCTTGAAAAAGCGGTCCCTGAACTAAAGGCTATCTACAACACGACAGGTAAAAAACCGCGCATCTCATTTTTTGAAGGAAACGAAGGAATAGATCAGATCAATAACGACACACTTAAACACAAAGGCGAGATCATCGGTTTTACAACTCCCCTTTTTGTAAAATACAAGAACGAACGATTGAGCAAAGAATACATCCGGAACCGCATTTCCATAAAAAATCCGGTCCGAGCCATTGGAGAAATGTCGAACGAGATATTGGAACTTCAAAGACGAGACAAAGAAGAACTCCGCGAAACAAGGATCCTTCCGCAAAATATTTTCTCATCAAATATCGAGATCGGCGTATACGGAAATAAAATGTTTGTTCTCGACTATAAACAAGAATTCGGTTTCATTATTGAAAGCACAGAGATAGCAAAAGTTTTCAAAATGATATTTGAAATGATCTGGTCTAGCGGAAAAATTATTTAAATTTTATTTACAAAATTTTAACTCATTTTTTTGGGACACAAATTTTGTCCTTTATTAAAGCGTCCGTTTGGAACGTCCTTTAAGAAAATTTGCTTATCCACAGTTATCCACACTAAAGGACTTGTGCATAAAGGACACGTGAGTATAATAATAATCAGATAGTGATTACAAAAAATAGATAAAAAGAGGAACAATAATTCAAAATGAATTTTTGTTTAAAATGGATTTAAAAAAGTTCAAAGGAAACTAAAGTCCAAACAAAAAACAAAATTCAAACGGAATACTATTCCATAGCCCATAGGCAAACATATCTATAAAAACATAATCAAACAACAATCACATTAGATCTTTCCTCTACGAAAAGAAAAACAAATATACAACAAGGGCTACATTAAGTAGCCCTTTATTTTTTGTATTTATCCACCGTTAAAAAGAAAGGATAATTGCATAATATCGCAGTGGTATTATACTGGACTCATTAATGATAATATAAAAAATTTAGTATGACATTTAAAAACCCGGGCCATATGAGTCGTTTGGAAGAACCCTCCTTTAATGAGCCCGATAACGAAACGACATCTCAAGAAAAACAGCCGGGTGCTGAGCCGGAAACTGGCGAACCGGTAAATGAAGATCGGACAGAATTAGAAGACGCAACAGAAAAAGATAACGCCCGTATCGACGAAATCAATAAACAGATCGAGAAAGCCGATGCAAAACATAAAAGCGGTGGTCCGCTACAAGAAGCGAGAAAAAGAAATCGCGAAGACATTTTGAAAATAAACGCAAAAAAACGTGCAGCAGGTATCCCGTTAATACAACCGAAAAAGGATGGTGTGTGGAGTAAGTTTAGATCTTTGTTTGGGGGAAAGGATGAATAATATTGATTCAACAAAAGACAAGGGGTATTTTATCCCTCGTTTTTTATTTTACCCCATGTTTTCTCCGTATTTTGGTCAATTCCTCTTCCTCGACTTCGGCTTTTTTCTCTTTTCCCTCTTCTCCGAGTTTCTTCAGTTCCGTTTCCGGAAGTTTGATAAGTTCAAGTGTGCGTTTCTCAAGATATTCTTCCGTATTAAGCGTTGGATCCTCCAAAACCTCCTCCAAGAGCGCGTGCAAAATGAGGCCAAGCTTCGGTCCGGGGGTTTCATGTGTAACCTCCATTATTCTTGTGCCGTCAATTTTGAGCATGCCTACCGATACCGGCGAGCGCATCGCTTCCTCTATCATGGCTTCATATTTGCGCAAACGATAAGGTTTTTCCACCGGTCTTCCCATTCCGATCCGGTCGCAAGCGCGTATTTTCATCAAATCCCAAACGTTTTCCGCCCCCACATTGGCGACAATCCTCCTCACAGCGGAAAGTGTTATTTTCTCGACATCTGAGAAAAAGAGGTGGTATTTTACCAGCAACGAAACAATTTCAGTAAGTTTCACGGGAAACCTTAAATTTTCCATCACTTTTTTGGTTATTCTACCGCCAACGATATCGTGTCCGTAAAACGTCCAATTATCTTTCTCTTTTGACCAACGGCGGGTATCCGGCTTCCCTATATCATGAAACAACGACCCGAGCCGAATATGTAATGGCCAATTATGTTTTACTGCATGATCCAATGCCCGAAGATTGTGTTCCCAAACCGTATAAATATGGCTTCCATTTTGTTCGCACCCGATTCCCTTTTCCAGTTCCGGTACAATAAATCGAAGCAATTTGAGCTTGTTCGCCAAAACAATACCGATCATCGCGTTTTCCGACATAATCATTTTAGTAAACTCATCACGGATTCTTTCACGTGAAACTTTTTCCAAATTATCCGAAAGGCGAAATACGGCGTCCATTGTTTCGTTTTCAATAGTAAACCCAAGTTGTGCCGAAAACCGCACCGCCCGCAGAAGTCGCAACGCATCTTCATTAAATCTTTCCTCTGGAGCCCCCACCGTCCTCACCAACATGTCCTTTATATCATTTTGTCCTTTATATATGTCTACAAGTTTTTTATCGCTTGGATCGTAAGCCAGAGCGTTCATCGTAAAATCCCGTCGTTTCAAATCATCTTCCAATTTTTTGCTAAAAACGACCTCATCTGGGTGCCGACTATCACTATAATCTGATTCCGTACGATAAGGAGTAACTTCCACAATCGTGGTTTCATGTGCAACACTTTCGTCGTCATTCCTGCGAAGATGGGGATCCACGTTGTCTTGTGTCGTTTCGTTGATTGCCTGCCCTGAGCCGGGTCGAAGAGTTTCATGTGCAACAACTTGTTGCCGGACGGGGTTTGTAACCCCGTCCGAAACGTTTTGTTCGTCGTCGAGTCCTGTTTCGTGTGTAACTCCTCTCTCTACAAGATCGTCATCCTCGCGAATGCGGGAATCCACATTGTCCGGCCCTGTTTCATATGTAACAGTTTTGAGTTCATTTTCTGATGTTTCACGTGACACGATGTCTTTGGTTTCATGTGTAACATCGGTCTCAACAACAACCCCGACTGTCCCATAATTGTTTTCGTAGAACGTATGCTCAAATAAGCCAATGATCTGTTCTGGTACCGCATTTGTGGTCACATCCCAATCCTTCGGTTTTCTGCCTAAAATAAGATCCCTCACGCATCCCCCAACCAGATACGCCTCAAAACCGGCACCCTGCAAGGTCTCGGTTACACGTGTAACATATGGAGGAATGTGGCTATTGAGATCTTTCATACGTCAAATTGTAGCAAACTTTTGATATTTTGTGAATTTTAGTGTAGTATATTGATATGTCCTCGTAGTGAAACGGATATCACGCAACGCTTCGAACGTTGTATTCCAGGTTCGAGTCCTGGCGAGGGCACAGTAGTGAAGCGGATGTGAACTCGAGCAAGTGACCTGCGTCACTTGCGTCCAGGACTCGAAGCCCTTCTCCGTTATTTATGAAGAGCGGAGCGATGAATAAATCGGAAAGGTGAGGAATGGGTAGGGACCCGTTCCGCAAGACTTTTTTCAAATATTTTGTGAGGTACGAAACAAAATATTGAAAAAGTATACAGCCCCTGTAAGGGGTACTGCGACAGTAAGTCGAGGGATTCCTGGCGAGGGCACAGTAGCGAAGCGGATGTGAACTCGAGCAAGTGACCTGCGTCACTTGCGTCCAGGACTCGAAAGGGTTTCCGTTATTTGTGAGGATCGCCAATCCGAACAAATCGGAAACCACCCGCGACGGTAGTCGAGAGATTCCTGGCGAGGGCACAGCGAAGTATATGGGATTAGTATAAGGAACTCACCTTACACACGCGATTTTCTCGTCGCCGGACGTGGTCTCTGGCCGCGTTCGAAACGTTTGAGATTTTCACATTCATCTTCGTTTTTAAACGTCATGGACGGAGGTACAACCTCCGTCCGGCGACGTATTATTGTAGTCGTGTGTAAGGTGAGTAAGGAAAAGGAATAACGACAAAAATTTTTATGAACAAACTTTGGTTAGTTTTACTTCATTCAATTCCCTTATTTTTAGGTATTTTGTTAAGCTACCTTTTTTGGCGGCAAAATCTTTTGTTGCTCATCATTTATTCCTTTTTTGTTTTGGGGATTATTTATTTCGGAAAGGATAAAAAAACCGAATTTTTAATCTTTATTTACGGCTCATTTGTTGGATTTATTATTGAAACAATCGGAACGCAAATAAGCGGATACCAGAGTTTCACGCAGCCGGACGTGTTTGGAATCCCCTATTGGCTCGTCGTTTCATGGGGTTTTGGATTTTTGTTGATGAAACGGGTTGGGTTGATCATTGCGACCGGTTCGCCGTGGGCAAATAAATAAAAAATATTATGGCAAAAACAATAAAGGAATTGCAAGAAATAATGGTTGTTCAGCTGAAACAGCGTGGATTTTACCCAAAAGATGATAAAGAAGTTTTATTGCGGTTGGGAGAAGAGGTTGGAGAAGTGATGGAGGCGGTGAGGGAAAATCAAAGTAAAGAGGATTTAAGCCACGAAATGGTTGATGTTTTTTGGAATCTTCTTCGTTTGGCGGAGTTGAAAGGCATAGATTTGGAAAAAGCGTTTATGGAAAAATGGGAAATAAACGAAAAACGCCCGATGAATAAAGTGGTTACGGACATATCAGAAAACAGTTAGTTTTAAAAAAATAAAAAATTTATCGCCGGAGCGAGGTTGCACCTCGGTCCGAAACATTTAAAATGTCTTGTTATATTTCGAATTGCCCGAAAATCACTAAACTTTCAAACTTTCGGACCGAGGTGCAACCTCGCTCCGGCGACGAATAACAACGATATTGTTAGGGGTGTAAAGAGGTACTAAAAAAGTTGTTGTAAAAAATATATTTTTCTGTATACTTATACTTATACAAAATATGTTTGTTTTTGCGGGCTTTGCCACGCCGAAGCCGCACCCGAGCAATTTTTTGTATACAGAAAGAATAATTTGCCAAAACCCGCCTTCGCTCTAAACGAGCTACGGCGCGGCGAAGGCGGGTATGGTTTAGTGGTAGAACATTTGCTTGCCAAGCAAAAGACGCGGTTTCGATTACCGCTACCCGCACATCGAGAAAATACCGCCATATGGCGGTATTTTCTGTTTCACAAGAAACTTTATTTTATCGGTTATTGTGTGTATAATATATCTATGGAAATAAAAGCTGATTTTGAATCCGCGCTTGTCTTACACAACGTTCGCGAGTTCGTTTTGGATAAGCGGAAGTTCGATGAGTGTATTCCGGAAAATTTGAAAGAAGATAGGGAATACGGGTTTCTTGTTCCCGGACAGAGGAATTATTGGCTGCTTGGCAAGTTTCCGTTACACGAGAAACAGGATCCGCCAGTTGGCGGAGTAAGCGTTTCAGAAGATCCTCGTGCGATCATTAATATTTACGAAGTGACCCATTTCATCGATAACGGGCAAATTTTTACTAAAGGGAAGTATAAGATTTTGCAGGTGGTTGGATAATACGATTTAAGATTACTTTAAATTACGAACGAAATGTTTCGGAACGGGGTGCAACCCCGTTCCGGCGACAACATTCCAGACGCGTCCGCCCGACAGCGGAAGAGACCGCATCCGGCGACAAACGCTTACGCAAAGTGAGGGGATTTAACATGGATTAACGACGTTTTTACTTTTTTCGGAGAAAAAAGTGTGGATAACTCAGGGGATATGTGTATAAGAGACACTGAAATTTGTCCTTCGCAAGCATTCATTTTTTGACCGATTGTCAAAATTTGTGGCTAATAATAAAGATATTTTGCATAACCGTCAAGGAAAAAGTCCTTCATAATAAAGGAAATCAATCGACGTTTCACATGAAACGTCGATTTTGTGTATTTCTTCTAAAGAGAGTAAAATCTTTCTTATGGCAAGAACCAAAAAACGAGAAACGGGAGACTTGGGAGAGAAAATAGCGGGGCGTTTCTTGCGTTCCAAGGGGTTTGATATTGTCGGATGGAACTACTTGAAACCTTGGGGAGAGATCGATATCATTACGCAAAAAGGAGAGGAAACTCATTTCATCGAAGTGAAAACTATTTCCGTTACGGGAGCTGCCATATATGGTGAAACGCCCGGTTTTTTGAAAAAATGCAAAATTTTTCTATCGGACAAATTTGGCCGACCGGAGTGGGCGTATACGATCCACGAAAGTACGGGCGATGAACAACGAGGTGGGGTGGACGAATATCTGCCGGAAGATAATCTGCATTCGTGGAAACTGGAGCGACTAAAAAAGGCTATCCGTTCATACATGACAGAGAAACGAATGCCGGAAGATGCCGATTGGCAACTTGACGCCGTTATCGTGAGGATCGAGACAAAAGGGAAGACGGCGCTTGTGGAATATTTGGAGGATATACTTGCCTGAATTTCCAATTTCTCCTGCTTCGCTAAACCCTCCTTCGCCAGAGGCTACGGCAGGGCAAGAGCTTCGCAAGACAAGTAATTTACAAAACGACAAAAATAACCCGCCTTTTTAGGGGCGGATTAACAAAACCTTATCTTTCACCGCAAGAATTTATCCACAGTGCTATCATTGTCGCATCCATATTCCACTTGAAAAAATCTTCGTCCGATTCAACCTCCTCAATTGTCGGGTGATGATTGTTGATCAGCCCAATGAGGTGCCACATTTGCTCGTGGGTAATTCTGGCCCCCCTCGCGGTTGCTTCGTATACAAGGTCAACAAATCCTTCTGTACCTGCAGGCGACCAAAGCTTATTTGATACAACCTCTCCATAGTTTATCTTGTTTTTCAAAAACCAGCGTGCGTTCATTGTATCCCATTCAATCGCTACTGGTTTGTTCGGATCATATGTCTTGTCATTCATTTTCATATCCTCGGTTGTTAATTCTCTGTAGTAAGTATATCAGAAATATATTTAATTGTCAAGTATTATTCAACTGTTTATCCTAATAGCTTAATTATCGCCATGTTTATCAACATAAAATTCTGTTGATTATAATTCAACAACATGCTAGTATGTGGACATGATAGAACAAACGCTGTTACAACTTGGCTTAAACAATAAAGAGGCTACGATATATCTGGAACTTTTGAAACGCGGTAAGGCGCTGCCGGCGAGCATATCTCTTTCGACGGGGATCAATCGCGCGACAGTATACAGCGTGGCGAAAAATTTGATCAAAAAGGGAATTATCGCGAGCGATTTTGGAGGAAAATCGCAATACTTGACCGCAATTCCGCCGGAGAATCTTACCTCGCTTTTATCTGTCGATAGAAAATCACTTCTCGAAAAAGAAGTGCTGATCAAAAAAGCGATAGAAGAGATTTCCGCACTCCCCATCAATACACAATATGCCGTTCCTTCGATACGTTTTGTTGTGGAAGAAGATATGAGCGAATACCTATATAAACAAACCGAAAAATGGAACAAGAGCATGGCTGTGGATGAAATGGGTTGCTGGGGTTTTCAAGATCACACCTTTGCGGACCATTTTGAAAAATGGATCGATGATTGGGCGCTGCTTCCATCTTCTCGAGGTTTGCATGTTAACTTATGGAGCAATCTTTCGCTTGTTGAGAAAAAAATGGAGACAAAACAGTATAAAGAACGGCGGATAAAATGTTGGACGAACGGGGAAAATTATACCTCTACTTTTTGGATCGCCGGAGATTATATTGTAATGATCTATACTCGCGAACGGCCATTTTATCTTATTGAGATATACAATGCGGTTATGGCGCACAATTTACGGGAAGTATTTAAAGGACTATGGAATGATAAAGAAAAAGCGTGATTTTTTGAGGGATTTGTGGTAGAGTGTACGAAGTATAAGGGATTAGTATCAGTATCAGGGGTGCCAACGAACGCCGTCGTTATTCCTGATACTAATCCCTGATACTCGTGACGCGGGGTGTATCCGCCAGCTGGCGGACGGTAGTATCCTTCTTCGCTGAAGCTACGAAGGACGCGGCGTCTGCTTTGGGGTTCGTTTTAATAGTCGGGGTGTAGTATACCGGTAGTACGTCTGCTTTGGGAGCAGATAGACCGAGTTCGATTCTCGGCACCCCGACTGTTAAAAGGAACCGGAAACATCCTAAATGTTTCCGTGGCCCGAAGGGAGATAGACCGAGTTCGATTCTCGGCACCCCGACAGTGCGTTTGTTATTTTAAAAATAACAGACTCACAAATCCAATTATCTTTTTGACCGGAAACATCCTAAATGTTTCCGTGACCCGAAGGGAGATAGACCGAGTTCCTTGCCCTGTGTAGCCTTGGCGAAGCAGGGGATTCTCGGCACCCCGAACTATCTGGTTAATCGCTCCCGCGGGTCGCTGGGGCGTAGGGGCTGACCTTGCGAGGTCAGCGGCAATTCCCCTGCGGAGGAAATGGAAATAATTATTATGCCTGAAAATATAAAAACAAAATCGGAATATAAAATTCGCGACGGGGTTTTGGCTGTTTGGAAACTCTCGGCACCACACAAACGAACAATGGGAATACTTGCCGGACTTGGGGTTGTTTCCGCGGTGGCAAGCGCTTTTACGCCATATCTTTCGGGGCGATTTTTTGATGCGCTCTACCTTGTTGCAGGAAAAGGTGAAGGTGTTTTGTTCACTTCGGTTTTTACCGCACTGGCACTTTGGTTTTTTGCGCAATTCGTTTTAAATATTATTGGGTGGAAGCAGGCTTTTATTTCAAGGGGGTTACCTCTCGATATCGAGGTTTCTGTTTACCAACAGAGTCTTGCTCACCTGCTTAGGATGCCGCTTTCTTTTCATAAAGAACATCGTCTCTCTGAAATTCGTGAAACATATAATCGCGCCGCGAACCGAACCTCGTATATTGTTTCTGAGTTTTTAAACATTTTTCCCGACTTTCTTTCGGTGTTCTTTGGTATTGCTATTGCTTTTACTTTAAATGTTCAATTAGCTTTCATTCTTCTTTCTGGTGCGATTGTTTACGTGTTTGTAATGTTATTAAACGTGCGTTCTTCCGGTGACTTAAATCGACAAGTGAGCGGTCTTTTTAATAAGGCTTATGGCCGCGCGGGAAATTCAATTGCACAGATTGATGTTGTAAAAATATCTTCATCAGAAGACTACGAGGATGCTCGGCGTATCGAAGATCTTGCCCATGCACGAACCGTATGGGGAAAGATCGAAAAGCTTTGGGCACAACTTGACGGATTTCAGCGTACTGTCGTTTTTGTTGTTCAAAGCATAATTTTTTTAATTTCCATAAAACTTGTATCTCAAGGGGCTATTTCTGTTGGTACTTTGGTTGCATTTAACGGGTACGCGTTAATGTTTTTGTCGCCGATCATGCGAATCGGTTTTGCTTGGCAAAGATTTCAATTTGGTTTGGCTTCAGCATCATTGTTGTATGAAGATATTCTCGACTATCCGATTGAGAATTATATTCCCAAAAATGCTGTTGCTCTTGGTAAAACACAGGGCGAAGTCTCTTTTGAACATGTATCTTTTAGATACTCCGATGGCGACACAAATATTCTTGATGACGTGTCGTTTGTCGCACAAAAAGGGGAAACCGTGGCGTTGGTGGGGGAGTCCGGTGTTGGAAAGAGTACCACCATCAGCCTAATTTCAGGGCTGTATTTTCCTACTGCCGGATCGGTAAAAATTGACGGAAAAGATACGCGTGAGCTTGACCTCCACGAACTGCGTTCACATATTGCCGTAGTCCCACAAGAACTGTCACTTTTTAATGACACAATTGAAAATAATATTAAATACGGAACGTTCGACGCAACGCACGAAGAGGTGATTGAAGCGGCAAAAATCGCCCAAGCGGAAGCGTTTATTGAAAAATTTCCGAACGGATACGAGACGATGGTCGGCGAACGCGGAGTGAAACTTTCGGTCGGACAAAAACAACGCGTTGCCATCGCACGCGCAGTACTTCGGGATCCCGCAATCCTCATTTTGGACGAACCGACGAGTGCGCTTGACCCGAAGACGGAAAAAGAGCTCACGGAATCACTGGAAAAACTAATGAAAGGAAGAACCACGTTTATTGTAGCGCACCGCCTCTCGACGGTACGGAAAGCAGATAAGATTATCGTTATCGAGGAAGGAAAGCTGATTGAGTCGGGAACGCATGACGAACTGGTACAAAAAGAGGGTGGGAGATACCGCAAGATGTATGAGCATAATATTGGACTTGGTTAGTAATTGAATTTTCAATTTGCAATTTTGCAATTTTCAATCAATTTTCAATGTTCAATATTAAAATTTTCAAACCCAACGGTCTGTGTTTGAAAATTAAAAATTGTGATTTGTCCGCCAGCGGGCGAATCCTCCCACTGGAGGAAAAATTTATTGAAAATTGAAAATTCGTAAATTGAAAATTTTTGGTATAATACTATCTATGCCACGCTTTGCTACAATTATAGTCATCTTGTTTTTTCTCGGCGGAGTTGCTTACTCGGCGGAAAGCGCATTGCCATCCGGTTTTTTGTATCCTATAAAAATTTATGCGAATGAAAATGTTCTGAGGTTATTGGCTGTGACCGACAAAAAGGAGGCCGGTTTCGAAACAAAGAGGGTGTCGCGCCGTCTTACCGAGATCGAAAAACTTGCGGAAACGCAAAAATTGACCGAGCCGACCCTTCGGAAGCTGCAAATAAATTTCGATGAATCGATTGCAAAGTTCAAAGAAATCAGCCAAAAGGTTGCTGAAAAAAGCCTGAGTGATGCTTCTTTTGTGCGTTCCGAAATGCAAAGCGTTTTGGAAGCGCATGATGCGGTTTTAAAAAGTATCGGAACAGAAAAAATGCTGAAAGGGTTATCGGAAGATCTTAATAAAGAACTGCGAAAAATTTCAGACGAAAGACGCGATTCGGAAGAAAAAACTTTTGAAGGAAAAGGGGTTGAGGCGAAATCTTCCGCAGAGAGTGAGCTTAAGGCCGCCGAAAAGGAAATCGCGGACGTGAAAAAATTACTCGACTCAAAAAATGGGGCTAAAACGGGTGAAACAGCCGATGCCGAAGAAATATTAAAAACGGCGATCGCCCACGTTGCCGAAGGAAAGGCTAAGTTCGAAGTCCCCGCGTATGCCGATGCGTTCGCTTTGTTCAAAAGGGCCGAGAGGGAGGCAGGCTCCGCAAAACTCATACTTTCTTCGGTTGAAAAGTAAAAGGTTTGCTTTTTTGTAAGAATTCCTTTTTTCGAACGTCATCAAAGTATATCAATATTATGCAAGAAAAAGAGCGGCAGTTTTTGGAAAGTTACGATCTTTACGCGGACGCGCTTTTTCGTTTTGCCTATTTTCAGGTATCAGACAAAGAAACGGCGACCGATATCATACAGGATGTGTTCATGGAAACATGGAAATATCTTGCCGCGGGAGGTGAGATCGGGAATATCAGAGCATTTTTGTATCGGGCGGCAAAAAACCGGATCATCGACCACTACCGAAAACACCGTTCTCTATCGCTTGATGCACTCGAGGAGGAAGGGCTGGATATTCCGGACAAAAAAAGAGGAGAGTCGGCAAATGCCGAAATAGAGGTGTCACACCTGCTTCGTTTATTCGAGAAAGTCGAAAAAAAATATCGGGAACCCGTTTTACTCAGATATGTAGAGGGTTTGGGTGTGAAAGAGGTCGCCGACATCATCGGAGAAACGGAAAACAATACCTCGGTACTAATCCATCGCGGGATAGAACAATTGAAACAACTGGCTCATATATGAAAAACCTAGAAGAACAATTGAATAACTTGAAGCATGTATCTTTTGACGAGGAGGAAAAGGCGCGTCTTCGCCAAACCCTTGTATCATATATGGAAGAAAATCCGTCGGTTGTAAGAAATTCGCAGCACACACGTCTTTCATTATATCGGGAGAGTTTTATTAATTTTATTAACATAAAACCAAAATTTATGACCATAGCTATCATTATTGCGTTATTGCTTGGCGGAGGAGGTGCATCTTTTGCCGCTGAAAATGCTTTGCCGGGAGATGTCTTGTATCCGGTAAAAATACATGTGAATGAGAATATTCAAGAATTAACCGCCGTTTCAAACGAAGCCGAAGCAAGGGTGCAGGCAAAGATCGCAGAGCGCCGACTCAGAGAAGCCGAGAAACTTGCGATAAAAGGGAAACTGGATTCAAAAATAAGCGCCGAACTCAACGCTGATTTTAAAGAACATTCCGAAAAGGCAAAAGGGAGCCGGATAAAAGCAAAAGAAGGGAACCGCACAGAAACGGATTCAAGCATAAATTCCGACACCGAAATCACTCTCGGGATACATGAGCGGCTCCTCGAAGATATCGGTGAGACAAAACCGGAAATGAAAGAGTTTATCGGCGACATACTGAAAAGTGTGCAGGCCCAGGTAAAGGAAACGGGGGATGAACGAACAGAGATTGAAACAAAAGCTTTTAACGGAGCGGGAAGCGATGAAAAATCTGCCGCGGATGGCGCGTTAAAAGCTGCACAAAACAAGATTGATGAGGTAAAGAAATTTATCGAAGCAAGAAAAGAAAAATTAAGCGCGAGTGTACAGCTTGAGTTTGATGCTCGGCTGAAAGCGGCGAATGCTGCGGTTGCGGAAGGAAAAGTAAAGACCGAAGCCGGAGCATATGCGGACGCATTCATACTCTTTAAGAAGGCCGCCCGAGAAGCGCAAACAGCAAAACTTATTGCAACAACCGCAGATACTTTGGGTGTGACAACCGAACAACGCATCAGAATAGAAGAAAAAGAAGATCCGAACTATTGGACCGAGGAAAAAATGCGCAACGCACAACCCGTGGAAAACACACGATTGGTGCCTATTGGATCCGAAACCAAATTAAACATTGATACAGATATTGAATCCGGCGGCACTTCGGGAAGCGGCAGTGCCGAAGTTCAGCTTGGATTATAAATAAATAGAAAAATAGAAAGATTACCGACGGCGGAATCTTTCTATTTTTCTATTTTTTATCTTTCTATTATCTTTTTCCCCGTCCCGGCATATGCGGCGATGTCTGGTTTATGATATAATTTAATCATAGGATAAAACTTGCATTTTTATATAAAATATGTTATAATAAAGATATGAATTACTACCAAGAAACACAGGAAAAAGCAAAGAAGATCATTGACGAGTCGAGAATATCCTCGGAAGAAAAGACTTTTTTGAGTGGCCTCATTCCTCGACTTTCGCTTGATATGCTCGAGATATTCGTGTGGACAATCGAAGAAGACCCGGGAAACGCCGAGGCTATCGTCGCAAAAACACGCCGCTGGATCGCAACCGCCACGGACCCCATAGAACTCCGAAAAGCCTTAGACGCCGACAAAAAAGAGATGGAGGCGCTCATTGCGGCCGGGGGAGTAACGGTTTAAATACAAATAATATTATGGAACAATTTCAACAACAAAACGACATTAAACCCGAGGCATTTCTCAATCCGGAGAATATACCGCCGGTGCCGGTCAGTGAAAAAGAAAATCAACAGGAGATCCTGAATGTAAATTTGGACTACCAAATGATGCTGGCTGGAGTTTTGTTTGACAAGGCCGTTCGACCAAACATGACCGCGGAAGAAATTGATCTTTTGGCCGAAATGGAAAATAATACCGTAAAGAGAGAGAGCCCTGAATATTCTGCGGTCGTGGCGGAAAAACATGAACCCGATAACTTTTTCGCAAAACTGATAATGGACCCACCCCGAAAAGAAGAGGAAATAACCCCGGAAATGTTTACTGAGCAGGCGGAAGACGCTCGAAAATATGCTTTAAAAGAAAAGGGGGGTAAGGAAGACGTTGTTTCGCTTGACCGAGCAAAAACATTTACACAAGAAGAGTTGAGCAGTCAAATGTCGGTATTTTCTCGCGCGGTGGAATTAGTGAAAGATTATTTAAAGAAACACCCAAAATTGGAAAAAGCCGCAATGGTTGGTGTTGTCGCTTCCGAACTTGCCGGTTGTGCTACGGCACCCAATATGATCTATACCGGAATGAATGGAGTGATGCAAGCGGGACAAGCGGAGATGTCCGGAAACATGAATGCGAATATGAACGCGAACATGGAGAAGATGAACGCCGACATTAATTATAATACGGCAATGCAGAATGCCGAATTGAACCGAAAAATAAGTTACGCTAATCTGGATGGTGAACGACAACAAATGATCGCGTATGGCACAGACCCTCAGCAGGTTGCCGCAAACATAACTTCCCGCTCGATCCAAATAGAAGGTCAGTACCAAAGAGAAGTAGGATATGCGCAAGCGGAATTTCAACGACAGACCATGTACGCGCAAGCAAATTATGCAAGAACGAGAGCATACGCGGACGCAGATAGACAACGGATTATTGGGTATACCATTCAGGATGTTACCCGACAGGCATTGAATGGAGTGATGCAGGGGGTCCGTGGTCACGGTGGGCACTGGTAGAATTCCCCAAAACATCAAGCACCCTCGCGGTATTTTTGAGTTATGCACAGGGTAAAAAATAAATACGTCACTTTTTAAAAAATACGGCTCTGATAAGCCGTATTTTTTGTTTTTTGCATCCACGATAAAGCGGGGATATAATAGGGAAGTAAGAGGAGCACCATCAAAAATTTCATCGAGAGCAGTGGAGAATGGCGGTTTGTTTCATGTCCGCATCTCGACCTGTTTCCGTGGCTCATAGAAAGAAGCAATAGTCGTGTTACCCCGCCGATTTTCTCACTGAGGATCAGTCACCAAGCGGGTTTTTTTGTGGGTGAAATGTCCGGCGACGAATACGACGAATGAATTTTTCTATTCTTTTATATTTCTATTTTTTAATAAATTAAAAATTATGCAACCAAAAGCAAAATCACTTGTTGTTATAAAGAGAGACGGACAGAAGGTTCTTTTCGATTCGGAAAAGATTTTTCAAGCGATTTTGAAAGCCGGTCTTGCAACCGGGGACTTTGGTGAAAAGAAGGCTCGCGCTATCGGCGAAGGAGTTTCGCAATTTTTGCAAAAATCAAAAAAGGAAGAGTTACCGATAGAGGAAATCCAAGACGTGATCGAATTCGCGATCATGAATTCCGGTTTCTATAAGACGGCACGTGCCTATATTACCTACCGTGATTCTCGTTCCCGCGAACGAGATGCGGAAAAGACATTTGTTGAAGTGGAAAAAACCATTACCGAATATTTGAACAAAGCGGACTGGCGGGTCAACGCGAACGCAAATCAGGGTTATTCTTTGGGTGGACTCATTTTGAACGCATCAGGAAAGATTATCGCGAATTACTGGCTGTCTTCCGTGTATCCGCGGGAAATCGGTGAGGCGCACCGCGAGGGCGATATGCATATTCACGACCTTGATATGTTTTCCGGTTACTGCGCCGGGTGGAGCTTGCGCGCGCTGATCGAAGAAGGATTCAATGGTGTTCCGGGAAAAGTGGAGTCCGATCCGCCAAAACATTTGGAAACAGTAGTGGCGCAGATGGTGAATTTCTTGGGAACCCTTCAGAATGAATGGGCTGGAGCGCAGGCATTTTCCTCTTTTGATACGTATCTCGCTCCGTTCGTCAGGAAAGATAATTTAAGCTTCAAACAAGTAAAGCAGGCAATACAGCAATTCGTTTTCAACTTGAACGTTCCGTCGCGGTGGGGAACACAGACACCATTCTCGAATATCACGCTCGATTGGGTGTGTCCGACCGATATGAAAAAGAAACAGCCGATCATCGGCGGAGAAATTCAGGACTTTACCTATGGTGATTGCCAGAAAGAGATGGACATGATCAACAAAGCGTTCATTGAGGTTATGACGCACGGGGACAGGAACGGGCGCGTATTCACTTTCCCGATCCCGACTTACAACCTGACGAAAGATTTTGACTGGGATAACGAGAACGCACAGGCACTCTTTGAAATGTCCGCAAAATTCGGCACGCCGTACTTCCAAAATTTCTTGAATTCTTCCTTAAACCCGAGCGATGTGCGGAGCATGTGCTGCCGCCTTCAGCTCGATCTTCGTGAACTGCGAGCTCGCGGCGGAGGACTTTTCGGTTCCGCAGAAATGACCGGTTCTATCGGGGTGGTGACGATCAATCTCCCTCGCATTGGGTATTTGTCCGACACCAAAGAACAATTCATGTCGCGCCTCGGAAAACTGATGGATCTTGCAAAAAATTCTCTCGAAATGAAAAGGAAAGTTGTCGGCGACAATATTGATCGGGGTCTTCTTCCGTACACCAAACGATATCTTCCGAATTTACACGCGCATTTCAGCACGATTGGCTTAAATGGAATGAACGAAGCGGTACGGAACTTCTTTGGGAAAGACACGGATATTTCAAGCAAAGAGGGGAGAGAATTCGCACTGGAGATACTTGATTTCATGCGCGAGAGGCTTGCCGACTATCAGGAAGAAACGGGAAATTTGTACAACCTGGAGGCAACCCCGGCAGAAGGAACGACGTATCGTTTTGCCAAAGAAGACCAGAAACGTTTCCCGGGAATATTGCAGGCGGGAACGAGAGAAGCGCCGTATTACACGAACTCTTCACACCTCCACGTGGGCACCACCGACAATCCGCTTGATGCGCTTGATCATCAAGACGATCTGCAAACGAAATATACCGGCGGAACCGTTCTTCATCTTTTCCTCGGCGAAAGATTGCGCGACTGGAAAACCGCCCGGAATTTCGTGAAAAAAGTCGCTGAAAATTACCGCCTGCCGTATTTTACTCTGACGCCGACATTCTCCGTCTGTCCGACGCATGGCTACCTAAACGGCGAAGTGCCGAAATGCCCGACCTGCGATGCCGAATGCGAAGTTTGGTCAAGGATCATGGGATACCATCGCCCAGTCTCGCAATGGAACCACGGAAAGAAAAGCGAGTATGCGGAAAGAAAAGAATATATTCCGCCGACGATCAATAACAAAACAGAGCTGGTTTCGCAAAAGAAGGTTGAAGCGGTTGAGAAAGCGGGGAAAGGAAAGTATCAAGAATTAGCATCATTGTCCGTAAGCAAAAAATAAACAAAAAAATACCGGCGACTCAAAAATGGGTCGCCGGATTTTTGTTTTTAATCACGAGGACATTCATCAACAAAATCCTCTTGATATGGCGTCTCAGGCCAGCCGTGAAATCCTCTTTTTTTTGAAAATTGTTTATATTCCGCTTCGTAACCGGGCAGTGCGCCGTATGTTTTACAGACACTGTTCTTGTAACATGGGAATAAATATTCTCTCGGGTCGATCGTCGTCTTTCCATCGGTAACTATTTCACACCGATCAATTTCCCGTGCTTGGGTTATTCCATTTGTGTCTTTATATACCACTTCCATGTTTCTGGAGTGCATTGTATCATCCGTTCCGATGATCGTACCTTGGATCTGGTTTTTTCGCGGTGCGGTACCTGCGATATGCGAAGCAAAAGAAATGAATGAGATAAAAAGAAAAACCAAGAATAAATGAACCGAAACTTTCATAAAAAACTCCATAAAGGTGGAATAACTGCGTTCAGTGTAACATATGTAATTTTTTTGTCAAATATCAACGACGACGAACAAAAAAGCAGCCACCCTGATCGAGGGTGGCTTTGTTGTAAAAAATCACCAACACAAACTTAATTACTTCTTTTCCCAACTCGTATGCAGGAGGGTGATATAGCGGAAATCCAGGTCGTTGTTCAACCATTCCCAGAAAATGTCTTCTCGACCATCATCGTCCACATAGAGGCACGGGGTGCGGAGAAAATTTTCGCCGTCGCGAGCGGTCGATCTCCAACCAAGAACAAATTTTCTGCCAAAATACCTTTCAAAAAAAGTTGGCCCTCTTTTTTTAATTTCTTCCAGGCTGCGCAGGTCGGGGCAATGTTTGATCATGTCGAGACTTAAGAGATGCTTGTGGACATCGTAACCTTCAATGACGCCTCTTTTTTGGCCGTCGTGGGTCCATTTCTGAAGTTTTCCGGCGTAAAATTCGACGGGTGCGGGGAGAACTTTTTCCAATCCTTCGTATAATATCTCTCTCACCCAAAAAGGGTAGATTGGACGAATAGATCGGTCTACGCGGATCAGATCCGACGGACTGTTCGGTACGATGATCTCCGCGCCATTTTTCTTGCTCGCGGCAAACCGGAGCGCACATTCGGCGCCGCCCAGCGCTTCTACAATCTCTTTAAACTGCCTGATCTTTAAGTCATCATATTCCATTTTTCCTCCTCACTCTGCTTTTCAAGGTCCTTTTTTATTTATAGGCGATTCGAACAGATAAGTCAAACTTGCAGCTTTATACAAATAACGCCCTGTATGACAGAGCGTTTTTGGTTTAATGGGAGATCTTTTTGTCTCCTTCCCGTACTTTTGCGACGCGCGTTTTTACGTCAGATGTCTTCGGAATGAATCGCAACGATCCCTCCGCGCTTTTTAACAAAAGATTCGCATAAAATATGACCGTGTTCACGGCATGCATTTGCACAACGCTTGTCGCTCCATCAAGAGGGGTTTTGTAAAACCACCCGCAATCGGTAAGCGTTTTTTCGAGAAGTTCGCCTCTGTTGCTCGTTGAATTTCGAGGAACAACGCCAAAAATTCCAAACCGATTTTTAAGTGCCCGCTCCATTACGGTTTTCACCGGCAATAAACGGCAGCTTTCGCAAATGGCGTCATATCCCGTCAAATTATAAAACGGTATTTCCTGCATGTTCACACCTCCGCAGTTTTAAACTCTCTTCTGTTTTTATTTATATAGCACAGCAATACATCTGTCAATTCTATACATATATATGGTATGTGCTAGTATCACAACGGACACACATTGAAATCTTGCGCCCCGCGAATCGGGGGAGGAGTGCGCATGTCCGTTCTGTATATTTCGATTCTTTCCGCTATTTTTATTCTCGGATATTTTTTAATTACCGTTGCGGAAAAGGTTAATCTTCCCAAGGCATATACGGCGCCGTTTATCGGGGTTCTTCTCTGGTTTATTATCGCTTATTACGAAGGAAACACTAAAGCGGGACCGGCGATGGAAACATTGGGTGGTAACGTTTTCGGTTTGGTTATGTTCTTGGTCTCGGCGATGGCGCTGGTGCAAATTCTCACCCATTACCGATTCTTTGATTTTATCAAAGCAAAAATACTCGGGCTCGGGCTCGGATACATCAAACGTTTCTGGGTTATCGGCATCGTAACATTTATTCTCTCTGCAATCATCGACAACATGACCGCCTCTTTGGTTATCGTTTCCATCGCCCTCTGCATAGTATATGGAAAAAATCTTGACCTTACGGCTGTCGGAATTGTCGTTGCGGCAAACGCGGGAGGTGCGGCGACTCCTATCGGCGACATTACCACGTTCATGCTCTGGGACGCTAAAAAATTTACGACCGGAGAAATATTACACTGGGGTTTGCTTCCGTCAATTACTATGTTTGCCGTCAGTATGGCACTCTTGGCATGGCAGATGGAAAAGGAAAAAACGGCAGTTATTATTGAAGAGAATGTCCCCATTTCTTATTCGGAGTGGTGCGTTATCACGGTAGCGTTTCTCTCTTTTGGTCTTCCTTTGGCAACGCATGGGCTTGGCTTACCGTCTTTTGCCGGACTTTTTTTTGGGTTGGCACTGACAGGAATACTGATTGCTGTGTTTCAAAACTTTCATAATTGGAAACATAAAGAATTAGCAAAACAAACGTTCGACGGTTTGCTGCCAGAAAGAACGGATGCTCACTGTACCGCAAAATTTGAAACAATGCTGGCAAAAATAGATATGGAAACGATCATCTTCTTTGCCGGTATCATGCTCGCGGTCGGAGCGCTCAACCATGCCGGCATACTGGCGTGGTTGTCGGATGCTCTTCTTGGGAAAGACCCGGCACTTTCTCGTTTGTTTTTAGGAAACACTTTTCTTGGAATACTTTCCGCTCTCGTTGACAATATTCCGCTTACCCGTGCGGCGATAAGCATTATTAAATCAACCGATCCCGCCATTTGGGCACTTCTTGCTTATACGGTCGGTACGGGCGGTTCGATTTTTACCATCGGATCAGCCGCCGGCGTTGTTACATCGGGTAAAGTGAAAATGTCTTTTTATCGCTATGCAAAACTCGGAGCATTGCCAGCGCTTACTGGTTATGTCGCCGGAGCGCTCGTCTGGCTCGGAGAATGGTATGTATTCCCGATACTGTTTAAATAAAATTCATTAAAGCAAGATCGCCTCACGATTTACTCGGGGCGATTTTTTTTGGACATATACGAAACATGGTTTTACTGTACAGCCTGAAACCACCTGAAATTTAAATCTATTTTGTGTAAAAATTTTCAATTTTCAAGTGAGTGAGCGAAACAAAAGTCGCAACTTTTGTTTCCGAACGAACGCAGAAAATATAAGAGTGAAACTGCTTTTATTTTCAATCAATTTTCAAGGCTCAATATCTCAATTTTCAAACACGACGACATCGTTCGGGTTTGGAAATTGAAAATTAAGATATTGAAAACTCATTGAAAATTGCAAAATTGGAAATTGAAAATTATTTTTTATCTTTATCTACTTACACCGCATTGCGTAGGATTTCTTAAGACCTTATATTGCGTGTGAACCTCGACACTTATACCATATACCGATACATAATCTTATTATATAATATAATCATCATGGGGGGAGGAACAAAAGAAATGTCGGGGATGGCCTTCGCGGGCGGGATGGTGGTCGCTTTTATTGTCGACCTGACCGGTATTGTCATACCTATTCTCGGCACTATTTTTATCGCCCTCATGAAACTGTCTTGGTGGGTCGCCGGATATGACATGCAAAAAACGACGGCAATATCGGTATCGAATGGAATAATAGAGCTTCTGCCAATCGTCCCCGGCTGCATGGTTTTTATGGGTTTATCGTACCGACAAAATAAGAAAAACTGTAAGAAACGAAAAAAACAAGAAGCGGGGGCCGGAGCAATGGGGGGGGCGGTAGCTAATTATATCAGGAACAGAAATGAAAGCCGTGGGTCGTATACCAGAAAACAGATGGATGAGAGCGAAAAGAATTATTTTAACAATCAATCACAAAAAAGACGTGAGGAATCAGCAAAGAACACTAACCCCAGTAATAGATCTCGAGAATGGGTTAATGGAAAATTAGTAAATGACACAGAAAGGTTTTAAAATTGGGGGGGGTGGTAAGATTGCGACGCGTGGCACATAGGAAATAATAAAAAATTTCTAATTACGAATTTCTAATTTCTAGTAAAATGTGGCTTATGGTCAAAACGGTTTAGTTTTTAGACATTATGATTTTTATTAGAAATTAGAAATTGGATATTAGAAATTCTTTAGAAACAAGAACATGGAATAGTTTGCGAAAATAATTTGGCATACTATACAAAAAACCACTTCGATAAGTTGAAGTGGTTTTTTAAAACGGATTTTTTGCTCCGCGGACCTCGAAGTGAAGATGTGGACCTGTCGACAATCCGGTATTGCCGATATTTCCAATCAACTGTCCCTGATCAACAAAATCGCCGGCCGAAACAAAATTTGCGGAAAGATGAGCATACAGCGTCTGTGTTCCATTCGAGTGCTGAATGACAACATATTGCCCATATCCTCCGTTATATCCGGAACTAAGGCTGATGAGTACCTTTCCTGCAGCCGCGGCGACAACCGATGAGCCACCCCTCCCGCTAAAATCAACCCCATTATGCCCGTGTATATTTTGAGTTTTCGCACCTTTCGCGGGTCGAATAAAGTAGCCTCCGGTTTGGACGCCCGAGTCGGAAGAAATAATACCGGAGATAATCTTCTTTACTTTTGAAATGACCGGGGTCGGAGCCTCCACACCGTTCGGTATGATAATCACATCACCGACAACAAGAGAAGAATCTTCGATTCCGTTAAAATCTCGTATTTCCTGCGCATCGCCGGAGTAATTCTTTGCGATCTTACCGATAGTGTCGCCTTTTTTTATAGTATACTGCAACCCCGAAACAGGCAAAATGACAAGTTTTTGTCCAACCTTAAGAGAGCCGCCTTTCGGTATATCGTTCGCCCACCGAACCGTGTTTGCTGTCACGCCGAACATCTGCGCAACTTGAGAAAGCGTATCTCCCGCATGAACCACATACACACTGATTTGGTCTCCGGAAGGGTTTACTTTTAATTTATCGGTATTTCCCGCAGGAGACACAGATAAACCGGCGGAAAGAGAGGAGCCCTCCATGGTATCAATGGGTTCGGTTTCTTCTGCGCCATGATTAAGGTTTGCACAAAGCGGTGCCGCAGCCAGGGTCATATTTTGAGAGTTCTTTTCGCTGACGACAACGTCGGTTTCCGCAATGGCGGGTTGACCCTGAAAAATCTCCGCAATCGCATCAAAAAGAGGGTTGGCTTCGGCACGGCTCATGGGAAAAGATAATAAGGCAAAGAGGAAAATAACAACATAAATAAGCCTTGGCGAGAGGTTTTTCGATATTCTGTCTGTTTTCCGACGAATGAGCCTATAAACAAGACTTTTGTCTACATGGTCGGAATTTTTATTGTTGAGAGAAATAAGCCGAGAATATTAATCGAGACACTTGAACGCGGAATCGATGACCGACACCGCAAACATACCGATCGCAACCATAGAGTTCAGTATAAAAAATGACATGAGGCAAGTCAATTTATGATACCACCCTTGTGGAAAACTTTCTTGACATTTTAAAACAAGAACAACCAAAGAAATAGCTTTGTGTCTCCGCCCCGGTTACCCACTTTTTACACACAAAATTAATTGTGTTCCTCCTCATGTAGGCGTAAAATATAGGTATGGTGTAGGAGTTTATTCTCCGGCACGATTAAACTAATAAACTTTGTGCAACCCCCTCAAACAATTAAAGACGGAGCAAACACGAGCCTTCCCCCAACAACCGACACAACCCTTTTGCTAACCTCCACAGCTCCGACAGAAAAAGACCTCGTAAAACACCTCGAGGATGGGAAGGTGGTGATACTTAGCGAACAACCAAAAACGACCGTCGATACCCCTTCAGAAAAAGTGAGTGCTTCTTTGGCGAACACAACCGAACCGTTAAAAAAACGCTCTTTGCCCGACCATGTAAAAAATCATTTTGAAGCGAACAGTCGGGAATTTGTCAGTTTTGCCAGAAAAAACGAGAAAAAGACAGATCTGGAGGCAAACGAAGACGATGTGGAAAAAAACGAGGACGAAAAAGGGGGAGATGTAAAAAAAGAGATGAAAATTGAAGACCCCGGCAGTGCTCTGCTTTGGGACAAAGCGCTTTTGGAGGAAGAATACCCGGACGGAAGAGTTCCTGTGGAAGTTCACAATTCTTTTGTCTCGATACCGAAAAAAGAAGATGAGCATCCGTCGGTGGCAGTTTTTCCAACACGGGTTATCGCAGACACTCCACACAAAAAAGAACAAGAATCCCCGGTGCCCACAACACAACCGGCTATCAGTGTTTCCTTACCCCAAACACACGCCGAAACAAAGAAAGACTCGGAAAAAGATGTTATTTCTCATTCCATACCTAAAAAACCGGACCAAAAAGCGGAAAACATACTTCCTACGCAAATTGCCGACTCAAGCCCGACCCCTCTTTCTGTATTACCTCGTGTGGAACCAAAAAATATCGAACGAGCATCTTTCTTGGCTGTCCCCAAAAAGCCGACGCAAGACATCGAGCAGACACGCCCAACTCATGTTTTACCACCTCTTTCTGAAAACAAACAAGAAGAGGAAACCGCAACACCGGTCGTTCCACGAATTATTAAGCCGCATCAAATTCATCTGCCACGATATGGAGTTCTCGAAACCAACGAGGTTGAACCCGAAAAAACGGCAGCACATCATTTCGAATTCGAAATACCCAAAAAAAACCCGTCTTTCACCACCACAACCGGCGTTAAAACAACACCCGTAGTACCACAACAAAAAGACATCCTGCGCTCTCCGAAAGAAACGGAAATGGGAGATATTCTGAAAACAAAAATAATAGAAGGACAAATGAGAAGCGTGTTTGAAAACGCTCCGACCGGAGTACAAACCACGATGGAAAAAATGCCCGCAAAAGACTTACTGTCTCCCGGCGGCTCTTTTTATGATCCGGGTGATGTCTGGAAAACGCGCCTGCGCGAGTACATAGTGAAACTCAAATGGCAAGCTAAAACCGTTTTTAATAACGTTGATAGTACCGACCCAAAAGAAGAAGAAACTGTTCTTGAATATATTAAGCGTATATACCCGGCCGTTGTACGGGCGGAAATCAACGAAAACCCGGGGGGCTCATAAATATAATGTTCAAAAACAACCAAAAAACAAAAGATACGGTTGAGATAAAAAAACCGAACGACGGCGAATATTCTCAGTATGGAATTAATTTGGTCGGTACAGAAAAAGAATATACACAAAAAGACCCCGACAACACGTCATTACAAAAAGAGTTGTCTCTTGAGTGCGGGGTTGAAGTTCTTGGAGACAAAAAGAATGACAACCGAGAGGATCAAACGGAAAATAAACCGGAACAAGGAAACGACGCAACAAAAGAGGAATTATTAACCGTTTCAGGAAAGAAGGTTGAACTATTAAAACAAAACCCAACGGAAGAAATCGGAGTATATCAGGATTTTTCGAACTACTAGTGCCGCACTAATTTTGTTCTGCCGTTGCAATAGGGGACAAAAAAAGAATTAAAGAAGAATATAACAATCCTCAAAAACGATCACGTGTGATTATTATTTAATTAATCGTGTGGTATTAGTTGCTATGGATACTCTTTCATCATCAAAAAAAAACGGACCGGACAAAACCACGGAACCGACAAAACTCGACCCCGAACAGGAAATTATTCGGGGAAAGATCGATGGGAAAATAAATGAGATCGAGAATATTCTTGGCGAGAATTATGGCGAAATAGAAACAGAGGAAAGGATCGCTGTGGAAAAAAAGGTGAGGGATGCAACAAAAATTCCTGCCGGCAACATAGAAGAAGCATATGAGATAATTGACAGAATACTGGCGGAACTTGCGAAAAAATACGAAGACGGCGAAGACGAAAAAGATACGGCGGGACCGGTTGTTGACACCGACACCAACCGAACAAACCCGGACAATACACTACCGACAGCGGGGGTTCTTTCCGAGGAGGCACGGCACCTTATCGATGCATATGAACGGGGGCTTCCCATTCTTTTTGCCGAACCTTTGCTCGTGGCAAAAAAAAACAATATCCCGCTCGACCAAAACGACGACACGGAGACCATAATCAACAAACTGCGAGCCAAGCGGGACGGTAAGGTGAACACATCAGCACCTTTGAGTGTCGTGAACGAAGAAGAGGACCTGAAACAAAAGCGCTTACGAATGATAGCGCTGCAAACGGATCTTCCCGATCTTATTCGGGAACCAAAAGGGTCTACAGACATAATAAAAGTCATGAAAGCCGAGCTCGAACGGCTGGAGAAAGAGATAGGGGAAGCCGACACAAAAGAAAGATTGGCGCGAGAAGCAAAAGACCAAGAAAAAAAAGACGCCGAAGCCGCCCTGAAAAATTTAACGCAGAAGGACTCCGGTTCGGAAAAAATTACCACAAGCGATGAGATACAGCGCCAGTTCGAAGAAGATTTTTCATTTTCCGAAGAAGAAATTAAAAAACTTGAAGCGACGATCGAGGGTGAGGATGGTAAAGAAAAAACAATAAAATGGACCGATCTTTCGGCGGGACAACAATTTACTCTGCTTCAAAACCTGAAGGAGTTTGCTCTTGATAATGCAAAAGAACAAGCTCTCAAAAAATATACGGAGGGAGAGAAAAAAAGTTTTGAAGATGCCGAGGGAGTTTCAGGGTGGATCACTCGCGCGTGGCTCGGTGCGACAAAAACGTATCGGCGGGCTTATGAGCTTTCTAGGATCGAAAAGGAGGTCATCCAAGAAAAAAAAGAACCAAAAAGTCCCGGACTTTTTAATCGTACCCTGACCGTCGCGGCAAAATGGTTTCAACACACACAAAAAGAAGAAGGTGTCACAGAAAACAAAACCGAAGAAGCCGAGACCTCGAACAAAGAAATATATAAAGAGGTGCTGCAAGAAATGCTTGGAATGGCTATTGATGCGCCGGAGATGGAAATTGTTGACGGAAAAACGAGAATCAACTTCGCGCTCACGAAGGATTTTTCCGCCGCCGGGATGACGACACCGGAAGCGACTGCCGCAGTCGAGGAATTCAATCGGTCGGCGCATGAATTCGCGCAAATCCCTTCCGAATGGGCATACAGCGACGACCCGCACAAACTTGAGAAATATAACGCGGTAAAATCGGATTATTCCAAAGCACGGGGCGAAATACTTAAAAGAAAAGCCGAATATTTGTCCGACGAGGATGCATCGGATTACGTCGCCGCGCTCGACAAACAGGTTCATTTCACTCAGTTGTTTAATGCGGATCCCGATATCGAGAAAATTTTTGCTTCCATAATAGATGAAAAAAGCCTTTGGAAAGCGGTTTCGAGAAATCCGCTCCACATAAAAGAATACTGGGAGGGAATAAAAGAGGCGCTTTACTGGAACAACCAGATCAACACGGAAAAAGTCGGGGATAAATTCGACGCGGTAAAAGAGGAGAAAACTCTTACCGAGACTATTCTGTCAAATCCTTTTGATGGAAAAGAATATCGAAAAGGTATCAGTATTGCGCTCGGCCAAAAATCAAGCTGGCGGGGATTAAAAGCTGCCACTACCGAACGAGGAGGATTGATGATGATGGGAGGAGCTGTTCGCACCGGAGGCTTTCTCGGCGCGGCGGCGCTCGCCGCCTGCGGGGCAGGTCTTGCAAGTTCGCTTCCCGCAGCTATCGGTTTCGGAGCGGTACAAGGAGCCGTGTCCGGCAGCCTTCTTGGTTCGTACGTCGCCGGAAAAAGAGCCGACCTTGAAATTTCCGACAAAAAAGAACTCGCAAAAATGGGGGTGCTCGACGAAACGAACAAAAATGATTACCGCGCCGCTTCGGAAACGGGAGATATTTTTACCGCGGAAAGAGATAAGGCGACAGGAGAGGTCATTAAAAGAGAAAAGATCGGAGAACTCGGCGTTGGCCTTTTGGACAAACTCGAATACGCGATCAATCGCGCGAGGGAAGCGGAAGATGACGATGATCTTAATGTAGACAAGCGAGACTTGGCTCTCCGCGCGCTCGGGGACCGCCTCTACTACACCGAACAAAAACTTTTCGAGAGTTTGGTAAATTTCGGCGAAGGAAAAGATTCGCTGAAAAATCGCTATGAACTTGATCTTGCGCTCAACACCGCCCGGATACTTCTCGGGATGAACGAGCCGGACATGGTGCGGAATATTTCGCTCCGGACAGTAAAGGACGAAAATGGAAAATTTGTAAAGGTTGACCCTGAAAAAGTCGATCCGGCCGTGAGAGAGGTGCAGGAAAAGATCAACAAACTGCTCCAAGAAAAAGCCGGCGAAGTCGCATCAAAAGACAAGAAGTATAAAAAAGAAAAAGTGAGGAGCGGCATAAAAAACGGTCTCGTTTTGGGCGCCCTCTTCGGAGCGGGATTCTCTTGGTATGGCTACACCAAAACACATACGGGAGAAGGCGCCACAACAACGAGTGAAACGCCGAAGACCCCAGGAAACACTCAGCGCGCCGAAACAGTAGCGCCCATCGCAGAAAAAACACCCGCCACAAATGAAGTTCTGCCCGCGACAAAAGGGTCGAACACCGCCGATGAACTTTTGACAAAGCTCAAAGTTACCGAGCACTCGATCAATCCCGTGACGCCGAAGACACCGGTACAGGTGCCCGTTTCGCAAACCGAACAGCCGGTTCAATTCGCTCCCGCGCCGGAACAGGGCGGAATCCTGCAACCCGGAGCGGCAAAATTCGGAAAAGGGTGGGTGGACGAATCCTCGATCCGTACGGGTTCTCATCCGCTTCCATCAGAACCGATAAAGCCCTCGTGGCAGTGGGCGGAGATAAAAGCGGAACACTTGAGAGAATCGGTAGAAAAGTCTGTTCAAAAACTGAGCGAAACATATACCGTGAAACCAGGTGACAATATCTGGAATGTGCTTAAATCTCGCCTCGGAAACAACGAATATTTCAATCAACTCAGCCCGCGCGAAAAGAATTTTGTTATTGATGGTTTAAAAGACCGGATTACCCACCTCAATAAGGGTGAATTGCTGGAAATGGGAATAAAAAGCAAAAACCCGCATCTGATCAACCCCGGAGATAAGATAGATTTCAGTAAGGTTATTGCCGACAAAAACACCGACCTGATGCGCATCTTTAGCCGCGCACAAAATATTTCGTCACACGGAGCCGCAGTTCACACAAACCCAACCGAAACGATTTCCAGCACAACCGGCGGCGCCGAAGATATCCTTAAGCCCGCTCCGATACCAAAACCTGTTGAGGTCACCAACATCCACCCGTTCGACACACATCAAACAGTGCAGCCGTCGATCGAAACCGTTATTGCGCCGGAAACACTCACTTCTTCGTGGTATAAAAACATAGGAAGCCCTGAGGAAGCTGCTGTGGGGGCGATTACGGGAAAGTTCATGGCAAACGGTTTAATAAATGAAATTCAAAAGAACTCCGACGGAACAGTAAACCCAAAACAAGCAACAAATAGCGAAGAAAATTCTGCGACCGACACTTTCCACTCCACCCCTCACACCGAAATTCCCGAAGAATACCGCGGTTGGACGACCGAGAGAATATTTAAAAGCAAAAAAGATATTGATGAAACTCTGAAAAAAAATATTGTCGATGAATTATACAATAAAAAGATAATCAAAAGAGTTGTAAACAATGGAATTGACTCGGTAATGAAGCTTATCCGGGATATCGCCACAATATTCGAGGTGGAATTACCGACTACCGGTCTCGACCGACAACAAAGACAAGAATCGATCGGTGAGTATCTTGAAAGAGAAGCTTGGAAACAAGACCAAATAAACGGAAAAAAGGAACGAAAAATACCCGACCCAAAAGAACTGTGGAAAATATTCCGCCCCGACATGCCGAAAACAAAATAAAAATAATATAAAAGACCGGAATTTCCGGTCTTTTATATTATTTGCGCTATCCGTCGTCCCTGTTTACGTATATTAATCCCTTATGCTTAGTTTTGTGCTATGATATTCGAATGAAAGATCACACTCTCGGTTTAAATGAACCGCAAAAAGAAGCCGTTCTTCACAAAGACGGACCGCTTTTGATCGTTGCCGGAGCGGGCGCGGGAAAAACAAAAACGCTTACACACCGCATACTCCACCTCATACAAGGCGGCGTTCCCGCGAACAGCATTCTTGCCGTCACTTTCACCAACAAAGCGGCGCAAGAAATGAAGGAAAGGATTCGGAATCTGCTCGGAAAAGAACCCGGAAACAATAGCGGATACGGAAACGAACCGTTCATTGGGACATTCCATTCGCTTGGGGTGTATATTCTGCGCAAAGAACACGAAGCGGCCGGAATTCCGCGGCATTTCGTTATTCTCGATCAGGGCGACTCCCGTTCTTTTATTAAAGACTCCGTTAAAGCCAGGAACCTGGACCCGAAACAATTCGAACCGAAAAAAATTCAGAGCATAATTTCCCGGCAAAAAGGGGAGTGTGTTTCGGCGGAAACTTTTTACGCGAATTCGAACACCGGATTTTTTCCGCGTCTCGTCGCCGAAGTGTGGCTTGATTACGAAAGAAAGCTTAAAAAAGAAGGGGCCTTCGACTTCGACGACCTCCTGCTCAAAACGCTCACACTTTTGCGGGACAACCAAGCAATTCGCGAAAAATACCAAAGCGTCTGGAAATACGTTCACATCGACGAATACCAGGACACCAACACGGTACAATACGAACTTTCGCGAGTTCTCGCAGGAAAAGATCGCAACATCTGCGTCGTCGGCGACGGGGACCAGTGTTTTCCAAAAAACACGCTCGTACTAACAAAAAACGGCGAGAAAAAAATTCAAGATGTTCACGAAGGAGATGAAGTAAAATGCGCCGCCGGAAATGGAGACATTTGCACCTCAAAAGTTACCAAAGTCAGAAAAAAAGCACACGAGGGAACGATTTTAAAAATTACAACAAAAAAGGGAAAAATAATAGAAACGACACCCGAGCACATTTTCTTTTCTCGGTTTTCACTACAAGCTGAATTATACTATGTGTATCTGATGTATAAACGATCAAAAGGGTTTCGTGTTGGTATGGTGAAAAGTGCCCGCTCGCCGGGAAATGGCGGGGGTGAAAATAAGATTGGCTTTCTTGTGCGAAGCAACCAAGAAAAAGCTGATCGAATGTGGGTAATAAAGGTCTGCGAAGCAAAACAAGACGCAATATTTTGGGAAAATTATTACTCTTTTTCTTATGGAATTCCCTCTGTTGTTTTTCACACCATTGGCCGGAAACTGGCGCTTGACCAAAAACACATTGACCAACTGTTCAATATTATAGACACACGAAAAAATGCGGAGCGTCTTTTTTTAGACACAGGGCTTTCTTTTGACTATCCGCATTATTCTCCTCAAGGAACAACACAAGGAAACACAAAAAACAAACGGCTTACGGTCCGCCTCACTATGTTCAGTGATAAAAGAAAAAGCGACATTCACCCCTTCGGATTAAGCCGGATCTCGATCAATACAACTGATATTGAGCTGAAAGAAAAGCTTGAGCGCGCCGGTTTCAAGACAAGAAAAGGAAAAAGAAATGATTGGCGTTTGGAAATTGCCAAATTGGATTACGGAGAAGCTGAGCGTATCGCAAAAAAACTGATAGAGGTCGATCCTAATCTTATTCTCAACAGAACGGCTTTACTTGCTCAAAAAGGAAGATTTTCTTTTTTTCCCGCGGCAAGTTTGCGAGAAAAAATGGAAATTCCCATTATACAAAACGGGAAAGTTACCACAGAGGAAATACGAAACATTGAGAAAAAGGAGTATACGGGCGAAGTCTATGACTTTGATGTGGATAAAACCCACAATTATATCGTTAACTCCATACCTGTACATAATTGCGTATATAGCTGGCGAGGCGCAAATATCAAGAATATCATACATTTTGAAAAAGATTACCCGGGAGCAAAAGTCGTACTGCTTGAAGAAAATTACCGCTCGACGCAGAATATTCTTTCGGCGGCGAACAACGTCATCCAAAAAAACAAAATGCGCGTTCCAAAAAATCTTTTTACCAAACAAGAGGGCGGAGAAAAAATATCACTTTGCGAAGCGGGCGACGAAAATGGGGAAGCTTCGTTCGTGGCGGAAAAAATTCGGGAACTTATAAAAAAGGGATCTTCATTCCAGGATATTGCCGTTTTGTTCCGCGCGAATTACCAATCACGCGCACTCGAAGAGGCGATGCTTTCCGCCGATATTCCATATCAGGTGCTCGGAACGAAGTTCTTCGAACGAAAAGAGGTGAAAGACGTCCTTTCTTTTTTGCGCGCCGCTTTTAATCCTGAAGGCGCGGTTGACATGAAACGGATCATCAATGTCCCCCCGCGTGGGATAGGGGAAGTAACCCTGAAAAAAATTATCGCCGGACAAAAAGACACCCTTAACGCCGCGACAAAAAAGAAATTTTCCGATTTTTTGGAGCTTCTTTCAAAAATAAAAACGTCCGCCACAAAAAACAAACCGAGCGACACGATAAAATTCATTCTCAAAGAAACAGGGATGCAAAATAACCTCTCTCTGGGGGGAGAAGAAGAACAAGAAAGGATAGAAAACTTGTACGAGCTCGTTTCTTTGGGTTCAAAATATGACGCCTTCCCTCCGGAAGATGGAATACAAAAACTCCTCGAAGATGCCGCGCTTGCGAGCGATCAAGATTCCCTCATGCACAATAAAACCGATGCGCCCCGCGTCCGCCTCATGACCGTGCACGCCGCAAAAGGGCTTGAGTTCGATACTGTTTTTGTAACCGGTCTTGAAGACGGGCTTTTCCCTCACCGCAGTTTTGGAGAAACCAACACCTCCCAAGACCACAGAGAAGAAGAACGCCGGCTCTTTTATGTGGCTATTACACGAGCGAAACAGAAACTCTTTTTAACCTACGCATCAGTACGAACAATATTCGGATCAAGAAATATGAGCATTCCTTCGGAATTTTTGAATGATATTCCGGAAGAATTGATCGAAGTAGAGGAAGCGGGAGAAAACAGGGGGGGGGAAGACAATATATATTTAAAAAATTTCTAATATCTAATTTCTAATTTCTAACAAAAATCCCAATGACTAATGAACAAAAAAAGGTCTATGACCTTGAAGAACGCACGGCTCGGTTTGGGGAAAATGTTATCGTTTTGTGTAAAAATATATCGAAGAATGAGATAACCAAGCCTTTGATTTCCCAACTGGTTCGATCAGGAACCAGTGTAGGCGCAAATTATTGCGAGGCAGATTGCGCCGAATCAAGAAAAGATTTTGAACACAAGCTCGGTATTTGTAAAAAAGAAGCGAACGAGACAAAGTATTGGTTAAGAATGATATCCAAATCGGAACCACAACACACAAAAGATGCAAAAATTCTTTGGAAAGAAGCTAAAGAACTTCAGCTGATTTTTATTTCCATAATTAAAAAATCAAAACTAAACCAAAAAGGAATGGTTTAGAAATTTTTACATTAGACATTTTGTTAGAAATTAGAAATTAGATATTAGAAATTTTTTATGCTTCCCAAAAAATCTTTAGGTCAAAACTTCCTCACCAACGCCGGCATTGTCGCGTCTATTGTTGATGCGGCTTCGCTCTCCCCCAACGAAACGGTTCTTGAAATTGGGCCGGGGAAAGGGGTGTTGACGGAGGAACTTCTTAAACGAGGCGTGCGGGTTGTTTCAGTAGAAAAGGACGCTGATCTGATACCATTACTGCGAACAAAATTTGAAAAAGAAATTTTGGAAAAGCGACTGGTTCTTGTTAATAAGGACATATTGCAGTTTAATTTTCAATTTTCAATTTTCAATTTTCAATGCGACGAACAATCAACAATTAACAATCCCTTCAATTCGATTCAGGGCAAGCAACGATTAACCAAATACAAACTCGTCGCCAATATTCCCTATTATATTACCGGTCAGATCATTCGAAAATTCCTTACGGCGGATAAACAGCCGGAAAAAATGGTGCTTTTGGTGCAAAAAGAGGTAGCGGAACGAATTATTGCGCGAGATAGTAAAGAAAGTTTACTTTCCATAAGCATCAAAGCGTACGGCGAACCGAAATATATAAAAACTGTCAAAGCGGGAAGTTTTACTCCCGCGCCATCGGTTGATTCCGCGATATTGCTTATTGATAATATTTCACGGAAATTTTTCGATAAAGGGATGGTTGCCATCAAAAACGTTTCGGACGGGGTTACAAACCCCGTCCGGCAAGAGGTGAACGAAGAACGATTTTTCGAAATACTTCACGCGGGATTTGCGCACAAAAGAAAACAGCTCTTCGGGAACCTCAGAGCTGTTTTCGATGAAAATATTTTACGAGAGAAGATGAAAAAAGCGGGAATTTCTGAGAACATCAGGGCGGAGGATGTGTCTTTGTTTGGGTGGAAAAAACTTTCAGATAATTCAATTTAATAGCCACCGTCAGCACCCCCTCCACCATAATTCCCGCCACCACCAGAAAACTGTCCTTCACACATCCCCTGTTCCGGATCTTCCAGAGTTGTTCCTATCTGGCGTATTGTTCCGTCAACTTCCTCTTCGTCTGAACAAGGTGGCCACGAAGCGGGCTTGATGCAAACTCCGAACGGATAGGCGTCACCAAGCAAACACTTATCGTTCGAGATATTCCACCACTTATATAAACTGCTCAATCCTGGGGTAAACATGTAGTCTCCACCACGCGGATCGCCAATCGTAAGTTTAAGGCCGTTGCAGCAATATTCGATTTCCTCTATCTTTCCACCGATAAGATACATGCCGTACGGCCCCATGGTCGCCTCGGCCTTTGTTTTATATACATACGCTCCGCCGACCATAACAACGCAGGCAACGATAGAGAAACTTATGAGAAATGTCTTCGAAGACGCTATTTTTTTAAGTTTTTTGAACATATTATTTTAAAAATTTCTAATTTCTAATATCTAATTTCTAAAACCGACGAAATTATTGTGTTTCTTGTTAGAAATTAGGAATTAGATATTAGAAATTATTTAATAAACAAAAGATATTTTCACAAAACGACACAATCACCTATTATAGACGAGAAAGAGAGTGATTTTCTAGAGGTCCACCGTAAAAAACGCGCAATTACTCAATCCTGTGTCGTTTTGTATACATACGGGATACTTTAATTCCGGAAACTTGTCTGTTTTTAGTTCACTAAAGTGTTCTTTGATATACGTACTGCTCGCGACAGGCATTTTTGGGTCGAAAACGATACGACCGGCTCCGTGCATAACAAACGAAAGCGTTGTTCCATCCGTCGACGTCGCATTATACACCGTTACCCCGCCGGCAATGATCTTATTGGCTGTTCTTGTGATTCCCGTCCCGCGTATCGTCACTCTTGTACCGTCTTTTCCGTGCGTCGGTTCAAGGGAGGTGATTGTGACTTTTTTCGCCGCCACAGGAACGGTTCCGACCGAAGATCCGGCCTTGTTTTTCTCAAGCGTGTTCATATGAGTCCGTGTTGAAACGCCAAAATACCCGGTCCCCACGGTAAGACCGTTCGGAATAAGAACTTCCGCGGCATATTTGTTTTGGAATTTAATGAGTGCGATTTTGGTTTTAGCCCCGAAATAAGTCGTTTCATTACCCGGAGATCCGCTTCCACTCAAAGAAACAATGGTCCCCATATCACCATTAAGCACTTTCTGCAGTAACAAAACCTCCTGGTCGGTCATGCCGAGTTTCAGGTTTTTTGTCAGAACAATCGCTGTTTTTCCTCCTGTTATAACCGAAGCGCCCGTACCTGACGTACCTGTCATTGAATTAAGAAGCGATAAGGGAATCACACCGCCAAGCTGCTGTTGTATTGTTTGCAGAATAGCTTTTTGCCGTTCAAGCATCGCGCCATTATTCTCAAAAGAGGGGGCAAACTCCGTGGTGTTGGTTCCTGTCGTTTGTGCAAAAATCGCCGCCGTGTTGAATGCCAGAAAAAAAAGAAAGAAGAAAAAAAACGGAAGCCCGACAAGAAATTTTATTTTTTTAAGTGCCATATGATAATAGTACCACAAAGTACTTCCAAAAACTGTCGGTTATCCACACAAATAATTTTTATAACTATCGAATGCTGATATACTACTATAATAGGAGAGGATTCTACCCCTTTTGGTGATTTGTATGCAGCAATACCTTCCAAGTAAAAAATTCTTTGTTGTCATTACTTCTCTTGCTTTGGTTATCGGCGGGTTTTTCGGATTGCGCGCGCTGGTAAAACAATTTTCGGAAAACAAAAAAGAAGAAGTGAAGACCCCGTTTGCGGTTACCAGTATGACATCCGACACAGACAGCGACGGACTGCTTGATTGGGAAGAAGTGAGAATGGGAACGGACCCGAAAAAAAACGATACCGACGGTGACGGGACGGGAGATGAAAAAGAGGTTGAAGAGGGGAGAGATCCTTTGGTTCGCGGACCGAACGATTATGTGCGCTTACTTGGAAAAACGGCGTCATCCACTCCCATCATATCTTCTATGGAAGATCTTACCGAAACGGAAAAAATAATGCGCACCATGATAACCCTGACCAACCAAAAAACCACCACAGACAAAGGTTTACCCGAAGCTATTGCAAAAAGCATCGTAGGGGGGATCGAGAAAAAGGCGGCTGATCTTCCTTCTGTTTATACCATAAAAAACTTTGCCGTCGTCACAGAAACGGAGGCGTCCCTGAAAAAATACGGGAATGATCTCGGCGGAATGTTTAAAAAATACGGCTCGCAAAGCACAGAACAAAACAAACTGCTCTATGGTATCGCCTTGACGCTTAAAACAGCCGACATCAGTTCTTTCAAAGATGTCCCGGCGCTGAGAAAGGCGAGAATGGAAGAAATCGCCATCGCATTAAAAATAAAAGTTCCCGAGGATATGCTTTTGTTCCACACCGCGCTTTTGAACGAAATGTCCAATATTGTCATTGCGATGGATAATATCGTCATGATGGTCAGCGATCCGGCGCTCGGTATGATCGGGATGAAACAATACAAAGGCGAATCAAGTAAACTTAACGCAACCATCGGCGCCATCAACACCCACCTTGAAAATTCCGGCATAGGATTCACAGATGAGGAAAACGGATATTATTTGAGCCACGAAGCGGCAAGCACAGGCATAAAACAATAATTGCTAACAATAAAAAAAATTAATAGTATGAACATGACAAAAAAAATAATCGCCGCGATCTTTATTTTTTCTTTGGTATTAACCGTATCTTCATCGGCTACTCTTGTCTTTGCTTTAGGTGGTGGCGGAGGTGGTGGGGGGGGTGGAGGTGGGGGTGGAAAAACATCACTCCAGGTTCTTGTACCTATCGCCCAGATGAGAGCTCCAATTGACGAAGAGAAAGACACGGACTCCTGCCTGGTTAATCTTCTGAATGGCGGCGGCTGCAGCTGGGATTCCATTGCATGGATATTGGCGAAAGGTTTCATCTATAGTCAATTCCAAAACGTAACAGAAACAGCGCAAACGGGATTTTTCGGAAATACCTCGTGGGTTGATAATCCGCAGAGTTATTATACGACGATAAACAACGAAGTGACTGATTACTTTCTCGCTAACGACCTCAACAACGCAAACATGCTGGATTCTGTAAAAACCGGAGTAAGAACAAACCTCCTGGTCAGAGAAACAGCTCCTGTATCACAAGGGCTATCTGCCGGCGATGATTTTCCCGGCGGACAAGCGGGATACGACGCATTCTTATTGGACTGGAACGCATGCCCGACGGGAAACGGGTGGGACTGTTATTCCGCTTTACAATCTCCCAAAAATGACTTTTTTTCAGTGCGAGCAAGAGCAGGCGGTGAACTCCAAAAACAACAGAGTGAGGCAATGACCCACACACAAGAAGAAGTGCAAGCGGGTAGCGGTTACCGGGACATGAAAGAAGACTGCACTTATGGTCATTATATCGGATGTACCTCAGTGACGCCGGGTGGCACACTCAAACAACAGCTTGAGACCTATCTTGATACATCAGTACGGGGGCTCGAGCAGTCAGACGAGCTTGACGAAACGGCGGCTGTTACCGCTCTCGCAACCACAATGATTGGCTGGTTCGGAAACATGAACCTCAGCACATTAAATTTGAACGACGAAGAAAATTAGAACAACAAAAATGCTTTCATTCAAAGCAAAACGAAACATTGCGCATATATTCCTGGTTATTACCCTTGTACCGGTACTTTTTGTTTTGCCCACGTTCTCGAAAAATGACAGTTATACGGCGCACGCAGCCACGATAACCATACCTACTCCAGAGCTAAATGATTGGGATTGTTTTGGTAACATGGGGATATGCGTCGTTGTTTATGCCTCATGGGTTCTTTTTATAAAGATTCCGTTCTGGTTAGTACAGGTTACCAGTATATTAAGCAATGCTTTGTTTGCTTACGGTCTTTCAAGTAACGCTTATAACCAGCCGGCATTCATCAACCCCGGCTGGGTTATTTGCCGTGATATCGCAAACACGTTTTTTATTTTCATCCTCCTTTATATCGCCATAATGACCATACTCGGACGGCTCGGCGGTCAAACAAAAAAACTCCTCATGACCGTAATTGTGGTAGCACTTTTTATGAATTTCAGTATGTATATCACGCGATTCGTGATTGATGTCGGAAACATGTTAGCCCTCGAATTCTACAATGCCTTTCCCCAGGATGACGGGTGGCATGTAACATTTCCGGGTGTGATAGAGAGGGATATTTCCGGCGGTTTTATGAATAACGTTATGACCCCGGCACAACAAATGATTTCACTGTTACAAGATAAACCTGTTGAAGAGTGGTGGGCGTGGTGGGTTTTTATCTTCGTTTGCATCGGTGCAGTATTGATTGTTTTTATCTTCGTTATGCTTTCGGGCGCATTTCTTATGGTTGGTCGCGTAGCTATGCTCTGGATACTGATGATACTTTCTCCACTCGCTTTTTTCGCCTACGCCCTTCCTCAGCTTAGTGGACGTTTTGGAGAATGGACGAGAAAACTTACTGAGCAAGTCTTTTTTCCTGTTGTTTTTCTTTTCTTTGTGTATCTCGCATCAAGATTAGCGGGAGTGATTGGAAGGTCTTTTTCCGGTAGTGACGGGGCGATGGTCGGCACAGACATGAGTATGCTTACTCTGTTGATTCCAACAATACTGCAATTTTCTGTCATCGCAGCCTTTCTCCTCTTCGGTCTCAAAATGGCAACACAAATGGCTGGCGCGGCGGGCGCGGCGGCTTCAAAATACCTAACCATGGGAACCGGCGCGGCTCTTGGTGCGGGTGCATGGGGTGCGCGAAGGTATGCAGGAAAAGCTTCCAGCATGATACAAGAACGTCTTGGGGCAGAGCGTATGGCGAACCTTAAAACCTCAGTGGCCGGTAGAATTGGGCTCGGCGCGCTCGATAAAATGCAGAATAGTAGTTTTGACATACGAAATACAAAGACTTTTGGAATGGGAGCCGGTGCGGCAGGGCTTAATTTTGGCACGGGTAAAGGTCTGACTTATGCACAAAAACAACAAGTCGGAGACAAAGAAAGGGAGGCGGCGTTTAAGAGTCTGAAAACCGATGAACAAAAAATTGATTACATCAATAGTCTGGAGGGTGTTGGTGGCGATGCGTTTAGTTTTGATTCTGAGCGTAACGCAAGAGAGATAATGAAAACAATGACCGTACCCGAACAACAAAGACTTATCAACAAAGCAACAGGGAAGAAGAAACAATTCTTACAGGGTATAAACGCGCACCTTGCAAAAAACTTTGGTCCCGAACAACATGTGGAAGCTATTAAAGGTCAGGAAGGTGATCCTAAGGCTCAGAAAGAGTATGTCGAGAAACTTCTCAGCCGTTCTGTTGACGCAAACGGTAAGACCGTAGAAGCCGTTGAACCGGCGGCGATGAAAGGCGTGATGAAAGGATTAACCCCAAGCAACCGTGCGGGAATAGAAATGAGTATGGCGGAGGATGAAACGACCATGAAGAAGAGGTTGGCGGAAGATGATACCGCCGCGACAGGAAGTAAAATGTCGATAACGGAACGAGCGAAACTGGAAAATGAGCTGAAGAAGAAATCCGCAGACATTAAAACCATAAAGGATATTAATCAGGATATCTACAAAGATCTGAAACCGAGAGAAAAAGAGGCTTACGACGTGGAGACAAAGAACTTTATAAAGACCGAAGATATCAGGAGGGCAAAAGTAGACTTGCGTGCGAATATTACAAAATACGACGACTTGAGAAAACTGACGGCGCCGTCCGCCGCTCAACAGACGGAGATAGACAAGATAACTGACGTCACAGCACAAAGAAAGAAGATAGAAGAATATCATACCGCCAATGCAGCAACAGCACTTAGCGCGGAACAACAAAAGGAGATGGTAAAAATAGAGAAGTCCTCGAAAGAGCTGGTTTCGAGAATAGGAGATAACCAGATTACCTCCCTGCACGAAGATGAAGTTACGAATCCCCTTGTTGCAAAGTATTTGTCAATAAAACAGGCGGATAAGTTAAATAAATCAAACACCAACAACCTATCAACCGCCGACTGGGATAATATACAAGCAATGAACGAAAACGTCGCTCTTTCTCCCGCTTTCACAACACAGAAAAAAACAACCGAAGAAAAAAAGTTTTGGACCCCAAAAGGAGGAAAAGTGAAGGAAGAGGATTTGAGACAACCAAAATAATCAGTAAAATCGGTCGCCGGAGCGGGGTTGTGTCTTACAGACACTGTACACTTTTTCAATATTTTGTTTCGTACCTCACAAAATATTAGAAGAAAGTCTTGCGGAATGGGGCCCTACCCATTCCTCACCCCGAACCGAAACGTTTTAAATTCCAAGCTTTTTTCGGATTATTACCAGTCTTTTCCCGACATCTCAAATGTTTCGTAACGGGTTACGGGTTCGACAAGCTCACCGTAAACAAACCCCGTTCCGGTGACGAGAAATAAGGAAATTTTAAGGGCGTAAGGAGATACATTTTAAATGTCATGGACCGGGGTCCGGCAATGAGCCGTTACGACGTAGATTTCGGGTCAAGCCCGCAAAGACGAGAGAAGGGTGAGCCTTTACACTAAATACAAAAAAGTGTCGTCGTGTTTGAAAATTGTAAAATTAAAAATTGGAAATTTTATATAACATGCCCTACACAAAATCTCAACTTGATAAAATGTTTGCCGGGCTTCCTGATGACGTGAAAGAGGCCATGACGTCGGTGGATACGGTGGACGTTTTGAAAGAAATACAGGAAAAATACCATTTTCACCTCGACCAAGTCGCGGATCTTTCAGCGGAAGTCGGTATGCTTATGCTTGGAGCAATCCCCCCGCAGAGTTTTATTTCCACCGTGCAAAAATCCCTCGGCGTACCGAAAGAAACCGCAAAAGAGATCGCCGCAACCATCAACGAAAAAATATTCAAAAAAGTCCGACGTTCTCTTATGGAAATACACCAGATGACGCACGAAGTATCGGGGGAAAGTATCAGTATCAGGAAAACCGACACATTATCCGATCCCGACAAAAATTCCAACGAGACAAAAGGGGAGAAAAAAACAGCAAATGACCCGTATAAGGAGACGATATAATAAAAATTTCTAATATCTAATTCCTAATTTCTAAACGAGTGAGCGAAATGGAAGTCGCAACTTACATTTCCGAGCGAGTGCAAGAAATATAAGAGTGAAACTGCTTTTATTTCTAATAAAATGACTACTAACTAAATGCCAAAGAAATTTGGTTTTTAGACATTAGGGTTTTTATTAGAAATTAGATATTAGAAATTAGAAATTTTTTGCCAGATTGATTTAATTCATCGCATGAATGTTTGGTTGCATTCTTTTTTCGTGTTATATTATAATTACCTCCATGCAATATCACGTTCCTCAATTTCTTGAAGTGGAAGACAAGGTATTCGGTTTTATAACACTGAAGCAGTTTCTCTATATTTTGGGTGGCGCCGCGGTGTCTTATCTTGCTTACACCTACCTGAAAATATATTTGGCAATTCCCATCATTGCCATTTTTCTCGCCTTCTCGCTCGCTCTCGCGTTCTACAAACCATACAATAAGCCGTTCATGTTCATGGTCGAGGCGTTCCTTACCTATATTTCGTCGCCGCGGCTCTATATTTGGAAAAAAATACCGAGAGAAATAACCGGCGACAAAAAAGAAAAACTGTCACAAGAAGGAGTGTACGTTCCACCGCTTTCAGAAAGCAACTTGAAAGATCTCGCTTGGAGCCTAGACATTAAAAACAGTGATGCGGGAAAAACACCAACAAAAGGAAAAAAGATGGCGCCACTGTTGAAAGATTTGTGATGTTTGTAAACAAATTTTTAATTTACAATTTTTAATTTTCAATCAATTTTCAATGTTTCAATATTAAAATTTTCAAACCCAAAGACTTCACTCTTATTTGAAAATTTAAATATTGAAAATTGATTGAAAATTAAAAATTGATAATTGAAAATTTTTCTGAAAACTGTTGGTAACTATTTAATGAAAACTAATACGAAAGAGTAAAAAAGAGTACCCATTATGGTCCAAAAATCCAAACCGGCCCAGGAATTCATTCCTTTCAAAGAAATTCGCGACGGAATTGTCATTATGAAAGACAATTCTTTTCGGGCGATACTCATGACCTCATCACTGAATCTGGCACTTAAATCACAGGACGAGCAAGAAGCGATCATCGCTCAATTCCAAAATTTTCTGAATTCTCTGGAGTTTTCCATTCAATTTTACATACAATCGCGCCGTTTGGATATCCGCCCCTACATCGCTTTTTTGGAAGAACGCGCCCGCGACCAGATCAACGAACTTATGAAAATACAGACGCGCGAATATATCGATTTCATCAAAAATTTTACCGAATCGACCAATATTATGTCAAAAAGCTTTTTTGTGGTCGTTCCGTATGCCTCCAATATCAGCACGGGCGTTAAAAGCAAGTGGGGATTTTCCGGCGGCGGGGACGAAAAAACAAAAACAAAAGAGTGGCTTGAAAGTTTCGATGAAAGCAAAACACAAATGGAACAGCGGGTGTCGGTCGTCGAACAAGGCCTGTCGCGTTTCGGTATACGCGTTGCACAACTCGGAACGGAAGAGATCGTGGAGCTGTTTTATAAAATATTTAACCCCGGGGAAGTGGACAAGCCAATCCCCCTTGAAAACATAAAATAAAAACGATGGGATTTTTTGGAAACAAACAAGATAAACGGGAAATTGTTCCGATATTACCGCAGGAAATATACGAATCCGGCGTTCTTGAACTGCGCGATGTTCTCGCCCCCGCAGCGCTCAAGATCACCCCGAAGCAGCTCAATCTCGGCGAAAAGATCGCAAGAACCTTTTTTGTTATTTCATATCCGCGATATCTTTCCGACAGTTGGTTTTCTCCAATAATCAATCTCGACCGTGTTTTCGACATCTCTATTTTTATTCACCCCATCGACACCGGCACCGTACTTAAACAATTTCAGAAAAAAGTCACTGAGGTCCAAAGCCAGATCAGTGAAAGGGAAGAAAAAGGTTTTGTCCGCGACCCAGTACTCGAAACCGCATTTCAAGACCTTGAAGAGTTGCGCGATAAACTCCAACAAGCAACGGAAAAACTCTATGATGTCGGTCTCTATCTCACAATCTACGGTTCCGATGAAGGCGAGCTTGATAAATTCGAGTCTCAAATAAAATCCATCCTGGAATCAAAACTGATCTACGTAAAACCAGCCTTGTTTCAACAGGAGATTGGGTTCCATAGTGTCATACCGACAGGGACGGACAATCTTTTAATTCACTCAAAACTCAACTCCTCGCCCTTATCCAGTATGTTTCCTTTTGTTTCGTTCGACCTGACCTCCGACAAAGGAATTTTATACGGGGTAAACCGCCACAACTCGAGTCTCGTCCTTTTTGACCGTTTCTCTCTTGAAAACTACAACTCGATCATTTTCGCAAAATCCGGTTCCGGAAAATCTTACACCACCAAGCTTGAAATACTCCGCACCCTCATGTTTGACACGGAAGTGATCGTCATTGACCCGGAAAGAGAGTATGAATACATGTCGGAAGCGACCGGCGGACGATATTTTAATATCTCCCTCACATCAGGACACCACATCAATCCGTTTGATCTTCCTATCCCAAGAGAAGACGAATCGGCGTCAGACGTTCTTCGTTCACATATCATCAATCTTGTCGGGTTGTTCCGTATCATGTTCAGCGGGCTTTCTCCTGAAGAAGACGCTATTATCGACCGCGCCATAACCGAAACCTATGCACTCAAAGACATCACCGCGGAATCGAACTTTGCAGAAGTCGAACCGCCGATGCTCGGGGACTTCGAGTTGGTCCTCGCCGGAATGGACGGCGCCGAATCACTCGTTCAACGTTTAACCAAATACACTAAAGGTACGTGGTCAAATTTCATCAATAAACCGACGAATATCGATATTAACAAGAAATTCGTGGTCTTTTCCGTCCGCGACATGGAAGACGAGCTGAAACCGGTCGCCATGTATATTATTACCCACTATATTTGGGGCGCGATCCGAAAAGAACTCCGCAAACGGCTCATGGTGATTGATGAGGCGTGGTGGATGATGAAATCGGAAGATACCGCCTCCTTCCTCTTCAGTTTGGCAAAAAGAGGAAGAAAATACTTCCTCGGAATAGCCACGATCACTCAAGACGTGGAAGACTTCCTGCGAAGTCCGTACGGGCTCCCGATTATCACCAACTCCTCACTTCAGCTTCTCATGAAACAATCACCGTCTTCTGTTGATGTGGTTCAAAAAACCTTTAATTTAACGGACGAAGAAAAATACCTACTCCTTGAATCAGGGGTAGGTGAGGGGATTTTCTTTGCTGGCTCCAAGCACGTAGCTATCAAAGTAATATCTTCCTACACAGAAGACCAAATCATCACCAGCGACCCGTCGCAAGTGTTAGCTATAAAGAAATCCAAAGACGAATACGCCGAATTGGCGGGAAATCAATAACGAGTATCTGGGGACAGTATCAGTATCAGGGACGAATAATGACGACGAAACAAAAATATGGCGATAAACAATTTTACGGATTTAGAGGCATGGAAAGAATCACAAAAACTTGTGCTTCTTGTTTATAAAACAACAAAAAATTTTCCTTCAGATGAAAGATTTGGTTTAACCAATCAAGTCCGCCGAGCCTCTGTTTCTATTGTATCAAATATTGCCGAAGGGTTCGGAAGAAACTCAGGAAAAGACAAGGCTCAGTTTTATGCCATAGCGAAGGGTTCTTTACTTGAAACAGAAAGTCAACTTCTCGTAGCTAAAGACTTGGGGTATTTAAGCGAGGAAAATTTCAACGATCTAAATATTCTTATGCGTATAGCCATAAAACTAATATCAGGATTGGTAAATTCAGCCATGAATAAAAATCCCTGATTTTTATTCGCTTATTCGTCGTCCGTCCCTGATACTAATCCCCGATACTTCGTCGGTGGATAACCCGCTTTTTTGCATGCGTTTTTTGCTATATACTGATACTATGAAGAAAATATATATTTCGCTTCTCGTTTTGGTATTTTTTGTTGTGTTTGGCGGATACGCCGTCGGGCAAAGCAATTCCCTTGATGGTGGTTTCAGTTCCCTCACTGGAACGGGTTCTTCAAAAAACAATAACATTGCCGTTAACCTTTCTCTTTCTCCTAAATACCCCGGAGCGAAAGAAAGCGCCACAGTACTCGCCTCTTCTTTTCAGGTAGATCTTGATACAACTTTTATCACGTGGTATCAGGACGGGGAAATGAAGCTTTCCGGTGTTGGAAAAAAGAATTTTACCTTTAACACCGGGGTGGCAGGGAACACTTCTGTGATAAAAATATCAATGGACACGACAAAATTCGGGAGTGTTTCAAAAGAAATATCCGTTACGCCGACCGACCTCGATATTCTCTGGGAAGCCGATACCTATGTGCCACCGTTCTACAAAGGAAAGGCTCTACCCTCATCACAAAGCACCGTCCGAGTCGTTCCTTTTCCGTCTTTTGTCGGAAGCGACGGTTATTTTAATTCAAAAGATCTCGTGTATAAGTGGAAAGCGGGTTATTTCGGAAATCCGGAAGACTCCGGGTATGGAAAAAATACTTTTATTTACAAAACCGGATATGCCTACAACACCGATACAATAGAAGCTACGGTTTCGACGATGGATGGGGGGCTTTCCGTAACAAAAAAAACACCAATATATGTGAGCGAACCGAAGGTTGTTTTCTACGAAAACCAACCTTTAGGTGGAATGCGATATGAAAACAGCCTAACAAGCTCATTTCGATTTACTAACAACGAAATTACTGTCCACGCTGTTCCATATTTTTTCTCACTCATCGGTCTTGACAGTGGTGCGGCTTCGTTTGACTGGAGACTTGATGGAAGAAAACTTGAAACCGACCCGGACAACATAATGGAGTTCACTTTTCGAAAACCCGACAAAGGAAGCGGAAAATTTCAGTTGGGTCTTACTGTGGACAATATTGGGTATAGCCTCCAGACCACATCAAAAAAGATTACAATATCATACGATAATCAATAAGGGTTATGTCAAAAAAACAGCTTTATATTATTGTCGGAATATTTGCAATAATTACTCTTGGTTTTTTTCTTGCTTCATTCGTTTTAACGCAAGGAAACAAAAAGCCGGATAATAACCAAAACGGTTCGATTTCGAATTTTTTTCCTTTTGGTAACTCAAACAACACCACAACAACCTCGGGTGGTAAAAATCAAGCGGCTAATGACCCTAATAGCCAACAAAACATTGCGACAGGTGTAAAAAAGAATCTTCCGATTTTGCGTCAGATTACAAAAAAGGCGGTTGCCGGTTTATATGCAACACAAAAATCGGGGAAATCGTATGTGAACTATACAGAAAAAGAAACGGGTAATGTTTTTGAAACCCGTCTTGAAGACATGCAGACTAATCGTCTCTCAAACTCGATAATGCCGAGAATTTCCGAAGCTTATTTTGCGAATCAAGGAAATTCTGTTATTGTTCGCTACTTAAAAAACAAAGGGGATACTGTTTCTTCTTTCATTCTTGATATACAAAAAACAGCACAGCAAGATCTAGACAATGCGAGCACGAGCGCCACTCTCCCAAATGGAAGGTTTCTCCCCGCCGGGGTTATGAATATGGTCGTCTCGGATGACGAAAAAACGGCCTTTTATTTAACGAGAAGCGAAGAGTTCAACAACAGAAGCTCCTTTGGTTCGGTATATGATTTTGAAAAAAATACCGTGTCCGAGGTTTTTCACTCACCATTCTCTGAGTGGCTTCCTGTTTCCTTTAACTCAAAAAACGTACTCCTTCAAACAAAAGCATCCCAAAATGTCCCGGGTTACCTCTATTCATTCAATATAAAAACAGGTATTCTTCAAAAAATTATCGGCGGAATCAATGGGCTCACCACCCTTCCCAGTCCGGATGGACAACACATTCTTTATTCCAACAGCACAAAAGGAGGTTTAGCTCTTCATGTTCTTCACTCACAAGATAGAACAACGACGGATCTTATTCTAAAAACTCTTCCAGAAAAATGCGTTTGGAAGAACGACAATGTCACTCTCTATTGTGCAATACCGGGAAACATTCCTAGTATGGATTATCCGGACGCATGGTACCAGGGAACGGTTTCTTTTTCGGATAATATCTGGCAAGTGGATACAAAAATTGGAAAAGTGACGACAATTCTTACGTCTTCAGGTTTTACGATGGACCCACTAGATATGACATCGCTCACACTTTCACCACTTCAAGATTATATTTATTTCGTGAACAAAAATAATTCATCATTGTGGGCGTTTGAAGTAGGTAAGGCAGAAATATAACAGAAAAAACAACAGGAAATTAAATAAAAAAATTTTATAATCAACAAAAAAATGATATGTTTCAGAGGTGACCAAAAAATTATACATATATTTTCTTCCATATTCCTTGTGTTGTTTTTTTCTCTTACCCTTTTTACTGGATATGCTTCCGCACAAGACAGTTATTCACTTCTCGCACCAATCCCAACCATTACACAAACAGCCGGAACCCCAATCTCTTTTTCTGTGTATTTAAAAGGTGTTATTGTCGCCATCGTCGGACTTTCCATTGTTTTTGCGGTCATAATGACCCTTATCGGCGGAATAGAATATGTAGCGGCGGCTGTTCCCTCAGCAAAATCAGGCGGGAAGAAAAAAATTCTGGAAGCAATCGGGGGACTTCTTATTGCTATTTTTTCCTATCTTTTACTTATTACCATTAATCCGGACTTAACAATGATTGGTCTTGATTTATGGCTAGTAACCCCCTCAGAGAAAATCGTGATAAGTGATGGTTTTACCCCACCGCCAAATAAAGGAACAGGCTCTGGTGCGACTGGAACAAATCCGGGTGCCGGATCAAGTGGTAGCGGCCGTTGTGAGGTTATTGACGACAGAGTCAACCCTTGTTCACCAGAGAGACTCGGGGAAGCAGGTTTTTCAAACACGGATGATATGTCGATTATATGCAACTATGAAAGTGCCGGTGGAAATGCAGCAAGAGGAAGTGGTGTCGATTGCTGTGGTGGTGTTCTGATTCGCGGCGGACCTTCCTGTCAATCGCGAGGACTGGATGTTTTCTCTTGGGGGTTATTTCAAATTAATCTAACATCAACAGACACAGAGGCTGTTGGGTGGGGAGTGGACTGTAGGGATGCATTCAAGGGAACAAATTACCGATGCACGGTTGTTAATCGAGAACTCTATAATCGGTGTGTAGCCTTAGCTCAAGATCCAAAAAGAAACGCGGAGGCTGCGAAATATCTTTACGACAGACAGGGGAAATGTGCGTGGGCTTGTACAGTGAATAAATGCGGTGTTGGTTCGGGGTGTTCCGCGTGCCACATTTAATAGTAAAAGCGATAAAAAGTATGAATAAAAAAACTTTAATGATTGTTGCTAATATTACATTCCTCCTGCTGGTTATTGGTATTGTGTTTATCTTAACGAGACCGACTACTACAAAAATACCGAAAGAGAACAATTCAAGCATAGAGAAACCGTTCGGTAATACAGCAACAAATGTTCCGTTAACACAAACAACGCCGGAATCCGAAAAATTAACAATACCAACAAATGACGGAGAATCTCTTCTTGTTATCAATTTTTACAAAAGTCCTTACACAAAAATATTTGACTCAGAAAACGATGCTTTAATAATAGACAACCCGAATTATCAAGTTATTTATTATGCGAGGGGTGGCTTTGTGATATCTTTGCTTTGGGGTGATCTTCCCTCTGTCCGAACAGAAAGTGAACAGGCTTTTATAAAAAAACTCGGTATAACAGAAGAAAAAGCATGTCGGCTTAGTGTTTCTCTTGGGGTTGCGCCTGAAGCAAGTGAAAAAGCGGCGGGAAGAAACTATAAACTAAGTTTTTGCCCAGACGGAAAACCGTTACCAAAAAATCTTTAAAATCATGCTTAATAAAAGAAAACATTATATTATCTTAGTGCTTAGTTTTTTCTCTATTCCTGTTTCTTATGTTTTTTCTCAAGGATATGAACTACTCGCACCAATCCCGACAGTTACTGACACAACACCGTCGTTTGTTGATTTTTTAAAAGGGGTCTTTGTTGCTGGGGTGGGGCTTGCAATTATTGGTGCGGTCATTATGATAATTCTCGGAGCAATGGGGTATATTTTGGCGGCGGTTCCTTCCGCAAAAGCCGACGGGAAGAAAAAAATGACGGACGCCATATTCGGACTGTTAATACTCCTCATTTCGACAATCATTCTTATTACTATTAATCCAGATCTGATGAGGGCCGGGTTGAATTTGTTACCCCTTGTTTCAAATGAAAGAATCGAAATAACGGAACCTCCAAAATATTGCTTTGACTGTGGGTCAAGCGCATTACGTTGTTTTAATAACCAGTATGCTTGTTGGCAATATAAGACTATATATTACCAAAACCCAGCACATATAAAAGACATCTTCTCTTGTTCTTGTAGCATACACATTGGTTTATAAACATCGAAAAATACTCAATAAAAACAATAAGAATGTCTTGATTTGAGTTAAAAACAGCGGTAGGTTATGTAACACTACCGCTGTTTATTATCTCGCATCCTCTAGTCGATTATAGTCTTTTTTGAATTCCTTTTCGTATTGTTCCATGTTTTTGCTTCTTTTTTTCTTAAGAAGTATCCAGCAGGTGATTATGGTGATAAGAGAG
>Ga0172379_10000949_pt1 | contig 64104 bp, 50 predicted proteins | sample GrowelOW334metaG_FD_119756 | JGI IMG/M metagenome (GOLD analysis project Ga0172379, IMG submission 119756) | Groundwater microbial communities from an aquifer near a municipal landfill in Southern Ontario, Canada - Groundwater well OW334 metaG | ecosystem: Environmental > Aquatic > Deep... | reverse complement strand
GAAGTAACCTTTGTCGATTGAATTGAGGTATGCAGTTGCTGACGTTGTAGAGAATGCTGCGCCTTGATTGAGGCTAAGGAAGTATGAAGCTGATGAGGTTGAGAACGAGTTTGCAAGATAGTAGGCACCCTCGAAGCCGTCGAAGGTGCCTGTCCAATCACCACTGTTTGAGGCGAGGTAGTCGACGCCGGCGATTGCAGGCACCACCGCGCCTGATGAATTGGTTTTAAGAAGTGTGTTTGTAGTGCCCGTGATTGCAAGGGTTGTCGTTGTTGCTTGCTGCGCAGTAAAGTTGCCACCAATAGTTGTGTTGCCTGTTATATACGCGGTGCCATTTACGCTGAGCGTCGCAGATGGTGATGTGGTGCCGAGGCCAAAGCTACCACCTGAAGTAAGCACGGTCGAGAGTTGACCTGAGGTGCTGTAGATATCAATAATGTTTGCAGTTTGGCCCGATGCCGGCAAAAGCGCGAGTGTGGTGGTTGCTGTTGAGCCCGAGAGCACCGCAAGCTTTGCATATGGAGTTGATGTTGCACCAACCGCCACACGGTCGGTGGTGGTAGCGAGGCTGATAACACCAGTGTTGTTTGTGCTCCATCCGCCGCCTGTTGATGCGCCCGAAACGGTGATAGCGCCGCAAGAAACATTGCCTGAACCGTCACTCTGGAGTGCCTGGCCACCTGCACAAGAAGTCACACCACTAAGAGTGATGGTGTTAGCAAAGCGTACGCTACCTGCAAAATATGCATTGCCAGTTGTGGTTGCGCCGCCCGAGACGGTGAGGCCGCCACCCTGCGTACCGTTGCCGACGGTTGATGACGCGTATGCGGTAAGGCCTCCGTTAAACGCAATTTGTGTTGATGTTGCATTTGCCGGGAACGGATATGCAAAAATAGTCGACGAAGTGAGGTAGTCGGTGCCCGCAATTGCCGCAACCACTGCACCGTTTGAAAGTGTTTTGAGGAGCGAAGAGTTAATGGTTGTGATCGCAAGTGCAGTAGTGGTTGCCTGCTGCGCAGTGAGATTGCCGCCGATGGTTGCATTGCCTGATGTTTGGAGTGTGCCTGCCGAAGTGTTTACAGTGCCCACACCAAGCCCGCCAGTGAGATAGCCGCTACCGCTTACTGAAAAATTTGTCGCAGGAGTGGTTGAGCCGATACCAAAATTACCAGCAGTAACATACGTGCCGCCGGAGCCGCTTGGAGTAAGAGAGATACCACCGTTGAGGTTGCTTGCAGTAATCGCATTACCAGAGATGGTTATGTTCCCTGCTGCAACACCACTTGGGACAGAGAGTGCAGAGAGGTCGGTCGTAGTGATGCTCTTACCGGCGGTCACATTGACTGTGTTCTTGATCTGAATCTGGCCTCCGGTTGGATTAAGTTCGATGTTTGCAGTGCCCGATGTTTGTACAACGAGGTTTTCGTTCGGGTCTGATGAGATAACCACGTCGTCTCCGCCGTTGGTAGAAATAACCTTCTGACCGTTTACATAGAGCGAACCAGGGCCGAGGAAGAGACTGTGCCACACCTTGTCTACTGCACCGAGATAGTAGGTGTTGTTTGCTGAAGGTACGATATTGCCCGTAATGAGAATGTCGCCTGCGAAGGTCGATGTTCCTGTACCTTTTACATTGAGTACACCAGTTGTCGTTGCGCCGCCCGCAATAGTGAGACCACCTGTTTGCGTGCCGTTACCGATTGTCGACGAAGCATTTACGATGATGCCGAGTGTTGTGGTTGGAGTGAGATATCCGTTTACGAGTGTCCACTGCTGATTACCATTTGCAACAAATCCGAGACTTGAAGTTGATGTAAGCGCATAGGTACCGTCTGCCTGGCCAAGAAGGATCTGGCCAAAAGTAGGAGCGCTCGTGAGGCCGGTGCCGCCGTAGTTTACACCGATCGAAGTGGTTGCTGAAACTACTCCGTTGTTAGCGCTGAGCGGGCCATTCAGCGATGCAATAGTGAGTGCATTTGCAGTGAGGCCACTGGTAAAGGTCTGGAGTGCAGAGAAGGTGTTTGCCGTGTAGGTCTTAGGAATAGTGGTTGATGCATTTGCAAAGAAATTAGTTGAAGTGGTTGAGAATGCGTTGCCTTGGTTGAGGCTGAGGAAGTATGAAGCGCTGGTGGTTGAGAAGAAGTCATTTGCACTCTTCCAGAAGTTTGCTGAAGTGGTAGAAAATGCTGCACCCTGATTTTGTGCGATGTAGTAATCAGCAGATGTAGTTGAGAAGAAGTCGTTTACTGCCTTCCATGCAGCTGCTGAGGTGGTTGAGAAGAAGTAGCCCTTGTCTGTGCTGTTAAGGAACGCGGTTGCTGAGGTGGTGCTAAATGCTGCGCCCTGATTTTGGCTCAAGAAATATTGTGCAGAGGTTGTTGCAAAGAAATCATTTACTCCCTTCCAATAGTTTGCAGAAGTGGTTGAGAACGAGTTTGCAAGATAGTAGGCACCCTCGAGGCCGTCGAAGGTGCCGGTCCAATCACCGCTGTTTGAGGCGAGGTAATCTACTCCTGCGATTGCGCTCTGGATACCACCGGTGCCATTGCCCTTAAGTAGGCCTGAGAGTGTAGTTGAGCCAGTGCCACCGTTTGCAACATTTAATGTACCCGAGAGTGTAAGCGAACCCGATGTAGTGATTGGGCCACCGGTAAACGAGAGGCCAGTTGTGCCACCCGATGCATCCACCGAAGTAACACTGCCGCCGGAGCCGCCGAGGCCGAGTGTTGATGTTGCGCGCACACCCCATGATGAGCCGGTCCAATACAACACGTCACCAAGTGCGAGGCCTGGGATGTGCGGTATTGAAGATGATGCATTTATAAATGCATTTGCTGAGGTGGTTGAGAAGGCTTCACCCTGATTCTGGCTCAGGAAATATTGCGCAGATGATGTTGCAAAGAAATCAGTAACCGACTTCCAATATGCAACCGATGTCGTTGAGAAGAAGTATCCTTTCGAAAGCGTATCGAGATAATTTTGTACGCTCACATCAGAGTAGTACTTGTTGGTGAGACCCTGCACTAAACCGTCAGTCGTCGTTGCATACCAGCTTGCGAGCGAAAGTTTTGCGTTGAGCGCATTTTGCAAATCAGTTTGATTTGAAAGTGTGCCGGTGATGTTGCCCCACACTGCGCTTGCAATGCCGAGCGATGAAGTTGAGGTAAGAGTGTACGAACCGTTGTTGTTGCCCACAAGCACTTGGCCATATGAAGGAGTTGTTGAGAGGCCGGTGCCGCCAAACGCAATCGAGAGCGTTGAGGTTGCAGATACGGCACCGTTTATAGCCTGTAGCGGGCCCGTGAGAGCGCCTATATACAGCGAACTCGTGGTGCTATTTAAGAAATCAGCGTTTGCAAAATGCGAAGTAGACGAAGCAAAGATGCCGGCCTGCGCCCAAAATGGCGAAGTAGTTGCTGCTGAAATGAGACCAAAGTTAGGTGCCCAAATAAATGGATTTGCCGCACCAGCCGCAGTTTGGTCGGTACCGCACACGATAAAGCCTGCAGCGTTAGTCTCAAGAGCTTCGCTGCAGTTTAGTATGTCGGTTTGGATGCTCGAAGTAGCGCCGAGAGTGTCGCTATCTACCCAATATGCAAAAAGATTCGCTGTACCACTGCCGTCTATAGTTCCGCTTCCGCCGCCGCCAAATGTGCTGAAACCGTTTACGGTCGAACCGGTAATTGTTGCGTTCGTGATGGTGATGCCGTCGAGCTTATCGATGCGCTGAGTGAGTGCAATATTATTAGTGACACCACCTGATGATGGAAGCGAGTTTATAGTGCTGAGTGATGAGAACAAAAGCGCGCGGATGCGGTTATCAAGCTCGCTGAGTTTAGTGTCGAGCTCTGCTTCAGTGACCCCCGACACAGTGTGCTCTATGGTGCGCTCTATAACTGGGTAGGTATTATTCTGAATCGTACTATTAGTATTACCTGTCGCCACTTTTGTTGGAGTTGTTGTGGCAGTTGGCTTAACAGTAGTGTCTGTCTTTGCAATTGTTGGTGCAGTATTTGTATTCGTTGCAACTGGTGCAGCACTCTTTGGCGCAAACAAGCTCGCTAGTGCAGAGAAAATATTTTTGCCAGACGAAATGTTTGGTATAGAAACAGCAAATGGATGATTACCAAAGAACGGTGATTGCACCTGCGCAACCGACGCAGAGAGATCTTTTGGCTGCGTGCGGCCAAAGAAAGAGTTTTCTGCAGTTGATGGAGATGCGCCTGCAAATACTACTGCAACAAAAAGAAGCACAGCGCCGAGTGCAAATGACACACGTGGCGTATTGAAAAGATGATGGAAAGCACCACGCGATCTCGGCGATATCTCTTTTGCTGCAATCGTTTTTTCAGGGATGCCGTGTGTCTTGCGATATGCTTCGTTTTCTTGGCGGCGCAAACCTGCAAGCTCTTGCGCACGAACAAGGCGCGCCTCTATGCGCGCCTTCTCAAATTTTTCTATAGACTCACGAGATACAAACCAAGCACCTCCTTCGCGCACACCATCAAGCTTCCCCTCACGACAAAGTTTACCTACGTAGTCAGCTGCGCACGAAAGGCGCTTCGCTGCTTTACGTGCGGAGAGCATAGCTTCACCTGAAGTTGAAATTAGTTTTTGTGGTGTTGCCATGTATCCGATAAATCTTTTGTTTTCCCAATGATTTCGGGGACTTATCTAATACATATTTTACGCGAGATCGTGTAATAACAAATAGTTTTTTACTGCAAAATGTGTGGATAGCAATCAAAATATTTTTTTGAAATTTAAATCAAAAAAGTTTTTCTCCTGTGCACTCACCTACGCACAATCACAGGCAGGTAGCTAATTCTTTATCACTACAAAAAATAAAATTCTTAACTTTACAATTTTCTGTCAAATCTCGTCAAAAATTACTACATTATCTGATTACCGAGAACAATTTATAAAACAAAGTGATCTCGCCTATTCGTACCGAGATCTCGGTTAAAAGAGGTTGATTTATATAGTTATCTCGGATAGATTCTTTAACGGCTTCTTACTGTTTCTCTTAATTATCTTCCCTATTTTTAATATTACTTTTTATAACAAAAATCCGCTTTCAGTATTTCTGAAAACGGATATTTTGACAGATCTTAAAAATGATCTCGAATGCTTTATTTTATCGTTAGCGAGACACTTGCGGCCTTTCCCTCTTCAACATTGATAGATGTTGCAACTAGAGATGAACTTGCAGCGATGATTACGAGTGCAACTACTCCTACAAAAAGAAGTGCTGGCACACCACGAAATGCAAACCCTTTCGCACGTGGACGCTCTACAATCACCGTAGGCTCTTCTAGCTCTTCAATAACTTCTTCCTCTTGCGCTACACGACGCATAGGCACCGCAACAAAGTCTGCATTGCGCCTAGCAAACCCTTCGAGCACCGGGAGTAGCGGCTCGTTATCATCTACGTAGGTAAGCGTGCTTGTTTTCTTTTGAAATATATTTCTCTCTGGCTCTGGAGTTGATATATGTATTTTTTGTACTTGCTCTTCTATAACCTCTTCTTCAATCACACTCACTGTAATTGGTTCTGCAATTATTTCTTTTTCTACTTCTACAATAGGTTCAGGCTGAGCCACCACTTCAGCTTCCTGTTGCTCTTGTATAGCTGCAGCAACTGTTTTGCCGCCAGCAGCTTCTGCACGCAAATATGAGTCTAGGGATTCTGCATCCACATACCAGGCACGGCCCACCTTTTTGCCTGCCACCTTTCCGGCACGAATAAGCTGCCCGATATAATCGGTATGATATTTATGCTCACGAGCAGCACGCCTCGACGAGAGGTATTTTTTACCGCCAATTTCCAATTCATCCATGTATAAATTATACACCCTCCCGAGATCATGGGAGGGCGAGACTGTGGAGGCGAGATATGGCTCTACTTAAGCAATTTTTTAAAAATCTCGGCAAGAACGCCTGGGTTAGCCGAGCCTCGGCTTTCCTTCATACCTTGGCCAACCAAAAATTGGAGGGCTGCTTCTTTGCCCGCTTTGTAGTCGGCAGCGACTGCTGGATTAGCTTCAATTACTTTTTGAGCAATGGCCGCAATTGCACCCTCGTCGCTTTGCTGGAGGTATTTCTTTGAGACTTCAGCGAGGTCTCCCCCTTTCTTAAACACCTCAGCAATAGTATCTTTAGCGCCGCGCGATGAAAGCTTGTTTTCTACAACTTGCATCAAAATGCTTGCGAGCCCTTCTGGAGAGATGTTTGCGAGGCCGCTGGTGCCAGCCTTTGCTACAAGCCCGGCAATGTCAGAGCCAATGTAATTGGCGATAAGTTTTTTAGCATCAGGGGCAATTGCTACTGTGGCTTCAAAAAGAGTTCCGAAGCGCGCATCCTGCACAAACATATTTGCATACTCTTCGGTGAGGCCATCGGCAACGTAGCGCGCGCGGCGCACCCACGGGAGCTCTGGCAACTCTTTGTTAAGTTGATCTTTAGAGAACTCAGGAATCTCCGAAAGGATTAGTTTTGGCAAGTCAGGATCTGGGAAGTAGCGGTAGTCGTGAGAAGATTCTTTTTTGCGTTGCGAAAATGTCTCTTGCTTTGCGTCATCCCAACCGCGAGTCTCTTGAGAAACTTTTTCTCCCTTATCAAGCAATTTAGATTGACGCTTCACTTCAAAGGCAATAGCACGCTCAACCGAGCGAAAAGAGTTTAAATTTTTAACCTCAACCTTCGTACCTAGCGTATCGTCCTGGCTAACCGAGATGTTGGCCTCAACACGCATCTCGCCTTTCTCCATGTTTGCGTCCCCTGCCCCAAGAGTGCGGAGGAGTAGCTGCAGTTCTCGTGCAAACGATCCGGCTGTCTCGGCATCATGTATAACGGGCTCGGTAACGAGCTCCATAAGCGGCACTCCCGCGCGGTTGTAGTTAACGAGGCTCTTCTCGCCTTCATGCTGCGAGCTTGCGGTGTCTTCCTCAAGATGTATACGCGTAAGTTCAACTCCGTTTAAAGAGCCGCCGGAGACAAGCGGATATTTATATTGGCTGATTTGATATCCCTTTGGGATGTCTGGATAAAAATAGTTCTTGCGATCAAACTCAGTAAAATCTGCAAGCTTTGAGCCGAGGGCCGTGCCTACAAGCAGCACTTTATGCACCGCTTCGCGGTTTATAACCGGCAGCGTGCCGGGGTGTGCCATGCACACTGGGCAGATATTAGTGTTGGCTACCCCTTCATCGGGGTTGTTGAGGCAAGCACAAAACATCTTAGTTTTGGTTTTAAGTTCGGCATGTATCTCGAGGCCGATCGTGGGGCGATATGTACTCATATAAAATAAAAAGCCTGCACTATAGGTATATATTAACCTAAAACCTTGGCAAGGAGGTCCTGCAAATTCTTAAGAGAAGCATCATCAATAACCGAGACGGTGGTTACCGTAGGGTTTATTTTTGCGATAGCCGCAACAGCCTTTTCGATATCCTCGGGCTCCCGAGTATCGGTTTTGGTCAAAATCACAATCTCGGGCTTGCCCTCGAGTATGCCCTTCTCAAAACCTGCGAGCTCTTGGTGCACAATATTGTAATCTCTCACTACGTCATCCGACTCAAGCGAGATGCAATGAAGAAGCAATCTCGTGCGGGCGATATGGCGCAAAAACTTAAAGCCGAGGCCCTTCCCCCCTGAGGCACCTTCAATAAGGCCCGGGATGTCGGCCAAAATCTTGCCATAGAGCGCACCGAGATTTGGGTCGAGGGTGGTAAATGCGTACGGCGCCACTTTGCCACCTGCGCCAGTAATGGCATTCAAAAGTGATGTCTTGCCTGCATTTGGGAGGCCAATGAGGCCGGCGTCGGCAATAAGACGCAACTCTATATAGAGCTCGGCATGCTCGCCTTGGATGCCCGGGGTGCACTCCATGGGGCTTTGGTTTACGGATGATTTAAAAACAGTGTTGCCGGCGCCGCCACGCCCGCCTTTGAGGATCATAATTTGAGTGTCTTCGTCGAGCACTTCAAAATCTTCGCCTGTTTCGCGGTTTTCTATCCGGGAGCCCACGGGTACTAAAATAACTAAATCTTTGCCTCGGCTACCGTGCATATTGAGGCTTTGGCCATCTTGCCCATCCTCGGCTTCAAATTTTTTCTCACCTCGGTAACGCGAGAGCAGGTTGATATCGCGCACCCCCTTAACATAGAGGTTGCCACCGTCACCGCCGTTGCCGCCCGCAGGGCCAGAATACTCCTTTCCCTTTTCATGCAGCCAGCGCACTACGCCGTCGCCGCCTTTTCCGGCACGGGCCTCTATGGTGAGTTCGTCTACAAATGCCATGAAAATAAAATTAGAGGATGATGTTGATCACTCCCGATATGATCGAGAGGATAAGAGAGCCCTCAAGAGCCGGTATAAAGCCCTCTACCGTAAAGCCCGGTACGAATATGGAGAGCACCCAAAATAAGAGCGCGTTGAGCACAAACGAAAAGAGCCCTAAGGTAAGGATATTGATAGGAAGCGTTAAGAGGCCGAGCACCGGGCGCACCGTGAGGCCAATGACACCCCAGAGCACGGCAATGATGACTGCCGTCGTAAGGCTCGAGATATCGATGCCGGGGATATAGTGTGCAATAAGCAATAAACCTCCTGCCGTCGCTACAATATGGAGCAATGCTTTAAGCATATCTCCATGCTAGTACATCACATGTACTTAAGCAATTGATTGTAGGGGCCCTCAAGATATTTAAAACCCCACTCGATGAGCAAACCCATGTTGTCGGTAAGCATCAACACTCCAACAATAAGCAGCACAACGCCTCCCAAAATCGATAATACTTTGCTGGTTGTAGCCCACTTGCCGAACATATTTTGCCCCGTCTCCATAAGAAGCGCCGTGAGAAGAAACGGTATGCCGAGCCCGAGCGAAAATACTCCAAGCAGAAATGCTCCCTGTAGTGCTGTTGATGAACCCGAAGCTAAGAACAATATAGTGCCGAGTATTGGGCCGATGCACGGGCTCCATCCGATAGCAAAAAGTGCACCAATAAGCAGCGAGCTCTCCCATCGCCCGAGTGAGATAAATTTTGGCATCCGCACATGCGCCTCGCGACTCAGGAGCGGGATTTTAAACAGGCCGAGCATCGTGAGGCCAAACAAAATGATGACAGCTCCGCCTACACGTGAGATGAGTGGGCGCCACTCACCAACAAGAGAGCCGAGGAAACCAGCTGAGGCGCCAAGCGCGATGAATATGATTGAAAAACCAGCAACAAACGCGAGCGCGTTTATAATAATGCGGCGGCGCGCCCGTTCGCCCTTGCTATCGGGCACGCCCGCTATAAACGCCAGGTAGCCCGGCACAATAGGCAGGGTGCAGGGTGCAAGAAACATAAGCACTCCTGCAATAAACGCGGCGGGTATGAGTGCTAAGTCCATCATGCTATTCTACCCTATCCACACTTACTCAATCGGGGTAAACCGCAGCAGCATCTTCCCTTCTATCTCTACTTCTTCTTCAAACATACCCTTAGGCCGCGCCCAGATCTTTTCTGAGTCTTTTATTGCTCTGTATATAACAAGCTCCTCTTCAGTTTCGGTGTGTTTTGCAATATATAAAATCTCGTACTCATTGCCCTTATAGTGTCTGTATTTCGCTCCGATTTCAGCTTTCATAGTTATAGTGATTCTACCTCAGTAAGTTCTTGCGTTAAAATGACATCCTCCTTCCCTAAAACAAATTTACCTTTCAGCTTTTTTCCTGCAAGCAGTAGAGGGAGCCAATACTTATCATCCGGCCACATAAGATGATACGGAATATCCTCAATTGCAAACCACTCCGGTCGCATTTCATCACTTTCGCTCGGTTCTCCTTTAAAACTTCCGGCAAAAAATGCATGCACTTCGTGCGGCACCGGATTGCCAGTAAACTCAAATTCAATCACTGCAACTTCCTCCATATCCTCGACATCAATTCCTGCCTCCTCTTTTGTCTCACGGATTGCTGCCGCCTCTATAGTTTCTCCCTCTTCTACTTTCCCCCCGAATCCGTTCCATCTCCCAGCACCAAATCCGATCTTCTTAAACCCAAGTAACACCTGCTCGTCTTTTTGCACTATGCAAAGCGTGAGGAGTTTGTTCATGGAGTTATTTCTTTGTTGCAACAAGGCGTTGATGCTCTTCTGTGTTTTTGAGGCCGCAGTTCTTCCATTTTTTGCCCGAGCCGCAGAAGCATTGGTCGTTGCGGCCCATTTCCCCAACAGGTATTTCATTATTTCCAAGTTGGATGGCAGGCGCAGGATTTGCAGATACAGATTCAGGCTCATGTGGCGCCAGCGCGTCGATAAGCGCAAATACCTGGCCTGCGAGCGAGATTTCGAGCTCTTTATACATGCGCGCACCCTCTTTGCGATACTCCACCAGCGGGTCACGCTGACCATATGCACGCAAATTTACCGAGCCGCGCAAGTATTCCATAGCTTCAAGGTGCTCTACCCACAGCATGTCAAACGTTTGCAGCACCATAGAACGCGCGTGGCCGAGGAAATGATCGCGGCCGAGCTCCTCTTCTTTTTTAGTTATGAGGGCAAGCGCCTCCCCACTTTCCGCTGCCATCTCCACAAGCACCGCAGCTACTTCATCGCCTGAGCCGGTCATGATAGCGCGGCGGCGCGCATACACGGCTTTGCGCTGCTTATCGAGCACGTTGTCGAACTCGAGCACATGTTTGCGTGCGTCAAAGTTAAAGCCTTCAATTTTTGTTTGTGCCGATTCGAGCGCGCGCGACACGAGGGAGTTTTCTATCGCCTCATCTTCGGGGATACCAAATTTACCCATCAGGTTTTTTATATTGTCAGAGGCAAAGATACGCATGAGCGAATCCTCGAGCGACACGAAAAATTGCGTCTCTCCCGGGTCGCCCTGGCGGCCCGAGCGGCCGCGGAGCTGGTTGTCGATGCGGCGTGCCTCATGGCGCTCGGTGCCGAGCACAAATAGGCCACCAAGGCTTTTTACCTCTTCATGCTGCTCGGGGGTTGCAAGCGCGCCACCAAGCTTGATGTCGACACCGCGGCCTGCCATGTTGGTGGCAACGGTCACTCTACCCTTGGCTCCCGCGCCCGCTACAATCTCGCCCTCCCTTTCGTGGTTCTTTGCGTTCAAAATCTCATGGGCAACACCCTCGCGCTTAAGGTAAGCGCTGAGGAGCTCGTTTTTCTCGATCGAGACAGTGCCCACGAGCACTGGCTGGCCGGTAGAACTGATTTCTTTAATTTTGCGTGCAAGTGCGGCAAACTTACCCTTCTCGGTTTGGTAGATAAGGTCGTTATGGTCCTTACGCACTACGTCGCGGTTAGTTGGGATCTCTACCACATCGAGCCCATACACCTTATAAAACTCTTCAGAGGATGTTTTTGCAGTGCCTGTCATGCCCGAGAGTTTGGTGTAGAGCCTGAAGTAATTTTGATAGGTAATTGAAGCAAAGGTGCGCGACTCTTTTTGCACCTCAACACCCTCTTTAGCCTCAATAGCCTGATGCAGCCCCTCGCTCCAACGGCGGCCCGGCTGCAAGCGCCCAGTAAACTCATCTACGATAACGATCTCCCCACCCTTTACTACATACTCTTTATCGAGGTGGAAGAGTGCTTGAGCGCGCACGGCAGTCTCCAGGTGATGCACATACTTAATGCCCTTTTCGGTATACAAATTTTCGATATTGAGCAATTTTTCGGCATGGCTAATGCCGCTGTCGGTAAGCTGGATAGCCTTTTGCTTTTCGTCTACGGTATAGTCTTCGCCCTGCACGAGCTTTGTGGCAAGTGTGGCAAATGTCTTATACAAATTTTCAGACTCCTGCGCAGGGGCCGAAATAATGAGCGGTGTGCGCGCCTCATCGATCAAAATCGAGTCGATTTCGTCTACTACTGCAAAGTGGTGGCCGCGCTGCCGGAGGTCGCCTGCATTGTAGGCAATGTTGTCGCGCAAATAATCAAAACCAAATTCAGAGTTAGTGCCATACGTAATGTCTGCTAAATAGCTTTCGCGACGATTTGATGGCTTCAGGAATTCATAAAATACATGGAAGCTCCCTTCTTGATCACGCATCTCATCGGTTTCTTTATGCTCTGAGTTATACAGATATGACGCGTCGGTATTAATGACGCCAACCGAGAGGCCGAGCGCATCATAAATTTGTCCCATCCATACGGCATCGCGGCGAGCCAAGTAGTCGTTCACCGTCACCACGTGCACACCCTTACCCTCAAGCGCATTTAAATATACCGGCAAGGTGCCCACGAGTGTTTTGCCTTCGCCTGTTTTCATCTCGGCAATGCCGCGCTTATTAAGCACGATGCCACCCACAAGTTGCACATCAAAGTGGCGCATTTTCATCACGCGCTTTGACGCCTCGCGCACCGCAGCAAATGCCTCAGGCAAAATATCCTCAAGCGTCTCCCCATTTGCTAAGCGCTGCTTAAACTCAAGCGTTTTAGCACGAAGCTCCTGTGCAGTGAGGCTCTCAAACTGTGGCTCTAAACTATTGGTTTTTTCTACCTGCGAGCGGGTCTCGCGGAGCACTTTTGAGCCAGAATTTTGAAATAAATTAGATACTGAAAACATGAAAGGATATTAACACAAATGCAAAGAAAAATCCTCCGCCCAGGACGAAGGATTTTTCTTTCGAGAGGATACTGCGACGAGTTGTCGCAGATATACAACTATCGGCGCTTCTTAGCGGCCTTTTTAGTTGCCTTTTTCTTAGCTTTTTTCTTTGCAGCCATAATATTTTTTGTGCGATAATCGCAAATTGTTTTTTGCATCGATCGACCTTGCTGTGTGGTTCGCTCGCGAGGGACGAAAACCAAATGCAATATATCGATGCTCTGAGACAATTATTGATTGAAAGCGCGCAACATACAACGAACAAATAAAAATATGTGTGGATAACTAAAAATCTCTCACAAATAATTTTGTGAGAGATTTTTATTTTTGTGCCGCGTGTGGGAAGCGGATGCGAGCTCCAAAACATTGTTCAAAATGTGAGTGCAGTCGCTCCCCACACGTGGCGCACCTACACGAAGAAGTATAGCAGAGGATTTTTAGAAACGAAAAACCCCGCTTGCGCGGAGGTTTTCGTGAACTGTGTTTTGTTGAACTAGCACTTGCCAGCACTCACATATATAAGTATATGCCCACAGCCTGGTGTGTCAATAATTACTGAGGTTTAAGAGTGCCGTCTTCTATCTGCTTAATGATAGATTCCATCTGTGCTTTTGAGTTTGGGTCGATCTCGATCACCTTTCGGATAGTAGCAATAGTTTGCGCGGTGTTGCCCAAACTAAAGTATGCACTCGCCAGGCCAAGCAAGATATTAGTGTCTTTTGGAGCCTTCTCTACGCGTGCATTCCATATGCCTATCACGCGGTCATTCATCTTGAGGCTGGTGTATGTTTGCAGCAACCGGTTGTCATCATAGAACACGGTGCCAAATCCGTCGGTAAGTAACTTGTCTGCCTCGGCCTCTTTGCCGGCGTAGAAGAGGCCTGTTGCATACAAGATGCGGGCATCAGCATAATTTGTCTCAAGCTCATACGCCTTCTTAAACAAGGCAACGGCATTGGTAGTGTCCCCCTTCTGCAGATAGGTAACTCCAGTCTGGAAGAGAATTTGCTGCTTGGTTGGCGAGTGCAGAACGGCTTTGTTAAGTTCTACAAGAGCATTGTCGTACTGCCCAAACTGGTTGTAGAAGACTCCCATAAAGAGCTCAAGACGTGCGTCATTTTTTCGCTCTGCTTCAAGAGCCTTACCTGCAGCTTCGGTGATGGTGTATGCTTTTTGTTTTGTCTCGGGGCTTACCGAAGCAGAAGGCGCGATTGAGTTTGAAGCAAATTGGAAGAGCTGCTCGATAGTTTCTTGCTTGCCCAGCTCGCCTTGTGTAAGCGCTTTGGTAAACGAGTTTAGGTGATCTTCTGTGGTGTAGGCAACACCTGTCTTTGGATTGTTTGGCTGCAGCGCGCTAATAAGCGTTTGCGCGCGTGAGATGCCGGGCACGTTGAGCATCCACACTCCTCCCACCACAAGCACCAGCACGATAGGCGCAGCTACGGCAACCATTTGGTCATTACCAGGTTTTGAAAGCGGCATCCATCCTGGGAGCGCCTGCTTTGAAACGCTGTGCGCAAACGCAAGAGTTAAGTAGAAGTACATGAGGCTGAGTAGGTTGTCGAACACGAAGAGATTGTTGAATGCGTATGCCGCGAGCACGCCTATGAGGGCCGCCTTTTCAGGCACACTAAGATTCGTTGCACGCATCACCGCTAAGCACGCAAGCACGAAGAACGATATATAGAGCAGGAATGCAGGGAGGCCTCCTGCTACGAGCCAATCAAGAAACTCGTTGTGTGCCCTATCAAACCACTGCTCCTGGTTGTACATCGCTGGGTCGTAATATTTGTTGAAGACGAAGTTAAAGTTTTCTTGACCCCAACCTAAGATTGGTTTTTCTTTAAAGCCCTCAAAGGCCATGTTCCAAATGATGAAGCGTGACGCAGTTGTTTTGTCTTCAAGCGAGATAGACGCAAGGCGCGAGAGCGTTGGGTTGCCGCGAACAAGTTGAGTATCTTTGAGGGCAAAAAATGCGCCTACCAAAATCACAATCACACCAAGGAGCCCCCATGCAGCGCGGCGCAAGAGCACGAGCCCTGCCTTATGCTCGCCGCGGCCGAAGATCACTATATATAGAGCGGCAATGATGAGGCCGCCTACGAGGCCAAGAAGCGTACCGCGGGTTTCGGTAAAGAAGAGGCCGCAGAACTGCAAGACAAGCGCAACGCCATAAAACGAGAGAATAACTTTTGAATTTTTTAGAGAGTTCTTTTCGCGAAGCGTATTGGCAATCAGGAAGAGTGTGAGGAAGAAGTTGAAGAGCATATAGACCGCAAGGTAGGTTGCGTTACCAAACGTGCCGTCTGCACGGCTACCGCTTTGGCTACTTGGAGAGAGTCCAAACCAGTGGAGCACCTGGCTGATCGCATAGATGCCCTGCAGCACGCTCACGCTCACCGAAACTTGGAAAAACTTTTCCCACCACCTTTCTGCCGTAAGCACCGCACCTGCCATGATGAAGTACATAAAGAGGTGCAGCACGGTGATGTATCCGTCCATGCGCTCGAAGTTGCCCCAGAAGCTCTTGATAGGGTCAACGCTCGCGAGTGTTGCAACGCCCATCCAAAGCGCAAACGCGCCAACTGCCCACAGGAGCCATGAGGAGCGCGGGCGATATTTAGGATCGCGTATCGCAAGAAGTACATAGAGACCAAACAACACTTCAACAATAATGCGGAAGGCAAAGTTTTTGCCCGTGATATACGGGAAGAACATGCCCGGGAAATATTGGCCACCGGCAACTATAAAAGGAATAAAGAGAGAAAGTAGGAGACCTCCTATAACAGCCCATTTCAAATATTTCGTATAATTCATACAAAAAAGAGTACCGCACAAAGGGCCTGAAGAAAAGGCCTTTTCTTTTACTATAAGCTGTGCTGCATCTTGTAGAAATAGGATTTTGTATCCTCTAGCAACTCTTCTGGAGAGCCGTTTTCTATGACTTTTCCTGCCTCAATTACTATGATACGGTCGGCATTTGCCACGGTAGAAGGCCTGTGGGCAATGATAAAAACAGTTACTTCGCCATGGAGCGAGTTGATTGATTTTTGGATAAGCTGCTCAGATTCGTGATCAAGGGCACTGGTTGCTTCATCAAGGATAATGAGCTGAGGGTTCCCCGCCAACGCGCGAGCCAGAGCTATACGCTGCCTTTGGCCGCCAGAGAGCATAACTCCTCTGTCGCCCACACCGGTTTCAAAACCTTCGGGGAGGGACTCTATAAACTCATATATATTTGCCTTCTTCGTAGCGGAGACAATTTCAGCCTTTGAGAGGCCAGGTCGGTAGAAACGGATATTCTCTTCGATAGTACCGTTGAAGAGGAATACGTCCTGTGCCACATAACCGATCTGTCCCCGCCACTCTTCAAGCGATATATTCTCAGCGGGAATGCCATCCAAGAGGATGGTACCTGAAGCGGGACGAAAGAGTCGGAGTGTGCAGTCCGCAAGAGATGTCTTGCCTGCGCCCGAAGGGCCTATGAGGCCAACCGTTTCTCCTTTTTTGATAGAGAATGACACCTCCCGCAATGTAGGTTTTTTATCCTGATATGAAAGAGAAACCGCATTAAATGCCAATGTATGCTGGAATGAAAAAGGCTTTCCGTCGCGCGAAATCTCTTCGCGATGCTCGGCGAGAACACGCTTGAAGGTTGTGACGTTTTCCGCATAGGGTATGAGCTCAAAAACATTCTGAAACGCGCCTTGTGCCGATTCAAGATAGGTAAATATTTTTTGGATGAGATAGAGCACCGCAGCAAAAGAGATGATGCTGAAACCAGGAGTATTATAGGTGACCGCCAGGAGGATAATAACAAATACCAGACTAAAAGGCTGAAAGAGGCTTGTACCCATAGAGCGGACAAGCGCCATCTTGATCGAGAGTGCGCGCAGATAGCGGACAAGCCTACTGCTGCTCTCAAGCGCGCGGCGCTCCACGCCCGCTGCTTTGACCGCCTTCATCCCAATAATGTGCTCGCTCAAAAACTGTGCGAAGTTCTTTTCGGTACTTGCCATTTGCTCACCGGTGCTGCGGGTGCGGCGCAAAAACGGCTTCACAACAAGCAGTAATATGGCACCGCCTCCCAAAGTCATAAAAGTCATAAGCGGAGATATATTGAATGCGATGAGGAGGTACATAAGAAACCCGGTGAACGATTGGATCACCTGCCCTATTACCTCAAGCAGGTTGCTGGAGCGCTGGATGTCGCGTACCAGCGTATTTTGCAGCGTGCCGATTTTTTGTGTAAGCAAAAATGGCCACGAGGCAAGCATGGTGGCGCGGAGCACGCTTTCGCTCTCGTCGCTGAGGAAATCGGAAGAGACCCACCCGCGCACATAGCCGAAAATGACTGATGTTATAGCGCGCAAAAAGAAGAGGCCGAGGATAAATCCGAGCAGGAAGCGAAATGTAAAAGGTATCGAGAAAAAGCTAAACAACCCTTGGATAGCCTTGGAAATAAAGTCGGTCTGTTCGGCCCCCCCTGAAAAGAACGACATGAGCGGTATAACCGCATTAATACCAATACCTTCGAGCACTGCACTCAGGGAGCCCAAGACCACGAGCACTACAACATGCCAGCGGTATTTACTAAACATTGCCCACAATACGCGCAAGCTGTTTTGTTTCATGAAGACATCTCCTCAAATACACTTTTGAGCATCAGATAATTATTATACCTTTTATCTTTCCACTGCTTAAATTTTTTCGATTTGAGAGCTTTTATTACTTCCTGTATGCCCTCGGGGAGTTTGCGCACCGCCCTCCATTTCACGACTGTATTTATTTTTGCAAATGACACGCGATAATCGCGGCGATCTCGCACAGTGTCGAGCTGCACTATCTCGGTTTTAGGAAGATATTTTTGAACCATCTTCGCGATCCCTTCAATAGTATAATTTTCCTTTGTGTCGCCTACGTTGAATATTTCTCCCGAAACGCGCGCAAGCGGTGCCTCAAGGACTGCAACGCAGGCTGCCGCCGCATCTTCCACGTGTAAGAGCGGTCGCCATTGCGCTCCCCCATCAACGGTTATCTTACCGCTGGCGTTTGCATGTGCGCTCATGGTGTTGGCAACAAGATCAAAGCGCATGCGCGGCGACAGGCCGTAGAGCGTACCGAAACGCAATATCACCGGATGGAAGTTTTCTCCCTTCTCTCGCAGAAGTTCCCGCTCGGAATATAGCTTACTCTGCGCATATAAAGAGACAGGCTGAAGCTTACTCTCTTCATCAAGCATTTGATCTCCCGAGCCATACACGCTGCACGAAGAAGAGAAGATGAATCTCGATACTCCGTAATATTTGCTGATATCAATAAGCGTTTTTGTGGCGAAGTGATTCTGTTCCATGGTCTGGAGCGGATCAAGAGATGAAGCGGGGTCGCCCACAATGCCCGCCAGGTGTATCACGTAGTCAGCGCCTGCAATTGCTTTAATAAGAGTACCTATGTCGCCAATGTCTCCCTGAACAAGGGAGAAATTTTTATTTTTGAGGAGATCCTTTACGCTTTCTTTTCCAAACATGAGCTTGTCGAGCACTACTGTGCGATAACCGCGGGCAAGCAATTTACGCGCGACGTGCGAGCCTACGTATCCAGCTCCGCCAGTGAGAAGAACCGTCGGTATTTCGCGCTGGCCAGCATCTGATGAGACGTAGAGCCCTGCCAAGTGCCCCTTTGTATCGAGGAGAGGGATCCTGTCGAGCGTGCCTGTGCCATATTTGCTCTGCATTCGGGCGAGCTTGCGGAGCGCCGCTTCGCTTGCTCCTGCGCCAGCTGAAACAAACTCTTTATTCATAATCGAAGAAATAGGGGCCTGGTGGTCTAGACCCTTAAGTACTGCCTGTTTAATATCAGAGCGGGTCAGGATACCGATCAGCTTCTTATCTGCAGAACAGACAAGGCATATGCTTACATTTTTGCGGTAGAGGTCACTGATCGCATTGCGTAGTGGTGTTGCCGGCGCGTATACGAGATCTTTAAGATTTTTTTGAATCATGGAATTTTTTGAATACTGCTACTACGTAGTCTATATCCTCCTTGCTGATATGCGAATACAGTGGGAGAGAAAGCACTTGCGACGCCAGCCTTTCGGTTACTTTAAGCGAGCCCTTTTTTGCGCCTGCATAGGTGGCGTGGGCATGCAGTGCAGGGTAAAAATATTTGCGTGTAACTATCCCCTGAGTTTGAAAATATACCTGTAAGTCATCGCGAGTGTAGCCAAACACTTTAGGATCAATCGCAATGGAAAGATCTTTATAGGTTGTATAGACCCCGCTCGGGATCTGCTGGAAAGCAAGCCTCGGCTCAACTTTTAGTAACTGCTTCTTAAAATATTCAGCACTCGCGTTGCGGCGTTTAAGATTTTTAGGCAGATCAGCAAGAGAAGCAAGACCGATTGCAGCGCTGAGCTCTGGCATGCGCGCAGAGAGGCCGGCAAAAGGGCTCTCTGACAAGCCGTCATCACCGTAGTTGCGTCCGCGGCGCACAAATTCTGCAAGCTCTGCATTGTTAGTGGCAACAACGCCACCCTCTCCAGCGGTTAGCACCTTAGTTGGGCTTAAACTAAACACCTCTGCATCTCCAAAATTGCCAACGCGTATGCTGTTTTTTGATGAGCCAAATGCATGTGCCGCATCAAACACGAGTTTTAGTTTATGTTTTCGTGCGAGCGCCTCCAGCTTCTTTACGTCGGCCGGTACACCAAACACATGTGTTGCAAAAATAGCGGAGGTATTTTTAGTAATAAGCTTCTCTACCGATGCAATATCAAGCGTATAGGTACTGGGGTCGATGTCAGCAAACACAGGTTTTAAATTATTCCACACAAGTGGGAGCCCTGATGCTGAGAAGGTAAAGCTCGGCATAATTACTTCGCCGCGGAGCCCAAGGCCACGCATCACAAGCATGAGCCCGGAGGTGCAGGTAGCAACAGTCACAGCGTATTTAACCCCAAGATAGCTAGCTATCTTCTTTTCAAACTCCTGGCCATTGACGTTCATCGTGAGCATATTGCTCCCGATCACCTTTTTAAAGGCTGGCACATAAGAAGCGTGGGGCCTGAGGGTAGGCTTAGTAATAGGGATAAACCGCTGTTTTTTCATACCAAAATGAGGTTGGTTCATCATAGTAAACAAAGCCCGAGCCGTCTAGGTTACCGAAGGTGAGACATGCACCCCCTATAATTTAGCGAACGGTGAAAAGCCTTACAATAGGAGTCTTGATCTTCTTTGAAAGAAGAAATTTGTAAATTGCCGGAGTAAAGGCAAGTGGCGTGATGATTACCCTTTTGACGCCTGAAGAGTCGATATCCTTCCAGGAGCCTACGGGATTTTTTACATCAGACATATATTTACCCTCTTTTCGGGAGTCGCCGTCAAAGACATACAGACTGCTAGGCTTATCCAGCAACTGAACTATGTTGTGTGTAAAAGTGGCTGCTCCATAGAGCCCGGATGGTTTGCCGGATTCCAGCACTTTTTTCAACTTCTGCACAAGTGCAAGTTGACGCTTGGCATAGCCGCGCGCGGAAGTATCTACTGATGTAATTTTCTTGGAGATGGCCTTTTCTTTTGAGCAGAGTATGAGCAACCGATCGAGGTCTTTAGTATATAAGGCGTCTATCTTGAATCCCATTTCAGAAAGGAATCTTTTTGCCGTGACAGGAGTAAAATAACTTATGTGCTGATGCTGAAAGGACGCCGCGCCGGCTTTAAAATGATGTTCCTCGTTAGGAACTTCTATAAGTATCTTTCCTCCTTCAGCAAGATTTGCATGAAGCTTGAGCATGAAATCTCGAGGATCAAATACATGCTCAAGCACATTCATGAGTATGACGACGTCGAAGATGTCGCCCGCTACTTTCCTCGAGGGATAGAAGTCATGGATCATTTTTACGCCGGGGAAATTATTTTTTAAGCGCAAGATTTCAATACCTACACATGATTGTGCCTTGAATTCCTTCCGCAGCAAATTAAGAAAATAACCATCATAAGCTCCTATCTCCAATATACTCTTCACAGAACCCCGTAGATGGTGGCGCAAAAATGAGATGTTAAATTTTGTCCTTTTATCCGGAGCCGTGGGAGTCGGGGGTGCAGTAAAAAAAGAAGCTTCTTTGGTATAAAAATTTGCAAGAAATTTTTTCAGTTTCGAGCTAAGCTTTTGCTGAACGAATCCGCAGTTGCGACACCTCATGAGCACGGCGTCAAATCGGTTTTTTTCAGATAAGGGTATTGGCTGAAGTGCCGCGAACACGGGCAATTTTTTGCAATTAAATATCTCCTCAAATTCTTTATGCTGGCAGACAATGCATTTCATATTTTTACGCTTTGTTTAAAAACAGTGTTTATTAAAAGACATTCATGTCAGAACGCGGAGCTAAAAGTTGATTATGTCTATTCAATTCCTGCATCTGCGCAGCATCTACAAACACCTCATTCCAATATCGGAGCATATATGACTCCCTGAAGAAGAGTTTTGAGGGAGGACGCTTCATATGCAATATCTGGATAAGCGCATTTTGCACGTTAAAGCCGAGGAAACTAGCCGCACCTGTAGTGCCAGAGAAGCGGCAATTAATTTCAAAAATAACAGGGCCGCGCTTTGTCTTGCGGAGCTGGAAGTTGCACGGGCCAAATATATTGAGCTTCTCTCCGACTTTTGCAAGAAAAGTCTCAAGCTCCTTGTCATGCTTAAAATTCGCCTTGTAGGTGTCTCCATTACGGAGCCACCTCTGACCCGGCATAACACCGTAATTCTTCCCTTTATAAAAGAAAGCACCACACGTATATTCGTCATTCTCGGTAGAAAGATATTCTTGGATGATTGCCCCCGGGGTTCGTGCTACTGCATCGGTTAGTTCCTCTTTTGTATGCACTACCTGCACGCCAATCGAGCGCGCGCCTACGCGCGGCTTCACTATAAGAGGATACTTGCCTGCCTTGATAAAGGAGGGTAAATCCTTTGCCAAGCCGGATTTGGCGTACGGGAATCCGTTCTTTTTTAGAAACTGCACGGTCTTCCATTTATCGTCAGCAATTTCTATTGCGCGCAGATTGCTAACCACGACCGTAGCACCGCTTTCTTTTTGTATTTTTTTGCTGTTTTTAGAGAGTATCGCAAGCTCGACATCGGTCCCCACAAAAATGAATAGGACCTTTTCCTTCTTGCTGATTTCAATTATGCGCTTTATATATCCCGCTTCACTATATTTAGGAACCAGATATGCAGAGTCCCCTCTGTAGAGGCCTGCGGCAAGCGAGCTGCCATCTACCGCAATAATCCTCAGAGGGAAGCTTGAAAGCTCAAGACCCTTGAGTATGCTCTGCCCGCAGCCAGCACCGGCACCCGTCACAAGCACTGGCACGGTTTCCTGGATGCGAAAACCAGACCTTCCGATCTCGCTCAGGTCGTCATGCATATCGCTCCCGAACGAGAGATGCTTGATCTCGCCCTTCTTCACCAACCCCCGCACGAATTCGTGTACACTTTTTGGAGCGTTTTTATTGTTATATTCAAATTTGATGCCATGCCTGACACACAGTGCATAGACTTCTTTTACCCATGCAGCCGGAGGGTTACTCTTGTGAAAGCGGTGGCCCATGCTAAACGGATGAGAGAGGATATCAATAACTTTATTTTGCGCGAGTAGCTTCGTTAGCTCATACTCGCGATTCATGAGCTCTTGCGGACTCATCTGTTTTATCCCGTCGAAATGATGCACGCTACCGAGCACTATCTCGGGAGCTCGCAAGATTTTTTCTGTTGAGTTGAGAGAACCGTCATCCAATATTTTGACTTCGCAGCCAATCTTAACGGAGAACTCAGGATATTTTTTTCGAAGCGTATTCAGATGCTTCATATACTTTACAAACCAGTCAGTATTTTTATCTACATGGTCGGTAATAGTAAGGTCAAGGCGATCATGGGTGCGGTTGTATTCAAAAATCTCCTCAAGCGAAAACTTTCCGTCGCTATAGGTTGAGTGAAGCTGATTATCCTGAAAGAAGAGGTGTTGCATATTTATCGGAGGGATATCTGTTTATACATCAATGACTCATCAATACGCAATTGCTCTAAAACCCTAACTATTTTTTTAGCAGAGCTTCCGGAGCCGTAAGGGTTCTTCATAGTGGCCAGGCTCCTTTTAAAAGGAGCCGATAGGGCTCGACGAAGCGCCGCCGCTATCTCTCCTTTTTCGTAACCCGCATGAATGACGTTTTTACCGTGCTCTCGACCCTTTTGTCTGTTGCCTATATCCACTGCCGGCGTTTTGAAAAAGCCCGCCTCGACGATACCGGAGCTTGAGTTGCCGAGCACTGCAGCACAGTGCTTAAGTACGGCAAGATATGTTTCGCGCGACAAAGATTGATAGACATGGAAATCTTTTTCCCGCGCATAGCGCGTGATCGCTTTAATAAAAGTATCGGCTCCCGTGTCCGAGTTCGGATAGATGATAATCTTTTCGCCTTCGAGTTGCTTGAGCGCTTCAAGAGATGGAGTGATCTGGCCCGAGATTGACACCACATCGAGCGGCGTCGGATGCTGCACGAAAAGGATCCAAGGCTTTGTTGCGTCGAGACCAAGCTCCTCTGCGAGAGCAGCACGGCCTTTGAGGGCAGTTTTTTTAATCTCATCGAGTGCAGTGGTGCCCGTCATATGTATGCGTTTTTTTTCTTCGCCAAGACGCGCGATGCGATGCGCGCTTTGCTGTGAGATAGGAAAATGGACGTTTGCAAACTTTGATATAGAATGCCTAATCGCTTCATCAACCACATAGCCGCTCGTATCTCCCCCTCCCACATGAGCGAGCGGTATCCGGAGATGCCCGGCAACAATTGCGCCTGCAAAGCTCTCGTCGCGGTCTCCCCACACCAGCATGATGTCTGGCCGCGCGCGCGTACAATAAGCTTCGATTCCTGCTATCTCTTTGGAGAGAGCTTCAAGCATCGTAGCGTCTTCAGGAACAGGCACAGTTTCTGAGGCGACAAACCCGTCTTTCTTTATGAGATCAGCCGTGCGACCGTATTTTTTTTGAGTATGAGTGCCGGTAACGATCAGCCTAAGGTCAAGACTTTTGCTCTTGTTTATTTCGTGCAGCACGGGGCGCAAGAGCCCATACTCGGCCCTGTTACCAGTAACGCATGCTATTTTGCGGCTACCTCTTTTCATAAGTCTTTTGCCGAAAGCAGCTCATCCGCAGGCATATCCCGTCTTGCATACTTGCCCATGAGTTTAAAATAAAAACGCGGATGCAGGCCATTACCCGGGCGCTTCACGCCAAGATTATGCTCCGTGAATTTTTCTCCTTTTTTTATCGCAACGCGCGCGACTACGCTTTTGCGTACGATAGGCATGTATTGCTTTTCAGATGCGGACGGGCGCTTGGTCGCACTCCCAAGCATGAGTTCTGCTTCGCGGAGCGTTTTAACAAATGCAGTAAACTCCTTCGGGTCGGATGAGGCTTTATGATCCGGCCCTGGCATCTTTTTGTCGAGTGTAAGGTGCTTCTCTATAACGCGGGCACCTAGCGCCACCGCCATCGTAGATGCATGAGAGCCAAGCGTATGGTCGGAGAATCCCATAATCGCCCTCGCATCCTTGGAGATTGTCTCCATAGCGCGCAGATTTACCTCGTGAGGCGACGTCGGATAATCGGTAGTGCACTGCATGATAATTATCTGAGAGTTGCCGGCGCTGCGGATTATGGCAGCCGCCTCGGTTATCTCTGCCGTGTTTGCCATGCCTGTCGAAATTATCATTGGCTTCTTGAACTGCGCGGCATATTTGAGAACAGGGAGATTGGTGAGGTCACCGGAGCCGAACTTAAAAGCAGCAACATGCAGCTCCGCAAGCAGGTCGACACTGTCAAAACCTCCATGTGGCGTTGAGAGAAAGAGGATCCCCTTTTTTTTGCAATATGCTGCTATCTCTCTAAAATCATCGGAGGTGAGTGCAAACACCCGTATCATCTCAAGCTGCGACTGGGATTTCCCCGTATTGCGCTTCTGGTACACAGCCATACCAACCTTCGAGGTAACCACTTCCTCAGGCTTGAAGTTCTGAAACTTTACCGCATCAGCTCCCGTTTTTTTTGCAGCATCAACCAATTTCTTAGCAAGCGCTACGCTTCCGTTATGGTTTACACCTGCTTCAGCAATGATAAATACTGGGGCATGCGCTCCGATATTCCTCTTTCCTATCTTCAATGATTTCATATCAGTATATTTTAGAGCGTCCACCCGCCATCAACGATGATATTTTGCCCTGTGATATATTTTGATGCCTCAGAAAAAAGAAAAACCAGTGTTGGAGAAATATCATCGGGATGTGCCATGCGCCTCCCGAGCGGGACCTGATTTTCATACGCCACTCTTACAGAAGGTGCCTGCTGGTTCTTAACCGCACCAGGAGAGATCACATTAACGCGCACGCCCCAGCGTCCTAGGTCTTTAGCAAAAAAGCGCGCAAGCTGGATGAGTGCAGCCTTTGCTGCGGCATACTCTGCGCGAACAGTCTGGTTGGTGCCTTCAAATATTTCGAAGCGCGGCGGCACCGTACCGTATATAGAACTCATAAAAACAATAGAACCGCTCTTTTGGATTTTCATTTTTTTTGCAAACTCTCGTGCAACCAAAAACGGGCCGCCGACATTCCGATCCAGGTATGAAAGGAAATCTCCCTGCTCAACTTCAAGCAGCGATTTGCCTGGCTGTCCGGTGCCAAAATGGGCAGAGTTTACCAGCCCGTCGACACGCTTGAAGCGCTTGTATACACGACCAACCAGTGCCACTACTGAAGCTTGGTCGGTGACGTCGCACTGCTCAAAGACAACTATGCCTCCCTTTTTTTCAATCTGTTTTGCAAGCGCCTCACCTTTTTTTTGATCACGCCCGACAATCACTACTTTGGCACCCTCAACAGCGCACAGCCGCGAGAGCTCGCTTCCTATGAGGCCTGAGCCCCCAATAATGACGCAAACCTTGCCCGCGAGGCCAAAGGTTTGGGAGGGCTTTGCAGAACTTTTCATGTGGTGTCATTAAACTACAACTATACAAAAAGTCAAAGGTTACCTGCCTTTTTATCCATGCTTGAGCGCGTCGGTGATCGCGTGGATGACCATCATGTGGGCATCCTCAACAACTCCATAATCCTGGGATTCTATGAGCAAGTAATCGTCAAGTAGACCCTTAGCATGGCCACCAACAAACCCCAATAAACCAAAAGTTTCGACTCCGAGATCTTTTGCTACTTTTATCGCCTGAACGATGTTGGGAGAGTTTCCACTCGCGGTGATAGGGATAAACAAATCTCCAGCTGTCGCAAAGTTCCTCAACTGCTCCGAAAACACGTGCTCGTAACCTGCGTCGTTTCCCCACGCCGTGAGGAGCGGGATATTGTCGTTGAGGCACAGTGCCTTTATGCTGCCGTTCGGGCCTGCAGTGTGCACTGTCTTCCCCAGGTCGCATGCTGCATGCGACGCTGTTGCAGCACTCCCTCCGTTGCCTGCTAAAAACAATTTACGGCCAACCCCCTGCATGGCGCGCAATTTTTCTGCCAAGAGGTTTATCTTTTTATGATCAAGCAAGGTCAGGGCCTGCTGGAAGCGCTCGATATATTCCTTCGGAGGATGTTGAAGTGACATAAAAGTTTAATGAACAAAAATAATATTACTGCCTTCGCTCTCGAAATTAAATTGCACTGGCTCAAGCTCTGGGAGAGCGTTGATAATTGCCTCGTGCCTCTCTGTTGGCGCATAGAAGAGCAAAAATCCTCCTCCTCCGGCCCCTAGGAGCTTACCCCCAAGCGCGCCATTTTTAAGGCCCGTCTCATACCACCTGTCTATATCGGAGGTACTTATGCTATCTGACAGCTGTTTCTTGAGGAGCCAGTTCTCATGCAGAATTGGGCCAAAAGAATCTAAAGAATTTGCCTGGAGGTCATCGCGCAGCCTTTTGGCCAGAATGACCATCTGTTTAAGAATATCGCGTTTTTTTGAATCAGTGATTATATTTTTCTTTTGCGTCTTCAAAATTTCTGACGCACTGCGTGTCAGGCCTGTATTGAGGACGAGCAGATTTTTTTGGAGCGTATCGCGCGTCTCCTGCGAGAAGACAATCGGCTCCACGGTAACCGTGTGATCGGAATTAAACTGTATGAAATTAAACCCGCCGAACGCAGCTGCATAGTGGTCTTGCTTGCCGATAGGCTCGCCTAAAATATCTATTTCGATCTTTGCCGCTTCCTCCGACAACGCGCCAGCCGATACAGACGTATCCTTATACGCATGTAGTGCCTTAAGCAACCCTGCAGTAAAGGCGCTCGAAGAGCCGAGCCCCGTACCCTTTGACGGTATGTCGGCAATGGAAGTAATTTCAAGTCCCTCGATGAGGCCCGTATGACGAAGGACCTCTCTCACGAGAGGATGCTGGATTTCATCTATATGATCAACCGTTTCAGTCTGTGAGTAGCCAACGCGAATACTTTTATCAAAGCGCTTGTTGACGGTGATATAGATATACTTGTCGATCGCGGTCGAGACGACCGCCCCTGGGCTGTCAGTATAAAAATCCGGCATATCGCTGCCGCCTCCCACGAAGCTCATACGCAGAGGTGTCTTGGAGATAATCATAGTGGTGCCTGCTTATCAAACAGTATAAAACGCACCGCCGCAAGCAAATTTGGTGCTTCGAAATCGGGCTCTGCTTCAAACTTGCCGTCGCGACCCCCGTTTCCGGTTTGGACTAGAATCGATTTCAAACCTGCATTTTTAGCAGTCATCATATCAGTGGTTGTATCCCCTACAAACCAGGAGTTTTGCAAATCAATATTCATATCTTTTGCAGCCCTATTTACAAGATCAATCCCCGGTTTGCGACACGTGCATTGGATTTTATATTCGGGGCGTTCACCTGCAAAACCCTTGTCCGGGTGATGTGGGCAATAATATATTGCATCAAGATACGCGCCATGCAGGCCTAAATCCTGCTCCATTTTGTTATGTATTTTTTTTAGTCCTTCTGTGCTTACTTCTCCGCGCGCTACGACCGGCTGATTTGTGACCACAACCGCGAGATACTCCGACTCATTAATCATGTGCACTGCCTCTGCCGCTCCTTCTTCGAGAAACAGATCTTCCGAATGCTGGATATACCCAACCTCTCTCACCAAGGTGCCGTCACGATCGAGAAATATTGCAGGTCTTGGTGTAGAAAGAGATCCGCGCGCAACTTTACCAGACTTAATGTCTTCCTCAACCATCAAGAGTCGCTCCGGGGTACCCATGTCTTTTATATATTCGCGACTCACATACCCGAACACGCGGGCGCCTTCTCTAATAAGAGCAGGCACTACCTCATGTGAAAAATCCAGTGGCAAGGCATGTGATGCCCATGGCGCGAGCATGCTCTTTTTAACCACAAAGAGGGCGGCACTAACCATATTAGGAAAAAGATTTTCCGAAGGATGCGGCTTCTTATGAAAGGCCACTACTTGGCTATCCTCGCCCATCTCCACTAAGTCAGAGTCAAAAGGATGACTGTTTGGATGTAGAAAAAGAGTCAGGTCGGAATTCTTTTCTTTGTGGAACAGATGGAATTTTGAAATGTCGATATTAAATACCGTGTCTCCGTATACAAGCAAAAATTCTTCATCAAGTGCATAGGTGATGCGAACGAGGAGCCCTGCGCTACCTCCAGGCTCTTCCTCTGTATGGTATGTGATGGCAACTCCGAATGCGCTGCCGTCGCCGAAATAGTCTGTAATAACTTCAGCCCCAAATCCCACAAGCATGAGCACGTCAGTAATACCCGCCTCAGCTAGCTTCTCCAATGCATATGCAAGTACAGGACGGCCAGCAACCCTGACCATCGATTTAGGAAGCCCTGCAGAAACTTCCAAGAGGCGACTACCCTTTCCCCCAGCGAGGATCACCGCTTGTTTCATATACATTCGCTCACGGCCAATACCACTGACTGATCAGAGGTCATCTTAGGTTTCCAACCCAGCTTGCCTATTTTTTCAATCGAGAGCTCAAATTGAGGAACATCGCCGACCCAACCCCGCGAGCCACCTGTATAGGCAATGTGCGCATCTGGAGAGACTGCCTTAACCACACTCTCGGCAATGAATTGTACCGTCGAGCGACTACTTGTCTGCCCGATATTAAAATAATTCAGGCGATCTTGTGATTTTTGGATAGCAAAAAATATTGCATCAAGCAGTTCGCTTACATGCAGATAAGGTTTTATTTGAGTTCCATCTCCAAGCACCTCCAGTTCTTTTGGGTTTTCCTTGAGCTTGCGGACAAAATCATAAATCGCGCCATGAGTCGCACGACTCCCCACCACATTGGGGAAACGGAACATCCATACGTGCTTCAAGAAGCTTTCGAGTGCTGCGGTAATGATACCCTCGGACGCTAGCTTCATTGCACCATAACTTGAGATCGGAAAAAGTGGCCCCATATCCTCGCTCAATACCCCTGCCTTCTCGCCGTATATTGCAGAGGTTGAAGCAAAAACCAGTTCTCCTGCACCGAATTCCTTCATGACGGCAAGTGTATTAAACGTAGTCATAAACGTATCCTGGAGGTCGATGTTTGCATCTTTGGCGCCGCTCTTTATATCCGAGTTTGCCGCAAGATGCCAAACTGCATCAAGCCCATCTGCTAGGAGCGGCCGGAGAAGCTCCAAAACTTTCTGGAGGTCATTGAGATCTGCTTCAATAAAAGTAAACTTCTCGTTTTCTAGAGCTTTTTGCAGATTACTCATTCGGCCCAGCTTCAAATTATCTACTGCGATAACGCGATGACCTTGCTCAAGGAGGCGGTCAGTTGCATGGCTCCCTATAAAGCCAGCAGCTCCTGTCACTAGAATAGTTTTTTTGATTAGTGCATCCATATAATGTACATACAACCAGAAATCGGACTAAAGGTTACCTTTATCTTTTGTAAGTAATACTTCGGCTATAGTGAAGTCGAGCGGAGTATCGACATCTATCGAACGCTCCCTTGGCATGATGACTGCGGCGCAGCTCGCGTTATCAAACACTTTGCCCCCCTTCATGAGGGTGTCAATCTTTGTAACATATACAGCACCGTTTATGCGATACATCTCCGGCAGATCTTGGCTGCGCGTCGGAGGAACATTTACATACGATGTTGCAATATTGTCTTTTACCCAGTACATCGATTCCGGCCTGTCTACTATCTCGCAGACGCTCACGCAGGAATCCGTTTCTTTCTCCAGGATCATTTCAATTACGGCGTCGATATCTATCGTCTCTACAAACGGGCTCGTCGGCTGGATAAGTACATGCAGGTCGGGAGCAAATGATTCTTTCTCGCGCATCTGAATGACCGCATCCTGCAAAACTGGGACGAGGGGTGTCGTATCGGTCGCAAGTTCTACCGACCGCATGAAAGGAATCTCCGCTCCAAACTCTCGCGAAACATTTGCTATCGTCTCGTCTTCAGTTGAGACGATGACGCGGTCAATATATTTTGAGGCTTTTGCAGCGCGGATCGTATAACCTATGAGCGGCATCCCATTAAGGAGCAGGGTGTTTTTGCCTGGCACACGCTTAGATCCACCGCGCGCTGGGATCACGCAGAGTATTTTTTGTCCCTTATACATTGGATACCTTTTTAAAAATAATGCGCATGTGGTTGCTGATATTTTGCTTGTCTACAACAGCTTGCATGAGCGGGATAAACTCGGCGAGCTTATCAAGATAATCGAAGTTGTCATCGTATTGTTTCATGCAAAAGTAATCCATGATATCGAGCCCGAAATACTCGACACTGTCCACGACGAAGCCAGTTTTCTTTGCAAGATACGCAAGAGACTTTGGATCAAAAAACGCAGTGTGCTGGAACGGCGCGAGCGTGTTGTGCCTGCTACCCATGAGCGCATAGCCGAGCGAATGTATGTGTGGCACATAAGCAAGGACATATCCCCCCTTCTTAAGCGCTCGATTAGTATCCGTAAAAAAGGAAATAGGGTCAGTAATGTGCTCAAGCACATCAAAGAGCGTAAGAGCGTTGTAGGTGCTTGGCTTCTCGGCGCCAAGCATCGTACCTTCGACATTGAGGCCTCTCTTGCGGCAGATATCGACCAAAAATTCGGTCAACTCAAGCCCTTTGTTTTTTATCTTCTGATCCTTAAGATAGCTAAGGAAATACCCGGGCCCGCAGCCGACATCAAGCACGTTCAGGTCTTTTTTCTTAAGGCCAGTTTTCTCTAAGAGATACGCCAGGCGCTCGGGTGCATGCACCCGTTTGCGGTAATCGTAAGTTTCGACTATCTCACGCACCACATCCTTACTGTTGGCGTGGTCACCATACAGCTCATGCTCATCCGCAAGCGCAAAATCGATATTAGGCGACACAAGAGCGCAGCGGGCACACTCATACAATTTATATTTGCCGAGGGCCAAAAACTCTTCACCTTTTGCATTACCGCACAAGAGACACCTGAATTCTGATGGTTTCTTGATTGCCTTTGCAAACTTCTTCATCACATGCGAGCGATACTCGAGCATGTTCTTATAAAAATCCTTGCTTCGGGATTTTTTCGGGTCGATTGCAAACAGTCGATAGCCTTCAAGTATGTTCCTCATGAGACCTGGTGTTTAAGCTTCCACTCACCTTCTACCTTTTCCCATAAGTGCGGAGGGCGGAATTTCTCTGCAAGCTGCATAAAGTACTCGCGGTCCATGCCCGGATGTTCAAAAGCGCCAAATGCTTCGGGGAACTCTTCTTTCGTAATAGAAAGATATGTAAAGATCTCATCCGCAAAACGCTCGGGCCACTCACCGTCGAAGCGCTTAACAAGCGCGACCCCCTCTTCGCGGGTAATCTCATTGTTTCTTATTTCCTGCGCCGCATCATACGTGGCGCGGCCGATTCCGAATTTAAGGAAGGTCGTGTAGTAATGAAAGTCATCTATTTTATCGTCGATTGAGTTGTATTTGCTGTACGTGCCTGGAGTGCGCTCAGGTGAGGCCTGGAAGCCTCCGTGCTCTGAGGCGTAATAATATGCCTCCTGCGGCCTCCATTTTATGTAATAGCCGAGATAATGCACCTCTGTACCAAGTTTCTGCATCTCCTCGGGGTTCGCAGGTAGATATGGCGTCAGCTCGCCCCGCTCTACTCCGTATTTCTCTCCCAGATCTTTGAGGGAGACGCCACCTAGATACATTTCAGAAGGGTCACTTGAAGCGAAATATTTCCAGTCGCGCACAGCGCTCGCGTTATCACCTACAGGATTGCCGTACTCTGCCTCATTTTCTCCATAAAAGATGAGCGGGATCTTAAAGAGCAGTGCCATTTTCGGCGCAATGTTTTTTTGCCCCAATATAAAAGGCTGAAATGGATGGAGGAGATTTTCAACCGCGAGGCGGGTCAGCAGGCGGTGTACGCGGCCGTTGGGTGTACAGAGATAGTTGTCAAAACCGGCATGTATCCAGCTCTCGAAATTATTCCAGCCCCACGGAGTGTACATATGGGGCGACCACGTTACCGTGAGCGGGTGCATGCCATATTTATACTTAAGCAAGTGGGCAGCCATCACCGAATCCTTGCCACCGCTTCCCGGCACGAGGCAGTCATATGAGCCGTCAAGGCTGCGGTGTTTGTCGCACAGAGCCTTTAGCTCCGCCTCACGCTTTTCCCAGTCTATGCCCGTATTTTTTTTCTCTGCAAAATGGCACGCGTCGCATATACCCTCTTCATCAAGATGGATAGTTTCCTTTTTTGTATCCGATGTATTTTTAAATTCAACCGTCGAGCTCGGACGCTGGTTTGAGATGACGCAACGCTTACAGAACCTTACTTCGAGCGGGAGGCCGTACATTCCTGTTTCCATAATAATTATTGTTTGACTGCCTTAATTGATTGAACAAAATTTTCGAGCAAGGCTAGGCCCGCTCGGCCACTTTTTTCAGGATGAAATTGGACACCGAATATATTCTTCTCCCCGAAAGCCGCAGCATATGCATACCCGCCATACGTCGCCCGCGCAAGCACCGAATCATTTTTGGGCGCAAATACGTAAGAATGGACGAAGTAAAAGAATGGCTTACTGAGGCCTGCAAAGAGCATGTCGGCACTCGGAGCCTCGCTTGGAACCACTTCCTGCCACCCTATAATGGGTATGGTAACACCCTTGGGCATATCGGGGAATTTCTTTACTTCTCCCTGAATGAGCCGGAGCCCTTCATGTTCTCCAAACTCGAATCCGCGCTCAAGCAAAAGCTGCGCCCCGAGGCAGATCCCGAGAATCGGCACCCCGCTCTTTGCCCTTTCTTTTATGACATCGGTGAGCCCGCGCACTGCGAGGCCTTCCATACCCGCCTTAAAGGTCCCAACGCCCGGCAGGATGATCGCATCTGCTTTTTCTATCTTTTCGCGCTCTTCGGTTATTTCAACATCTGCAAACTGAAAAAGGGCCTTGCTTAGGCTCCACAAATTGCCGACCCCGTAATCGACTATTACTATGTGCGGACGTTTGTTCATAATGTTCGTATCTGATATCCGGCTTCAGCGAGTGCATCCTTAACCTGCGTAAATGACGAAAGCGAGTAATGAAAGATTGATGAGGCTGACACCGCTTCCGCTCCCGCCTGTGCGGCCTTTACTATATCGGCCGGTGTACCTGCTCCACCATGCACTATCACCGGCACCGACGAGTGCGCTATTGCTTCCCTAATGAGCTCAATATCATACCCATCGCGAGTGCCGTCGGCATCAATCGAAGTAAGCATGATTTCTCCGGCCCCCAGCAGAATACCTTTTTTGATCCACTCGATCACATCAACACCTGTGCGCTCTCTACCTCCATCTGTATACGCCTCCCATTTCCCTTCTGATATCTTTTTAGCCTCGATAGAGAGGACTATGCATTGTGAGCCGTATATCTCGGCAGCTTTGCGGATAAATTCCGGGTCTTTTATAGCATAGGTATTGATTGCTACCTTGTCTGCTCCAGACCGCAGCGCCATCCCGATATCATGAAGCGAGCGTATCCCGCCCCCCGCAGTGAGGGGTATAAAGATGTTCTCCGAAACTGCCTTGAGTTGGTCGAAATCCAGGTTGCGCTGATAGAGACTTGCAACAATATCCATATATACGAGCTCATCCGCTCCTTCTTGGTAGTAACGCTCTGCCAGCTCTTTAGGGTTGCCGACCACCCGCAACCCCTCGGTGCGGACGGTTTTTACGATATTAGAGCCCTTTATATCGAGGCGGGTGAGTACTCTCATATCATCAGTATAACGGGATTATGATACCAGAAGTTACCCTGATATGATGGTCTTTATGAATTATGGCGCACCAGTAAAAAGATTTATACGCGATCCGAGGACAGTATTTGATTGGATGTATTGGGGAGTGCGCGGCATACGGGTTATAGCACTCAAGGACTCCTACGAGAACGACCGCGGCACACTTATAGGATTGAGTACGCTTTCAAGAAGCCAGGCAAAAACACCCCTTGTCTCCCTACCCCTAGGTGAGGTTATCGGAAACAGCAAAAACGAAACTGACACAAAAGAGCTCGGAGATCTTTTTACCAAATACGGATCGGACAAGGCGACCAAGCACGACTATTATTCGCTCTACAGCTTTTTATTGAAGGGTAAGAGAAATCTCCCCCTTACTATCCTCGAGATTGGCCTCGGTACTAATAACCCTGATGTGCCTTCAAATATGGGCAAAGACGGTAAGCCTGGCGCATCGTTGCGCGCGTTTCGTGATTGGGCACCAGCTGCCACGGTGTACGGCGCAGATGTAGATAGGGGAATTCTTTTTTCAGAAGATCGGATCAGCACTTTTTTTGTTGATCAGACCAACACAAATAGTCTCACCGAGTTAGCGGGAAAATTCCCTAAGCACAGTTTCGACCTCATTGTTGATGACGGGCTCCACAACACGTGGGCAAACCTCAATACGCTAAATTTTGCACTCGATCTGATAAAACCCGAAGGATTCTTTGTCGTTGAAGACATTATCGAAAGATATATCCCCACGTGGGAAACGGCTGCCGCTCTGTTATCAGAGAATTACCGCTGCCAGCTTGTGAAATGCAAAACCGAGTGGGTTTTTATAGTACAGAAGAAATAGGACTTACTCTTTTTTTTGCAAGAGAGCGTATAAAATCCGCAAGACGCTGCGAGGACTTGCCGTCGTTAAACATGTAATGCTCGCGCATAAATTGGAGCGCACGCTTTGATGCGGCTTCACACTCTTCAGGGCTTTGAGCGAAGGTTTGCAGGACATCCCCCAGTGCCTCTTTAGTGTCAGCGGTCTTGAGCGCCCCCGCGGCGAGGTGGCGCCCCAAGTCAGCACGCGTGAGCTCTGCAAAAATGGGCAGCGAAGTGTCGATGATAAGCGGCTTGCCCGATAGAAGTGCCTCAAGAAACGAGGTTGAGTGTCCGGATACTACTGCATCAGCTTTTGAAAATAGCTCTGAGAGTGGCTCAAATATGGCAATGTCATGCGGTATGTCCTTAAACGCGCGTGCGATAGCCTCGCGATAAAAATCCTCTGACACACGCGTCGCCCGTAACTTCACCGTGATATGCACGTGAGGTATGTGCCGGGCAGCCGATGAGAGTGTACTGAAATAATCGATGACATCATATGAGTCATTCCATCCGCCGGGAGAAAGCTGCGGCCCGATATGCAGGATCCGAAAAGTGCCATCTTCCATCGGCTTGCGCTCTTGCTGTTTCGTATATACATCAAAGCGTGGCGACCCTATGTCGATAAATGTAGAGCGGGGCGCAAAATTATGCTTTTCTAGCTCTTCGCGCACGATGGGACCGTATTCGGCTATGTATTCAGGAGATGGATTGCTGGTAAAATCTCCCTCAAACGCACTAAGTATTCCGTGCTGCACTTCAAGGGAGGGCACATTATGTAAACGCGCAGTTTCGCACAACACTGCGAAGTGTGTTTGTGCGGATATCCCGGCACGCACCATCACCACATCAGGCGTAAAGAACTCTATCAAGCCTCGCGAGCCGTCGATCTCGCGCAACACACGCTCGCTTGCATCGATAAAATGCCCAACCGCCGAGATAAGTATCGCGCGCAAAGCATGCCCGGCAAACATAGCCTCGTTTGCCGTGCGGCTCTCTGCCTGATGCTCCTTCCACTGTTTTTTAAAATGGAGTGCTTGCGCCTTTTGTTCGCTCCGCATAGCGGGAGTTATAAAATCGCCGGTGTGCACAAACTGCATTCGGTGACTCAAAATATTTTTGAAGCCTATCTGGAGCGACTCTGCCCTATCAAGCAGAAGCAGCTCGCTCTCTTGCAGCTCGCTCATAAGAGGCTCTATGTTCTTCCAGAGTTCTGATGCAAGTATTCGTATCTTTTTTTTATGTATATGGGCACGTACATATATGTTAAGTGCCCGCATCGCTACACCAAAGGCTGCCCTCTTAAGTTGAAACAACTTCTCTCGCAATACCTCACTCAATCCTCGGGCGGTGCCGGGTAGCGTATATATCCTGAGTTCAACACCTTGCTTCTCGCAGACTACATGCAGCGCATCAGGATACGCCTGGTTGCTAAGCGTATCAAACACTCTTGCAAGCGGGCTAATGGTTGCTGCCGGAGCGTAAGTGAGTACCTTGTCGTATGAGCTAGCGAGCACAGCAGCTACAATATCCAAATCATACAAAAACATCATGAGATAATATTGCATCGAAGGAACGAACAGCTTACCAATATTGATCCCTTTGTAGGTATAAAAAGACAGGGCAGGCTCATTGAAAATGTCTACTCCGATCTTTTTTGCCTGGATCAGCCTCTCGGTGGTTGGAATCAAACGAAAAGGGCGCGCAGAGATGTGAGGTATATTTTTTTCTTCAAGTAAAAACTCTATGTCGGCTCCACACGCGATAATATCGTATGCCTCCGCGGCCCCAAGCTCTTTAAGGAGGTCTGGGAGCGCATCAACCTGTACTGATTCGTAAATAAAGACAGCTGTTTTCATTCCTTCACATTCTTAATAGCTGACAATAATATTTTTTCGAGTTGAGGACACACCGTGCCTTCTTCATAGCGGGCAGCCTCTGCATGCGCATGAGAAGCAAGGCGCTCGCGCAGCTCTTTGTCTGAAAGAAGCGTGTGTAGCGCCTCTGTAAGACTCTGTAGGTCGCCAGTTTTAAATACCAAACCAGCCTCTCCGGCAATTACAGAGGAGCCGCCTGTATCAGGAACAATAACTGGCACACCGCACCACAAGGCGTCTGTTATGCTGCGCGGGCCGGGGTCACTCCACCTTGCAGGGTGCACAAATATATCCGCGCTTCTATACGCCTCCCATACTTCTTCGCGGGTTACCCATCCTCTCACTTCTATAGGCGACGTACTCGCACTGGCACGCCCTTCTATGCTAGTACGCATCTCTCCGTCGCCTACTATAACTAATCTCCAAGGAAATTCAGTCAAACTTTCCAGTGCATCAATAAGAAGATCAACGCCTTTTTCATAGATCAGGCGCCCCACATACAATACCCGCACCTCGTCTGTTTTCTTTTGGCGAGTTTGTGCCAGAAGATCTGGAGGTGGAGGCGGGACGATACTAGGCAATACGGTGAAGTGGTCTCCCGGAAATCCGAATTTCTTGTATACGTTGCCTATATATTCTGAGACCGGCAAAAAACGATCGATATGTTTTGCATCCCTCCGCCCAATTACTTTATCCCATGGCAGACGTTTGATTTGATATAATCGTTCGCTCAAGTTTTTGGTGTGTGTCAGACGCATCGATGAAAGGTATGCATCCATATAAACCACGACAGGCACTTTTCCACCCGTGCGCCGGTAAAGACCACCACCCCATGTAAACTCCACCGCGTACAAAAAATACGCATCCGCATCATTCTCATATTGCTTCAGCAATTCGGCAAGATACTTCCTGCTTCGGCGAAAGCTCATTCCCCAACCCTCGTGCACAATCGGCACAATATCGGACGGGAACGCGTTGCTCGGTGATGCAGAAAACACATGCACCACAACCGTATGCCCCGCCTGGCGCAACCCTCGCATGAAGGCGATCGAATTATAGTGCGACCCGCCGCCGGTTGTGTCGTTAAGGGTGCGGACAAAAAAGTGAATTTTCATAGATTTTTTATAAGCCGGAGAAATTGCTCTGCGCCGGCACTCCAGGAAAAGTTTTTTACCCTCTCCTTTCCCTTCAGTATATAGGTATCACGCAAGCTGGGAGTATCCGCATATGTAGCCATTGCGCCCGCAATATCGGTCGGGTTATGAGGGTCAACTAGGAGTGCTGCATCCCCTGCTACTTCGGCGAGGGCTCCCGTGTTTGAGGTGATGACGGGTAAGCAAGCACTCATTGCCTCCAAAACCGGCATGCCAAACCCTTCTATAAAACTCGGAAATACAAGTGCGGTCGCTTTTGTATAAAGATAGGATAACTCGCCATCGGTTACATATCCCAAAAAACGCACTTTCTCCCCGATGCCAAGCTCTTTCACGGCAGCCTCACACTCTACAAAATAACTTCCGCCCTTTTTGCCGGCGATAAGCAAGAAATAATCAGGGTGGTTTGCGGCAAACTCGGCAAATGCGCGGATAACTCCCAGCACATTCTTTCTTGCCTTAAGCACTCCTGCAAAAAGAAAGAATTTCTCTGGTGTCTCTATTTTTTGTGGTGTGGCATCAGGCACGATAAATCCGTTATAGATAACCTGAACTTTTTCGGGAGAGATATGAAAGTGCCTGATAGTACTCTCTTTCGCCGCTTCTGAAACCGCAACAATAGTGGAAGCCTTTTTAAGCGAGCGAGCGTGCAAGAGGTAGAGTAGACGAGAGGTTATCTTTTGTTTACGCGAAGCAGCAGGAGTTTCAAGATATGCAAAATCATGCACGATTATTATCGATTTTTTAGGGAAGAAAAACAACGGAATAATAGGAGTAAAGAAGATGCATGCATCAAGATGCTTATCGAGCCTTGGGCCAGCACTGAGCCACAAATATTTTGCATGCAGTGAAACGAGCTTCCATCTTGCGCCTAAAATAGCAGGCGCCTCTTTGGGTTCATGCTTTAGGAAAACAGTATACTCATGCTCCGAGCCAGCTTCGATGATTGCTTTTGCAATTTCAAAAATGGCACGGCCAAGACCGCCAGGACTCTTTTCTCCAAATGGATCAACTACGAGACCTATTTTCATATTGAGTACATAGTTATCTGCTCTTAATCCAATTTCTTAGGCGCATAAGGGCAGGATACACGGGCATTTTGCGCACAACATATTTAAGCGAGCGGATCGCGCCTTTTTGAGGTATGAACGCGGGATACTTGCGCTTGTGCTCCGGCAGCACCTGCAGTTTCTGTACATCAATTGGGATATTGTGCCAAACGAGTTTTGTGTTTCCTGCAATCATGAGCGTCCCATCATAGAGTTGAAATAGTTTTGTCTCGAGGCTATGGTCGCTATGCAGATTCTCAATAGAATTGTCTTCTACTCCGCACAAGGGAAACAGCTCCTTCAGCACAAAAAATGCATTGGTCTCGTTTACCAGGACAAGTTCATAACCCTTTTGGTTGGCGAGCAGCACTGTCGATCGCAGCGACGAGCCCTGAAACACACTCATATCGCGCGGCTGTACAAACTCTACATCATCGGGAATGGTCGGATTAAACTCGATTACTACGAGGCGAGGAGTGTAGCGCGCGAGCGAATTCCATACATGATAGTCGCTGCCGTCGATGTCGATCGAGAGCAAGTCAAAGTCTTTCGGTATTTGCGTACGCGACAAAATCGAGTCTATAGAATGCTCGCCCTCGTACTCGATAAACTCGTTAAAGCAGTGAGCGCGTGGGTTGCCCTGATACACTTCTGTCAGTTTTTCAAAATATGTTTTATCCGCCTCGATAAGTACACCCTCCCAACCCTTATTTACAATCAGGTTCCACGTATTGCTGTCGTGCGTGCCGTTGAGCGCGCCAAACTCGACACACCACTTGTTTGCCGCGCCTATGCGGTTAAAAATCTCTGCAATGATGCCGTCTTCGCCATGCTCTGAAGCGACTGAAGCTGCATAGGTGTGGAGCGAAGTGTTGTTCATAGAGTAAGAGAAAGCTGCTGATTCATAAAAGCATGTATTCGTTTTGCACGCGCACTCCACGAATAGTGCTGTGCCTTGCGGTAGGCATTTCCTGTGCGCACAGAATGTTCTGCAGGCTCTCCTGCTGCCTTCGTAATGCTTTCGGCCAGACTCTGCACATTATCAGGCTCATAAAAAATGCATTCATCTTGCCCCAAGATGCTTTCGAGTGCCGGCGTTTTGCTTGCCACTATCGTTCGCTGCATTGCCATATACTCAAACACCTTCATCGGCGATGTGTAGCGATAGGACTGTTCATCTCGCTTCGTACCAAGGACAAGGAGCATGTCTGCAGCAGAGGCCCATAGAGGCACTTCAGTATAGGTTTTCTCGCCATAAAATACTATTCCCTTGGAATCTCGTGCTGTTATCTTGGTAAATTCTTCGGGTGTTCCGCCGATTATACCGAGAGTAATGTGAGGCGGGAGGAGCTTGACCACGTCTGCCAAAATCTCGAGCCCTTTCCAATCGAAGAAGCGGCCGACATACAAAGCAAGTGTCATACCTGTAGGCAAATGAAGCACCGCGCGGGCAACTTCTCTTTCCTGCGGTTTGAACATCGAGAAATCCACGCCGTTTGGCTCCACGAGCAGATGCTCTGCAGGCATATTGAAATTCTCCTCGAGCTGCGCCCTCGTGATCGGATTTGTCGCGATAACTCCCTTTACCTTTTTAAACAACGCCCGATGCACAAGCGTGTCTGGTTTGCCCCCATGCATCTCCGAGAAAAACGGGATGCCAAGGAGTGCGAGTGGAGCATATGCAATATGATCAAGATCAACCGTATACACTACGCATTTCTCTTTTTTCGCATGACGCAAGAGATAAAGCGAGTACGAGATCATGAAGGAGATAGTGCTCAAGCCGTAGCCGATACGCCCCTGGTCATACCAGTCGAGCGCCGCAAGCCGCACCATGGGTACAGGCTGCCGCAAACCGTAAAATTCCTGCACAGTTTTGTCGGTATTTTTGCGCTTAGGTACCACCAGGGTGAGATCTATCCCCTCATCAAGAAACGCCTCACACATTTTCGCTATCTGAATGCCGTGTGCCTTCTCGCTTGGCATGCGGGCGTTGGCGATATAAAAAAGCTTCATAGTGTATTGTTATCATAGTAAACTAATGGCAAAACCGCTATGTTACCGCTGAAAAAGGAAGTTTTAGTGTTTTTGACTGCTTTCGGGGTACGCCTTTTAGCATTTCTGTTTTTATTGTGGTGGTTCAGGATAAGCGGCCACATGCAGGACCCAACAGCCATCTTCCCCTACCCGGTGCTTGGAGGCGATTCCACAGATTATGCGGTCTTAACGCAGAATCTGTGGCAGCATGGTACTTTCTCCTCCAGTCTCTCGATGCCGCTGATTCCGGAGAGTTTTAGGCTTCCCGGTTACCCTTTCTTTCTATATCTGTTCCAGTTTCTCCCTTTTCCTTTTATCGTCGCCATAATCGTCCAAATAGCAATGGGGGCAGCTACTGCTACACTCGTATATCTGTTTGGGAAAAAATTTCTATCCGAGAAGGCCGGGCTTATCGGTGCACTCCTATTTGCCATAGAACCCACATCAGTCTTGTTTTCGATAACGATAATGTCCGACACTATTTTCGTATTTACGCTACTCCTCGGTATCTATCTTTTGCTCCATAAAACAAAAACTCTATGGGGCGCGATCGCGGTTGGATTTTTTGCAGGAATCCTGTTTGGTTATGCCGTGTTGGTGCGGGTAATAGCTCAATACTTGGCTGTGTTCTTAATTGCCGCATATCTGCTGATCAACAGAAAAAACTTGCGGCCGTGGCGCCGTACCACTGCAAAGCTCGCAGTCTTTGTGCTCGCGATAATTTTGGTCATGTTGCCGTGGGCGCTGCGCAACGAGCGAGTATTTAACACGTATACGCTCTCATCCACCCCGTATATAAACTTTACGCAATACAACCTGGTATATTTTTATGCATATAAAAACAATGTTTCCAAAGAGGTTGCACAGCACGTATATGCAGACCGCATACCCTACCCGCTGGACTCATTCTGGTTTAGGTCGCTTATAAACGAAGAGATATTTAAACAGGAGATGAAAGAGGGTCTTCATGGCAACATAGTCCCGTATGCAATGTTTCATCTGGTGAAGACGTTGCCGTTCTTTTTAAATGACGGTCTGCGCGATATCAACCGTATGATAGGTTTTTTCCCTCCTCCTGTTTCGGTTGTTAATTTTACCGATCTTCTCCTTCAGAGAAATGTCCGTGGAGTCATCGACTATCTAAAAACTCCACAACCCGACCTGTGGATGCTTCTTATCGGCAGCACCGTGTGGGTTCTCATCAGCATTCTTAGTATTGGCTATGCGCTTTATGCGGTCATCGCCCGGCAAAAAAACGTGTGGTTCGTACTTTTTGCGCTCGGTGTCATATTTTATTTCGGAGTTCTCAGCAGCCCCGTTATCCAGCCGCGCTATCGCATGCCCGCGGCACCGTTTATGCTGCTCCTCTCCGCCGAAGCAGGGCTCATGCTATATAGCCTTACGAAGAAGCGCGTAGGGCATTAAATTCTTCGAGAATGTGTGGCATTTGCGCATCCACGCGAAAATAATTAACATATGCATCCCGCGCTGCGCGTTGCATATCCTCAAACTGCTGGGGCGAGAGAGATGCATGAAATTCTGCAATGATATCCGGCAGCTTTCTGATATCACGAAAGTCGACAACAAGAGAAAACTTGCTCCAATCGACAAAATTGCTAAATGGCAATATACGCTCAGTATCAAGAATCACCGGTATCCGCCCGAGCGAAAGTATTTCATAGAGGCGCACTGACGCGTTGGCATAACCGCGCACGTCGAGCGCGTAGTCGCTTGCTAGGATGGTGTCTACAAATTCTCGCTGAAGATCTTTCATCTTTCCTTCTACCTGTTTACCCCCTCCCGAGAAAAAATCTCTTCCCGTAAGATTGCTTTCGATTTTATTTGAACCTTTGAGGATACGAAGTGCGGTGTTTCGCCAAAATATACCTTCACTCATGGAAAGATAGCGGCCGTCAAACATTCCCCGCACATAAATAGGCAACTCATCGAGCCTTCTGTGCAGCATGTTTTTGAAAGTGGTTTTTACCATGCCGGCAAAACCAACGGCAGGCTTCCCCTCCTGCTTTTTGCGCGGCACAAAATCTCCTCCAACGCAGCGCAAAATCAAATCATCTGCCTGGGTCGGCACCTCGATGCGGTTTGGCTCCCATCCGATATGTGCAGGTAGCCCAAACTTGCTCTGACCTTCTCGGAGGAAACGATATCCCCCATAACGCATGATATACGCATTTTCAATGTTAAGTGGCTGTTCGCCGTCGGCGAGGCCGTCGACAAAAAGCGGCAACCCTGCATCTTTTGCCACCTGTGCGCATTCTGCAAGAAGATCTGGATATCGACGCATGAGCCATGCCTGGCGGTATGGAGGAAAGACCGCATCAGCTTTTGTTATATCATCGGTGATGCCGTAAACTCGTGTATCAAACGAAAAAGAGTCAAAGAGCTCTTTAGCAAAAAGGTTATTCTCTGTGAGAGGATTCCCCCAGAAAGGAAACATGAGAGGGCTATACGAGTCATTACCGCGCCGCCACGCTGGGTTTACATACAGGCGCAAAAAAGTGATTGGCTGTTTCATAAAAATTATTTGTTTCAGTTCACAAAGCGGTATTTGATGATTGTCCACAAGATCATAAAACCGTGTTTCCAGCTTATCTTCTTTCCTTCAGCATAACCGCGGGGGTAATAGTGGATAGGCACATCTATAGTTTTTACACCGCGCTTCAGCAGCTTGCATACCAGCTCATTGTCGAAATCAAAATTATCGGTCCGCACTACAACCGAACGAAGGAGTTCAAGAGTAAACGCCTTATAGCATCCTTCATACTCTTTCGCGTTGTTCCAGTACAAGATATTGGTCACCGCGGTAATCACAAAGTTTGCAAACCATCCGACATAATAAATATAGGGGTGGGTATGGCGCCCTTCTATGCGTACGCCAAGCACCGCCTCTGCCGTGCCCGAGAGTAAAGGAGCAAGCATCGCAGCATAATCGTTTGGATCATACTCGAGGTCTGCATCCTGAAATATGCCAATGTCGCCAGTTGCCTCACGTATGCCCGCTTTAAGCGCCGCACCCTTACCCGGCCTAGTTTCTTTAATAACCCGCACGCCCTCCACTCCGCGAGCAATATCCCCCGTACGGTCTTTTGAATTGTTGTCGATAACGATTATCTCTTTTTCAAGATTTCCAATATCCGCAGCTTTCACCTTTGTCAGGAGTTCGGCAATCGTTGCCTCCTCGTTGTAGGCCGGGATCAGGATAGAAAGCTTTTTATAAATCATACGAGCTATTGTATAGTACAAGAGATGAATCGGATATTGCCACCGGTGCGAGCCTTCCTGCGTTCGCGCCTATGTAAGGTGGGAGTCATAGGTATCATTGGCCTCATTATACAAACAACGATTTTTGAGGTGCTCGGCATATACCTCGGTTTGGTAAGCGCCAGCACTGCTGCCATCATCGGCGGCGAGGTTGCAATCCTAACGAACTTCTCTCTCAATCACCGTTTCTCGTTCGGAGATCGAGGGCCGGGCAATCTGCTGGCTAGGCTCCTGCGTTTTCATGCGGTGGTTGCAGGCTCCCTTTTGCTTCAGTGGCTGTTCATATTTACAACCGAGCAGTTTACCGAGGATGTGGTCCTTATACACTTGGCATACTTCGCAGGAGTTGGACTAGGTTTTCTCACCAATTACGCTGGGTATCACTTTTTTGTATGGGAAAAACACGACTCTACGGAATCTCCAAAGAGGTAAACTTCTTATTTTCTTGTCTTAAAGAATTCTCGAAAGACAGCGACAACATGCTCCCGATTCTCTTTGGTAAGCATTTGATGTGACCCTATATAGAAGCCGTTTTTATTGATCCAGCGCGCAACCGGATACTCAGGCTCCAAGTCTCCAAACATCTCCACATAAAACGGCTGGTTAAGGAGCGGCAGCATGTCGCGCGTTTCAATATTGTTCTCTTCTAGATATTGTACCAGCTCTGCCTTTTTAACGGGCGAGGTCTCTTTAATGACGATCGGGTACATCATAAACACATGATCGGCGTCGGGGGCCGTAGTTGGCAGCTGCAAGTGCTCGTTAAAAACCGCTAACTCGCGGTTAAAATATGCTCCGTTTTCTTTTCGCTTTGCGATCATTGATTCATGCCGCTCGAGCTGCGCGCAGCCGAGCGCGCCCTCCATCTCGGTAACGCGGTAACTGTAGCCACGGCGGATAAAGCTAAAGCGTTTTGAGATGACCTCTGTAAGCTCTGCTCCCTTTGCATCGCGTCCGTCATCAATCGATATATAAATATTGTCGCGGCCATGGTTGGCAAGGCTGCGCAAGCGCTCTGCAAGCTGCGGATCGTTGGTCACTGCTAGCCCGCCGACGCCTGTCACCAAGATATGCGCCACGTAGGTTGAAAAGCATGCGATATCGCTCATAACACCCACCGATGTCCCCTGATACCTGGCAAACATGGTCTCGCACGAATCTTCTATGAGGCGCAGATTATGCTTGCGCGCGATCGCCTGTATTTTGTCCATTGCTGCCGGTTGCCCGAACAAATGCACCACCATAATAGCCCGCGTGCGCGGCGTTATCTTCTCTTCAATTTTTACCCAGTCAATGTTGTACGTAAGCGGATCAACGTCTACAAATACCGGTTTCATATTATTTGAGAGGATTACATTGCTCGACGCAACAAAGGTGACCGCCGGGCACAAAATCTCATCACCGTCCTGCCAGCTGTGTACTTCCTTAAGGCATGCCACCGCCATTTCAAGGGCACTCGTGCCACTGTTAACCATCACTGCAAAGCGCGCATCATGTGCCTGAGCAAACTCCTGTTCAAATCGTTTGATAAATGGCCCATATGAGAGACGACCTGATTCAAGCACTTCGTTTACGTAGCGCTTTTCCGTATCAGTAATTTCGAGGCATCCGACACCAATTAGGGCATCAGACTTTTTTGCTGCAGGTTTTATGTATGCAATCTCTTCAAGCTCGCTTTGCACCATAATCTCGACAAGCTTTGCAAAAGTCGTGCGCGGCTTCCACCCAAGTGCGGCATGTGCTTTGCGCGCATCGCCCCGCAGATAATCTACCTCGTTAGGACGAAAATATTCTAGATCAATTTTTACCAGTATCTTGCCAGTAGCTGAGTCGACCCCCACTTCGTCTGCGCCCGTGCCCTCCCATACGAGAGTAATGCCTATATATGCAAAAGCAGCTTCAGCAAACTCGCGTACCGTGTGAGTCTCTCCTGTAGCAATAACAAAATCTTCAGGCACCTCACGCTGAAGCATTGCCCACGCAGCTTCCATATACTCCGGAGCATAGCCCCAGTCTCGCGCGGCATCGAGATTGCCGAGTTCTATATGGTCACGGGTACCAGACGCTATTTCCGCTACACCGTGTGCGATCTTCCTTGATACAAAGTTGATGCCGCGACGCGGAGATTCGTGATTGAAGAGAATGCCGTTTACCACGAACATGCCGTAACTCTCCCTATATACCCGGGCGATCTGAAACGCATATAATTTTGCTGCGCCGTACGGGCTGCGCGGCTTAAAGGGAGTCTGCTCGTTTTGGGGGGCATCTCCCTTCTCTCCGCTATATAATTCAGAGGTGGAAGCCTGATATATCTTCGATGTGAGGCCAAGGAGGCGTACCGCCTCAAGTAGGGAGAGTACACCCATGGCGTCTGTCTGAGCGGTATATGAAGGCACCTCAAAAGAGATTTTGACGTGCGACTGCGCGGCAAGGTTATATATCTCGTCCGGTTGCACCTTTTTTAAGATAGACATGATCGAGTTCATGTCGGCCATATCTCCATAATGCAGATGATTTAATCTCTCTGCATCGGTCTTAAAAATATGATCAATATTGTGCCGGTTAAACGTGCTGGAGCGGCGCACCAAGCCGTGCACTTCATACCCTTTCGCTATAAGCTGCTCTGCCAAATATGAGCCATCCTGTCCGGTAATTCCTGTAATAAGGGCTTTTTTCATTCTTGAGTAGTTGGTAAGAGTATAGTCCCGAAGTGAATCTTGCCAAGCTGGCAGAGCAGGAAGTTTTGTGTTTTGAAGTATTGCGTTACGTGGGCGCACTGCAACAAAAGCCGAGCCTGCATCTCCCGACCGCACCAACTCTGGCGACTTGCCAAGCACATGGGCTATATGGAGCGCAATATCAAAACGGGACACGCCGCTAATCCCCCTGTCGACCCCGTTTATAAGATGGTAGATACCCGAGGCAGGCAACTCACGCAAGAAATGCTCTTCTATTGCTTGCGCGAGGTCGGCAGCGGACGTTACATTGCCAAAATACTCCTTCGAGGCCTCTACTTCCCGCCCCGCGAGCAGCTCTTTTGCCACAAAATCGACAAATGTTTCCTTATACTCCGAGTAGAGCCATGATGTCCTCACCACAAAATACGGGAAGCCTCCTAGATTGGCTTCACTTGCCACCAATTCTTCTGCTCGAGCTTTTGTACTCCCATATACATTAAGGGGTGCTGGGATACTCTTTTCGCTGTATAAAAAAAGTTCATCGCCAAAAACATAACTCGTACTTATCTGCACGAGCCGCGTACTGTGGAACTTTTTTTGTGCAATCGCCTGGGCAATGTTTGCAGCTCCAATTGTATTTACTCTCTCGGCCTGTGCAGGGTCTTTTTCGGCTCTGTCTAAGCTAGTGAGGGCTACAGCATTGATAACTGCAAGAGGCTCTATATCTTCAAAAAAACGAACGAGGGAGTCGGAGTTTGTTATATCGACTTGTCCGTGGGAAGGGCTAAGCACATCATATCCACGAGCCACAAGGACACGTTGAAGTTCTTTGCCGAGCAACCCGGAGGCGCCAAAAAGCACGACCTGTTTTATCTTTGTAGTTTTACTATCCATATTTCCGGTCCCATCTGAGTCATCCTGAATACAGCCACTGCCGGCCCTTGAAATGCGTCATTAAACAGATCCGTTGCCCTGCCTTTTTGTGGGAAGCGCGCAATCACTTCGCCTTTTAAGATCTCTGCTTCGAGTGCTGGCACCGGAGGAAGGGAGCGGTCTACCACCACATACTGAAGATGCTGCCCCGCAAGGAATTCTGGAGTGATATTTTTGGTGCCGCTTGCAGACAATGTCGAGATCTCAAATACATTGAATGCAGGTGTAGGATACTTGCCTTGAGGAAGCGAGAGCAGAGTGGTATCAGTCAGCCGCGACGAGGAAGGGTCGAAGGAAAGCCTGTTTTCGATTGCCTGCTTGTTTGGCCAAACAATTTTTATATCGCGGATTTGGGAAATGATGCGAGCGTCAGAAGGCAGATTTTTTTCAATATAGGAACGTGCATCCTGCTGAGTACTGTGTGCCGACCACAGGCGCACAAACTGCAGCGAAATGAGCATGGGCAGCACAAAGATACAGATCATAAGCACGATTTTCATCTGCCTGGTTTTTACCAGAGAGACGACCTCTGCAGCACCAACCGCGGCAAAAATTATGAGCGTCGGTAAAATGATGATGAGATAATGCAATAGATAATAATGCACTGCGTAGAGAGCACCTATCGAGAGCAGTGCGGAGAGAGCAAGCGAAAGACCAAACCGGAAATGTCGGCGCAGGAGCGGCAACATACCGACCAAGGCAAAAATAAAGATTGCAGTCTCGGACTGTGCCAAGTCGCGTGCATGCGCGATGTATATCTCTGCAAATCCTGCAAAAGACTTAGGTGCGGTGATGGTGGTGCCTTGCTCCCCTGCCCCCTTCAACAGATTGGCCAAAACAAGTGGATGAAGTGCCATAAAGAGACCCCCCACTACAGCCGCAATTACTATCATGATCCACAGCCTACCGCTCAGCACTTTTTTTATAAATGGTTCTGGGCGAAGTAGATGCGCGAGCCCAGGTATAACGCTCGCAATTACAGTAACTACCCCTGTGCCGAGCGACAGCCCCGAGAATATTCCGGATAATACATACCATCTTTTCTGCCCAGAGAAGTGGATGCGGTGCGCGCTCCAGATGAGCGCGACAATCCAAAGAAACGAAGGTGCCCAGTGGCGGGCCACATGCGCATAGAGCGTATGCAGAAAGCTGGTCGCTAAAAAGAGTGCCGCAAAGACTCCGCTGCCCGGATAAATCCTCTCGGCAACACGGCCAATGCAGTAGATGGTTAAAGCGGCAATGCATGCAGAGGCAAAGCGAGTTGCAAGCCAAGGAAGCGTGGGGTCGAGTATAAGCTGCACAGCATATGCCGAAAGGGATCCTGCATGAGAAAAAAGATACCCAATCCCCACAACCGGCAAGAGCACGATGAGATAAAGGTAAGCGGTAACGGGCGGATAGTACATGGTCGAAAACGCCGCAGGATGCAAGGCCGGGATAAGGGTATGCAGATTAAGCATCGTGAGAGCTCCCCGGGTAAGTGCCGGTTCATCGAAGACCACAAGATCCGGTAGGCCAAAATTGATACCTATGAGGCGGGCCACAAATGCCGCAGCGGCTATCCAAAAAATGGGTTGCCTGTAGAGCGGGGTGCGCGGCGTGACTCGCGTATATTCCCACAGCGTCTGCAGAAGTTTCATCTTCGACTTTCCTTTTTTAAGGCTGTAATCGTAGATAAGCGGTACTTCGGAAAATTTTGAAGTGTAGTGCGAGATACGGAGAAGTATTTCTGAAATGACTGCGAACGATTTTTTTGCACGAAACGGCTGATTGTCTTCGTCAATGTATTTTTTAAGAACAGAACCGCGATACACGCGATACAGCACGGAATAATCCTTTACCTGCGGAATATTCCACATGAAGCTGAGGAACAAGTTGATAACCCTGCTCCCGATAAGCCGATACCACGGGAAGCCGAGCGATTTTGCGCCGGGTGCATAGCGCGAGGCAATGACCACGTCGGAACCCTTTCGTATTTCTTCTGCCAAGTGAGGCACGCAGTTGATGTCGTTGGTCGCGTCGGCCTCCATAGTAAACACGAGATCATCATGCTCGACATGGTCCTTCAGGTGCGCAAATGCCGCCTTAAACGAAAGGGGCATACCGAGCCGCTCTTTAAGATGTACCGTACGGACAGGATACATTTTCTCGAGCTCATCAAGCACTTCCTGACTCTTATCCATACTGCCGTCGTTTATCGCGAGGATACGACGCTCAAAGTGAGGCGGCAACTCGGCAGACATTATTTGTTTTACAACATCCCGAAGAGAATCTTCTTCGTTGTAGATCATCAAAATAAAGTATGCCTTGGCCATATAATCAGGAACAGTCTAACAGAGGGGTATCTAGGCCACAAGCGCGAGGCGTTTCTGGATTTCTCCAACCAAATGAGCCGTGAGCGCATCTATGCGGAAGTGATTTCGATATGCATCACGGGCCGCTATTTGCATCGCCACAAACTGCTCAGGGCTCAACTTGGCATGAAAATCAGCGAGAATTCTCGGAAGTTTTTTTAAGTCTCGAAAGTCGACAATGAGTGCAAAACTTGCATAGTCGACCGTATCTGCAAATGGCAGGTTGCGCTCAGTATCAACAATAACCGGAATACGCCCGAGCGAGAGAATCTCAAACAGGCGGATAGATGCGTTTGCATCGCCGCGAACATCGAGTGCATAGTCGCTCCCAAGCAGATTCTGAACAAATTCGCCCCGCAACTCTTGTTGGCTCCTTTCGGCAGTATCGCTATGGCCGGAGTAAGAGCGGCGCACCAAAAAATGAGGAGCAACCTCTTTGCTCTTTTTCAAAACTTCTACTGCTTCCCTACGGAAAAATACTCCTTTTTTCTTTGCCGCAAAATGGCTAACAAAAAGGCTCCGGAGCCTGTCTGGTAATTCCTTGATACGCGCACGCATTTCTTGCCCATTGGTAAGACTCGCCCATCCGGCAAAACTTATGGTCGGAGTTTTATTTTTTTCCCGCATCTTAAGCGTGCTCGCGCAATAAATTTCTAGCAGATCATCTGCATAGGGGGGGATATGTATTTCATTTTCTTTCTTTTCAAAACGATACCCGCCATAACGGATGACGAGAGTATTTGGGATAGTGACTGAATGCTCGATGTCTCCAATGCCGTCAATAACGAGTGGCTTACCGGATTCTTTTGAAGAATGCACGCATAGTGCCAAAATATCCGGAGCAAACTTTGATGCATGATTGTGGCTATATGGCATGAGTATCGCATCAGCCGCTGCTATATCGTCCGTAATTGAGTAGTAGGCCGTATCAAATCCATGCCGCTCGAATAGTTGCCATTGAAAAGGGGTCCTTTCTTTATTGAGCGCATTCCCCCAAAACGGATATAGGAGCGGTATATGCAGCATGCCGGTCTTGCGCCACGCAGGGTTTACATACAACAAGAGAGGCTGGGGCAAACTCATTTTTCGAGAAGCTTCAAAATATTGGGGACGAGCTTTGCAAGCGAGTGCTCGGCAACCACTTTGCCGCGCAGCGTTGCTGAGATTCCCGCACGGTCGGTGCGATTCATAAATTTCTGCACCGCATCAGCAATAAGCACAGGATGCCGGCTGGGAACAAACAATTCAAACGGCAAGAGTAATTCTTTAAATGCCTCATTGGTAGTGAGCACCGGCAAACCCACTGCGAGTGCTTCAAGACACGCTTTATCCATGCTGCCCGTTATGCTGAAGTTGAGAAATATATCTTGCAGATTTAATACTTTAGGCAAATTATCGTGGAGAAGACCGCCGCGCATATATACTTTTGCATGGTATGGCCGTTTAGCAATTTCCTGACGGAGACGTGTGGCATATTTTTCTTCCTCGGGAGTCCCTGACTCGCCGACGATAGTAAAGGTGAACAACTCTCCCCGGGCATGGAGAGCGTCAAGCATATCAAGCATTTCGATCAATGATTTGCTTGCGGCGATCCTGCCGGTTGTTATGAAGCGGGTCTCAATACTTGCTTCGCGCATTTCAGGTTTGAACGCTTCAGTGTCTATGCCCTGGCCGACCACATGCACTTTAGGACTTGCGATTCTGAAGCCTTCGCTCGAAGAGGTAAGGACAACATCCACAAAACGCATTGCTGTTTGGAGCATGCGGGTTACGCTCTTATGCGCATACCACAAGCCCACCTTTTTGCCCCAGCGTCGCCACAGCCATCCACCCAACACCACATATTCTGCGTTCATATGTACAAATACTGAATCGTAGCTGCGACGATTTTCGATGATGTAGGCGAAAAATTTTACAATGCGCGCTAGGCGCGACACCCCTTTTTCCTTACCCAAGCTAAGCACGCGCACATTGCTTGGAAGTTTATGCTCGCCTTCGCGCAGACACACTACCACTACAAACTCGCAGTGGCGGGCAAACTCTTCTATCCAACGGTGAAAGAAGCCGAGATTGGAATCGGTGTTGTCGACCGCCTGGGTGCAAATGAGAAGCTTCATAAAATCAACTGCCGAGTATCTTCTTTTCTATATCTTCCCCGTACACTGATTTTAGCAGAGACAGGTCTTTGCCGCTCGTAAGAAGCAAGTGGAGATTCTTTGTGATGATGGCGTCAAGGAGTGCATCCCCTTCAGTATCGCCCACCTTATCACGATATATGCGGCGAAAAGCCTCGAAATCCTTGATAAAACAGTCTCCTCCCGCCCCGCGTCCCGGCAATGCTCCGTGATGGCCACTCTTGTGCACAGGGTCGAGATGGCTGCGGCCGATACGAGGATCGGCGCCCACTGCGTCGCGTATCACATCATAATCAACTTCTAAGCGCTGAGCTAGATCGTATACGAGGTTTATGAAGATCACCTTCATCGCCAGAACTGTATTGTTGGTGTATTTGATAAGCTCGGATTCATTTGATGAGCAAATAAGTTCAAATGGTGCCGGCGGCAATACTTTCAAAACCTGGGCTGCGTACTCGCGATGCTGTGCCGTGTCTTTTGGTATGCCGACAATATTGCGCGTTGGATGTGCAGAGTCGTAGGCGGCAGTAGCCTCAGCTAAAAACTCCGGCGAGTGCAGCACAAACACATTCGGATAGAGTGCCTGTATTTTTTGAGTGGTGCCTGGCAACACGGTTGATTTTATGACTGCCGTCTTTCCTTCGCCTACCAGCGCAATCGCATCTCGCACGATACTGTCGTCAAACCCGGTAGGAGTGGTTGGTGTTGGTACAGCTACAAACACGATGTCACAGGCAGGAATGAGATGCTTGTTTTGCACATATGGCTCTTCAAGAGAATAGCGCACAACGGAAAGTCCCCTAGCTTCAAACTCGTTCGCATACTGCTTGCCTATCCAACCTTGGCCGATAAACCCGATAGTGAGTTTTTTGGTGTCTTCCTTCTTTTCTTCCTCATATACGCGTGGCTCGGTGCGGCTAGAGATTTGCGTGCGCCAAAGGTCGCGATATTCGGTCTCGGTAAGTATAGGGAATGCGAGCCTGCCGTTTATTTTTTTGCTAAGCATCCCCACTACCTCCTGCACTAGATTTTCAGGCAGAGCAATGGTTGCTCCCGCTTCGCGGGCAATACCCACATCAAAAGAGAGCACAGGTGAGCCTGCAAGCAGTGCTTCAACCACCACCATGCCATAACCCTCAAACTGCGAGGTAACCAGCGTAAGATCTGCAATTTTATAATATGAAAATGGGCTTTTGGTACCTTCAAAAATCACGCGCTCGGAGATACCAAGCTCATGGGAAAGCATTTCAAGCCGCTTGCGCTCTCCTCCATCGCCAACCACAATCAGCCCGGCCTTGGGAATACTTTTTAGAATCTCTGGCATAGCACGGATAGCCGCCTCCACATTTTTCTCCGGCTCAAGACGCGATACCACGAGCAAAATCTTTTCAAACTGCGGATACAGATCTTTGCGGTTAAGCGGCACTGCGGTGCGCGCGGCTTCCGCATCAACGAATACAGGTAGAATAAATATTTCTTTGCGTATGCCGCGCTCGCGAAGCGTCTTTGCGACGCGCCGCGAGACTACGCGGATAGTATCCGCCTGGCCGAGTATGAAGCGCGCCAAGAGCGAAAGCAGTCGGTTTTTAAAGGAATGCTGCACGAAGTGAGAATCAAAGAGGTCGGTGTGTACTTGCACATTTAGCTCGGCACCGCGCAGCCGCGCAATGAGGAGCGCAAGAAGGCCTATCAAAAATGGATCCTGTGCAGACACCACGTCCGGCTGCGTGAGCCGCATGCCCGCAGCAAGTGTGCGGAAGAATCCTGAAATTTTGCCTAGGCCAAAACCACGTGCCGACGCGTTGCCGGCTATAGCAACAAGTGCACCCGGCCCGTGTGGCACGATAATATCCAGTCGCTCTACGGCCCCTGCTTGCAGGCGAAATCGGCGCGCTACGGCGCTGCCCCCCACAAAGACATTAGAGTCGGTAGAGATTGTTAAAATCCTCATAGCACTTTCTTAAATACTTTTTCTCGCATATCGCGCACCACCGTTTCCCAATCGTATTTCTCGAATGCGAGCGCTCGTGCCTGATCTACAACCTTTGAGACAACTCCTTGGTTACTCATAATTTCACGCACCTGCGCGGCGATTTGTTCTGGTGCATCAGGATCCACGGCCCAGCCTGTAGTCACTTTTTCAGGGTCGCGGGTGGCATCAAACAGGAAATCTGCAATGCCACCCTCCTGTGTTGCAACAATAGGTACACCCGCCGCCATTGCCTCAACAAATGAGTTGCCCATGCCCTCGGAGCGGCTTGGGCGGATAAAGATATCACACACATGCAAAAATTTCGGCATCTCCTTATGCTCGATTAATCCTACGAACTGCACGCGGTTTACAACCCCGAGATCTTTGGCAAGCTTCTTCAGCATCACTTCGTCAGGGCCGATACCGAGGATAACGAAGTGCACGTTTGTAGGAAGCATCGGTAGCGCGCGGATCACGTCATCAAGCGCATTTTTATGTACGAGCCTTGAGGTAGTAATTAAAAAAACATCCCCTTCTTTTTTACCAAGTTTTTCTTTTAGGGCTGCAAGTTCGCTTTCGGGATAGGTTTGAGAAAAATGTTTTGTATTAACCGCGTTGGGCACCACCTCAAGTGGCCCTTTGTAGCCGCGCTTACGTGCCCACTTGCCGAGAAATGTAGAGATTACCTGCACCATATCTGCTGATGTAAAAGCGCGTGCAAAAAGAAACCAAAATGGTTTCATTACCTTTTCTATATGTTCAGGCGGGTCACCCTCCTGCAAGGTGAGGACAAAAGGAACTTTCGGCTGAAAGATTTTAAATAGCGCAGCAGGTACCCCGGCCGAATGCGCCATTATCGCCCAGGTCGCGTTGTATTTATATTTTCGATGTAGCACAAATGCTTTAAACGCCGCGGAGATTTGAAAGATCGCTTTGGTGTAGTGGAGCGGGAATTTTTTAAGATCACTCATCGAGGAATTTGGCCTTGAATACCCGATGCGGTGCACGAGCACATTGCCGATTTTCTCTACCCTCGGCAAGGTAGAGTCGAAACGAAGTGTGATCATATGAAACTCAATGTCCTCAGGGTCTATACGGTCGGTAATCTCCTTTATGGCCACACCATCGCCGCCGATAAATCTAGGGTAGTAGGCAAGACAAAAAATGAGAACCCGTTTTGGAGCCATATGAAGATATGATACGTTTAATTGATATGAAATGCGACCTTTGCCTTAAAGACACTTCGATAGAATTTTTAGACCTGGGGAATCAGCCTCTGGCGAACAAATATCCAACCGCGGAGATGTTCGCGAGCGAAGATTTCTTCCCGCTCAAAGTCCTCTTCTGCACCAATTGTAAAAACGTGCAGCTCGGCACCAAAGTTTCGCGCGAGCGTATGTTTGAAGACTATTATTACCTCTCCTCGGTTAATCCCGGCCTCGTGCGCCATTTTAATGAGTTTGCCAAAACACTTACAGGCGCAAAGTTTGTGGTTGATGTCGGCTCAAACGACGGTATCCTGCTGAAGCCCCTTAAGGAAATGGGTATCAAGGCAGTAGGTGTCGAACCGTCTATCAACGTGGGTAAGATCGCCAATGATGCCGGGCTCGAGACCATAATCTCCTTCTTTAATAAAGAAAGTGTCGAGGAATATAAAAAGAAGTATGGCCTAGCAGACGTAATAGTTGCAAGCAGTATCTTTACCCACCTTGAAGACCCACACCAATTTATCGAAGACGTGAAGCTTGGCCTCACCGATGACGGTGCGTTTATCATCGAAGTTGAATATATTGGCAACATGATCCGCGACGTGCAGTTTGAGCGCTTCTATCTTGACCGCATCTTCTACTATTCGCTCTCGTCACTGCGCGACCTCTTTGCGCTGCACGGTATGTACGTAGGCGAGGTGGAGATGATCGAACCGCATGGCGGGTCCCTGCGCGTAACCGGATATAAAGAAGGCATGGGTCCTGGAGTCTCGGACGCAGTTAAGAAGTTTTTAGCCGAAGAGGAGACATCTCTCACCGAAGAGCGTATGCGAGAGTTTAGCAAAACGGTAGACGAATACCTGACGCTCTTTAAGACCAAGCTCGAGGAGTATAAAAAAGATGGGGTGTACGTGGCCGGATACGGTGCTCCGGCGCGCGTGGCAACCATATGCAATTACGGGAAAATCGGACCAGATCTAATTGAATTTATCGTCGACGATAGCCCTCTCAAGCAAAATAAATACAGCCCGGGCACACATATCCCGATCATGCCAAAAAGCCACCTCGACGGGCTCGAGAAGAAGCCCGACCTTTTGGTGGTTTTTGCCTATGAGTATTTTGACGACATAAAGAAGAAAACCAAAGATAATACACAGCACAATTACCGCTACCTTATAGCAATACCTCCTCGCGAAGTTTTGTGATAGGATCGCTTGCATGCAACAAGGAGATATAGGGGCACAGATCGCTTGGGAGGATATAGCAACAATCGGCCGAGGGCTGGCAGATGAAGCCTACAAGCTTGAGGGCAAAACCGTCCTTATTTCAGGCGGATCAGGATTCTTGGGCAAATACCTCATTGGTGCCCTTTGCTATCTCAACGACACTACGCTTAAGGTACCCTGCAAGATAATCTCTGTAGACAACCTCATCACCGGCTCGGCCCACCCTCACTTTAACTACAAGGGTCGCTCGGACGTGCTTGAGGTGTGGGCTGATATCGGCTACCCACTACCGGTAAGAGAGGACATACACTACATCATCCACGCTGCAGGCCTTGCCTCGCCTGTCTACTACAAAAAATATCCGCTCCAGACCATAGACAGCGCCGTCACCGGCATCCGCAACTTGCTTGAGCTGGGGCGAAAGCAGAAGAATCTTGAAGGATTCCTTTTCTTCAGCTCGAGCGAAATCTATGGAGACCCGGATGAAAAGGCAGTACCCACTCCCGAGACCTACCACGGCTACGTTTCATCGATCGGCCCGCGTGCCTGCTACGACGAATCAAAGCGTCTCGGCGAGACCATTGCTACGATCTATAACGAGCAGTACGGCATGCCTACTACCATCGTGCGCCCATTTAACGTCTTTGGCCCAGGTATGGGTCACGCAGACCGCCGCGTACTCCCGATGTTTGCATACAAAGTGATCAACAAGCAGCCTATCCCCGTGCATGGCGACGGGCACCAGACCCGCACTTTCTGCTACATCACCGACGCAGCAACTGGTTTCCTTAAGGTGATGCTTTCGGGCACTCCGGGCCAGGCATACAACATAGGCACAGCGGAAAACGAGATTTCAATGAAGGATCTTGCCGAGCTTTTTATCCGCGTAGAGGGGAGTGGTGGCACTTACAATTTGATTCCCTATCCGAGCAATTATCCAGGAGGCGAGCCGCAGCGCCGCTGCCCCGATATCACTAAGGCAAAAACAGATCTCGATTTTCAGCCGAAGGTAAACCTCGAGGAGGGCCTACATAGGTTTATACAGTGGTGCAAGAGCGACCCGCGTTATACTGAAGGCGCAGCACAAGACTAACCTACTTTTATGGCAAAACCGATTCGGCTCGCGGTCATCGGGAGCGGCAGATGGGGTAAAAATATTTTAAAGACTCTGGACACATTTCCTGAGTGTACCGTTGCCTACACTGCAACGCGCGAATACGCTTCACTGCTTTTAAAAGACGATATCGATGCCGTAATAGTGGCAACGCCAGGTGGAACCCACGCGCAAGTTGCTCTCCCATTCATCAAAAAAGGCTTGCCTACTTTTATAGAAAAGCCGCTCACGATGACACTGAGAGACGCAAAAAGGGTAGTGGTAGCAGGAAAAAAATATAGAGCGCCAATATTTGTCGGACATATTCATCTCTACAGTCCCGCATATCAGCTTGCCAAAAATTTGGCAAAGACAGCAGGGAAGCTCAGGCTCATGATCGGCGAAGGTGCGAGCAGTGGGCCGTTCCGCGACGACATGTCTGCAATGTGGGATTGGGCACCACACGATCTTTCGATGATGCTCGATATTGCAGGCACTAAACCTATAGGCGTTGAAGCGTGGGGTGTCTCAGTGTTGCGGCCAAAAACTCGTCTCCACGATTTTAATTATATGAAGCTTAACTTCCCTTCGGGTCTCGTGGGAGTTATCCACAGTTCAAAAATATCTCCCGAAAAGCGGCGCAAATTTACTATTGTTGGTGCCAAGGACTCTGTTGTTTACGACGACACAGCGGAGAAAAAAGTTATCGTCTACAAAGGCATCGGCCCGAGCATCGTAGGTAAAAAAATTACCACAAACCAGCCCGAAGTTCTCTTCCCTACCTATTCTTCTGAAATGTCGCTCACTGAAGAACTGAAAGCGTTTCTGAAAATGGTGCGCACAAAAAAAGTCCCTACGACCGGAGCGCTCCAAGGTCTTGAAGTGGTGGCAATCCTCGAAGCTGCAGAAAAATCAATTTCCCTCGGTGGCAAACCCATTCGTATAAAAAGATAGTACTTACTGCGAGGTGGCAGTTTTTATATACTCTCCCAAATCGTGTTTTGGCTCCCAACCAAGAATACGTACTTTGCTTGTATCGATAGATGAGTCCATGCGGTTGCCTGGGCGAGTTGGGAGCATTTCGACTGGTCGGCCAAAAAGCTCTGCAACCTCGAGGATAGAGTATGAACGGTCGTGTCCAATGCCATAGTCATCTCCTGCACCATGCTCGCCCACAAGCACGAGGCCAGACACTATGTCATGTACATGCGTAAAATTGCGCTTTTGTGTACCAGGGGAGACCACTGACAATTTTTCGCCCCGGCGGATTTTTTGGATAAAAGTCTCAATCAAAGTACCGTATTTTTCTGCCGGTCGCTCGCGTGGTCCGTATACGTTATAAAAATATGCCACCGCATAAGGCACCCCATACCACTCGCCATAGTTCTTTACGAGCTCGGTATTGCTGGCCTTACTCCATGCATATGGGCTTTGTGTTCGGCCGAGGCCTCCATCTCCAAATTTGGTGGATGAACCAGCATACACAATTTTTACTTTTTTCTTTCGGCAAAACTCAAGCACTGCCGCAGTGCCGGCGCTGTTTAAATCCCACACGAGCGACGGCTCGGTAAAGCTAATTTCAACGCGCGAATATTCGCCCAGGTGATAGAGGAGGTTAGGGGTCTCTGGGATAAGAGTTTCTATATCTTTTGTGTGACCTTTGCGATACTCAACACCATCTACATGATTATTTTCGGAGCCGACAAAATAATTATCGAGAGAAATCACCTTGTGACCCGCGGCTACAAGTTTCTCGCACAAATGAGAACCTATAAAGCCGGCTCCGCCGGTGACGACCATTAGTTTTTGTGCATTACTCTCCTGTTGCATAAAAAATACAGTAACACACTTTTATGTCTTATTCAATCTTAAACTCCTCTGCGGCAGGAGAAGTTTCTTTGCCCCCAATCAGCAAAAATATAACACCAGCGGCGCCGAGGAGGAGCACCGCAGCGAGTGCTAGTATCCATAAAAATATAGTTGGTATCCCCGACGCTTGTGCCACTGAAGCAGACTGCTCTGGTGCGTTTGTTGGGGCAGCCGAGGGAGTTGTAGCAGGAGTCTTTGCTTTTGCTGCAGGAGATTTTTTTGTTGCAGTTTTTTTGGCTGGAACTTCTTTTGCAGGTAGCTTAGGCACAGCAACAATTTCGCCCGGATACGTGCCCGCATTTGGGAGTCCAACAACAAATCCACCAGCAGTTTTATGGAGCGTACCTCCCTCACCATTTGCGCCCTCAGTTGCTTCGTACGCAGCAGTGTCGAGCTCGGTTGAGCTGGCATTTTTGAGGGTGAGTGACTCCCCCGTATTTGAGAGCGCAAAAGCGCTGTCAAAAAGCGTGCCCGAAAATGCAGTATTATCTAAACTAAATTTTTTTGGGTCTGCGGCAATAATTGCCGAGCTGCCGGGAATCATGAGTTTATTGCCCGAAACAAAAACAAGGCCGTGGTTAGTGCCCGACTCGAGCAATTTATATTTGCTGATATCAACTCCCTCCGGCCCGGTGTTGGTGATTTCAATCCACTCGCGGCCAGCATCCGCGCCTGGCACGTCGTACATTATTTCGGTGATCTGCAAGGTAGCAAAAGCTGGTGTAGGTATAAAAATCGGCACAAATATAAAAAAGAGTGCGCTCCGGGCCGCTAGACCAAGTCCAACCCTCTTTTTTATTATTTCTGCCTCTTTAGCGATCTTTGCGCCACGCTTCGTTATCCGCTTCATCAACGGCAAGCATACTCTTGAGGACCTCTGGAGGCAATTCGGCAGGTGTGTTCGAGTTTTCGGGGACCGCTTCTGCTTTTGGTGCCACATTGTGGAGCACCGATTTAAGGTCAGGGGCATGAGTATGAGGCGCAGGAGCTTTATGGCCTGTCACCTGCGCGAGCGCTTCTTTGAGGCTGGTTGCTCCTGAGAGTGGAGGCGGCGTTTCTTTTTTAGGCTCGGGTGGGCGAGGGGAGTGTGGCTTCTCTACCTTCTTCTCTGGTGCATGATGTGCAGGAGCATGAGCAGCGGGCGTATGCGCTGCTGCGCGCGGCGCGGGCGCCTCAACTGGTTTTGGGCGGGGGATATGCTCCACCGGCGCTGCCGCAGCCGGCTTTGGAGCTTCTTTTGGTTTAGCTACCACTTGCCCATCCTCGTGAGTTTTTGCGATCGCAGCCTCTACATCCTCGCGTGGATTACCATACTGCTCGCGAGAGTTTCGGAGGACTTCTGCAACAAAGTTTTGCGGTGGCGGGTCAAACGGTGGCAGTGTCGTGGCCGAAAAAGGCGGGCTGCCTACCCCATCTATCATGAGCGTTAAGTAAATCTGTGCAAAGCCTAAGTTAACCAAATCGGTTGCCTCAAATTGAGGCGCAAAAACCGTCTCCAAGACTTCGGCATCAAATGGCCCCACACGAAACGCAACCGTAGTGCCCACGTTGCCAAACACCGCGTCGCGCACCTCTTCTTCCATCTGCTCTACATACTGATGCGCAATGAGCAGGTTAAGTTTGTATTTGCGCGCCTCAGAGAGGATATCGGCAAAGCTCTCGTTGGCAAAGTTTTGAAATTCGTCTACGTAAAAATAAAAGTTTGGCAGCGTGGCAAGGGTGCTTGCAGGCACATCGGCGCGAGACATGGCAGCCAGATAAATTTTGGTCACGAGCATCGAGCCAAGGAGTGATGCATTCACTTCCCCGACCCGGCCTTTTGAAAGGTTGATAATGAGGATCTTTTTTTGATCCATCATCTCGCGTATATCAAATGATGATTTTGCCTGGCCGATGATATTGCGTATAAGAGGGTTCGAGGTAAATTGCCCCACCTTATTTTGGATAGCCGGTGTAGCTTCTTGTGTGTAGCGGTCGGTGTAATTAGCAAACTCCTCTGTCCAAAACTTCTTCACTATCGTGTCTTTAATATTTGCCACCACCTTATTGCGATAGGGCTTTTCAACCAGCATACGGTTCACGTCGAGCATGGTCGCGCCTGGATACTCAAGCAGCGCAAGCAGTGTGTTTGAAAGAATATATTCCATGCGGGCCGAGAAGGCGTCTACCCATAATTTTTTAAATGCCGTGATGAGGCCCGACACCACGAGGTGGCGCTTGTCGTAGCCCACATCCTCCATCACGTTAAACGCAACAGGGTTGTCCATATCAAACGGCGCAAAATACACCACGTCTTTTACGCGATGCTCGGGCACATACTCCATGATGCGGTCGGCAGTAGAGCCGTGTGGGTCGATAAACGCCATGCCTTCGCCGTTGCGAATGTCTTGTATGGCCATGTTTTCAAGCAGGGTACTCTTACCCATGCCTGTTTTGCCTATCACATACATGTGGCGCGCGCGGTCGCGACGCTTGATGCCAAACGGCGTGTCTTGGCCGCGAGAGTTGGTTGCCGCAAAATACGTTATTTTGTTTGGGTCTTCCTGCATCGCCTTTAGTATAACATTTGCACCACCTGAAAGTGTTACTGATATTGGATGTAGCTTGGCGCAGGGGTAAGCTCGAGCACTTCTTTCGGTGTAAGCAGGCGTGGCGGATCTTCTTTAAGATCGTTTTTGTAAAAGAGTTTAAAGCCTGCAAACTGCACTGGCTCGGCCTCTACCACATGGGCGTAGGTATTTTTCTTGCGGGCTGGCGAGCCCCAGCCATCCATGTCTACCACTATTTGCACCTCAGGGAGGGGCTTTATCTTTTTTGAATTGGTGAGCATAGCCCCGGTAAAGCGATGGATCATGAGCACCTTGGGCGGCAAGTTGTAGGTACGCACGAGGTTAGCTAAATATTGCGCCGTGTAATTGATGTCGGTGGCGTCGAGCGTGCCAATCACGCGGCCGGGCTTAATGCCGCTCGTCTTCATCGCAAACTCCGGGTCGACACCAAGATGCACATTAGGCATCTTTAAATATTTTTCAAACTTTGGCACTTCGGTTTGCAAATCGCTGAGACCAACCTGGATGTCGATAAACACAATGCCGTGCACTTGCTCGGCAAGCGCGAGGGCTTTATCAATTTCGGCATCCGGCATCTGCGCGCGATATTTGCCATCTCTGCCGGCATCGGCCTGCGCAACCATCGCAATATAGTGGATAGCAGGGATAACTGGTGTGGAAGGGTCGGCCGCGCGCCACTGCGCTGTAGTGCTTGCGAGCATGGCGAGCATCACATCAGTTGGATACTGCCCAAGCACACCCATGTTTTTTGAATAAAAATTTCCGTAATAGGAGACGATGCGATTAAATGGCAACAGTGCGCGACTATCGGCTGGGTAGCTTGCGCGCACTGGCCACGATTTTTTTGCAACGGTTATGGAGCTTGTGGCACCAGGGAGCGCGATAGTGCTCGTGCCAGCAAGAAAAGATGTATACCAAGGGCTCGAAATTGCCACGTGTGCAAGCGCGAGCAGCTTTTCGTCATAGGCACGCGTATCAAGCGGCGGCAGCGATTTTATTTTAGATGGAGTAGAGGTGCTGCTCGAAACTGAATCCTCAGAATATGAAACTGAAAAGAGGGCAGGTAGCGCAAAATAGGACACTGCAAAAATGGCGGTAGCGGCGAGAATGATCGTAAGAAGATACGAAAATGCTCCCGAGTTAGTTGGAGACGGTATTTTCTTTTGTGTGCTCATGATTTCCGTCGCCACCTGAATGCTCTGCAGTATTTTCGACAAACGGATGATGCGACGAACGACGCGGCGCCCCCGAGAGCATTGCTGCCCGCAGGTAAAACCCGGTGCCTATGATAAAGAGGCCCGTAAGCGTTGTTATAACTGTGTGCCACGACCCTGGGACACCAAGGTGGGGAAGTATGATCACCCAAATACCAAGTGCAATTACCACCATTTCTTTAGACATGGGGGAATTGTAACATGCCAGGGCCTCCAAGCTAAATAAAAGAGAGGAGTCTGCCTTTATCTGCCCTCAATAATGACCACAAACTCACCGCGCTGCTTATTAGGGTCGCTCTCGATGTAGGCCAAAACCTCGCGCGCGCTGCCCACAAAGGTGTCCTCATGGAGTTTGGTAAGCTCGCGGAAGATCCCAACACGTCTTCCCGAGATTTCAAGCCCACTCTCCTCTCCTTCTCCTAAAAAAGTTATCAACAGGTTGAGTAATTTGACAATTCTGTGTGGTGATTCATAAAAAATGCTCGCGCGTTCTGAGCTAACCACTTCTTTTATCAATTTTTCTCTGCCTTTCTTGAGCGGCAAAAAACCATAAAAGGTAAAGTGTGCCGCCCGCATCCCCGCCACCGCGAGCGCTGCCGCAAGTGCGCTTGGGCCCGGGATAGTTTCAATAACAACCTCACTCCCCAGCTTCTCGCGTACTACCGAAACGAGTTCAAGACCTGGATCTG